>Ga0126339_10002623_pt1 | contig 12929 bp, 9 predicted proteins | sample OrbTmetagenome_2_FD_92532 | JGI IMG/M metagenome (GOLD analysis project Ga0126339, IMG submission 92532) | Coral microbial communities from Petempiche,Puerto Morelos, Mexico - Orbicella T R C metagenome | ecosystem: Host-associated > Invertebrates > Cnidaria > Coral | place: Petempiche,Puerto... | reverse complement strand
CGATAGCTCGCTGAACGTGTAAGATCACGAAAGTAAGAGACCTGATTAAAAAGCACTTTCTATTGACTCCTGAAGAGCCGTTTGTACGTCTCCTGATAGTGGACAAAACCGAACGTGTTACATAATACACTATAAATAACAACAGAGCATTCTAGATGCTTAGAGTAAAAGTATAAAAGCAGGCTTGTAAGTAATACAAGACACACTCTCTCCTTATTTGCCCGAGAGCTTACCCTCTTGACCGCTTGTGATTCAACTTATGTTATACACGACTTTCATAATGGCGGACGGCGCGCGGACCTGGAAACGATTTTGCATGTAAACGAGGCCACAAAGGCCTCTCGAAGACGTAAACAAAGCGTGTATGAGGGCTTCAAGTGACGCTTTAAGTGAAGTGTTGCTTTTGTGCGAAGACAATATCGTCAATTAAGGTCAATTACCGTTTAGTATACAGTACTTTAGAGATGCCTACGCATTGCTGCGTTCCAGAATGCACCAAGAAAGGTTATCGGGAGGAAGACGGGTCAAAAGGTTCGTACTTTCAATTTCCCAGCGAAAACATGTTAAAAAAGAAGTGGATACATGTTATCAGGCGAGACGAAGGAAAAGACTTTAAAATAAGCGAATCAACAAAGGTATGTTCCAGACATTTCAGAAAAGAAGATTTGAAGAAGACTCTCGCCGGGAAAATTTGTCTCAAATCTGGCGCTGTACCATCGATATTTTCTTGGATTCGCACGTCGCCTCGTAAGAGAAAGCCACCGACAGAAAGGTACACGTGCGAACCAGTGGCATCAGCTTCCGCTGCTTCTAGCTCAAGCAGATCGAACGCTTCTCTTGAGAGTCTCTCCAGGTTTGAAATGGAAAACTAAATGGGAGTAAGTATTGCTTTGACGTGTAGCGATGTTGAAATGGAGGCTATGAACTCGAATGAGTTGTCAGAAATGGAATCTTGTGATCATGACTTGGCGGAAGCCATCGCCGACCAAAACAAAAGAATTACAGATTTGGAACAGGAAATCGCTGACTTGAAGTCGCAATTACAAAATGCTCAGCGTCAAATAACAAACCTCATGGAGAAACAATTTACACTTGAAAACTTAAAATCTAAGAACAATACAGCACCTTTTTACACTGGATTTAATATCTGGGATGCTTTTGAGGCCGTGTATAATTACCTTCATCCCGGCGAGCGAGGAGAAAATATTGTGACCAGGACATTTTGTATTCTGTTCGTTGAATCACTGTAATAGGGTCCTTAGCTGGTGACCTTTCCCCAAATCGTTTGATTTCCGATCGAAGAAGCTCATTCGCAATGAGTGCAATGGGTTCCAAGGGTCTTCCCGATTTACACAAAGGAATCGGGTCGCGTATTTCGCAGTTCCGTGATTCTACTCTGGGTTGGATATCTCTTGTCTACTGTACAAAGGAGCTTACGGTTGTGCACAAAAGCTTTACCTTGGTGTTCAAACAACCGGGTAAGTATTTATTTGCTTCGTTCTGGTGTGCATGCATTTTATACTGTAAATACGACCAGCACGGCTTGCGATCGAAAGTGACTCGAGGTGAGAAAAAAAATGTTTTCTGGATTCTTGTTCTCGTTATCTTCCCTTTAATAGACACTTTATTATTCTCTTGAAATACTTTCCCAGTGCCAAAACCATGGTGTCAAGCTAGTGATCGTGCTCGATGAAATAAACTGGATGCCATACATTCATTTATTCACGAATGTTGAAAGTCGAAAGTCCACAAGCTGTCCAGAAGCTGGGGAGGAAAAGGAGAGAGAGAAACTGGGATCGAGGCGGCGAGGCTACTCAGCTTTCTAGAACGATCACGGTGGATCCCGGCCCGGTATTCGCAACGTGAGAATTAAGATCAAGTTTTCGAAGATGAAGCTCTCCCGTTCTTTCGGGCTTGTCATGGTCCTAACCATTTGTACAGGTAAGAAAAGTGTTTTTGAGTAGCTACTGCGGTATCCGGTCACTTCGCCCCATGGTCATTTCGCCCCCAATCACTTCGCCCCAACCAAAAGTCAGTTCGACTTTGCCGTTAGTATATGACAGCTTTGCTGTTATAGCTTGTGCACTCCCCAACAGTTCAATTAGTTCGATTGCTCCAAAAATTTTGTGAGAGTTCAATTTGTGTTCGATTACCGAAATCAATCGAACCCAATCGCGTGATTGAGTTTGATTAATCAAACGTTCGATTTGTTTTGATTAGTGATACGTCGGGAGTTATGGCAGTGCGTGACATAAAGCTAACATCGCGTTTGTCGAAAAATGTACACTTATCTCGTGATTTTTAGCCATTTTAAAGTATTAGGAAAAGTGCTTGGTAAATGTTTTCTAGTTCGGTTCAGATAATCAGCCGACTAGATAGCCAACGAAAGTAAGTTCCAGATGTTTACACCATTTTCCGGCCGCCATATTGGAGGACTAAGGGTCCACCTACTTGGCAGCTCCATACTAGGCTCTATGATTTTGCGCGGAACATTGCAACAAGTATTTCAACTTTGGGACAATGCACACACCCTAAACTTGGAGAACTGTCTTCTTTATTTATCGTCTAATTAATATCGCAATTTCTTGACCTTATCCACTGAATGGTTTTTGATTTTATATTTTGTTTCGTGACATTGAACACACTCTATTCGAATGACAGGTTATTTCATCCAGTCACAGGTGGCCCAAGCTCACGATGCAAGGAGTTATCATATTTTTTATCTTTTTTTTTTTACTTTTATGCGAACATTCAGCGAAATGTGATGTATACGACTGACATATACAGTATTACATAGCGACCAAGTTTGAATATGCGGAACGTGACTCTCGCCTTGCAGAATAATGGTCAATGGTTTGTATGGGAATGCAATGGTTTTGCTTTAAAAGTCAATTATTCTTATATTTTATGGGTAAAATCTATATACTTACCCTGTTGTTATGTTGTATTAACAGTATTCTTTATTGTGCAGTTCCAGAAAATATCCATACTCACCCCACAGAAGGAATTGGAATTTCGTGGGGGGTGAGGGACTCTATGATACCAAAAAATTTAAAGACATGTATAAAGCTTAACTGGAATTTCCAGAGGTGTGGGGAGGTGTTAGAAAAAATCCCTTCCATATGTGGGGGAGGTATGGATATTTTCTGGAACTACACATTGCTTGCCCACGGCTACTCAGGCCGATCTAACATGATTTTGGTGAGTTATTGTTGTGTGGGATTCCACTGCTTAAAAAGAACGACAAGGCCGAGCACTGATTTCCGGAGTGCCTGCTGTTCAAAGCGAATAAATCCACTAAAGATAACCCTACCAACTCAGTTCAAAGAAGAGATGTTTTGAGTCAGCAGGGTTATTTTCAGTGGATTTATTCACTTCAAGTGGCAGGCACTCCACTGAGAAATTAGTGTCTGGCCTTGTCTTTTAATTTCTTTTAGTAGCTAGTAGAAACACACACAAGGATAACTCATCAAAATCATGTTAGATCGGCTTGAGGAGCTGGCAAACCACAAAGAATACAACACAGCAACAGGGTAAGTAGATTTTATTCGCAAAATATAAGAATAATTGACTTTTAAAGCAAAACTGTCGCATTCCCATACAAACCTTTATAAATTCAAACCGTTTTAACACAACACTTCCATATACGCTGCAAGGTGCAAGTCAAGTTTTTTCTCTTCAAACTCTGTCATTATGTAACAGTATATGTCAGCCATATATGTCATGTTTTGCTGAACATCCGCATAAAAAGTAAAAAAAAAGTTTAAAAAAATGATGACTCCTCGCATCGTGAGCTTCAGCGGGCCACCTGTGATCCAGTGTACACCTTAATGGCTTGCATGACTATAAGTAAAACATAAAATTTGAACATTATTTTAACATTTCAAGTTTAATGCAAGATAGCAAAAAGGACTTATAATGTGATACTGGTGTGGCTTCCAGTTATCTAGTTATCCAGTGTCACTTCATCCTGTTAATCTGTGTTTGTGTTGCAAACAAGTAGACCTTTTCACTGCAATCTGATGCCATCTAGCTTATTTGGGGGCAAATTTAAAGCAGGGCAAAAATTACAGTAAATGTATGGGCAAAATAGAGAATCTAGTGTCTGACAAGTCACTGAAAATTTGGAATAAACAGTCGTCTAGTCCTTCGATTTTACAGGGGAACTATTAAAAAACAAACAATTAAGAGTCTGGTTAAGAGCCTGGTTTCCTGAGAGTCAAAACAACGGACCACTGGGAGCCAAAAGAAAAATAAATTATGAATCTTTTGTGGCGGTGCTTCGCGATATATCAACTTTATAATTACCTAACATTCGCCTCACTTGAACGTTTCCCTGTTTATATTTGGATTTTAGTCAATTTTACATAATCAACATAATTTTTTGATACCGAAATTTTCAGGGGAAACTCAAAATTTCGCTCATATCTGAAGCTATACACTGACCTTCAAAATCCATTTTGATACAGACAGAAAAACTACTAGCGCGGAATTTCATGCACGAAAGAAAATTGAAAACTTCTGTTTCTTCTGCCAAGTGTACTATTTACTGAGTAAAAGTTGTTAATGTTAAATTAAAAACTCAAAAAAAAAAGAAAAGAAAACAGCAAAAAAAAAACATAGTGACTCACAAAAATAGGTTCGCGGCTCTGGCTCACAGACTTGCACATTAGTTACACTCCCATGAGTATATTTTCCTTGTAACTTATAAAATACTTGTAACATCACTCTCAACTTATTATGCATCAAACTTTTAACTTCTCCCATACATTTACTGCAATTTATGCCACGTTTGCCCCCAAGCAAGATGGTGTCAGAAACTGTGAAAAGGTCTATTCCCTTAAAAACTGAAAGTTTATTATAATTATAGTACTGACAGGTTACTTTAAGGTTAAGCTTGGAGCCAGAATGCACACCTTCAGTGCACACATGTTTATTTGTGGGATCTGGGAAAGATAGTTGTATTAATCCAGCTCAGTTTTGATCCTTTGATTGGGTTATTGAATTGGTTAATTGATTAATTTATTGATAATTTTGATGAAAATCTTATCTCTGTTTTGTTTACAAAATAATCTAATTATGTTATTGCCATTTCACCTTGCACTCCACATGATAAATCTCGGCAACTGAATTACTGTTAATTCTACTGGATGAGATTGAAACAAAGATGTACCAATGTAATGCAGTTTCAACTGAAATGTATATAGCTCTCCCTTATTTTTTTTTTTCTACATCCGGGAGCAATGTTATTGGGTCTTGCACTGTGAGACCTTGGAAAGTTTAAGAGGTTCCTGATATATTATACTGAACAGTTAATTGTTACTTGTGTAAACATCAGACTTAAAACTTTTAACATCAATACAATGAATTCAAAGTCGATAATCACCATGCATGCATGTATACACTTTCATGTATATATATAGCCACTTTCTCAAAGGGTAAGGAGAATTTATTAGGTATATATGTTTAAATCTAATAAAACATACATATTTTACTTTGTTGAAAAAATTAAAAATCAGTAAAATGTTTGTTTTATAATGCTGGATTATATTTTTTCCAAGTCTAATAAATTGTAGCTAATCAGCTTGCTGTTTTGTTTTTTGTTTTTTTTTTTAACTCAAACTGTCAGATCCTTAAAGGAACAAACTATTAATAATAATTAGTATTTACTGTTTTCAAACTTTCAGCTGACGTAATGGCCAAAAGGAGAAAATTCCTTCGTGGAAAAATATTAACAGTGACTAACTCATTTAACTTAACACGCATGAACTGCAGTCAAGAAATTCTGATTTATTCGCCGAAGGTGACCAATTTGGCTCGTCGGTTAGGTTCATGCCGTAACTCGAAATATTGGGCTAAAGATGCAACAGATAGTCCTGGAATATTGAACAATGAAACTATAAGAAACTTCAGCCTGGGACATGTGGGCTTGAACTGTGGTCGGAATATTTCTGGCTATAATTTTGTATGGCATGCCAGTGTGAAAGTTTCCACACTAACCACTGGTCAACCACCATTCAGTGAAATTATCTTCACAATACGATGTAGGGACAACAGTGGGTCAAATATTAGACACGATGAGGCCTATCACATAAAAAGTAAGTCAAATATAAGTCTACATACATTACTGGAGAGTAGAAATCATCCAAATAATTAACTAGCATGTTCAATTCATGTACAGTGTATTTATCCCATATCAGTTGGGTTTTTTAACTATGTTGCATTGATTTGAAATATTTGTTTCCTTATTGTTTGAATGGGCATGCCTGTAATTAAACAAGCTATTGAGCTTTAGTGCTTGTATATCTAAGTGCATGCTAACCACCATAAATAAGATTTAAATTTTTACTTTTGTTTTACGTGTAAATCATGTGGGTAGCCTGAATTACAGGTATCCAATTACAAAAAGTTCAAATTGGATACCTGTAATCGGACACCCGCATGATTGCGTGCCACTTACTCAACAAATAGGCGCATGGAGAACCAATCATGATCGGGAATGTTTTTATAGATACGATTAACAGAATTATTGTTATTTCCTAACAGCTGTGTGTTATAATCCCTTTTAAAAAATACCATCCTTTATGGATGGCAGTCATGCATACAGTGTATAATAATTATAACTTAATACATAATTAGAATTTTTTGATCAGCTGTAGTTTACATTCATTTGTTATTTCATTTCTTGGACCCACACATTCCAGAAGATTCAATACTATAATTACTCAGTACATATTTTGCCTTATTACCTTGACAGAGGCTGAGTCAAACAAGACTTTACTTACGCAGAAACCAGCTACAACAAGTAATAACTTCTCATGTTTTAATCATTCAGTTAAACTGTTAATGATTATTATTTCCTAACAGCTGTGTGTTATAATCTCTAATACCATCCTTTATGGATGGCAGTCATGCATACAGTGTATGAAAATAACACTCCTGTACGTTTCGAATTCGTCTTTAATTCTAACGATTCACTTAAAACCAAAATAACAAATACAGAAATTAATAAATACGAACTGAAAATACAACAATACAGAAAACAGCAAAAAATATAAAGGAAAAAACTAGATTACTTACAAGATCTCTACGGCACTCCAGAGCTGACAACGACTGAATACAACTAAAAAACTACAATGTTTTTAAACGGAATTTTGAACTAAAAGAATAAACTTAACGAGGTTGTAACGTAATAAACAATAGACAATTACATAACACGACGAGAAAAAACTAATTTGCATTTAAAACTGCACAAAAAAGGTACGCAAAAAATTAACCTTTAACAGCAAAGACAAAACAAAATAGAAAAGGCGACCAAAAACGGAAAAATTTAACTCTCGTGGCTACAGTGTATAATAATTATAACTTAATACATAATTAGAATTTTTTGATCAGCTGTAGTTTGCATTCATTTGTTATTTCATTTCTTGGACCCACACATTCCAGAAGATTCAATACTATAATTACTCTGTACATATTTTGCCTTATTACCTTGACAGAGGCTGAGTCAAACAAGATTTTACTTATGCAGAAACCAGCTACAACAGGTAATAACTTCTCATGTTTCAATCATTCAGTTAAACTGTTAATGATTATTATTTCCTAACAGCTGTGTGTTATAATCTCTAATACCATCCTTTATGGATGGCAGTCATGCATAAAATTAATTATGACTTACATAATTAGAATGTTTTGATCAGCTGTATTTTACATTCATTTATTGTAACACAGCTTCAATGTAAATCACTGCCGTTTAACAGTTGAATTCTGTGGTGAATAAAGTTTGTTCATTCATTTCGGTTTGTTCATTCATCCAAGTAGCTGATACAAATTTACTTGCAGAAAGATAGTTGTATTTGTTTTAATAGTAAATGAGGTGGGGCGGAGAGATTATAGTAAATTGAAAAACTTGCTGAGATGCCAGGACCTTTAAGCCTGCATGCACAGATGTATTTCTGGCTGTTGCTTGTCTCTGCTGAGAGACAAGCGACAGCTGGAAATATGTCTGTGTTTGCAGGCCACCAGGACCCTTGTTTGAAAATCCCAGACCTTGACTTTATTTAAAAACAATTTAATTATTAATTTGTGTAAAAATCTAAGCCCATCAACATGAATAGTCAACTAATCTGTTTGCTATCCCTTTAATTCAGTAATGTTCGTTCATTACCTTATCAATTTCAGCTGGCACTACAGTTACAGACCTGCCACTTAGTTCTACTTTGACACTACCACCACCATCAATTAAGCCTGTACTTCATGATGGTAAGCTCATAAATGCTCAAAGTAACTAGTAGATGTCTTCTAGCTAAGAAAGAGTTGTAGGGACAAGGTCACAGCGTTATTTTACTTTAATTAGAGACAGCCAAACCTCTTCTGTGTTTAATTTGACCCAATCAGTTGTTGAAAGTGCCTTGTGCGCACAACAACAACAACTTTATTATGACTTTATTATGAGTTGTTGTGGTTAGTGCGCTCTACTCCGAAGTTCCGGGACGATCAGTTTGAGAATACGATTTGACGCAAATATTAATCGTAACATCTCAAATCAACCCCTCTACCCCCACCCCTCCTCCCTCATGACCATGCCAATAAAAAATTCAGTCACTCAGTTATCTTCTAATTTAAGGGCCTTTTATAATGTGACAACCTTGTTTTTTGGGTGGGTTGTTGGTGATTGGGTGGGAGGTGTTGCACTACAGTCTGTACTTCAACCCTATACCTTAAGCATGCATGTGGCATGTAAACCATGCCTTGTGGGAATCACGAAGAACGTGTGCGCACAGACAAAAGTAGGCACATATACATAATTATACAGTGTAGTGCATATAAATCTTTAATTCTGTAATTTCATCATTTTATAGATGGCAAGAGAGAAACAGAAGGTACACGTTTTGGCTTTAATGCCCTACTCCTAGCTGTAATTATAAACCTTTTAAAATGGCTTTGTACTCTAATTGTGCACTACCGTATACTAATCTGCTGAGGTTATGTCATCCAGTGGAGGGACAGGGGGGTCCGTAGCCTGCTCTCCTGCTTCCCATAACTTTATCTCCCAACTCCCACCCTTTTCTATCCTGCTCTCATAAATTAGCATAGACATTCCATTTGTTTCAAATGATCTTTGACACTTAGATTTAAGATATTTTTATAACGCACCAGTTAAAAGTCGCATTTTCATGACTTAATGTATACGTAGTTCGTATAATGTGAGGGTAGTTCTGAAAAGAACTGTTGTTGGTGACTGACATTTCAACAATCTGAGCGGATTGACCGGACTAAGTGGAAGCAATTCTGCTTCTGATGTTATCCTTGGCAGATTCTGATAAGTCTCGTCGACGAGACAGAACCACCTCAACACTGGATACAATAGACTCGGCCGGTATCCGTTTAGGCGTCACTGAGTGTTTTAGTCCATAGGACAGTACACATGAGTCTCGGTTTTGTCTAAGGGACGGGAAGAAATATTCCACGGTACAATCAGCCTCTTTATTATACATTGAACTCACTATCTCTTTTCTGATTGGCCAAAAGCCTACAGTGAATTTTCGAAATCAGCGCCTGTGACGTCATAACAGCAGATTATACAATAATCATGTCAAGGACACTCAAGGTCACGGGTAATCATGTCATGTATGACCGCGGTGCATGATTTCTAAGAGTAATCATGTCAGGTTCGCGCGCTTTGTGTTGCTTGTCATCAGTAAAGAAGCAAAAACATGACTTCCATTTTTTTTCGTTCAATGTATAATGAAACAATTATTAGACTCAGTTCTTGTGATATGCAAAATAATCAAGGTCTCGGTAAGGGTTATCAGCCTCAGCCTTCGGCTTCGGCTGATAACCCCTACCTCGACCTTGATTATTCTGGATATCACAAAGACCTCATCCAGTAATTGTTTAATACTTGACAATAACTTGATGCGGCAAAATGGCAGAAAAACCGCTGATGCTGGCAGACTGCTGGCGCAATTAACACGTGACAAAATACTTTTTCGGATTTGCAAAATATTTTTCTGGATTTAGCGACAATTATAAGATTTGCAAACTTGTTTGGGATTTGCAAAATAATATTTGTGGATTCAATAATTTTATCAAGTTAAGATTTGTAATAGATTTTGAGATTTGATGAACTCTTCAACGATGATTTCCAAAAAAAACATTACGATTTGAAATATTTTTTCGGATTTTAAAAATATGTTTTCGGATTTCGTAAATATTTTGGGATTGACCCTTATCAGCTTCCGTAGTTTACATAATTGACGAAACACTACTGAGAAAAAGCTTTACTATACCTTAAGACAGTCGTATAATATATAAGTGCAATTGAGTTTTAATCCGTATTTCAATCTTTTTATAGATGGGAAGAGAAAAACAGATGGAAGTCTTCTCTTGTATCTTGTCCTCGCAGCTGTATTTATAAACGTTTTGGGGTGGCTTATTGCTCTAATGTTATCAATGAGGTCTAGCCTGCAGTCAGTTGCCACACGACTCAACTTCTGTAAAACAAATACGTTTTCCTGCTGAATCCTGCAGGTAAAGAAAAAAATGTTTCTCTATCAATGTGCAAGATGTGTCAATTTCAAGTTCTTTATAAGACAGTGTTCAGTAGGCTGCTAGTTTTCATAATTTGTGATTTTTGGAAACTTGAGCCGATGAGGATTCTCAACCAAGCTAGATTTCATATAGTTTTTCAACATGTTCTTAGACTTAACCGACACTTTGCCTGTCGTTTCATTTTGTAATTTGTTTTGAAAACCCAGACATTTTAAAGAAAACATGGAAAACAATTGCTAAGCAATTGGGACTGTCGATGGCCAGTTTTACATGTGTCAAATCTAGAGATAACATATTCAGTCAGATGGGAATACCAGTTGTAGTAACTGCAGTTAAGTTTTCTTAATTGAATTGTGAAACAAGCACTCATTAAAAAGTACCTAACGATTATGTATATTATGGCGGTTGAACGGGGGTCTATTTATACTTCAAGCATTGTTCTTTTCTATAGACTATGCTTTTAAAGCTTGCATAGTTGAACGGGGTCTATTTATACTTCAAGCGTTGCTGTTTTCTATAGACTATGCATTTAAAGCCTGCATATTATTGTTACTGAGAAAATTCATTGTTTTATTGTAAGTGAAATTAAGGATTTCGTAAAATAGAAACTATTTTAAAATATATCATGCAGTTTTAATAAAAAGTTTCACCGGTTTTGTTGTATCACCACAATGTGACATTTGCTTTATATGGTAGCACATATCTGACCGTATTTGCTAAAACATGCCCGCAGACAGCTCAAAAACAGTTCCAGCGGTCAGTGGACTTCTGATCACCCCCCTGGCCAGGAGATTGACCCGTCATGCATGTAAGTGGCATGGGCCTATCCAGCAAGGTGCCGTGTAAACACAGAAGCCTCAAACAAGGTTCAACAACTGAGCAAAATGCCCAAAACACAGTCAATATCAAGGTCATTTGGCAAGTTGAAGTCTAGATAAGTGGAGCTGTCAGTAAAAGACACCCTCCCCTCCTCCCTGCTATTGACAGCTGGCCGCCAGCAAACCACCAGCAGATAGGCCAGTGCCTGAACCATGTCCCCAGCCGGGCCTTGATGGAGCTCTGCCGCCCCCCTCCCTCCTCCCACTAGGTTTAGAGCTGCCGCTGGCTTAAGGCCTGGACTTAATCCCTGCCTAGCGCCTAGCGGCCATGTTTTTGCAAATCGCTCAGAGATATATATAGACAAGATCAAACATTCAATAACTTTGTTGAAGTAAATCACTTTATTAAAGCAAAGACCCTCTACAAATTGACACATAACATAATACAGGTAAAATAATTATCAATTGAAACTACAAATTCAGCAGAGCATGGCTAGTTTTCTGATTGTCTCACGACTCCCGGCTTGAAGCGGATAACTGAAGATCGAGAATGGACGGGCGATTCATTGATCTTTGTTACCTATAATTTTACACTGAGAAGATTTACAAAAAACATTAAATCATGCATTGAATATAACAAACATTTTCCTCTACAAAGTGACTACAAAAAAAGCATCAAAAGCAAACCAAACTCAGTTCTAAGCCCAAAAACCTACCCAAAGTGACTGGAAACTGATTTACGCCAAAAAATTACTATCAGGACCCACTAAGCTTGTTATTTTTTGTATACAACTGGATTTCAGCGGGGCAGACCTTGCAAACCAGCACTATAAACATCACAAACGAAGCGAAAATTTTGTCACCGTATTTGTCCTTCGTTCAGCGAAGTTATCGGTTATGAGTTCGATGTCTTGTCAAGCTTTTAAAATTCTTGGTCAATTTGACTCCTTACAGGAATATGATGTTAGGCTGATGCTCCGCACCAGGGGGGACTTCCAAATAAAAAGGACCGGGGGTGCTCGTCGTACTTTTTAGGGGTTAAAAGGGGGTTTTGGTACCTCTTAGGGTGTTCAGCCCTCAACATTTCCACAGTGGAAGCTTTTGCGGTACGTTTTAGGGTATTGAGCAGAAAAAATATGACAGGAGATAATGTGTTGTTTTAGAATGAGTACCACTTAGCGGGGGGCGGGGGGAGGGGGAAGGATTTCAAGCCACGCCCACAAAACAGGATCTTGGTACCTCTTTTAGGGGTTCTTTTCAAAATTTCCGACGAGCACCCCCGCACCGGCCTCTTGTCAGATAGTCGTTTTTGGTTTGTCGTAACTTTCTTGATACTGAGCGAAATCTATTATTAAGTTATTTTCTCTCGCTTGCTTTCTTCGCGTGTTCCACTTAACTTCCACAGAGAACAACGCTCCGACGATTTGCCGTCCTTTGACGCAATCGCTTTGTTTAGGTGGAGCTGAATAGTCTGCATCATCTGTAGGAGGGCTAGGTTAATGTTCGCGACAATGAATAACTAAAACAATTATTCATTCGCACTTGTTGGATATGAGG
>Ga0126339_10002621_pt1 | contig 12933 bp, 3 predicted proteins | sample OrbTmetagenome_2_FD_92532 | JGI IMG/M metagenome (GOLD analysis project Ga0126339, IMG submission 92532) | Coral microbial communities from Petempiche,Puerto Morelos, Mexico - Orbicella T R C metagenome | ecosystem: Host-associated > Invertebrates > Cnidaria > Coral | place: Petempiche,Puerto... | reverse complement strand
GAAAATGATGGTTCGGCTAAATGGATGGACAACCAACGCAGCTACCACGAACGTAGAAAAAGTTCCTTCGGAAACACGCTGAATAATTCTGTTGGTTCCCTTGTCCAGAATTCGTAATGGGATGTCACCATCAAGGTCCAGCTCAAAAGCCAGACTCTGGTCACCCATTATCTCGTGAAACAAAGCAAGGGCGTCATCAATACGTTGTTGAGGTAAATTTTTAAGCAGGCTGACCATAATTAGGTTCTTGACATCCCGATACCTCAGTGTATCCCAGCTGCTGTGAGCAAGATCTGAATGTTCGGTGTCCAAGACGTCGGTGTCTGAAGAAGAGTCAGTAGGGACCATGGTAGACTCGTTCAAGATATCCAGTTCCACTTTTCGGAGGAAAGCCTCGTCCGGGCACCATTCCATAAGATCAACACCAGCTGGTAAGGGATCGTGAAAGGCTGCAGTGAGTTCGCCATTGTTTCTGATGACCACCAACACAACATCTTCGCACACAACATAAAGGAACTGGCAATGAGATGGATTACTAGAATTAAAGGTTTTTCTTCCAGAAAACACGCGCACTAACCCTGAAACTGAACCAAATGTCTCCCTCAGCAGGTTAGTTAGCTCGGCTGGAAATTTTAGGACATCGTCCGAAAACCATGAAAACAATCCTGAAACACAAGGAACAGTTGACAGAACTGCCCCAGTTAAATTTGAGGGTGAACTTTCAAAATATTGAGAGAACTCTCGTCCATGTTGAAATTGAAACTCGCACACCGCTTTAGCGCTAGCAACGTTATTACCTATCACCTCAAAATCTTCATCGTTGTCAACAAAATTACTCGCTGCTTTGACTAAAGCTACAAAGCTGCTCTTGCCACTCGAGTTTTCGCCTACAAGGGTATGAAAACTACTGCCACACGCACTTTCCAAGTCAAGCTCTTGTTGGCCTTTAAAGATGATATAATTCTCAACCACAACCCGACGAAGCATGCTTCTTTACACCACGTTCATTTAGCACATCTTGAAATTAAAGATTTCCAGTCTGCCTTGTAGTATTACGTCATTTTGCTGCAGTTTAATTGATCTGTTTTAAAAAATAGAAGACAATTAGTACAAAACACGCGAAATTACTACCTTCACAGTCAGTATTAACAAGGTGACAATGTACCCGCTATGGAAAATTTCTAAGGGGGAACTATCAGACCGACAGTTCCGAGACATAAAACACTCTATTGTCAATAATGTTCACTACTAAATTTTCTTCCACGCGCCTGTTCAAAAATCATATTAAAATATTTTCAACTCTTTTAGATGAAAGGCGTGAAAGGCAAATGTAAAATTTGAAAAAGAAAACAGACAAAAAAAGTAAAAAACTGTATTTACGAGTTTTCGAAATTACCCACCAACAGCATTATTTGGTAATATTTTCTCTCAAGTTTCGTTGCCCGAATCATACGCGTTTTGCTCGAAAAAACTACATATTAATTTCCGTAACGGGGGGGGGGGGGATGCAGCCTCCCTCGCTCCCCCCCCCAGCTCGTAAGCTCATGAGAAAGGGGTACCGGACAAATCATCTGCTAAAGCTTTTAAAAATGTCTCAGTCAGTTCCATGTACCAAGATTTTAATATATTTAGTTCGTATGCTAAATGATGGAACTCCAACTAGGCAAAGAGTAGCCCTGTTGAAGAAATACATAAATGCCATCATCTTAAGTATATGTGAAAGTCCCATCCTTCAAGTAAAGATAACTTGACTACAGTGCAAAGTTTAAGGCACATCAAATGCCATTTGACAAAATCTACAACAAAGCAAGAACAATACACAACAGTGATAATGAACCTGAACAAGCCCCATTGTCTGTCAGAAAACGATGTGGAGGTTTAATTCACGTGCAGAAATCGGCTTCTCAAGCTCAGAGGAATTGATAGTGAAAACACAGTTTGTTTAACAGAAGAATGTATATGAACAGGAAAGAGAGCAACATGCTTTCTGAACAAGGTAAAGCTAGCCCACCGATGTACACCATTAAGGGAGTGGAGGGGAAATAAGTTACAGTTTCCCCCTAAGAGAGGGCGGTATTTCCTCTTGCAGCAGTTTGTGGGAAGGGGGGGGGGGGGGAAGGGGAAAAAGAAGGATACATAAAATTTGCACTTTATTAAAATCTTCCTCCTTCCTCGTGCAATAATTGTAGGTCCTTAATATGATTATTCGCCCATCATACCAAGACCAAGGACTGTGTGAGTCTGCGTGTACATTTTTGTTCAGTTGAGAGGAATAAGCCACATTTCAAAGCAGTAGTAATATCTACTACTTCCTCCATGTTGTCCCAAGTAAATCAGCTTGGGATAAGGTAGAGAGGTGGTAGGGGTGGGGGTGGGGGTCTGAATGCAGTGTGTTGACTATGTAGATGAGTGATGTAAGTGTTGTATGTTGAACTCTGTACTACCTAAAATTGTCTCACTGGTTTGAACTTCTGACTTCAGGAAACAGGCCAAAACTGGCCTTGATTGTCCACCTGTGACTATCATTGTCTGATTATCATTCACACGAGAAGATATTTTTGATAATCTGATAACCAGGGAAAAAGCCTGATTGAGCATGCAGATAGCATGAATCGGACCAAGCTAAAGTTAGAATACAATTTTATAAACCTACAATTAAATTTTGCCCCCCAAAACAAAACAAACTTCCTGACCCTGATCCTACCATGAATAGTTAAAAATGACCATTTTCCTTAACGTCCTGGGTGAAAACTTTTCCACGATTCAGGGTAAAGGTGACCAGCTGAAGAGCCCACAAAAACCACCTTGAAGAAAGAAAGAGAAAAAAGGGACAGAAAAGAAAAGAAAAAAAGAAAAACAACAGAAAGCCATAAAAGGATATAACTTTCTCTTAACTGAATTTTATGAGGTTGAGGAATTTAATACCTTCTCTTGCTTGCCACATAATTGAGAATTTATAAAGCATTTATTTAACCCCAGATCACATGTTGCCATATGTATGGCACCACTGTCATTCTTCTGATGACAGGAAAGTCATAAGTGGCTGCAACAACGAGGCATTGTGGGCTATTTACCATGATACTAGTAGCTCATATGAAGAACTTTTAAAGAAAGCTAATCTTCCATGATCTTTACCTAACTACAGACTCCAAGATATTGCTATCTTAACCCTTTAATAAGCCCTGATAATGCCATGTGGTACAAAATGTTACAATAAGCTTTTTATTTCGCCAATTCGTTTCAAAGTTGGACACTAAAAGGATCTTTGAGAGATCTTCACATTGGAAGCATAAAATCATACCCTCCTCCTGAATCAGACTTGATTAGCCACCCCTCAAGTTTTTGGAACTTTTGCGCTTTACAATTTTATGGTGAAGTGAATGTCTGACAAAAATCTGCACACCCTGCATAGCTGCAAATTAAGCTATTGTCTAAGGGTATACCCAATATATATACAAGGAATTAGATATTTTTAAACATTCGCATTTTTTTTACTTTGCAGACTCCTCAATTCAATTTGTGAATTCTTGTATGTCTTTTGTGGTGATTTAGGACACACCCCAAACAATACCTTTCAACTGGTATATTACTTGTGGTCTTTTGATCTACTGTTATCATTTTAGAAAAATAAGGTTTTTCTCCAGGGCTTTAAAAGGGTTAATGTTTAAAGATGATTTCCAGTCTGTAATACACAGTCTCAGCACCCTAATGTTTATAAACATTGTAAATCTCACTCGATGTAATGGGACCACCTTATCTTTGAGGCCTTTCAAATTCTTTTTCCAACAGCTTCATTGATTTTTACAGCTGCGAAGTTGTTTCATCAAGTGATATGAGAAATAATAAAGCATAAAGTTTCGACCGCTTCACATCCAAAATCGCAGTTGTTTTGAAAATTTGAATTTACTTGATGTAAGTAGCTGTGAAATGTTAACATTTTGTGATGTATTTAACATGAAACAAAACAAAAAAATGCAAACAAACTCTCGAAAGTGCGCAGTACGGACTGGAAATCATCTTTAAGACTAAAAACAAAATTTCTGGCTCCAACATATACATTGTATTTCAGAACTATTTAGTTGTAATATGAGTAATTGTAACCTTTAAGGAATAAAGACAATTTTTCCTTGCCTAGATATAATACGATTACCTACGGGAGACACAGTTTAAGATATATGGGTCTCTTGATTTGGTCTAAGCTCCCAAAATCTATAAACCTTGTATCCTTTTAAAAGTAACGTGAGAAAGTTAGACCTTACAGATCTTTTCAGTAGTAATTGCAAGGATTGTCATTTATGTAATAATTAGTCATCATACTTGTTAAGCGTAGATAAGTGGTAGATCCTGCAAAAAGACTGGGAGGGACTCTTACCTATCTCAGATTTTGTGTTTAACAATATCTTTAGATGTATGGAGGCACAGTAGCCTCATGGTTAGTGCGCTTGTCCCCGGATTGAGTGGTCTGGGTTCAAGCCCTGGTCAGGGACATTGTGTTGTGTTCTTGGGCAAGACACTTAACTCTCACAGTGCCTCTCTCCACCCAGGAGTATAAATGGGTACCAGCAAATTGTTGGGGAAACCTAACAAATTCAGGAGATTGACCTGCGAAGGACTAGCATCCCATCCAGGGGGAATAGAAATACTCCTAGCCGCTTCATGCTATAGAAGCCAGGATAAGCTCTGGCAGGTATGAGCCAGTTGGCTCCAAGGCTTCACTTAGATAGATTATCTTTAGATTAGATTTTGTATTTAATAATACTTTTAGATAGGTGTCCCCAATTATTTTCTGTAATGAAGCTAGAACGAAAGACATGTTAATTAAGTTTCTATTATTATTATTATTATTATTGTTATTATTATTATCATTATTACTATTATTGATCAATAACAATTTCTTGAAACATAAGCAGGCGAATATTAACGTAAAAGCCGACATTTCGGCGTCAATTTCACGTGCTTACTAAATGTTCTAACAAATTTGATTGCCTAATTAAGGTGATGCTTTTTATAAGAAAACTCAAACCATCCCTAAATGTGCAAACAGACTCGATTCGCGCAAAGGTATTCACTTGAAGAACTTGCGATCCTTTGTTTTTGTGCTAATTTGTAGAGACTGTACAGAAATCAAATCTTCGCATTATTTATTCACTTTTCCTTGAGAATGGTGTCATGATGACACCAAAACGTCAGCTTTTAACGTTAAGACTCACCTGCTTATTATCATTATTATCATAATTATTATTATTATTATTATTATCATTATTATTATCATTTTGATAGTGCATGCTCATGTGGAATATCAAGATATTGGCCTCAGAGTTAATGAAATGGGGATTTTACCAAAAAATTGCCATCATACTTTTAATAAACTATGACTTTACGTAACTGGCATGTCTTCCCCTTCTCTAACAAAGTATCAAGAACTGACATCTTTCTAATACAGGGTGTATGGCTGATGATCAAGACTAGTCACTCTGTCTAGACACTGTCTTTGGTTTAAAAGTTTGAGGGGTTTGAACACCCATCCCCATCAAATCTGCTATCAAAAGCTATGCATTGACAAATTAATGTCATGCTAAAAAAATGAAAAAAACATTTTTGTTTTTATTTGCCACTGAAATAAGGCAATGTATAATGACAATCACATTCCAATGAAATATGTTTTTTTCATTTGTTTAGAGCAGCATACAGAGCCAAGTGCAAGGCCATCATTTTTATTTCAGAGAAAATTGCTCCAGCAGATCACCTGGAAGAGGATAATGCTATGCATTGCTAGGTAACAAATCTATATACACACTGACGCACTACTGAGAAACTCTGTTCATCCACAAACAGAGTTTCCCAAATAAAAACAAGCACTGACTGTAGGGATTGAAGAGCTATCACTATTTTTTCTCTCCCTCCCACTTGATCATCCTTTGCCCTCATGCCTATACTCGAGATACCTTTTTTCCACTCACCATCTCTAAGATGGCACTTGCCTATTCACTAAAGAACATGTACTTGCCCATTTATAACAATCTGGCGTCAATGACTCCATTACTCATGTCAAATAAATATGCCTTAAGATCTCCCCTGAGACCCTGTTTGAATAAAATTCTGCCTTGCAACATGGCATGAAACAGATACAATAGCAAATAAACGTGTTGAAATTCCCACAGCCATGTAAGGCCCAGTTTATATGGTTTTGGTTACCTGAGACAACCCTACCCCTGAGATAACTTTATCAAGCGTTTATATGTGAAAGCATTGTCCCTGTAGCGGCTGAGTCAAAGTTGACCCTGCATGATTATTCATAACCCTTACTGAGTAATCAAATGTGCAAGCTCTTTCTTTGAGTTTTCCTTGCTGAATCGATCACAGTGGGTTTTGCGAGTTAATTTTCACTTCCTTGATTCAAATTTCTGCTTTAAATTCTAAATCTAGGCATTACGTGACACTCACCATGCCGAGAGTTGTCCCGATTAGGTGAGCCAAAGTGTTTACATGAAGAAAAGTTGTTCTGCCTGCCAGGGTTTACCCTACCTGCCAAGAAGAGACAACTCTACCACCCGCATTGTCTCCCCTCCCACCCGCCGAGATGGGTTCGTGATCCTCATGCAAACGGTTGGTTGAATTTTGCAAAGAAATAAGTGAAAAGTTAGCTCGGCCAGGGTAACTCTAGGGAAGGCTTGTCTCGGGTACCCAAGACCATATAAACGGGCCCTAAGACATGTAAGGACCTTCAGAAATGAGAACAAGAAAAGGTATGAAATTGGGGTCCACTCACCCCTAGGTTTGTTCCAGTATTTTTGGAATACTGTCTGCAATACGACAACATGACAGTTGTGTAACATGGCAGGCAAATAAAGTCTTGCATTCAAAAACAACCACTGCTGTTACTGGTAGTACATTGCGTTACCTTTAGAAGCATCAATATTGTAACGCTACAGTCTACTTCGTATCGTCCAGTGAAAAATTATAGGCTTACATGTTACCAGTTTCGTACTGTGACTACGGATGTTGAACGATCCAAAAAGTCATATACGTAGCGAAAGAGACACCATAACATGCCAACTAAAAGGCAGCATTCTCTACCACTAATGCACTCTACTGTCACCGCCTCGCCTCAAATCAGTTCTCAATCACATCAACAGAACAAATATGCATGGACACGTACAGCCTCCACATAATAGCAGTTTTGGACAATGTATTAACTCTTCTGTGAAATCATCACTATATGGCTACCTACTTAGGATAACTTACCAAGGTATTCTGTGTTACGAGTTGGATTCCCAAAGACTTCGGATGTCCACTTTGGTCATTTTGCGTCTACCCTCTACCCAGCATCCCTTCCAGCCAACTCATGACGTCATCCGAGAACCGGATACAACTCCTTTTATGAATAATTTTTGGAATACATTCATCTCCAAGGCAACAAACACACCAGGTTTAAACGCGCACATTTATTTTCGAGTTGCGTAGTGAGGAAAAATAACGCACAGCGCATGGGCACAAACTCTGATACTGCCTCCCACACTACGGGCTCTTTGCGTTCGTCACGCAGTATTTCCCGCGTGACAGGTCCACTTGGGAGGCTTTCCGGAATTCAACATCGTAAAGGAATATTACGTGTTTCATTTTTCCAGCTTTTCAAGCCAATGGATTCTTGTTAAAAATAAATGATTAATAACGATAATAACTGGCGGATTGTCATCAATTTTTTTATCGGTAACAGGCCCAGGGTATTGTATAGTAACTCCTTTAGTAACGTAATGTGTAAGTCATAATAAGTAATTATTGGGTATTGTAAATAAGTAAGGTAATGTCGAGTATTGTAAATAGATTTTTTTTTTTTTTGATTTATTATGAGTGGACGACGACGGCGACGCCGCCGACGACGACGACGACGGCGACGGCGACGGCGACGGCGACGGCGACGACAATAATGTAGTGTATTGTAAGTAGGTTAAGTATTGTATCGTGTTGTAAGTAGAGTAAGGCAATGTAAGTAATCATGTGTTTAGCAATAAATAATAATAAAAAATGGCCCAGGGAGGGGGCCACTCCCTTATATGGGCTATATATTGTACGTTTGTGCAGCCCCAAAGGGTATGGTTTTTGAGCCGTCTTGGTCATAAATAGGGTATGGATGTTTTTTTTAGAAGAAGCTATTTTTTCATCATTATCAATAAGACCACGAACAAAAGCCCTTGACGATGCCTTCAAAATTAGTCCGAACTGGGTATATTGATTTAAGGGTTAGGTCTTAAATAGGATATCCAATTTTTGATTGGGTCATAAATAGGGTCAGGAAAATCACAGATTAAATAGGGTAAGGGTTTTGGGAAGTGGGCCGCACACCCCTACCCAATTTTTCTGGGAGTATCACCCCGCGGTAACAGACCAAGGCCAACAGCCCCAACAGCATATCTGGAAGGAGGAGCAAAAGCCGCCGTCATACTGTGGTGGCTACCTAGACTGATCAGGCATGAAATCCTTTTTGGAATGGTTTCTTTGAGAGTCAAATAAAGCTTGAGCCACGCCCAGGTTGGTGACCAAACAAACATGATTCATTTCAGAATGGGAACAGTTTAATTATTTTCCAACATTTATTTTTTACAGAAACACAGTAGTTATATACTTCTTATAATTCCGATTCAATAAGTACTTATTTCTGCAATATAAGCGGTTCATTTTGTGACATTTCGGTGAAGTTGTGCCCGCTAGAAGGACCCCCTTATACAGAGTCATCCAGATGGGTGAACAAACATTGCATTATAAGTTCCTGCTCACCGTTTACAAGTACAATCACAAAGTTGGCTAACGTGGAGGAGGGAGGGGGGAAAGCACGTGAACTGTGACCTTTTCAGTTTGGGAGTAAAAAATTTTTTCCATATACCAGTAAATAACAATTTGCATATTTGACTTCCCACTTTCCTTCCCCTTTTCATGCCTGTTGCACCAGCTATCTTTCAAAGGCAGAAAACTGACAGAGCATGTGCAAAGCAGGGGAGGAGAGTTTTTGGCCATGTTGGAAGGGACCCAATATTTGTCATATAAACACTCAGTAAAAGATGGCTTGGAACCTACAAAAATGGGCAGGGAGGTACAACTTCTTGGCAAGAACTTCCCAAGGCTTTTTCATGCATTTGGTTACTTGGGAACAACTCAGAGAACTACTGCAAACCGAATCTGCCAACAAATTTCTGTGCTGAATTAATGAAAATAAAATGCAGAAAAGCTACAAACTCCACCATGATTATAATTATAATTAAAATATTCGAATTCTAAGGAATTACATTCATTTTTATACCCTCAATTCTACCTCCTTAGACCAAAGTTGTTCTTGGCAATGGTAACTACTAAGCAAGGATTGTACCATTCAGAGGGGGACATTGGGAGCTTCTGAACACTGCAGTGCCACAAAAAAATAAAAATAAAAAAAAATTGGCAAATACCACAATATCGCAAGGAAAAAAAATCACCAAAATTAATATCACAATACTTCAATACCAAATCGAAACTCAATGTCATACCGAAACCACTACCCTAGTAACAATGAAGAATTTGTTAAAGAACGTTAAGTTAGGTAACTTTCAATTTAGACAAAATAAGCAAAATAGGTAACATCCATTGGCATGTTGGCTAATAATAACTATCAAAACATAACTAACCCTCTTCCAATTGTGACACAAAGAATCACAGTTTTCTGTCACCAAGAGAGCTAAATTTCATTGGGAATGTCCAATTGGAAATTGGAAAAGACTCACAAAGCATTAGAGGACTTGGAGGATAATATCTAATACCATCCAAAATGCTAAAAAACTGCATCCCGCAGGTTCTGAGAATACCACAATACCGCATTTCAAGATTAAAACTACCAAAATGCCACAAGAAAAATTGTCCAATACTGCAGTACCACAAACCCCAATGCCCTCCTCTACTCACAAAAAGTTGATATATATCATAATATAACGTATTTACAAATTATCTCTTGGTCTTTTTATCTTTATCACTTTTTACTATATAATAAAAGCAAAAGGAATCTCCATTACTTTATACATGTAGTTTGTAATTGCTTAACTTGTTGTATTACTAGTGGTTTGTATTTTCCCTTTTATTCTTTCACCCATAGAGCAATTCCTGTACATACCATAGTAAGTTCATTTCACTGAAGTGCATTATCTTTCTATATGAACAATTAAGTTTGAAATAACTATCTTCAATAATTTCAATGCAGCATCACTGCTTAACATTAACATCAATCATCAGAGCAATGTATTCTTGTGAAACAGAGTGGAAAAGATAAGCTAACACGGGGACAAGGAGATGATGAACATTACATGCTAAAATGCATGTTATAGTCTAACGATTCAATTCATTTCCTTTTCACCTTTCCACAATAAATTATTAAACATTCTTCTTGTCAGCATCTCCATATGGTGGTGGTGCATATGGAGGTGGAGCCTACAAAAAAAATTATTTAAATTAGATAAAACTTTACAAATTATTGAAATAAATGAAGAGGTTCTTTATGATGTCAGTTGGTGAGAGTAAAAGTAGTTTTTAAGCGATGACATATTGTGTGACGTCATCACTTTATGCTGGCATGCATGCATTCCTTTGGATAGTGATTTTGCATAGTTTGTCACGCTTATGTCCGTGCGCTTATGTCGCACACGATTTATCCCCCTGTGGAAGTGAAATGCACTCTGGGAGTTCCTTTGCTGCTTTCCTTTGCCGTTTGTAGGTTCAGTGGAGTGCTTTTAATTGTAGTTTTTAAAAGAAGATTTAGGGTTGGATTTTGGTTTAAACAGTATCAGATAAATTTGTGCTCACGGGCAAACTCATAATGAGAACATATCCTCCATACATACACGTTTAGATAGACAAGTAAGTCGCACAGGCGATAGGTGAAGGCTTTGCAGCTTTCCTTTACTGTTTGTAGGATCAGCAGACTGTTTTTAATTGATATGACAACTATACAGTTAAAACAACAAATTAATTTTCGGTGAGATAATTAGTGTTGCCAAATATTTTTAAAGATGATAAGGTGTCGATTTCAGAGAGAATAACATTCCTTTGCGGGTTTCCTTTGCGGGTTTCCTTTGCTGTTTGTAGGATCAGCGGAGTGCTTTTAATTTCAGCTTTTAAACGAAGATTTGGGGGTTGATTTTGGTTTATACGGTGTCGGATAAATTTGCGCTCACTGGCAAACTCGTGATAAGAACATATCGTCCATACATACAAATTTAGATAGACAAGCAAGTCGCACACGCGATAGCTGAAGGGTCTACATAAAATTTACGGATTGGTAGCGCAGTTGTACATTTGCCAGTCTTGAAGTAAATTGAATGAGCATTGTATGAGCACTGAAATATACAGTTTACAGTAGTGATAATGAAGTCAGAGTACAATTCATTTACAGTTTTCAGTGTTTTCTGGAGTTTTGGAAATGTGCTGTTTTATATTTTCTGTCAACGAAAGAGTGGTTGTGATTAAACAATCAATAATCGTTTTGTCAGGGTAAAGACAATACAAATGTTCCTTGATGACAAGTATACGGTTAACAACAAATTAATTTTCTGTGAGGTAGTTAGCGTTGCCAAATATATATAGATAATAAGGTGTCGATTTCAGAGAGAGAAACTTGTACTTTGTGGCTTTCCTTTGCTGTCTGTAGGATCAGCGAAGTGCTTTTAATTTCAGCTTTTAAACAAAGATTTGGGGGTGGAGTTCGGTTTATACAGTGTCGGATAAATTTGCGCTCACGGGCAAACTCATAATAACATATCTTTGATACATACAATTTTAGACAGACAAGCGGGTCGCACACGCGATATGACAAGTCAAGAGAAAATGATTTTCTTTTGGACAAGTATATGGTTAAAACAACAAGTTAATTTCCGGTGAGGTACCGGTAATTAGCTTTGCCAAATATCTTTAAAAGTAATAAGGTGTTGATTTCAGAGGGAATAAAACCAATGAAATTTGCTTCATGTTACAGTAACCAGAGACAGAGTAGCCTGATGTGGGCCACAGGGATCATGCACACAAAACCTGAGCTGTATTTTCACCATCACTTGGACTGATCAAGGATTAATTCTAAGACTACAAGTAGTCCCCTTTTGTTTAGTCCATTGAGTGTGACCGTAAAATGGTTGCATGAAATCCTGGGGGCAAGAAGTGTATGAAAGGACCTTCTTTCGTGCACTTCTTGCCCCCAGCATTTTGCGTGGCCTTATTTTTTTCTCATGGTTTTCTTTTGCATCATGCACATCTGACTAAGTGAAAGAGGGACTACTGGTAGTCTAATCGAGGGTGTGATCAGAATTCTAGTGTTGAAGCTTATTTGGACTACCAGCTCACACGTTTTTTACATGTTTGCAGGAGTCTTAAATTTTGTGGCTGATCAGGTACCTACATGTATATGTACATATACCTCACTCACCTGTGGGCTAGGCACGTAAACATTTTGTCCTGTGCTGTAAGCTTCTCTTGCTTTTGCATCTATATGGGTATCAGAGAGCATTGTAAAATGACATGTTATGGCTCCAGGGTATTTGTATGTTGAACAGAAACTTACATAAGTCAAGTCTGTATGTCTTAAATTTTCAATAATTGCTTCTCTTGGCAACTAAAATGTAGTACCTGAATTCTTCAAGTCTAGCCCCTTGGGCTTAATAGACCAATTTCAATATATTAAAATTTGGCCTGTTAAACAATAGACTTCAGTACGAGACTCTGGGGAATAACTACAGAGTTTGTGCGGTTTATTCCCCAAAGCCTCGTGCTGAGGTCTATTGTGTTAGGCTGAATTTTAATATATTGCAATTGGTCTATTGCTCACAGACATATTGGAGAAAGGAAGAAAGCTGCCTAGTCTGAATCCAGTATGAGAGAGCAAGTAAAGTTTTGGTGTGTCATATTGCAAAATTTGATTTTTCTTCT
>Ga0126339_10002616_pt1 | contig 12946 bp, 8 predicted proteins | sample OrbTmetagenome_2_FD_92532 | JGI IMG/M metagenome (GOLD analysis project Ga0126339, IMG submission 92532) | Coral microbial communities from Petempiche,Puerto Morelos, Mexico - Orbicella T R C metagenome | ecosystem: Host-associated > Invertebrates > Cnidaria > Coral | place: Petempiche,Puerto... | reverse complement strand
GATGTTTTGAGTGCGATAACTAAATTGTAACAACATTTTAAAATACAAGCAGATGCACTACATTGAACACTTGCAGTAGCTCTTAAAACTTGGGATTGCCATGCAGCTTTCTAAGAAGTCACTTGCATTATGTCATTATGTATTCTGTTTTGGTCTATTCCATTCTAAATTTGTTATCCTAAACAGCAGCATGCTGTAGCTTTCCTTGTTTGATCACTACAGTGTAAGTGGATAAATTTAGCTCTTGGGAAACATAGCAAAGTTAATTCCAAGCCCATAGTCTTTTAAAGTACCAGCTGGTAATTCAGCATTTGCTTCAAACATATTGGCTGGTTCTGTTCCAGGTGGGTTGACAATTATCCGTAACTATACACATGAAACACTTATTATTTATTGATGTATAGTCTCCCAATACCACCAACATTCAAAGGAAAACAAGCATAAACAAAAGGGAGATCAAAAAATAATCAGCTATAGATGACTGAACAATAACATCCGATCCAACAGTAGTAAATTTCTGTTAGAGATAACAGACAGGCAGTGATCATGATAGTGAAAATTCACTGTAAATGAGATGGTATCTTTAATGGACTAGCATCCAAAGCAGGATCCAAAAATCTTGAAAATCGGCCGAACAAACAGATGACATACACACTACAAAAAAAAAAAACTAGAAAACATTGAGAGATGTAAAGGGAACTAGTCGAGCCACAAAATTATACTTATAAAACAAGGGCAGAGATCACACAATTACTCCAGGGAAATACCGCAAACATCTGAAAAATCAAGAAAAATGCCCCAACTTAGACTCTTATTTTGACCGTTAAAATGGCAGGGCCTGCCTGGGCCCACTGGACTTTTCTTAAAGTTCAACTCTCGAACTAAAGTTTCACACAAAAATAATTTACAATACTGATCCCTGTTACCCCACAAATGACCAAATGAATATCCATGTCAAGCGCGTGTGATAAACAAACCTTTTAAACATAGCATGATTTCCATTGACTAGTTCTGATGCATAAATTGCTTACCTGCACTTGAGGCTTGGCAAATAACTGGTCTAGATATTACACTAGCAGCTCCTAGAAAAGGTTCATTTGATTCTCATAATGAGTGCAGAAATCGGTCGAGAAAAGACAACTTACTCTCCATTCGCAAAAAAAAATGTGTCCGCCATTGCTCCGGCCGAGACGACATATGATTGGTCGAATACTGTCACATGAACCATGTCTAACACTGCCTGATGCAGAGGCTTTAGCACATGCCTCTTTCACTTGCTCTTTCACATAAGCTGCAAAGTTAAGTTAGCAGTCTAGCGTGACACCAAGGATTTTTAAGGAATCGGTAGTCACCACAGCATTGTTATCTACATGTACACTGAAATCATAGCAATAGGATACTGGGCCAATGGCCATAGCCTGAGTCTTAGAAACATTAATCTCAAGATAGTTTTGTTGAAACCATGTTGATAATAAATGAAGATCAGAATTAATAATGTATTCCATAACTGGAGGGGGAAGGTTCGATGCACATTCAGAAGTGTCATCTGCATACAACCATAGTGAGGTGTTTGTAACTAGAAAGTTCAAATCATTAATATATATGTTAAAAAGCAAAGGACCCAACAGGGATTCCTGAGGGATACCAACTTTTACTGTTTTCCATTCAGAATAAACACCATCAATTTTGACCCTCTGCCTCCTATCCCGTAGGTAGTTCTCCATTAACTCTAATGTTTGGTCAGCTCTAAGTTTTGCTAGCAGAAAGGCATGGTATACAGAGTCAAACATCTTACTCAGATCAACTGCAATTGTGGCAATAGCCTCACGGTTGTCAAGACTCGACCTCCAATCTTCTACCATTTTCAGCAGTGCAGTACGGCAGAAATGACCTTTAAGATAACCAGAGAGGTTAGGCGAGAGACTTGAAAATGCAGAGTACATTTGATCTGCTACTACCTTCTCATAAATCTTAGAGAGTGCTGGAAGGATTGACACTGTCTGTGGAAGAAACAAAGCAAATTTCAAGTTGACATGTTCACACTATTTGCTCCATCCTCCAGGTACATAGCAGAGTATTACAACATGGACCTTTGACTCAGTTTGGACTACTAGAATCTGATCTGCTTGGTCTTTCAAAAAGAAAAGAACACACTCACCTTCGGATTTCCAGTGTCACATTTGCATAACAAGTGTGGTATTTCTTTGTCTTTGCATCTTTTCGTCTTTTCTGTTACACGGAAACTCTTATGATTCCTTCAGATTGATCAGGAATGGTCGCCATTTGTTTTGCTTTTTTTTTTTTCATAAAGCATGTCAGTGAGGGTGCTGCCATCCAGGCAGGAAGTAAAATGGAATGCATAGCGCTTTGTAATTTTTATTTCTTGTGTGCATTCATTTTTTGTCAGCCAATGAAAAAATTCAAATTTTTTGGTGCGTCCAGAGCTACTCATCAACGACATTTTAAGACGAGTAGCACTGGGGACGAGAATGGTTAAAAACCGCATACTGCCGGGCTAGATGATACCGTGATACCGCATGTTCAGATTTTAATTACCGAAATACTGCGTGAAAAAAAGCTCAATGCCGTAATACCGTAAACCCCAATGTCCCCCTCTGTATTGGCTAATACATTAAGGTATTGGCTAATACATTAAGTAAAGAGACTTAAACCACCAAACTATTAACATTTCAACTACAAATCTGTCAATTTAACAGGGTTTAGTAGCCTGAATTTCAGCCATCTCTCTGAGTTTCCCTCCTAAAAAGACATCTGAAAAGTCTTATCATGAGGGAGGGACTCAGAAGAAACACCTGAAATTCAGGTGTTTAGCAACATCATAAACACATAACAGAGAAATAAAGATAATAAAAGCTGTCTTTGGAACACAGAGCACACACCTTGGAAGGGTTGTAATTTGAATAATAAATATCAAGATAAAGAGAAGGAAAATGCATGCTGTGTAAGACTTGAACATTCTGTCTTTTTCTTGAGAATACTGCAATGAGAAAAAATATTCTATCAGTCCTTGAGTTTGCCATCCTTTGATGCTAGACAAATCTTTCCTGCCAAATAAAAACATAGCTCCAAGGTACATAATATATAGATTTAGCCAGGCCTAATAGCGAAGCTCCTGGGCCAGGTTGTTCAAAGCCCGATTAAGCTAACCCAGGATAAGCGAGAATTTTGATTTGAGTTTTGTAACTTTGTGCTGAGGTTTTCTGTACATTGTTTGGCGTTCTGTTTTAAGTCTGAGTAATCTCAAACTACACGCAGCAGAAGCAGTGAAAAACATTTCTATGCAAGAAAAATTAATAATTTGGTTAACTTTTAATCCTATGTTAGCGTTAACTGGCTTCTGAACAACCTAGCCCTGATTACATCAAGCTAACTTGACATGAGCCTGCAATCCAATTGAAAACCAGCACTTGGTCAGCAGTCAACTTCAAAAAAAAAACATGTGACCTCAATGGGGTCTACACTTTAACCTGCAATGTGATCACGTGATACTGGTCAGTAGATACCTTTTTTGACAGGTGTCAATTGACCATAGCATGAATGTCCAATATCAAAGAAGGACGCTATAAACCAAGTCTGCCTGTCTCTGTAAACCTATCAGCTGGAGTGTGGCCGCAGTCTTGTACAACTCTGTCATCGCCATTGTGCACACATGCCAACGAGCAATGCTGCTAGCCATGATAATCATGAGAAAATGAATTCACAGGTTTCCTTTTATTTCCTATATGGGTATGGGGCTTCGCTTGGTGGCCCTTTGGGCCCCTGCTGGAGCTCCGCTATGAGTCCTAATACTATTACTACCATAAAGTTGTACATCGCAACAAATTACAAATCAAACCCCTGTGGCTGGAATATGGCATATACATAGGAAGCCTTCCATTAAAAAATGTAAACAAACCCTTATGCGTGCTCAAAAGATTGAAGAAAATCATGTAACATTAGAATGCTAATCACAGAGGCCTTGGACAAGAAATCGAGAATAAAAATTTTGAATGACGTTTCCATGGCTCGTTCATCATTTTAAAATTTGTAAAACTAAAAGTCAGATTCTCATGAGTTCTTTATATACTAAGAATGTATGTGAAAGTCTTGTTGCATGTGATCAAAAACTCTACAACGTGGAATGTAGAGAGTGTTGATTAATGTACTACATAGTTTTGCTTTGATAGAGTCAGATTGAGCGTTCAGTTTAGGTTTCTTTTCTTGGATAAAGAGCATTTCGTAAATTAAGTATTCAAATTCCCACATCATTTCTTAATGGTAAATTGTTCCTGAAGATCTTTGTTCCTCAGATAACATCACCCAAGTTGACCTTGTTGAGCTTCTATCAGTGGCTACAAAACGTCAGCTGTTTCAATTCAAAGACAGCCTTAATGAACAAACTCATGGAGTAGCAATGGGCTCACCCCTAGGCCACTCATGGCTAACACATTTATGTGTTTGATCGAGGAGAAACTAGAAAGCGAGGATAAGTTACCATCTTTTTATAAGAGATACGTGGATCACACCTTAGCCGTGGTAAAAGATGTTCCAACTGCTACAGCTTTACTGGCAACATAAATGAGGTACGCCCAGCAATCAGCTTCACAATGGAAGTTGCAAACAACAACAAACTGACATTCATCGGAATGGAGCTCATAAAGACTGGAAAACAGCTGAAAACATGTACATGTCTCTACAGGAAAACAACATATACTTCTCCACTATCAAAGTCATGTCGGTGCCCATTACAAATGATCCCTTCTAATGACTATGTTAAACCGTGCTACCTCACCAGATCTATTTGCTGAAGAATGTGACAATTTGAAAGGAATCTTCTTGAAACTGAAGCTCATCAATTCCATCATAACTAGATTCATCACGTCGCAAAATCAAGCAAGTTTGCGATGTTCAAGAAAATGCTCCCGTTCAGATTATTCTGCTGTTCAATGATCAAAGATCAGCTGACATTGTACTAAGACAGCTGTCCTGTCTTGGAAAGAAAATAAACAGTGATTGGCACCCAGTCTTCAAAAGCAAGAAAGTTGCCAACGACATCAAAGTACCAGAGGCCAAACCACCATTAATAAATCAACAATGTGTTGTCTACAAATTCAAATGTGATCTATGTCATGCGGATTATGTTGGCAATACTTGCCGACACCTTTTCCAATGCATTGAGGAACACAAGCATTCTGGTGTTGGAAAACACCTGGATGACGCCTACAATCAGAGGAACAAAGATCTTCAGGAACAATTTACCATTCTTAAAGGAGGTCACTCCGAAAAACGTATTTTTTGTCAATGCTAAAAAAAACCTCACATTAAGTTTAGCCACTCACTGAAGTTTCAGCCTTTAAAGTGCAGGTTTTCCTTTTGAAATTCATCTCCAAAGAAGCCCAAAATTTGACATCGTTGCTGCCATTTTGAGCAGTACTCAGCAGCCAAGAGGCGTTTTCGTGATGTCATTCCATTCAAGAGATTTTGTCCAAATGGCTTCCGGCAAGCCTTTAAATATCACTCTGGGTTATGGCTGCATTTGAGTCATTATTGTGAACCAAACATGCTCCAAACTCTGAAAATGATAGCAGTCAAGATGGTGAAGTGGATGATCGCTTGGAAAAACACATTTTGCTGACCTTGTGAAGGATAGAAAGTCAGTTGCAGGTTTTTCTCCTTGCCGCCAATTTTGAGTTGGACGTAATAATGTCACATTAACACAGTCTGGCTGGCAAGTGGCAGCCTCCAAAGTCGCTTCTGCTGAGATCAATTTCTTCAGGATAGTAGGCACTTCAGAGGCTGAAACTAAGGTGACTGGAAAAGCTGAATGTTTACTAACTATAGGTGAAGACAAAAAAAGTAAGCTTTTTGGAGTGATCTTCTCCTTTAAGAAATGTCACAGGAACGCTTAATTTATGAAATGCTCTTTATCCAAGAAAAAACCTTAACTGAACACTCAATCTGACTCAATCAAAGCATAACTATTTAGTAATTCATTACCACTCTCTACATTCCACGTTGAAGAGTTTTTAATCACATGCAACAAGACTTTCACATGCATTCTTAGTATATAAAGAACTCGTAAGAATCTGACTTTTAGTATTACGATTTTGAAAATGATAAATGAGTCATCAAAAGGTCATTCAAAATTATCATCGCTAATTTTAATTCTTAGCATTAGAATGGCAGCTAAAAATGATGACCAGATGTTGACTGGAAATTAATGAGCACTTCTACCCCTTTACTTTTCTTGTCAGTGGTAACAATAAACTAAAGATAAGTTATTTGACAACATTTTAAATAGAGCACGATTCAGGTAAAATTTATGCAAACTTTGGGTCAAAAGCATGAGACGACATCTCAAAAGAAATTTACAGTGGTTTGATTTTTTCCTGATGTTACAATTTTCCAGGCATCTCAAACAAGCATACACACCATAACCACTGGTGGAAAAGGCCCCATCTTTTTAATAAAAATTTTTGCAACAAAGTAGGAAAGAGGATTATCTGCAAAAACATCTAGACAACTTGCCGTGAATTTGCATTAATTTTATAATTTACAATTTTTCCTCAAACTAATAGTCTTCTGTATGGAAGACTAATACGAACAAGTTGCAAGTTTTGTGACTCCTAAAAGAGCCGTTTTTGTTCCTAAGCATAAGCTTACATTTCTCGCTGTTAAACAGCATTTAATAAACCTTCGTTTAAACATCTTTCAACATGTTAAAAGTCGCCTTTCTGGAGCAGCTAAACATCACTTGGCAGAGAATCTCCATTCTGCCACAAGCTGTTTACAAGTACTGCGTTGATGTCAAGTTTTGAAAGCTACTTTGTAGGGTCAAGTACTCCATCTCCTGGTCAAATGGCTGGCTACTGAGCTAAGAACGAGCGAACGAAGGAAAAACATTCTTCAAGCTGTGTGTAAAACTCTCTTAAAATGCTAACAGGATGAAAAAATACGGGTTGAAAAATACCAGAGAAAGATCAACCCATATGTGTAAGTCGGTTGTCATCATATCCATACTATTACAGAGCTAAAATTATAGGTAAGGGTTTCAGTTTGAACTATTCTCTGTTTTCAAAGTTAGTGAGTTTACATTGGTTTACATTCAATGAATCAGTGAATGAGCATGTAAAGCATCTGCCTTAAATAAAATGCGAGTTGCCAAGTTCAAGGTTTGGCTTATCTGCGAGTGCACCATTGTCGTCAATGTTTACAGTATGGAAAATGTTTCTGTGGCTTCTCCTGTAACCTCTACTGTCAAGTTTCTATCAAAAACGTCTTACAACCTTGTTATAAATGCTGTCCTTGTTCTGTGAATTTTTGAGGCTTAAATATAATAGCAACACAAAATGAAAAGTAGATATCATGACACTGCAATTAAGTCATAACTTATTAAGTATTTTACAGTTCATTGTATTAGTACTGACAGATCAATACATACAAGCTCTTCTTTATCTGGATCCTTAAAATTTAATGTAAGAAGTATTGGTCGCACATAGTCCTTCCGCAGCCTGAAATAAAGTAACATGATTCAATCTGATGCAGCTGTAAATCATTAAATGCACAAAATGAAGGAAACAAAACAACCTGTCAGAACACTAAATAAAATTACTTGTCAATACTGCGAGCCTCGATGGAGCTTCCCAGAAATTCATTGACCTCATCTTCTGGATCTTGCTGATTCGATGCTGTTATACCTAACCTGTGAATCAACATGTACATCTTTATCAGGTCCGAACAGCAATTTAACAATACTAAGTGACTTCACCTTTTTGGCATAATTTTCTTCACAGATAAATTATGCTTCCTCTTATCTCATTTGTCCTGTCCCAAAACACAAGAGTCAAGTAAGATGGCATTGGCAGTAAGTTTCAAAGTCAGACCAAGGAGAAGTCTGTTCCCACCCTAGGGGTCAGCACAGCCAGATGGCCCACCAGTGCCAGTAGTTAACAATGTTATACCCAGCCTGATTTATGAATCTTGATTAGGCGTATAGACTTTTGTAGAGCTCTATGACTCTACAGTAGTATTTTGAATCTTTAAGCTCCGTTCCTCTCAGATATGTGGTCACCACAGAGGTGTAGTGGCGTATAGTTATTGTAGCAAATATTATATCGCTTAAGGAATGTTGAGTGTTATTACAGATTACAGTGTTTTAATAATCATTTTCAATTTGCAATTCTGTATTGAGTTAACCCTGACTACACTCTATGCTCTTCACTATTTGTTCTTCCAGCTACAGTCACCGAGCTACGCTCTAAAAGCTCTGACATTCCATGTTTACCATCTACGCTCTACGTATTTACGAGTTTATCAGTTCAAGAATTTTTGACTACTCTCTACACTAGCTTAGAGACTTAAAGTGCCCATAATGTCAAAACTTTTTTTTTTTTCACTCATTCTACATTTCACCTTATGAGCTTCTGTGAAAAAATTTTTCGATTTGGATAAAACACAATTTTTTTACGAATCTTTACAAAGTTCAAAATTCTATTTTCTTGAGGTTGACCCCTGCCACTGATCATAAGAATAATGTGCTCAAAATGGCCACAAGACTTATGCCTGTGACGTAGGTTCAGGAACCTACGATGAGGACTGATGTTGTTTTTTGGATCATTAACGTTGTTTCAAAGAGCAGCAACACACCTTTCCGGCATTTTCAACTAAATGTACACAACTCTGAAGCTAAATTTCCACTTGTTTTTAAGTCAAATAAGTCATGACCCAAATCACATGTTCCTGAACCTACGTCACAACTCACTTCAAACCGAGGAAGACTGGTGCGAATGGTGGACCAAAATGGCGGCAAATTTGAACGTCTTTAAAAACTTATAAAAAAAATGCATTTCATCCAAATCAAAAAACTTTTTCACAGAAGTTCATTAGGTGAAATGTAGAATTAGATAAGCAAAAAAAAATTTGACATTATGGGCACCTTAAAAAACCAGTAGAGTGATAAAAAATATTTGGTTGTGAGTGCGAGTTTCTCGATCCTCTGCAATGCTGTAATTTTTTTAATTGTAATTTATTGGCTTTGAATTCTTTATTATCTCATATATATTTAAGTGTTATTAAAGTGTTATTACAGTTAACAGTATTTTAACAGTCTTTTTAATGTACAATTCTGTATTGAGTTTACCCTCTACACTCTATGTTCCACCATCTACATTCCACTCTCTATGTTCTACCAGCTACTCTCTTCAATCTACGCTCTAGGATCTATCACCTACCCTCTAAGCCCATCTATGCTCTACTCTCTACATTCCACCAGCTACTCTCTTCAATCTATGCTCTACAATCTTACCGTCCACCATCTACCCTCTAAGCCCATCTACACTCTACTCTCTACATTCTACCAACTTCTCTCTTTGATCTACACTCTCCGATCTACCCACTAAGCCCATCTGCTTGGAAGGTTATTGGAATTTTTCAATTTTTTTTTTAATATTTTAATTTTTTAACGAAGACTAGTGAGCAGCACAAAGGAAGACTTCTTCTATTTCTCTGTCTGAGACTTCTTCAGGGAATTATTACAACTAACATTGAACAGCATATATAGCACATAAGCGTGCCTAAGTTTAACTTCCCATGGAAGTGAATAACTGCTGAAACATGCTGTAAACAGATGTTACAAGAAATGCCTTGATGCATATGTTATTGCATGCTGTTATATTTTGGGGGCCATATGATTAGTGCTAGTTGTATGGCCCCCAAAAATCATAGTATCTACATAGATGTGCTAAAGTAGTAGTAGATTGATAACTGACAATACAGTCTACGTCTGGTAAATGTCTCTGGATAACCAGCTTGATGCTCTGCTACAAGTATGGTTCTGAGTTAAACCATTTATTCGAACTTGAAATGAACAGCAATCTCTACGATGGATTATGACCCTAAAAACTAGTAAACAACATCTCTACATGGTCGCAAAACATCCATTAAGCGTTCAAAGTCACATGATTTAAATATTCACACTTCGAGTACATTATAGTTCTAGTTCTCTTAAAGTTTGCTGTAAGGAGTTCTAATGGGCAGATTCTGGTGATCGGTCTCAACAATTCCTTGCAGCCTACTCTGACTTTGACTGCTCTCACATGCTCGTCCTTTCCTGGAAAGACCATTATGACTCTACCGAGCGACCACTGCCCACACGGGGTGTCCGGTGCCACTAACAAGACTACATCATTAACTTGGGCATCTTTTTGTTCCTTCCGCTACTTGGACCTACGATTCAAAGTTGGTAACCACTCTCGCAGCCACCAATGCCAAAAAAGTCACACTATTTCTTGCACCCGTCTCCATCTCTTCTTGGGACTGAACTGGCCACTATCAACTGAACCAGGAGAGAACTGGCCTCCTACTTGTCCAATCAGGAAATGATTTGGGGTGATGGGTGTGTCATCTGAGGGATTGGCAGACTGATATGTTAAAGGCCTGGAATTTATGAGTGCCTCTGCACCCATAAATGCTGTCATCAGTTCTTTATCGGTCACATCTGCAGTTCCCAATATCGCATAGGTTGCTCTCTTTGCTTATTTGATCATTGTCTCATGCACCCCACCAAAGTGAGGTGCCCAAGGTGGATTGAGACTCCACTTGATTCCTTTGTTGGCAGCTGATTTCTCAATCTTGTCTTGATCCAGTTGTTTAACGAGCTCCCTCGACTCTCTTTCTGCGCCTACAAAATTAGTTCTGTTATCAGAAATCAGCTCTTCTGGCAGCCCTCTCTGATTGGCCATGCAGTAAAAGGCGTTCAGAAAGGAATCCGTGTCCAGCCCATAGGTCATCTCTAGGTGAATAGCCCTTGATGTTAGGCATGTAAATAAACAAAGGTAACTTTAAGCTCTCTCCCTGCCCCTTGCCTGGATAGTTACAAATGGTCCTGCAAAGTCAACCCCTGTTTGTGCGAAAGCTCGTAAGGGCAACTTCAGTTGAATCTTTGGTAGGGGAGCCATTATCTGTTTAGCAGCCTTGCCTTTCTCTTCCGACATTCACAGCACTCTCTTTCCCAGTCACGAATCTCCTCTCTACCTTGCATGATCCAGAATCTGGCAGACAGCAAAGACAATGTGTGATTGGTTCCCGCTCCATGGTTACTTCTTTCATGATAGGACTTCAAAATTAGTCTGGTCACCCCACTTTTCCTCGGCAGAACGACTGGATATCTAGCATTGAAAGGCAGGTAGTTCGCATAGCGCAGTCTCCCACTTGATCAAAGCAGACCATCTTCATCTAGGATGGGGTTCAAACTTAATGGAACAGACTTGAAATTGGCCAGTGCCTTGTATTCTTCTTGAAAGGCTTCTTGTTGCACCTCTATGATGACATCAGTCTATGCCTCCGAGATCTCTTGACTGGCAAGTTTTCCAGAACTCTTCTCTTCTGGCAGCGTTCTGGAGTTGTTCATGAATTGATGTACCTATGCTCTAACTCTCAATAATCTGGTCCAGCTTGAATATCTGCTGAGGTGTAAATGCCAAGTCACTTGTGGGGTCAGTGCAAACAGTACTGATTCTTTTTCTGGCACATTGAATGTTGTCCTCACTTTCTTATGGATTTCTAGTGTTGCTTCAGGAGTTACATCAATCTCTGTTTTTGGCCATGTGTCTTCTGGCATGCTCAGGAACTTTGGACCCTTCCACCACATCTTGTTTCCTTTTAGCTCAGTCCCAGACATTCCTCTGGTTGGCAGGTCAGCAGGGTTCTGGTGTGTCCGAACATGACACCACTGAGTAGGACTGCTTGAATCATGTATTTCTCCTATCCGATTCGTTACGAATGGTCTGAAACTGCAACTGGGTATTTGTATCCACCACACCACATCCATGCTGTCACTCCAGAATGTGAGTAGGTTCTGGTCAATCTTAAGAACCTTGGCTATTGACAGGGTCAATCCTAATGTCAAAACAGCTCCCATAAGTTCAAGTCTCGGAGTGCTTGTAGCTGATCGTGGTGTCACTCATGTCTTGGAGGCCACTACGCTGGTAGATACTGCATCACCCTTGTATCTGTACCTAATATAAGTTGCTGCACCATACGCATACCCTGATGCATCTGTGAAGGTGTGCAAGGTAACTGTTTCAACATCTGAGTTCAACTGCAGGCAACAAGAGACTTTGAGCTCTTCAAACCACTTCTTGGCCAGTCTAGCTTGGCTTTGGTTTAGAGGGTCATCCCAATCTAATCCTGAGGTCCACATCTCTTGCAGTAGAATCTTTGCCCGGATTACATATGGTGCCAAAAAACCCCATAGGGTCAAACAGCATGGCTATCTTCTGCAGGAGACTTCGCTTGGTCAACTGGAACTTCTTGTCAGGTGGATTCACTCTGTAAGTGAAAACATCTTCCTTAGCCAACCACAACAAACCAAGCATCTTCAATGACAGTAAATTTCCTTTGTTTAAGGCCACTTCTGCAGCCCTGTCTTCTTCACGTATCTTCTTAAGAGCATAAATCCGAAAATATCGCGAATCGGCCGACAGAAGCGAAATAACAAATTTTTTCTTATTTGACCAAAAGAACCTATTTGGTTAACTATTTTCGGAAATGACATCAAAAGGTTCAATTTCCTTTTCTTTTCTTCAAAATTTGCAAAACTTGAAAATTTGGCCACAGGGCCTTCAGCGGCGGCCATGAGACTTGAAATTTGGCACATGTTTAAGATATTCGTATGGACGTACCAAACGTTTTCTTAACATGTCCTTTACACAGTTTGTGGGGCATCTCTTAAACTTTTCTCGGGACTAAATTTTGTTTAAAAATGTTTTTTTGTACAAAATAGTTAACCTTCAGAAGCTGAACCATTTATGGACCTAAAGTGATGAGGCTAATATTAGCAAACTTTGAACTTGTCAAATGCTGTCTGTTATATTACAGTTAAGTAAATAAATATAACCAACTAAAAGCAGGTTCTTTATTCTACTCGCCTGGAAAAAATTACAGGTGG
>Ga0126339_10002615_pt1 | contig 12947 bp, 9 predicted proteins | sample OrbTmetagenome_2_FD_92532 | JGI IMG/M metagenome (GOLD analysis project Ga0126339, IMG submission 92532) | Coral microbial communities from Petempiche,Puerto Morelos, Mexico - Orbicella T R C metagenome | ecosystem: Host-associated > Invertebrates > Cnidaria > Coral | place: Petempiche,Puerto... | reverse complement strand
TGTAATCCTGACACAAATTTCTACTTCTAACAACTTCGAGGGGAAATAAAAATGTTTTCCCTTTTTTTCAAATATCTAAAGTACTGATAAAACGATCGTGACCATATGTTTAGAGGATCTTCTCCGGAGCCTCGTTTCCATGGTGAAGCTATTTTTTTGCGAAATTTTAAATTAAGAAATCTCACACAAAGCTACTCATTCAGAAGGGTTATCATACAAATTTGAAAACAACTCATGCAGTAGTATCAGCTGATAACACTTAGGTTTTGTCCTTAGGTTTGGTACCGAAAAGTGGTCTGGCCCATGGACTATAAGGGTCGCACATGTCGCGAGTATGCGATGACAGAATTTATGTCCAATGTTAATGTAAACATCGATCCTGTTAGTGCGACCCCTACCTAACCTTAACGAAATGTAGGAGTTTTGAAAGATCAGTTTCTGACCTTAAATTGCTAAACAAGCCCCTATTAAAACGAAAAGAATTGGGGACAAGAAATCCCAGTTAATACCTAAAATGAGTAAAAGGGATTTCCTGAAAAAGAAGGCGGAACGAACTACAGATCAGTCTTGCTGGGCTGATTTAATTTCAAAGCGGCGAGAAATGAAAGCAAGTCAATTAAATATGCCAAACGCAAATACTTAAGCGATAACCTTGCTACGAACAAAAAAGATCCCCGAAAAACTTGGCTGCTAATTAATGAGCTGAGCTCTCGTCAACATAAGAAAGTTATTGCACATATTGAAATCGAGGATATAAAAATATGCTCTGTATCTGAAAAGGCGGAAGTTCGTTATATCTCACACATTGGACATAACTTGACTGGTAGTGTTTCAGAAATTTACTTCACTGCAACAAACAAAACTTTCTCCTTTTTAAAGTTGAAGCACTAATGAAGTCCGAAAACTACTTTAAAAACTAGAAATCAAGAATTAATGCCATCCAAGGTGGTTACAACAGCGGCAGGTATTGTGGCACCATCCCTGGCATTCTTGTCCCATCAGTGGACAACGTACCACTCATTTTGTAGTAAGATGGAAGACATTAGTCTCCATAGCTGAGGTTTATTTTAACGGAAATTCGCTTTTCTTCAACCCGGGCGTTGCCTATTTTGGATCAGGTTTGTTATCTGTAAGCAAAACACGTATTTATTGTGAAATATTGTATCTGGTAAAAACATGTGGTACAGTCTGGATGCAAAATCCTCATATCTTCCATTTTACGAGAGGGCATGGACAATAGACAAGAAATAGCCTGGGTCCATTTGAAATATTTCATTCCGGGCATAAAAAAATTTTTAACCGTAAATTTAAAACTTCTCGTTCGCTCATGAGCTAATTTTTATGATCCGCAAGAGAACGGACGCATATGTAGTCTGCGGAGCCACAGATACTTTGACAATGTTAAAACGCAATAGGATAACAGGAGAAGGGGCGCAATAAAAGCTGGCATCTAATTGTTTATTTCAATAGCCTTTTTATCAGTGAGCTCTTCTCATTTGCATTATGATGTAAACCAACTGGACGCGAGGTAATTTCGGACAGAAACCACACAATTGCCATGAAAAGGGCTATTCATGCCCAGCATGTGAAGTCATTTTCCATGCTTGCTATGAAAAATCTATTTTTCACGCCTGGCGCGACAAAACATTGTTATTGTCGGTGTGTGGAGTGTTCTTCATGCCGGGCACGGGGAAACGCTGTTAAAAACATGAATCGTAAGTATATTTTCTTTGTAAATGAAACAATACCTTAGACAGAGTGGTAGTTCGTGGAATCGAATAATAATAGAACAAAGCATTTTATACTCTTAGTACTCGCAGGTCTTTAAAAGACACAGCGAAGATTAGCATAGTCATTATTTTTCTTTCGGTTAGAGAGCGAGGCATCCCACAGCGAGTAAGTGGTAAGCGGTGAGCGGTCGCGCTCTTGAAAACTTTGCGCGGAATGTTAATCAAGACGGGCTACTCTCTTCTCCAGGCACTTTCATCATCCGGCACACCTAGTAAGTTGTATCCCTTGTGCATAGTTTTTAATACGTATAATTTCGAGGATCTTTAGTTCTTCAGAGAGTTCTTTAATTATTTAATAAGAATTGCTTTTTCAGGAAGATTCTTAAAACAGAATATTTCGCGGTTGATGCGGTTTTTTTTTTGCGCGTATTGAATATCTGTTGCTAGCTGGAACAACAACAAAAAAAATTTAGTTGTAGTTGCGGGATTAATATGACTGTTCGCCCAAATGTGAAAAAGACGTTCTCAATCATTTAAGTGAAAATGGAGCACTCTGAACTCCACAGTTGATCGAGAGTTTTATTTGTCTTAGCGCATTCAAAAGGTACGAAAGCCAATTTCGTTCCGTGCTCATGATTGTTTCTTCAGGTCGTCGAGTGGCAATCCAGCACCTCTTATGATTGAGAAAAGTAAGAGGAAGGAGCAGTTTAAAGCCTTAGCAACCCAGAAAGTAATTTCGTTGTAATCAGCAAGCTTTTCCTTAAGTGATTCCTTGGCTACGTAACTTTTCTTGGGTTGGTTAATTTTTTGTTCCTTTTTTTTAAGGAAAACATAAATTCATCGATTGCTCCAAAAAATTGAAGGAATTTTTTCTAGCTGGTGGAAGCGGTGGATAAATTAAAGAAAAAACATAAACGATTTCAGCATACCATGTTGACTTCAATTCTGTTTCTGGCAACTAAGGGATGACAAAAGCTAGTGACCATCTAGTAAAGCATGAAACACCTTTTTTGTTGTGACGTGATTTTGATGACTGTATAAATTCTTGTTATAAATACAAGAGGAACGGCCAAAAATTAATGCGTGCAGGTCTTACTAGGGGAAAACAGTTTTCTCATGACATTGATTAAAATCTGATTGATTTCAAAGGTAAGGGTTTAACGTCATCGTGATATGAATCGTTCTCCTGTCTCTGTGACAAACAGAAACAAGAAAAAAAAAAAAGAGAAAAGAGAAATAAATAATTCAGTCTTTTCGCAGGAATGGTTGGGTTTCAGTACTAGAATGCACGAACTTACGCCCACCCGTACCTTCAAGATGCTTTTCGTACTGTCTATTTTCATGTGGAACTTTGAAGAAGGCATCTATGGATTACCAGGTGAGCAGACGCATGTTTGTTTTTTTTTCTTTCTTTCTTTCTATCATCGCCTGGCGGTACAGCTTTAATTTATATACAGTTCTCTCTAACAGTTTTTTAAACAGCAACGCAATTTAACGGAATTAATGCAATAACAGTATTGGAAGCTATAGACCTGACTTTCCCTAATATTTCTAGCAATCGTGCATTGTTAGGACAACAGACGTATTTAAGTTCGAGGAGGAAAAAAGGGATGGTGGTTTGCGTCTGACATCTGGCGATGTCATTTTAGTGGTTGGGGGTATAACCAGGATGGTACGATTTTCATTGCGATATTTTGCATCGATAAAAGCACTAAGATTACCTTTTCCCCTACCGAAGTGTGTGTACCCAAGCTTTTGTAGGTAGCTCACCTTTACAGGTTAGGAATTAATCAAAATTAGGTATCAGTATTTACTTGAACTCCTATCAAAATGTTCCTGAAGTTCATTGCCATTGTTTCTCTAATAGTGTGCGGCTCGGTGGTAGACAACTCTTTGAGAAGTCCTGAATATCCGAACAGGTACCCAAGCAGTATGCAGTGCAATTATACGGTTCCTATTCCACATGGAATGGCCCTGAATATTTACTTTGACGATTTCAAAATGGAATATGAAGATTTTTGCTCGTAAGTAGACGCAGCTACTGCTAAATTATACTTATGTTAAAGAATAGGGTCGCAGAAGCTTTTTATAGCATTCATTGCGTGTGCAAAACTGCAATGCGTGGTTCCGCAGTAAACTTTGACAGTGTTATGACGAAATTGATCATCAATAAGGGATAGACGCATAAAAAAAACTGACGTCAAATTGTTTATTACAGAAAAGGCAAACGTCTTACCAAATGTGGCTATGTAGTTGTTTCAATGGGTCCGTCAAGAAACTCACTGGTGTCGTATGACTGAAATCTGTGTTATTTAGGTACGACTACTTGGAGATTACTGACGAAAATAGCACAACAGTTGGTGTGTATTGCGGTGAGCAGACTGGGCGTACCGTTGATGTTACTGGAAGTCACATAGTGGTAACATTCCACTCAGACTTCTGGCAAGAAGAAAGGGGATACTTGATTCTTTTCACTTCTGTTTCACTGTGTAAGTCTAATCCGAATATAGCGCGACGCTTTTAAGTAGAGGCAATGACTATTGAAAAGATTCTTCTTGAACAGTGATAAAAATGAACTCCCCAAAAAAGTGCATGACTAAATTATGTTATTAACTTAAAAATAACCTCATCTCTCTGAATTAAAAAGAACAATCTTTCTTCGATTTGCATGAACTTGGTGCAGGAAACCTGTTTATCAGCCTTTAGAGTATTTGATTGTTGATGTCCAATGCGGTCTTAACTTCCACTGGGTTTAACATGTGATTGACAAAATAGTTCAAGAAGTTATATTTCAAACACGAAAGACCGTGTTTGACCACATTTCCAACTACCGAGAAGAGAGTTGAAAATACGACGCGTAGACTAGTATTTTTAACGAACTTCGAAGTTTTTGGAAATCTGGTCAAACATTGTCTTGGCTGTTTGACATATCTTCTCAATCGGAACTAAAACTGAGGAGAAAAGGGGAAAATGAAATCGTAAAAAATCCCTGCTGATTAAAACCGGATGTTCAAACTCCGTCGCGATCATGATTACCTTTGATGAATTATTAATGAGTTTGAGACTAATATTTTGTCTTTTAGCCTGCGGCTCAGTGGCTTTTGACTCGCTGAAAAGTCCTGGATATCAAAGCAACTACCCGAGCAGCATAGACTGTCTTTATTCGGTTCCTATCCCACAAGATTGGCAGTTAAATGTTTACTTTCACGATTTCCAACTGCAAGAAGATAATTCCTCATGCAAGTAAGAAACGGCATCATGTACATATTTTATCATTGTTATTTTACACACTTTAACAATTAGTACATCTTAAGTGCAAAAGTAACGCTAAAAGGAAATTGCACTCTCGCAAAAGTAAATCAATAAAGGTGGTAAAAGATTAAAGGAAATAAATATTAGAATAATAATAGACTGATATGTGTTTTTATATATATATATTCTTGGAATTTATCCTGTTTCTAGTGTTCCATTGTCCGTAAATTTCTTAGGCCCCGTCCACACTACACCGGAGCAATTTGAAAACGCAGCTGCTTTATTTCTCCGGTTATTCCGTCCACACTAATCCGTCACGAAAACGGAGCTTTTCGAAAACGCTCTTTAAACCAAAGGAATTTGAGAACGCCCGCTTTGTGTTTTAGTCGCGGCACAGAAACATTTTGAAAATGAAACTTTTCGAAAACGATAAGGTTACAATAACCATGATAGTCCCTGCCCGAGATTTACTCAAACACAAATCCAAAATGGTTGCTGATTCTTCCTACGATGTAGTGTGGAAGGAAAACATTTGGTGCGTTTTCAGAGTGAAACTTTTCCGGCGTAGTGTGGCCGAGGCCTAAGAAACTACATAAAGAGCTTGACATGTCCATTGTTTCACATGTGAAAATCACTTTGTTTGTTTGTTTGTTTGTTTGTTTTAGCCATGACTATTTAATGATTCTGAATGAGAAGAAGGAAACATTTGGTGTGTACTGTGGATTGAAGACTGGAAAAACGGTTTTTGTATCGGGAAACTACGCAGTGATAAAATTCCATTCAGACGATAGTGTTGAAGAAAGAGGCTTTCTGATACTTTTCACCACTGCGCCTGCCAGTAAGTAAAGCTTCGATGCTTGACAGTACTGATAATGAGCTAGCGGATTATCAATGCATGGCCGCTTTCCGTTCAACCAAAAATTTAGAAACGCGGCCAAATGGTAAGGACATTTACTGGGAAAGTTTCTAGAGAATTTGGAAATTGTTGAATTTCCGAAAATTCCGGAAATGCCGGGAGGAAAGTCAAATGGATCGGAAATTCCCGGTAATAAATTTCCGAAAATTTCGGAATACCTCGAAAGATTGTCCTTTTTTTAAGGGAAATTCCAGAAAATGCTATTCCATTCGCCACTGGAAATTTCCGGAAATGCAATCCAGAACTTTTGGTTGAATGAAAAGCATCCTATGCATTTGACATTATGTGACCAAATAACCACAGGTTTCATCCATTAGCGTACGGAAATTCGTAATTAGCCAATCAGAAGCCGTGTCTACTGTCCTGATATCCTGCGATATCAAGACACTGACCTGATATGGCTACGATGTAATGGTCATTTGGCCGAATTTGGTTACGGTAAATACCTAATCGTACCATTTTGCTACGCTTCGGCTGCAAATCAGGTTCGTTTGGCCTCACCATGGGTATTTTGAATACGAACAATTGCTCGACCAAACTCGCCTGGGCGAAGTGTAGCAAAAAAGTACGATTAGGTATAAATACTACACGGCCAAAATATTCGGCGATCTCTACGGATAGTCCAATTTACATCTTAAGACCGTTCTCTATTTTGTGTTCCTGTTTTGAATAGAGCCCAAAGTCATGCTATCATCTCGTGTTGTGCGAACTTTACCTGGCTACATTATCTCCACTTGCTCGGCTACTGGAACTCCCCCCGTGTACATAGCATTAGTAAGGAACTCTACAACACTAGCAAACACAACCAACAAATATGTTGAAGATATCCAATCATTCGAGGAAGGAAAGTACGCTTGCGTGGCCAGCAGCACGTATGGAACAGACGTCAGAGAGTTTAAAGTCATTTTCATAGGTGAGAACTGTGAGATAAACAATCTCAGATACTGATATATGCAATTCTGATGGTATATATGTAAAGGATAGTGACGTGAAGAGTTAAATATGCCATGGTTTTGCTATTGCCAGGAGTTATCACTGCAAGCTCCTTGATATTCTATCGAATGTTAGTACAAGTTCACTAGCGTTCTATCACGAATGCCGTTCTCTCGCTACTCACTATCTATTCTGTTGTAAATGGCGAGTAGCCTGGTAGTTTGTAGTTCTTGACAAAATGGCAGCGGCTTCTTTGCGTCTTTTAAGTGTCTGTCAAGAGAAAATAGATAAGTGTTTAATGACTACTAGATTAGTACTAAAAAGATAAGGTCATTCGCTCTCGATTGCCGTACTTGATAGTTGACTCATACTATGCTCTAGTGTTCTGATGGACAGCTCGCTGGACTCCAGATCGAGCTGTCTGGTTTTGAGTTCTCACCGGATTCGATGCGTTGTGTTCTTTACTCTCTCAGTGTCTCTCTCCGCCCAGTTGTATCAACGGGCACCGGAAAATTTATTGCTGGGGTAACTCTGTGATGGACTAACATCCCATCAAGAGGGGAGTAGAAATACTCTTAGTCGCTCAACGCTACCCAAATCGGGATAAGCTCCAGTGCATGGAACACTTGGTCCAGCGCAGACTTTGTTTTAACCATGTTTAAGATTATCATACATGTTTTTATACCACGCCAAAGAAAATACAACCAATCAGAATACAGGAAAGCCGTTGTATATTCGACAGTATTTCTTCCAAGCTTCCCGTCATGCGCCGCGCGTATGTCGCATTGATTGCGTTGACCAAGGTATTTTCTATAGCATGGTATAAAATAGTTATGCAACACTATCTCTCTCGGTGTACTTAACAATTGTTCTAGGAGCGCGCGTTGGATATGAGATGGTAGATAGCCAACAAGGCGTGGAGCGCCAAGTTGGCTATAATCATCTCACATCCAACAAGCGCGAGTGGAATACTTGTTTTATTGAAAACGTTCCCAAAATATTGAAAACGAAGCTAAGATAAGAATAGAAACGCCCCCAAAAATCACGCATATGCTTACAAACGAGCGCGCGTTGCATATGAGATGGTAGATAGCCAATAAGGCGTGTAGCGTCAAGTTGGCGATAATCATCTCACATCCAACAAGCGCGAGTGGAATACTTGTTTTATTGAAAACGTTCCCAAAATATTGAAAACGAAGCTAAGATAAGAATAGAAACGCCCCCTAAAAATCACGCATACGCTTACAAAATTCGTAGAGCTTGGTAAAATGGCTCATAACACAAGATGGCTCAGCCACTCTCGAATTGCATTATCCAATGATCTAGTTTTAATAACATAGAATATCCCACTTGTTACTTGTATTAATATTTTCTTGGTATACCAAGGAAATTCAAGTGACTCCTGGGATATTCTACGGTGTGCCACTCGAAAGCGTTGCATAACTATAAAATATAATACTATCGTCATCATCATCATCATCATTATTATTATTGTTGTTGTTATTATTATTATTAATTTTTGTTTTAGTTTTTTCAATGTTTTATCGTTTTGCTACTATTGGATGATTTGCAAATAAAATTACTATTAGATTTCGAAAGAAATTCATTATTATTATTGTTATTATTATTATTATTACTATTATTATTATTATTATTATTATTATCATTATAATTATTATTATATATTCAGTCGTATACGTGTTAGCCCATATTTGCTAGTTCATAAATATAGCTAGTGATCTTTGCTTACACATAGATGTAAATTTATTTTTGTACCATTTAGATTGCGGAAATCGGTGTCTTCCTAAAGTTTACAAAAATACAATATCAAACACCATCTACTGCAGCAATTTCACATCATCCAGGGAAGTAAATTATTGTGTACCAAAAATGACGCATTATATGTAAGTTATTCCCCCTTTTGCTATTTTTATACGTTACTTCTCCTTTTTCCGTCACTGAATGATCTTCAAAGAGATATTATAAAGGTGACTCATAACGGCTTCCAGCATTTTTCAACTAATCTTCTTTGAGGGATCAATGCTACCCCTCGCCTATTTATTCAGTGTCACAATAATAATATCAAACAATATCCAATCATTGGTGAACAAATTATGGCCTATTTTGTAACTGGAAAGGTTACCATAGCAACATAATAACCCATTTAGACAACAATAATTTTAGCTTTATGAGCTCATAACTCAGAATCGATCTTCGTGACCGATCTTAAATATACTGAATACACTGGCGATGACAGGGCACTAATTGCCATAGGTCCATAGTTACTACTGTTATTAGCTAGGTTAATTTTGTTCTGAGGAAAGGAGTATACTGTAAAGTGCACTTATTGGAACCAGCAGGGGCTCTCCCTATAAATTAATTTGGCTTCGGCCTGTTTAATGTCCAAAAGGGAACACTGTTGTAACTATCCACGTCAATATCGTACAAAGATCTAGCGGGATACCGTCGGGGTACCACTGAAATTAGCTGATCAGTTCGGAAATTTGGTCTGATGGGATAAGGTAAATTTATCGGGCTCTTATTTTCACGCCCATACTGACATGCATTAATTATTACTAAGATTACCGACAAGGTTTTATCACTTCTCTTTCCCTCCCCTCCCTCCCTCCCTCTTTATCCCCTTTGCTGGAGGAGAGAAACCACCGAGGCATATTGTAGAAGCAGGAAGAAATTAAATGCGAATAGCCCAAAAGAGTCTTTTAAATCTAATTGTTTTCAATCTAAGTGCTTTTTTTTCTCCTGGTAGGTATATCTCTTCAAGCAATCTTTCAAATCTTACAGTTGAAGTATTCTCTAAATTCTCAAATCTGGAGACTCTGTGAGTGTAATTTCTTTGCAATGGCGGATCCAGGGGTAAATAAATATAAGAAAAAATATGTATAATGAATAACTCAGGTCTTGGGGTAGGGTCCGCGAAGTGTGCCTCTCCCCTCCACCCCTGCCCTCGTTCATTCCAAAAGGAATGGAACGAAAATACTTCTTCAGAAACAGAGCCACAATCCCAGACAAAAAAGTTGGGACACCAAGCAAGTTCTCCCCTCCCCCCACTTACAATGTTGATAATCAGGAGATTTTTTCCTTTTTGTTGAAAAAAAACCGCAACGTTTTTCGACATTGATTAGGGGGGATTGGGGATAGGTGATCTAGCTCAACTGTCCCAACTACTTTTGTCCGGGATTGTAGCCTGCACTAAAGTCGCCGCTGTCGGGAAATCTTATTAAGCGTGTTAAACCTAATTTTGGTCAACTGGTACGGGGATGGGGGGAGGGCTTCTGAGGCTCAGCCTGTATCTCTTACAGCATTAAAGCCATGGCAATGAAACTTGCAGGATATATAAGACATTCAAACTATTGAAATCGTGTTACATTGAACAATGACTTCACATATAACTTAGAAATGACGCCATCAGTTCGGAATAATTTTTTAGACGTAAGACAAACGTCAAAAAGCGCATGAAAATTATCAAAACCTACAACGAAATCTATAATTAGCTTAAAAAGTAAAAGATACTGTAATAAAGCCATTAAATGCAAAATGTAAATAAATAAATAAATGAATAATGATAATAATAATAATAATAATAATAATGATAATAATGATGAAATAAAATTGAAAAACATGTCTGTCAAAATATTGTTGCAGACCCTTGACTGATGATATATGCCACACAAATTTGGTTCCAAATAGGTCTGAGGGAACTTCTTTAAACTCCTCACTCCCTTTACTAGTCTGAATAGGGTAAAACGTGCAAAAAATGAGCACCTGATCGTACAAGTTTTGCTTTTATGTGAGTGTACACAACTGTCCTTTCTGCTCTAGCGGAGTCATGTAAGGCTCCTAATGAGACAAACCATATCTCAAAGGCATTATGGTTGTCAAGACTTGCTCGAATGCTCTGGCATCATTATCTTGACATTGGTCAGGTAGTATTATTAGTAAAAACACTTTTCAACAGTGTTTCTTGAGTACAAGGAGCCCCCTCCCCAACACAAATAAAAAATCTCTGGATCCGCTTTCAGTTTTCTCCATACATCTGTCCATTGATAATTTATTATTAATACAGCCTGTTAAAAGGTTATAAAGCGGTTGCGTATTTGCAGTGGTTCACACGTACAATTAAGAAACGTAGTTTCGTGACCTAAGTGCTTGCCGATTTTCCAGCAATCCGTGAAGAGATGCGGAGAGTTCACCAAATTGATCAAAGCCTTTGAATAACTTTTGAACAACTTGTGCTTGAATTCTTGGTAATTATTAGAGACCTGGAGAGAATCCTCTCTTAGTGAAAACAATTTCTAGGAGACTTTTTCGCAGTATTTTTTTTGTTCTTTCCACAGTTTGGTGTCGTATGGGGAAAGAAATATACTTATTGAACAAATCAATCCACCTGCAGGATGTTTCTCGTTTAATCCTCACCTAGTATCCTCTCCTTTGAAGTAAAAAATAATCCATTCCAAGCCTGTGTTAACTATAAAAATTTGATACATAGAGCGTGTTCTCTCGGTTCCCTTAAGCCGTTTCACGTATTCGGGACTATATCGAGAAGCTTAAAAATCACTGTTCTTATATATTGGAATCCGTAAGACTGTTGTGAAGCCTATGCAGGAGGAACACCAGAAGATGTTAAGACGGAATCCACTGGAAGTTTGAGTAACAAGTGGACAAAAATCTAGTACCAATATTTTTTACATCATATTGCAAACTTCTGTGTGACTGTTTTAAATATCTTCTCAAAAAAAAAATCATTTCTAGCAACACCAAACGTCGAAAACAAATGTTGACTTCGTATGAAACACTTGAAAGTACTGGTGAAATGAAACTGATGATGAAATTTTACTTGTGTTTGCACAATTCTTCTGAACTTTGAAATTTATTTTCTCTCGTTCCCATAGGGAATTGTTTTTGGTGTTATTTCAGGTAATTATTTATATCTTTAAAATGTAAAAAGGACTGTAAAATACTTAGAATTATTCTGGTACTGATTTTTGTCCACTAAAAGCTAAATTTTCTGTCGGATTTCGTCTTAAAATGTTAAATGTTAAATATTGAATATTTTTAATGGCCAATACGCCCAGCTTCACCTAGCTAGTTCATAGGCATGTCGCTTAACCTGAGCGGAACAAATATTTCAAATACCAATAGGCTTAACAATCCCAACGAGCGTGGCGGGAAGTTGAACTGGAGTCTACCGAGAAAGCCCCCCCACCCCTTCGCGAGAAACAACTCCAGCTTAGTGGTCAGAGCGGGACTTGTATCTTGAAGTCGGGTGCCCTGACCACTCGGCCAGGCTCCCTCCACTAAACTATAGCTACAATAGGTAAAACTCTCTTTCTTTGAAATCAATCAACTAAGTTCTCTTCACTGACTAAATTTATCAATCAATCCATCAATCGCAGAGAATTGCCTTCATGCGGTATCACTTTTCTCCCTGACGGAGTATTTGCCACATTGACATATCTTCGTTCTCTGTAAGTGATTTTTATCTAATTAAGAGTATAAAACATGAGTAATCCTGTGTCCAGCCTATTGTTTTATGGGTGTAGAATTAACACTAGAAAACATAAGGGGAAAGTACAAGATTTTAATTATCATTTAGGGGTACGAAACCAAGCTAGGAAGCGATAACGCGAAACACTGTGGACGTAGGGTCAGGCATTTTTCTTGAGTTTAGTTCAATTCCGCAAAGGGATCGTAAGTATTCTTATACAAACTTTTATATTTTCGCCAAGACCGCTATTACGCAAGACGATTGTCTCACAGCTGGAGCTTGGGCTGTCTGTGCGTATAACCAAACTAGAGAAACAAAGATAAACAAATCACAAGCCATCAAAATGTGGTTACCATGGCAACATAAAGCTGCCCCAAAATGACATGTCTCACCCTATTGTTGTGGGAAGATTTGAGGTAAACTAGAGGGCTAACTGTTCGTATAGTGTGATCGTCCGGGTGAGTGTAGTTTTGAAAAGAACTGTTGGTGGTGACTGACGTTTCGACAACCTGAGCGGAAGTCATCTTCAGAGTCAAGTGAATAGTGTTTGTCAGTCGATGATGTTATAAGTCTGGTCCGTTGAACGTGATTGGTCAGTATAGCCATGATG
>Ga0126339_10002614_pt1 | contig 12947 bp, 6 predicted proteins | sample OrbTmetagenome_2_FD_92532 | JGI IMG/M metagenome (GOLD analysis project Ga0126339, IMG submission 92532) | Coral microbial communities from Petempiche,Puerto Morelos, Mexico - Orbicella T R C metagenome | ecosystem: Host-associated > Invertebrates > Cnidaria > Coral | place: Petempiche,Puerto... | reverse complement strand
ATTTTTTTCTGTTGTTTTGAATTGAGTAATAAATTTCTCTGTGTAAAATAAATATGGACCAATTCTCAGTGTAGAACAAAAAGCAATCGTCGGAAACGTGAATTTAGCAAGCAATCGTGACTAAAATCATGGTGCTATTACAAGAATTTATATGGGTATAAACACGGTGCTGTTGCTCCTAAACGAACATAGGGACCCCTCATTTTTATTTCAAAATTTAAGTTCCTATAATATAAACAATCAATAGGCAAAGTTTCACAAAAATTTCAGTGCAGGTTCTATTTCAGTGGAATGACCTTAAGAACGTTTTCAGCCTCAGACTGCAAAAAAACGTAAGAACGTTCAGCCTCAGCTCCAAAATTAGATGTTCTCATAAAAAAAGAGTGTACTCGGTTTTGAGAGCAAAGCCAAGAGCAGAAGCACATTGCAGTCACTGGTTTTGTTTATGTTGCTCGAGAGATTTTCATCACTGAAAGTAATTTGAAATGCGATTGGATTACAAATTTCCACTTTCTAAAACGATGAATAAAAGTAAAACCAAAACCAATCTTGTTTCACTCGCACACGTTTTCTTGCGCTACGCATCGGATATACAAATTTGCTCTAAGTTTTGACCGGTTCACTGGATTGCCAGTGTCCTGTGTGATTATCACTCTAACGAGTTAAAATGACTTTTTGTTTGCAAAGAGAGATTTGGTTGTCCGTCACGGCTGACTAACTATCGAAATACAATATTTCACTATTTCAAAATTATGAAAATATTACCACACTATAGGTCCCTTAAAACCTACCGAGAAAATCAGCAACAATGTGATACGGTAAAACGCCAGAGGCACGAAGCTTTTTCTTGGGTTTTTCACATATTATGAGGAAAAAAGTAACGAACTGAAAAAGAAACAAAATAAACCTGGGATATGATTGTTCTTCTTTTCAAGCTGTATGCTTAGAAGCAGCTAGGAAACAATGAATTGGGTCGATCATAAAAGGGAAATATCATTTGGGCCTGATAACTCGTGTCCATGTGTTCCACTGTCTGGACTCCTATGAAAAAGGGTTCGGGATGTTTAACCCCGCACCAAAATCTGTTCTGGGCGTAAGGCTCAAGTCCATGGTCGCCCCAAAGCTGAAGTCGGGTCAAATACAAAAATTTATTTCCTGACAACTGAAAGTTTACAGATCTTAACACTCAACTCAAAGGTCCATTGTCAAGATAAAGCGCATGTGCGGTCTTGATTGACACCAATTTTTAACCAGTGGAAATCGTAATATATAGATTTAGCCAAGCCTAAAAGCGGAGCTCCTAATTGCAATAACTAACCATAAAGAAAACCCTGGAAAGACGATTTGTTTTTCTTGGATCAGAAACTCAAAAAGTGATCAATTCAGTGAACATGCATTGTTTAACGTGTGGTTTCGCTATTTTTTCCATTTAAATTTTAACAAACGCGCCGGGAGTAAATCTGCGCCGAAATTTTGCCTTTGCACGTACTCCCTCCTTCTCTCTCAGAATAATAACCTGACGTAAGCCCGAGATTTAATGTAAAAACTAGTACCTGGTCAAAAAACAAGCTTTAAACCTGACGCGCGCCCGCGATATCTTCATGTGATACTGGTTAGCGGATAGTTTGTTTTGACAGCTGTCAATAAACCATAACATAGATGCCCAAAATCAAAGATGTAGCTATGGTAATAATGTTACTCTCTTATTTTTCAAGGTGTTGGCGTACGGACGGACGTGATAAGGACGTACGTACGTACGGAAAGTCACGTGACAACCGATTTTTTTTAGATGATGGGTTCCCAGATTTTCTCCGCTCATACTCTCATGCGCGCCACGAATTCGCCGCGGGTCACCTTGAAGTTTCACGCGCCTTTCGATCGAAAATCTCTTTGTCCGCCGGTTTTGTTTGTAAACTGGATTTGTGTGTCATGTTTATGTTGTGTGAGGGCCATGTCTGTTGAATACAAGCACACACATTTTACTTTCTTCCAACTCGCATGCACATTTGCAGCTATGTAAAGTTTTCGATGTTCCTCCTCCCATCTTTTCTGGTTTTTTTTTTCTTTTTTCTTTCGAAACACGACTGCTACCGGGCGAAAGTAGCTTTCGTGTCTTGCCGCTTCGAAAACCCCGTCTTTAGGAAATCGTATTTCTCGACGGCGTTCAACTCAAAACACAAAATATGCCGTTTTAATCTTTCATGGATGACTAATCAGTTCTTCAATATCGACATTACTATATTCACGCGCCTAACAAGGTGGATGGAAAAGAATTTTTCTCACAAATATCAACTTTGGAAAAGAAATCAAGTTGCCGCACATGCGCGAAAGGGTGTCAAATGCCCTTTAGGAGGAAGCATAATACGTAGCAAAAGAAAATTTGAAATCAAACACAGTTAGAGTTATCAGCAACAATATTTATACATTACTTGTGTAAGGTACAACGAACAACCCTTTCAAAACAGTTTATTGAGTACCCTTGTGAAGCTTTAAATAAAATATGTGTATCTACTTTTTGGATTTCTTTTAATGTTTCTTAACTACACATATGTCGGTGAAACAACCAAACGCGGATGCAGTAATAACTAGTGCAATATTAGATTTTTTGGAGTAAAGTATGTGGTTTATCGAGTCAGGAGGCAGTGTTTTAAAATGGTGGAATCACGTATGAACTAGTACTAAAAGTAGTAGCAATACCTGATATATCAGAATTGAGATAACAACCATGGTCGAGATCAGCTGAGTAGAAAATTTGAAATCTGTAAATAGAGGAATAGCCCATTTTACTAGTCTAGAAATCACAACCAAATCGAATAGAGGTAATACATGTATTCACTCTCAGTGGATTTTAACCCAACTAAAAAGATGAAACTAAGCGAAAGACATTTCGGACCTCAAAGGTCGTTATTAGAACGTATCACTGCCGTAGACATCGCTAGATCACCCGAACCATTCACCCAGTAGCTAACAGGCAAGAAGGAGCAAATTATCACAGCCACCGCCCTTCAAGTTCTGGGTGTTTTAAGTTCTTATTAGGTTTAGTTTTTGCTAGAAATTCAGCGGGCAAACAATCATCTTTTGATAGAACTTGTCAAGCTTAGTCTTAAAGTATTTCAGTGTTTGTAACAAAGTTTGAAATGATTGCAATGGTAACTCACAGCTGAAACATGCTTGTATCAGTCTACGTCTTGAGAACAACTTACAGGTCCATTTGTACTTCTCACTAACTTCTGATGCTTCTCAGTCCAGGGAATGTTACTTTCATTTCAATCGATGCACAGTATTATGTCAAATACATACACCTATCATAAACGAACGTTTAAGCTACAAACAGAGCCAACTGACCTGGCCTTGGTTTGTAAATAAAATGTTGAAGTCTTTTATACCACCGCCTCGAACCTTCTTGGTCACTGTAAAGAGATTGATTAGGGAATGAATTGATAAACCTTCCTATTCTCGCTCAAGTGTTTAACAGAGGTTTTGTAGATGTTTCCAATAAATGTTCAGAAGGTTAAAATTGAGCTAACTTAGCAAATGATCAACCATGGTCACGTTGAGGTAAATTGTGCTTATCTTGACAGTGTTCTGGAATGAAATTTGTTTGCGGAGTTATTTAGCAAGATTACTCACATGTTTTTTCCTTGCCCAAGCAATGATTTGACATGAACCACATCTGCTTCTACTGGCAAGGGTTTATAACGCACTGGCTGACCTCCCTGAACATAACAAGAAAGGTCAATTATTTTTTCCAACAAAACGCACAATATACTACTACACCGTACCTTTTCGAGTCCTCAAAATAGACGACGGGAGAAACGGACTGCATCTTGATCTTTATTACTCCTAGTTAGTATATTCGTATTTTTTTTTCCAACTCCTGGTGTGATAACTGACTAGTTATGCAATGTTCTCTCGTGGTATGCCATGGAATATCTCACAAGTCACTTGTATTTTCTCGGTATAAACACGAACCTTTATTTCCATGGCATTCCACGAAAGAGGGTTGTATAACTGTTTTATACCATGCCATAGAAAATACAGTGAACAACACAAGTAATGCGACATGCGCACAGCGCATGATGGGAAGGTTGGATATGATACCGTCGTATATACAAGGGCTTTCTTGTATTCTGATTGGCTGTATTTTCTATGCCATGGCATAAATATTAATAACGCTGTTCGCTGTTTACATGTACCATTCAATATTATCCTTGTAAGCAAGCATATTTTATAAGAACGATGAGGCTGAGATAAACGCAAATTTTGGAACATAATAAGAACAACTCTAGGCTGAGCGTCCATTGGGACCGTTTATTTTGGAAACTGGTATGAAATCTTGAAAAATGTCTATCCTGAGTTTAGGTAAAGTCCGCATTCAAGCCCAGTGCCTCATCAGGCCGGCGCTTATCTGCGGTTTCTGAAGCATGAAATGACTAGAAGTTTTTCTACTCCCCCTTGGATGGGATGCTAGTCCATCGCAGGGCTACCCCCGGTATCAAGTTCGCCGGTACCATTTGTACACCTGGGTATAGAGAGGCATTGGCTTACCCAAGAACACAACGCAACGATCCTGGCCAGGGGCCCATTTCTCGAAAGCCCCGGAAACTTTTCGGGCCCGAAAAGCCATAGCAAAATCTCAAACCTCACGATTACGGAGCAGTAACCATGATATGGCTACCGCACCTCTCACAAAACCTGAGCATATACAATTACCACATGCTTCTAGGGACATATTTGGACCGGACCGGTTTGACTTATTGTATAGTTCATCGCAGAACATCTCTGGTTGCGTGGTTCAGTATCTGTATTTAATCTCTTCATCAATTCCGAACTATCACAAGTTACATGTATTACTAGGTTAAGTCTGCATACGAGCCAAATGGCCCATCAGGCGCTTATCGCCGGTTTCTGTAGCATGGAGTGACTAGGAGTATTTCTACTCCCCCCGGATGGGATGCTAGTCCATCGCAGGGTTAGCCCCAGCATTACGTTTGCCGGTACCCTTTTTGTACACCTGGGTTGAGAGAGGCACTGTGAGAGTAAAGTGTCTCGCCCAAGAACACAACACATTGTCCCCAGCCAGGGCTTGAAACTGGACCGCTCGATCCGGAAATTTTAATTTAGCGTAAGGGTATCTTAAGAACGATTCAGGTTCAACGTAACTGGCGAAAATGTAAGAACGTTAGCAGTTACCAAAACAACACCAGTGTGTTGCGTTTGTCGTCAGTACAATGCGCGTTAACGGGTCAAGGCTCGCTAGTTGTGAAAGTTTGCCTTGGCCTATTTTAATGATTTCTGCTCTCATTTACGCATACTTACCTCCGACTCTTTAGAAGGCTTAAACCATTTTCCCTTGACTTTCAAAAAGACAAGGACTGCGAATCTTGACATAATGAAGGCAAAACAAATCATGGTCGGTAACTCCGGGACAAAAAGAAGCATTAGAGGGAATCCGGGCTCCTGGAAAGGGTAAATAATTAAATAATTGAAAAACTAAAAGCAGCTTTGTTAACAATAGTTCGTATAGTGTGATCGTCCGGCCAATACCATCATGGCTATACTGCAGGGGTTTCAATAACATTAGTTACAAGCGGCCGCTGAAGGCGTAATAGGCGGCTGTGACCAATAAAGGGGCAGTAAGGCCCCATTCCCCTAAGGGGGTCTGGGGGCATGACCCCCCGGAAAAAAATTTGAAATCTAGAAGCTCGGAAATGCGATTTCCAGCGCTATGGGCATCAAAAAGCGTGCTGTTAATGGGTATTTTTATTGACCACAAAGCAGGATTTTTTTTGACAAACTATTAATTTTTTTATGCAAAGAGGTGCATTTTGAATACTTTTCTAGGCAGATATCTCTCAGTGACACTTGATATCCACTGAAAGTTATTGTAAAAACTGACTTAAAACAATCTGTCGAAACCTGTTTATTCTACGGATTCCAACGAAACTACAATTCGACAATAATCGGATTATTCTTTACATAAAGGTAATCAATCCAAATAAATGATAACATTATTCCTACCGGTTGACGACGACTGGTTCCAGTTAGAGTTTGTCCCAGAGTCTGCTTTGTCATGATGTCGAGGCTTCAGTTCTTTCGTGTATCGCTGGACGTTGAAATTATCGCGTGCGCTTCAGTTTTTTGGCCTTTGGGTCTGTTTTGCCCGCTTTTTTGTAGCATTTAAAAATTTCAATGGTCGTCGTTGTTGTATTTACTTTTTTTTTATTAATATCATTTTTATTTTCATTAATGAAATCCAAACAGACGGCGGTAAGGGGTCCTACAGGCGGCGGTAGACCGCCGGTAACCGGCTTTTATTGAAAATCCTGCTATACTGACCAATCACGTTCAACGGACCAGACTTATAACATCATCGACTGACAAACACCATTCACTTGACTCTGAAGATGACTTCCGCTCAGGTTGTCGAAACGTCAGTCACCCAAAACAGTTCTTTTCAGAACTACCCTCACCCGGACGATCACACTATACGAACTACTGATACTCCTGAGTTCAAACCATTTACTATGTTGTTAACAATATCATACGAATGGAAAATACTAGCGGCAAGTCACAGTTATCTTCAGGCCGGGCATGCAGTGAATCTTGCTTGAAATGTTTGCTCTCTAGTCGCCTTTTTGGGAAACCCGGGGGCGCGCTCTCAACGTTATCAGCTAAACCTAAGCTACAAAATGCGTATTCGATACTCTAGGCTTGCTAACTGGTTGAAATTTGAGTGAGTCTCTGAGTACTGAATTTTGTTACAGATGTACCTAAAATTATGCTTATATTTCATTTGCATCAGGTTTATGTAAGTTTATGATATATTTAGACAAATGTTTGTAAAATACGGTTCCTTAGCATAGTAAAAAATATTATTTTAAAAAATTTTAAAAAAAAAAAAAAAAAAAAACAGCTGTGTTATTTTGAACAATGATATGCTGTTCCTCGTCAAATTAAACCCAGAATTCTAAAGTGTTTGAAAAGTCTAAAGCAATTTTAGCATCGTCTATATTTTTATTAACTACGAGGAAAGAGGCTATTATCGTGTCGTTTCGGAAGGACGATTCCGTTTTGATTGCCGCTCGTACTGCGGGCACTGCTGTCGAATGCAAGGGAGTATGGGAGAATATCTGCTCCAACCTCGTTCCCAGGTTCTCTCTCCTCTGCCTCCTTTGGTCGTTGGAAGAAAGACCCTGGCTGCGGCTAATCACGTGACCACCTGTGACACAAACTTTTCCGTGGGGTAGAGTCAACGAATAATTTTTGTCGATCTCAACTGAAGCGAACGAAAGGCGATCGCTGGTCATCACAATATTGAATCACACATGGACAAATTCACCTTTGAAATTCTCCAGTCTTATTCTATAGCTTCACACAGTTCAAACGAAATACCGGTATATTTACATACATCCAGCGCATTGAAATATAACTCTGATTTCAACTCCAGGCGGTCGAATTACTAAAAAGTAAAACTGTTTCGCTGTTTCATGCTGCCTGAATTAACCTCACGGCACATTGCTCGCTATATATAGCGGTATTTTTCTACCTGGTGACAATCGACGAACTACTGTACGAGTGAGTTGCCGTACGCGTCTGATATTGTTTTTGGAAATTATAAATCCCGTTTCGTGAATATTCAATGCCACTCAAGTGAGAATAGTTGCTCGACTACAATGCCTTTCCTGTTAAAATACATTGATATCAGGATAGAACAGTTTTTCCCGCCTTCTTAATCATTATTGGTCAATTCAAATTTCAGGCGCTTCAGCCCAAGGGGAGCCATGCGAGGCCCTTAGCTACTACGGTCGGTGTGATGGTCAATTCATTCTTTTGTGCAGCACGTTAAAATCTGGAGCTGTCCCCGAGCCCGTTAAGCAGCGGGCTACGTGTTTGGGCCATAGATCGAAAGGAAAAAGAAAAAACCAGTCCGGCATTATTAAACATTGGATTGTCATTGGACAATCACATATGCTTGACTCTCATGTAAAACTAAATCAATAGTAATGAACACCACATTAAACTCAGTTAACTAGGACAAAACCACATTTATTTAACACAACCGCAATGTTTGACACGCCACTTACGTCTCCAGTTTTGGTGCAGCGGATCAAAGAGTATAGTTCAAAAAAGAACCTGAGGATGAAATAATTAATTACGCGATATTAATTAAAGTAGCTACGTCAAACTCACGGTTTTGAACATCTTGAAATGTTTTACTTAACTTTTTCAAGTTCGTTGTTTGTAATCAGTGCCAGTCTTCTTATCTTACCCATCCTTGTTCCTTTCGTGGTTTATTATTATCTCTTTAGTGATAAATCTTTCACTCTAATTAGTCAACACTGACAACTTGCTGAAGAGCGATCGATAACAGTTTTCGAAGAAAATAGAGTCTAACATCGGATACACTTCACTTGTTTAGGCTACTCTTGCAATGCTGTTTTGTTCGAGCACTAACTCGTTCAACAGCTACGTCTGATTACAATTAGACTGACTGGTCCCAAAGGTAACAGTTAATTTTGTTTCCCGAGAATCTCAATATTTCATGGGGCGAAACCAAGGAATCATTGAGATTCGACGGAAACAAATGCGAATCATATGTGAAACTGAGTTAGTAACTTACCCTGGTACTAACGTGACTCTGCCTCGTTGTAAAAATACGTGACGAAACGGGCGACAAAACCAAAAGCTTACAATGTACATTGTAAGATTCGAGTTGGTTGACCTTGACTACTGGACGACAATCGACCGATCGATCGATCAGGACGAACTTTATAAAGTGGAGAACAAATGGAAATCTAAATAATCGATGATATGTACCTTAGAGCACTATACAGAAAACCAAGCACTGATCCAATCAACTTGTACTCCGTAGTAAGGCAGGCAAAATTCGGATATAGCACGATCCCATACACAAGTGTACCAAGAAGATTCTGAAAAACTGAAAAAAAAAAAACAAAAACAAAAAAAAAACTGTCATTTAGATTACAATTTTCAATAATAATTATAATAATCTTTACTTGGCTCACAAACATAAATTACAAGGAAGGTATTAATACGTTACTGAAGTTAATTAATAAAATAAAAATGAAAGTTATTATTTTAAAAAAAGGAGCCTAGAGACCGCTAGGGAACCGGAGGGTTTTCGAGTTAGCCCCTATTAGCTATTCAAAGTTATTTTAGCCAAAAAATTAAAATAAATAAAAAAAGCGATTAGTAAGGAAAGAAAACCAGAATCCAGGAAATAATGCTCCATGAAGTTGTAATTGCTATTTAATTTCCTTAGAATATTGCTCTGGCAGTAAGTGATGATGTTTTACTTCTTTCGCAGAGGAAAATGTAGAGGTCTTTCAGGTAAGGTATATCACGCCAGAGATCTATTGCCCGTTATACAGGAGAATATTTCATCAGGTGGAACAGGTCTCGGCCGGACTGAGTTGTAACCAGCTGGTTGTTAGAATTATGTTGTACCCTTAAGGTGGCTCAAAACAGTTTCCAGCCCATAGATTTAGATGGGTCGTTATAACCACTATTTATCACTTGATGCTACAGTCATGGTGTCAAAAAACTGCCCAATCATTGATGAACACGTTGTTATAATTTCTGTGACACAATAAGTTACCATAGTAACAGTATGACCTGCTAAAAACACCCTCAATTACAGCTTTAGGAGCTTATAATTCAAAAACGGCTCGGTGAAATTTTTTTTTACATAAAAAAAAAATTAATTTAAAATTAAATTAATTTACTTTAAATTGATTTAAATTAATTTAATTTAATTTAATTTAAATTTTGATAAGCATGATAAGACAACTTCTGGCAAAGTTTAAAACATTTGTGTACATAGGGTTTCAGAGCCACCTTAAATTTTCAAAACTTTAAGGTGGCTCTGAACGCTATGTTACAGATTTTTTTCAAAATTTGCTAAAAGCTGCGTCTTATCATGCTTATAAAAAATTGATAATATAAAAAATTTCACAGCGCCTTTTTGAATTATAAGCTCCTAAAGCTTTAATTAAGGGTGTTTTTAGCACATCATACTGTTGCTATGGTAGCCTATTGTATCACAAAAATGATAACAACGTGTTTACCAATAATTGGGCAATCTTTTGATACCATGATTGTAACATCAAGTGATAAAGAGTGGTTTTAATGACCCATAAAAATGTAACGCTTGAAACTGTTGTGGGCCACCTTAAGAGCAATGGATTATGAGCGCGAGATCTCAGAGGTGATATCATCTCATAAAAATCGAGAGCGAAATTATTCAGTATATCGTCCGCGATTTACTCTCTGTCTAGAATTCTACGGTACCTTAGCTAAAGTGCTGAGATTCAAATAACTCCGAGTACCGTTTTATGACCGATATGACTCTTCAAGATACTTGACCAGGCTACAGGTGGCTAATCGACTTTAATTTGGTCGTCAACGGATATTAATGGTTGTTGTGTACACAAGCAAACAAACTAAAAAGTTCCGCAGAGCCAGAAACTTACTTTTGAGCCAGTCGGGTCCACCTAAATCAAACGTGGCATTCCTGATCACTGTATCGAAAAAGAGTGTAGCACATTTACTGGCTGTTGCTCCAAACGTTGCAGCAATAGTGTACCTATTACTAAGACGACCCAGAAAGTTGACTGGACTGAAAAGAAAAAAACAAACAAATCAACATTTGACTTTTATAACTGCATGTTTCTGAGATACATCAAGTTTCGGACGCTGAACTAGCTAACCTTCATGAATGGCTTAATTTAAATAAGCTTAGTCTGAATATTGCAAAAACCGAACTAATGTTAATAAGCTCTCGTCAGAGACTTGCTGCTACGGTTGGCCATTCACTTACTGTACAAATTGAAGGTCACGAAATTGATAGGGTGCTCCACACCAAATCCTTAGGAGTCTTCATCGATCAAAATCTGTCGGGGTCCAAACATGTTAAAGAGACTGCCAAGGTTATCTCCTCTGGTATGGATGCACTTAAAAGGTTGAGGCCGTTCATTTGCAAAGATACAACTATATTGCTATATAAAGCTATTATCGAACCTTATAATCCATCAAATATTTTCGTTCGCGCGCGATTGGTCTAAACTCGTCACGTGACCGAATATTCCCCAGCTAAAACCGGGGAATATCCTGCGTGTTGCGAAAAAGATTTGAAGGATAATAAACACTATAGCCTCCATTTTGCGCGAAAATATGCTCGGATATTTGTCCTTAGACATTATCTGTTCCTCGAAGCTCACAGTTTTCCTCGAGCTACGCTCTCGGAAAACTGTTCGCTTCTCCTAACGGATAATGTCCGCGGACAAATATCCTAGCATATTTTCACGCCAAATGGAGGCTATTGTTTATATATTTCGATTATTGCTGTCCTGTGTGGTACGGTCTCAACAACGGTTAGCCGACAAATTACAAAAACTACAAAATCGCGCTATTAGGGTTATCACAAAGTCTGATTACTATTCTAGCACTACCGCTCTCCGCGATAAGCTGGGATGGGATAATTTCTGTATCAGAAGGAACAAGCAACAATTGAAATTAATGTTTAAAACTTTGAGTGATCAGAACTCCGGAGTACCTGAAAGGCCTAATTAAACCCTTCAGCACGGACTATGGACTCAGAAAATTGAAAACAAATTAGCTTTGCCTGAACGGCCCATACCGAGTTTTTGAACCGTAGTTTCTGCTACTGTGGGGCACACTTGTGGAATAGCCCTTCATCTAACGTCAGAGCCATTAGATCTTTCATTAACTTTAGAAATGAGATTTATCGCCAACTGTCCTCCTCGTACTCCCACACGGCAAACATGTAAATCAGTTTTTGTTTTGTTTTGTTTCGTTTGTTTGTTTGTTTGTTTGTTTGTTTGTTTGTTTGTTTTTTTAATTTAAATCTCAATCTTGATGACACGTGAGATCATGCAAAATGATACCCCACGACAGCCCAAAGAGTTAGGGGGAGGAGGGGGGGGGGGTGGGCAGGTGGGAAAGGGTAAGGAAAGGATTACGGAATGGCTTGCAGCATTCCAGGTATGTTTCTGTAAATATCAAATCAGAGGGAAAAGTTTTGAAAATAAGGACAAATCTCATTCTACTTAAAAACATAGAAACAAAATTGGTATTTGTGATATTTGTTTTTCACAGTTTGCTTTATCATCCTTGAAACGCCCCCCGTGGGGAGAGAATACTGTTAGCATTTCCATGTTATGTACAGTCGGCTTAGTGACTAGCTTCCTTTAGGGTCTTGATCTTGGGTAAGCCCTTTCATCATGTGGCAGGTGGGGGTGCTAAAGTGGGGAGGGAGGGAGGGAGGTTGGCGGGTAAGAACTGCTATATCTAAACCTATCAAGCTTTTATCACCATAGTAATGAATTGTCGCAAAATCTATAATTGACATTAGCATTTCGCGTTAATTAACTTTGATTTTTCCATGGTAGCCTTCTCTTGATAGGTTTGAGTGTTTAACAAAAACTCATTTTGCATCAGGCTTACATTAGCAGTCCAGGACGTCCACCAAATAATTCCAGCTTGAATTTGGTACGCCTCTCCAGAGACGCCAAAACCAAAATGATAGCGAGCTGTTGAAGTAAGGTAAGTTATGACAAGAACAACAATTTCATAAAGCTATATGTACAGAGTGTACACTACTGTGGTATAGTTTCGTCTTTCGACGACGTCCCTCAACTTTGCGTCACAGGATTTTCTCATTCATGCCAGTCTTGTTTTCCTAGTGGCATCGAATTTGAGCGACAAAACCGCGACAGTCGCTTGATGAATTTTTCACTTTAGAGTGGGAGAGAACAAAAAAGAAAACTTGATTTACGTCAAGCTAATAACTCTTACCCTCCGCCTTTTTTTTTTTTTTGTCCTGCTTTTTTTTTTTTTTTTTTTTTTTTTTTTTTTTTTTTTTTTTTTTTTTTTTTTTTTTTTTTTTTTTTGTTGTTGTTTTT
>Ga0126339_10002613_pt1 | contig 12951 bp, 6 predicted proteins | sample OrbTmetagenome_2_FD_92532 | JGI IMG/M metagenome (GOLD analysis project Ga0126339, IMG submission 92532) | Coral microbial communities from Petempiche,Puerto Morelos, Mexico - Orbicella T R C metagenome | ecosystem: Host-associated > Invertebrates > Cnidaria > Coral | place: Petempiche,Puerto... | reverse complement strand
TTGCTGACATTTTGCTTGCGAACGGCGATGAGCTTAACTTAAACCTGCCGAAATTTGCTCGTCCTCTTTACTTTTTTTTTGTCATCAGGCTTTTTGGCACTTCCATAAATGATTGAGAAGAAAGAAAATAAAAATGGTGAATATTTTTGTATTTTAGTTTGCTACTTTTTCAACGCAAAATGAAACCGGTCTAGATGCCGGTCTGGATGGGAAAATCTAGACCGCGGTCAATATCGATTTCAGCCAATCAAATTCGTGAATTCGGTAGTTCCCAGTCCTTGTGAGACACAGCCATATAATAATATACAGTACATTACACTTCACAAAGCTTCTTACCAACAATATTAAGCTTCAAGGCAGCTGTAAATGTGTACCGGAACATGCAGAAAGATCCGACAAAACACCCTCACTATAAAAATCACAATCGATAGGTTTCGAGCGTTCGCCTGGCAGACACCGTCCCGTCCCCTAGTAAAATAATCTCAGAAGACACGGTCACAACGCATTTTCATTGGAAGAAACAACAACACATACAATTGGTCAAAAGGTGTTAGACATGTCTGCCACGCAGGACAAAAGCGCAACGCTACAGAGCGATCCCGCTAGTCCCTGATCCCGTCCCGCTGTTTTGATTGCCCCCACTGACCGAGAGCCTGGAACAGGCTATGGTGCACGCAAAAGTTTTCCACCCGCATCCAATTGGTTTCTAAACAATCGAATTGAGAGGGCTCACAAATGCACGTCATGGCTAGCGCCGTGTATGCGCAGGACCAGAGCATGTGAAGTGAGATGTCCCGTGTTAGTGAAACGTGACAAAGCATGCGACGTCGAGAGTTATCGTTCTTCCGCTGTTAAATTTGTTTTCCTTGCTGGAGACATGGCTCAGAGTAAAAGTTTTTTTGATGATGTAAAGAAGGAAATAGAATGCCCAGTTTGTCACGAGCAGTTTAGTGAAACCAAAGATCCGAAAATTTTAAAATGCTTGCATACGTTTTGCAAATCATGTTTGGAAGGTTGGCTGCGACAGCAAGGTGGAGGAAAGTTAAGTTGCCCGACTTGTCGTCAAATCACCGAATGCCCGAACAACACCATCAGCAGTCTTCCATCCAACCTGTTTTATAAGCAGATGGCAGATATTGTAGAAGCCTACAGCGGCCCACAAGGACAAGACAATTTACCACACTGTGGAAACTGCGACGAAAGGAGATCAAAGAAGTATTACTGTTACGATTGCAACTGCTTTCTCTGTGAAGACTGCGCTGGACTTCACAGGAAATGGAAGGATTTTGGAGGCCACCGTTTCAAAGAAATTAGAACCTTCGAGTCAAGCGATGTACAAGACTACGTTCGGAGAGCTGTAAACGTCTGTGATCAACACAACGATGAACTTCGATACTACTGCGAACAGTGCACTGCTTGTCTTTGCCGTGACTGCGCATTTTTGGAGCATCGAGACGTAGGCCATAACGTCATCTCCATTGAGAGAGGAATCGAAAAAATGAAATCTGAAATTGAGACCAAACTGCATGTTGTTCAGGTAAACGGTTCGCGTTTGAGGAAACACAAAGAAGACATGGAGGAACGAAGACTAAAAGTAAATAAAAGCATTGACGAAGCGTCAAACGAGGTTCACAGAGTCACTGAACAGTGTTTATCATTGATACGTCAACACGACGCAGCCGTGACTGAAATGCTAAGGAAGGACAAAACAGCTATCCAAGATGCATTTGCAATTCAGCTGTCTGGTTTGGATGGGAAGCTGGCGGAAATTGAAAGTAGTGTGGCATTTAGCAAAGAAGTTCTTGATCGAAGAAATCTGCCTGAAATTTTGAACGTTAAAGCAATGATTGAACAGAGGCTCCAAGAACTGTCAACCCCTTGCGAATTTATGCCGACGCTGGATTATTCTCAGGTCAAGTACATTCCAAACGATGTTTCGTTCCTAAGGGACGCACCTGGAAAGTTAGCGACGTCAAAGACTGAGCCTACGTTATCATTAGTAGAAGGAAAAGGCCTAACAGAAGGTTTGCAAGACGAAGATTGTACTTTCACAGTTACAACAAAGGATTCAAGAGGACGGACAACTCACAGCGAAGTCGATAAAGTCGACGTTGAAATCAAATCTGTGTTACAAGGAAGCCACGACATCATACCTGTTATTAAGGACTCTAAGAACGGCCGTTACACTATTTCGTATAGACCAAGTACTGCTGGGGAGTTCACGGTGTCAGTCAAAGTAACAGGAACCTCAATCTTGGGCAGCCCGTTTAAACTGACAGTGAAAAGAGGAAGTACCAAAAGTAAGTAGTGAGGAAGTAGCGACAATAGAGAGAAATTAAGGAAAATAAAGAGCAAGCTAAGAATAAATCGAAGATCAGCGCATCCTGTGGAATGGAAAACAAATGAGAGGCATGGTTTTAATAAAACTAGATCTGCAACTAATTTAAATTACTATCTAAGATATGTAAAGGATTTCAGGATAGCAATAATCTTTAGTCTTTTTCCCCTATCGGGACAGTAACCTGAAAATAATAATGATAATAATAATAATAAAATCATCGAACATATTTAAGAGAACAATTCATATAGCAACGTGGAATCAGAGGTTCATTTGAAGATCATGTCAGGATTACTATGGACCAATTCATTAAGCCGTGAAAACCTAAAATTTGTTTGGAAAATGTTTATTGTTTTAAAACCAATCACAAGCGAGATCCTCAGACAACAAAAGCCACAGAAATCTGATAAACCGGGCCGACACGAAACAAATTTGTTTTGTGGCAAAACTCGTCCTGTTTTCGTTATACAGGAATTTTGATCATTGCTCATCCATCCTATTTTAACACTAGCGAAGGGGTAGGAGGACAAAACTAGGAAGGGAAGTTGGGCGATTTTAACACGAAAAACTATTCTCACAAGCGCGAACGGCAGTTGAATTACTCAAGTACGTACGATTCGCTCCAAATCGGTTGTCACGCCTGATCATTTCTACTTTGATAACAACGGAAAGCGATGTCGAATATTGATTTTACCGGAAGTCCTGCAATAAAGTTAAAAATATCGAGTGCAAATTTATTTGGGAAAGGATTTTGAAAGATGCAGCGTTTACTGTAAACCTAGACCGCGGGGCCTAGACTTATTTTAACACATAAGAAAATATTTTAATTTACCGTCGTCAACATTTTCAAGGTCTGTCGATTACCGAACCAACTGTCTAGCGACTCAAGGGATTGAAATCGTTTGCAAAAATAAATTGACTCACCAGTTTACGCTATCAGTAGGGAAACAGCCAAAATTTTGCAAGATCTACGAGTCCCTATTTACAGGTAAAGGTAAAGGTAAAGGTAAACTTTATTTAGCCAGGGTGGCCCATTCAGCGACGAGGCTGACATCCAGAGGGGCGCTGGGCTAAAGAAATCATAATTAAAAATACAACACATCGACATAGACGTGTGTCAAATCAGCCGTCGCGCGCATCGGCGTGTCAAATCCGATGTCACACTCTCGATATAACGAAATAAGAATTTAGACTTTCAGTAACACATAGACACAGGGGGAGAGGGGGTGTATCTTGAGACAAAGGGAAAACCAAAAGCTGTTGGAACCCTTCCGAATTGTGTGGTTTCTGTGGTCTGAATCTCGCTTGCGATTGATTATAACACAATAAACATTCCAGACATATTTTAAGGTGTTTAGGGTTTCTATTGCTGGTTTTCAGTGTCACGCAATTCAAAACAGATCAAAATAAAAAAAGACAAAACCGGTCAATAGATAAATTCCAGAATCTTGGAAATGAAAGAAGGTAAATATGCAAAGACTCTCGCCAAAATTCTGGTCATAGCAATTTTTCTTATGCGAGATATGCGGAGAAATGAAGACGCCATGCTGGTGCAACCTCGCTCCCAGGGTCCTCTCTCTTCTTCCCTCGAGGAAGTACCCTGGTTGCGGCTGGTCACGTGTCTGCTAGATTTTTGCAGATTCCAGGAAAATGATTGAAGGGAGGGGCAGGAGAGTAAAAGTTTGTCTCCGCTGGGCTCACCTACTGAGCCCAGTAGGGAGTGGAATTTGTAACCTCGGCCGAACTCACGGCGAAGGCATTGACACATTCGATATTGGAGTACAATGCATCAGAGTTCGGCTTAAAGATTAGCTCTGCATTTGGCTGAATTTTCCCATCAATAGTTCGACGGTCTTTGGAATGTGTGCTGGTGAAAATAATTGGCAAAGAACTTGGAAATGACGACCACAACAATAAATGAACCGCGCGGTGAATTTAATTTCATTTTTCATTCGGCAAAATCACAACGCAGGTATTTACTCATTCGTTTAGAGTTAAATACGTCGTTTATTCGCCTACAAAGGTAGTTTTGTATTTCATTGAAGTATTCTCATCGACAGTTTGACGGTCATTCCATTCTCTTGCGGCGAAAAAAAATTACGAAGAACTTGACATCAACAACGACTGAGTGTTGAATACCAATAACTTGATTAAGCAGCTTATATTTTTCGATCGGCAAAATCACAACGGAGATTGATGCCTTCGTGTAGAGTTTGATACGTCCAGTGCTTGGCCAAGAGACTAGCTTTGAATTTGATTGAATTCATCCAATCGACAGTTTGACGGTCATTCGGTTCTCTTGCCGTGAGAAATTTTATGAAGAACTTGACAACAGCGACATCGGTCGCGCGTTTGCAAAATCCAACGTCTCTCATTTTAAAACTGTTTTAGCGGTAAGTCCAATTTTCGGCCAAGAAACTAGCTTCTCATTTAGCTGAATGCATCCCGTCGATAATTTGAGGGTTACTTAATTCCTTTGCTGTGAAAAAAGGATTAAACTAATCCGACGCAGGTTTTTGACGGTTTTTTAAAAAGCAGTGAAAAAGAAGCAAAGTTCCCTCTCAATTAGCATCTCATACTCATAGAAGTTCAGATCATAGCGAAGAAGCATTGGTCAGGCAGGATCTCTGACAAACAACTTGCTTCACCTTCAAAATAAATAACGTCTGTATAGCAGCGCAACATTCACCTCCCTAGACAGTGTTGACTAAAATTTAAGTTGAGGACCCACCCTCTGTGCGGCTTTGGTTGGCATACGTAGACACGTGACCAGCCGCAACCAGGGTACTTTCTCGAGAGAGGAAGAGAGAGAACCCTGGGAACGAGGTTGATACTAATGCCCATCCGTATGGGCACCAACATGGCGGCCGGAAACCAACAGAAACATTTCTCACTGAGTTTTGCTACAAAAGCGTAAATTTATCCCTCGAGAAACTCTAACACATTAAAATAATACTTTTTCTAAGACATGAACTGTTCAGATAGCCGAAATAAGTCACTTTTTTAACCATCATGTCAGCTCTCTAGGCCGTCATGTAAATGCCGCGTCACGCAAAAGCTTAGAAATTCAAGCGTAGTGTATCACAAAACCAAGAACCCATTCGGAGCGAAAATTTGTATGAATGTTAGTTTCAGCTGCTCTTATACATCATTAAAGTAAAATCTCAGGAAGATCAATAGTTTTGTAGTTTAAATTTTAGAGACGTCATGTGAAAACCAGCTATAGTAAAACCTTCACAGAGGTGTTCCATCTTGAGTTCGCTTATCGTTCTCTGTATTTTTAGCAAGTACACCAGTAGTAACCAAACATCAGCACTGCGTTAACGCGTGTACACATTTGCATATTTGGTCAACAAAGTTTTTATCAAATTAATGACAAATACCGATTATTACGTGAAGTTGAACTAGCGATGAATAACATATCCCGCAGCAGCGACCCATAAAAATGTTTTTGATAAAGTTTTAACTTGTGCTGGACAAAATATTTTCTAAGAAAGGCATTTTATTTAACTCTTTGCGAAGCTCAAACTTCAATTTCAGATTTTCCAAGCTACACAATCCGAAAATTTTGTTTTCTGACCACAATTCATGGCCACTTGCCGTCGCCGAGCTACAAAATATTCACTCTTTATGACGAGGGTTGAGTTACCTACACGTTCCAGAAGTTCCAGACTGCAGCTTTGAACACTTGCCTCGAATCTATAAACGTTACTGCGTACATGCATGCACGCATAACGTAATTTGCCCCTGCTGCGGGAAGGTCAAATCGGTGAACACGGCCATCCCCAAAAAGCTCGATACAGACTGAATTTGGATTGCGTTACACTTCGTGAACGCAATCAAAATAGGAAAAAATATATATCATTTAGCTCTTGCCATTTTCATGTTTTGACTTAACTACCATTTTATACTCACTTCATCCTTAATCTTAGCGGACAGAAAAGCAATACGAGCTTTACCCTATTCAGCCTGGGGTGGTGGTGGTGGTGGTGATGGGGCAGGGGTATAAAAATGCCATGCGGATTTCAATATTTTCTTGCAAAAACAGCATTTAGGATATATTGGTGTTAGAACTAGGTGACTCGGTCATGTCACTGGACGTTTCCATGAACCATTTTTCAAAGCTTAAATTTCTATTTAAGTTCGCATTTCATTTTTTACGACAATTTTGGTCTAAATTATTTACATTTCTTATCTTCTCATATTTTTACTGATTTCTTGAATCACATTTTGAAACTGTTCTGATTTTTTTGAAATTTTGTTTGAAATTCAAGATGGCGGAGATTTTGAAATATTTTACGTCATTTTGGATTCTTTGATGTCATGATGTGATTGACACGTGATTGTCACCTGAATAAATAAGTTAGGATACTTTACACACCGTATAAATTGAAAAACTACAGATTGAATTCTTTTGGACATACATGAGTGAGGGTGGGGGGGGGGGGAGGCATTTTGGTCCCCTCCCCCACTTCTCCAGGCTTACAAACTCTAAACTGGTGTGAGACAGTGTTTGGTTAAATTGTACAAAAGTGTTGAAAGGGCTGATACGGCTGCCTCTATGCACTTTACGTCAAATTAAATGTTGGTTGTTATTGCTTCAGAGAAATCAAGACAAAGGTGGTCCTACGGTACAGCAGGGCTTTCGAGTTACGCTCAAAGAAGGACATCGGGTGCCTCAGGTTCTGGTGCTGATTTAGTGGCTCCTTTTACCATCGACGATCTCAAGCGGGCTAAAAACGAGAATGGTAAGAACGACTGATCAAAGGGAACGTGATCTTGAGAAAGAGAATCAGGAAATTCCCCTGAAAATCAGATAACATAACTAAGCCGAAGTCACTAACCAGCTTCGCATAGGCTTTTTCGTCACGCAATCTCGATCTTCTTCCTCACAAACATCTTCAGAAACAGACGGCTATTTACGAAGACCAGTCAGAGGGCTCTTTTAGAGCAGTGACGCGAACTTTCGACCTTGAGCAATTTTGGCCCGTGAAGTGTTCGTAGGCAGATATTTTTTTTAGCTAGTTCCTCTCAAATGCTGGCAGCCGCCGAAAAAAATGGGAAATGATCGCAAGACACCAATCGTGGCTTTTCAACGAGTGTGTGAGAACATTGGATGAGAATTTAGAATAGTCTGTTAAAATCCTCTGCGAGAAGCTATAGTGTATTTCGCAGTGAACTGAAATTGCGCAAGACTGGACAAAGAAAATTGCTTATTTATTTTCAATGTGGAGCCGTTGATTTCGACATGAACTGCAAACAGTGCGCGTTATATTTGTGTTTGGACTTGAACGGTTTACCGAGGTACCAAAGTTTACTTACCTATATAAACATTTTCCGTGTGTAAACGCCAACTGATACTTTGCTAAATGCCGCAAAAGACAAAAGAAGTTTTACCGAGGTAAAAGTTGTAATTACCTCGTGATCAGGCATGGTCACAGTTGGTAACCGAGGTCAAGATGACAGATATATCCGTTTGTGGCGGCGTAATATTTCTCTTTCCGGGGTGAGCAGATAGTTAACGATTGTCGACAAAGCGTTTCAATCATGGCATATAACAGGGAAAGATCTTCTTATGGCAAACAATCCGTCAGGTAAAAGAAAGCATTGTATTTTTCATTATCAGTATTTTTCATTACAACTTTCTCAAGACAGACTTCGATCCTTTTGTTGTGCAATCTCGTTCCCAGAGTCTTCGTTCCCCTTGACCAGCCGTCGGAAAACGAGAGCTCTGGGAGCAACCATTTTGCTTATTTTTGCCTAACCTCGCCCCCCACCCCCCATACAATGTTGAAAACTAGTACGTGCAATTTCACCTGATTTCAACATTGTGTTGGGTGGGGAGGGGGCACAGCAACCCGTTTATAAAGGACATAGCGGCGTTTTCTTCATACTTCAGTTCTAAAACACAGACAATCCGTTACATTACGTGAGTGTCCAAAGGACGTTTGTCCACGATTGTAGTTCTGTTTTTCGTGTAAACAGAATAATCGATAAGGCTATGAGTACAAAGTGTGGTTCAGTGTATGGTTTGTTATCCTCACTGCTATCATTTCCGGGTTTAGGAGTACGTTTGGCTGGAAATAATGCGGCTCGAGAGCAGCCATAACCCAGCGTGTTAGTTAAAAGGCTTGTCGGAAGCAGTTTGGACAAAATCCCTTGGACGGAATAACGTCACGACAACGCGGCCTAGCAGCGGAGTACTGTTAAAAAAGGCAGCAACAAATGCCGCCTTTTGGGCTTCCTTGGAGACGAATTTCATAAGGAAAACCTTCAATTTAGAGGTTGAAGCTTCCGTGGGCAGCTAAACTTTGTGCGCGGTTTTTATTAGCGTTGTGAAAAAAAAAAAATTATATATATATATTTTTTGGCTCCTTTAAATGATAACGACATCGACGCCAGGAAGACGCCTAGTAAAAATGGATTTACATTTTACCTTCGAGTTCGTAACTATCTGAATCTGCTGAGAACGCCAATCGGTCTGAAAACATGCTCAAATTAAATATGTAATGCCAGCGGTCAATTCCAAAAAGAAATGCATAAAAATTTGTCATCGTGGCCTACGTTCTGCAAAATACGCAGAACTTGGTCATTTTACCATGTTGTTTTGCAGAGGACGGCTATGAAATGTACAAAGATTTATAAAGCACGTGCACGTCCATTGTTCTACTCATTTAACCTTTTGTTTGGTGACGGTTTCGTTGCCGTTGCCGTGGTGGTTTGCTTAAGACTAAGCTGCGTGACGAGCCACAAGAACGTCTACTTAAGGGGGACTGGGAAGCTTCGGCTTGAGATTATTTGATTCTTCCCTCTTTTTTTTTTCACAGAAACTTGTCCTATTTGTCTTGACCAATTGACAAACCCACGAACGTTGAGATGCAAGCACGTATTCTGCGACCAATGCCTTAAAAAGGCCTTAGCTGTGAAGTATGAGTGCCCTGTATGCTATGAGCCTCAAGGTGTTGTTCAGGGGAACCAGCCTCCTGGGGAAATGACGTATTGCTTTGATCGATTTCAAAGCGTCCCAGGATATGAAGGTATTCTTATTGTGTGTTTCTCTATACTCCATCTTGTTTCCGGTTCCTTATGAACGTATACTTTGGCACCAAAATTGGCAAGTGAATTTGGGCGAGCCGCTCCATTTACATTGCCCAAATCTGGTACGTTACTTAGTTTTAAATGAAATTCGCCTGGGAAAGGGAAATGAATTATGCTCATTTTTCGTGGAACAAAACTTCTGTTATTTGTTATCTAAGAACGCAACCTCGTTCGGGAACGAAGTTATGCCTATTGGCGGTTTGTATTTAGTTTGTTTCTATAAACATCTCCTACTCTCCGCAGATCCAAGTCAACCTTTGGCTGCCTAGCATAGTTATAGTTTCAAATATTATAACTGTATGTATGATGACCTGAGTTACCAAATAATGTAATTGTCCAGTATTCTATTTGCAGATTACGGCACAATCATCATCAAGTATAACTTTCCATCTGGAATTCAAGACCAGGATCATCCTAATCCTGGTGCGCGTTTTAAAGGCACAAAACACACTGCTTACCTTCCAGATACTCAGGAAGGAAGAGAGGTGCTGCAACTATTAAAGAGGGCCTTTGATGCTCGCTTGGTGTTTACGGTGGGACGAAATTCAAATCAAATAATATGGAATGACATTCATCACAAGACTTGCATAAAAGGAGGTCTTTCTGGGTAAGAAGTTAATACATCAAGTTTACATTGGGATGCATTTCGCAAGTTTTTGTTTGGTTATTGGTCTCTTGTACAAATCCTAATGATCACGTATAATTGTTATCACATTGCCACTAGCTGGTCTTTTCGGTAGTCTGGAGTTCAATTTCTCCTGAGATGTTATTGCCAGTCTTCCACTATTTGAGAATGTCTGTTCGTATTTGATGGTTTATGTGTCCTCTATTTGAACAACAGCGCTTTTTAAATACCGTGACATTTCAATTATTGTTACTGTAACATCAGGAATACAGTCGAAAGCAACGAAATATAACAATAACTGTTAAAAATTTTGTCGTTTCAGGGTCCGAAATTAACTTTTTTTGGCAGGCGCCAACTGGCGACTGAATTTTTTTTTTCAGTCACCATATGGAAAAATGTGGTCGCCAAGAAGTGTCAATAAAATTTTTCCTTTGCAGCGAAACACAAACCAAAATTTCTGGTCGCCACGGGCTTGCCGGCAAAATATTTGCAATCGATGTAATCAGGAATCAAACCAGTGCTGGAATCATCTTTTGACCACTTTCACAGATCTACATTTCCACCTTTTGACGCCCAGAGAATATCTAAATCTTCATCTAATTTCTTCGCGGATGTTCCGTCTCCACTTTGTAATAAATTACGGAAAGATTTTAGCACACCTTTGGACACCACATCGCCTGAATAAATATTCATGGCCAAAGAAAGCATGGGACCTCTTGCGCCCGCAATACGTATGTTATGGGAAACCGCTAAAAAAAAACATGGCGGCGAAGCTTCGCACTGATTGTAGCTGTAAAACGTTGTGGTAGATTTATAATAACAGGAAAATCGGTTTTATACTTCAAAAGCGGCGGAAAGGTAAAAAGGAAGCGACCAATTGCGGGCGGCTTTGAAATTTATTTTAATCGATTTGGCTGAAAATCAAAGTTGTTGTTTGTGTAATTATCGTGGCATGAAATAGTCAATCGCCCGCTGGCGACCAGTTGTGAAATTCTGGTCGCCAGTGCAAGACTTTTAGTCGCTTTGGCGACCAGGAAAGCGCAATTTCGGACCCTGCGTTTTTCGTGTTAATGGGGAGTGGGGAGACAAGATGGTCCAAGGTATTTCCATTGGTCTGAGGAAATAGGGCTCTGGATTTGAAGCTGGGTCTAGTTCGTCGTGCTGTGTGCTGTGTTCTTGCAGAAGGCGTTATCTTCTTTACAATGTATTTTTTTCTTCAACAATTATAGCAGAAATGAGCACTAGAAACTGCCAAGGCGACCTGACAAATTGCTTGAGTGTGTAGTGTAGGGATAGATTGCAAGAATTGCATACATGTATCAAATTTATTTGCATTTTTGACAGCACTAATTTCGAATAGGTTACGTTACACGTTACGTCGGTAAGAAACCTTTCGAGCCACATTACGATATGACATTTCTTGGGCGAACTTGTCATAAATCGACGTTGTCTCCGCAATCCAATTGTACCCTTAATTACATACTTCTCTTCTTGCTTTTAAGGTCTGGATATCCCGACCCAAACTACCTGCGGGACGTTAAAAGAGAATTGGCCGCTAAAGGAATCCGCGCACCAAAAAGTATTATCTGAGTTTTTTTTTTATCCTGACTTCCTTCACACTGGCCAAACGTACTGTGTGTCCTAGTCGCTTCACGCTACAGAAACCGGAGATAAGTGCCGGCTTGCGGGATGGGCCACTTATTTCGTATGCAGACTTTACTATATTAGGTTTCTCTTGTTTTGCTGTGCAGTTCAGCTGGGTGATCATGACGTATAGGGCAGTTAAGATTAAAGATAGAAACTGGACCTAAATAGCATTTATAGATCGTTAGAATTACTGAGAAAGTCTGTTGAAGTGGAGTGCATATCCTAATTGGCACATTCATCAGGACGGCTTAAGCACTAAGCCTATAACAGTCTGTTCCGCATGTGCGTCGAGTAAAGCTAGAAATATATATGTTGCTTGAAATCGAAACATTCTTTGCATTTTAAGTTTGCTTTCTAAGAAGAGAGGAGTGGTGGGGTGAGCAAAATCTTTTATGTTGTTCTTTTTGGTTGTGACTTGTGCAATTCAAAACTGCATAAAACAGAAATGTCACAAATTGCTTACTTTCCAACTAACTGATTCTTTAAAACAAATAAAAATTATTTTGTAGGGAAATATCTCAATTGATGTGCTTCAATAACTACATAGGTACATGCACTTCAATTTTACAATCTTGCCTTTTTAGGACTTAATAGCTTGATATGAATCATTATTCAGTACATTTGCTAGACTTGCCACAAGTCGATCTAATGAGTTTCTGGGTAGAATAGGTAAGTGAGCAAAGCGAGCTTCGATGTTTAGGATGCGAAGTGACCGAGCGAGCGACGAAGTCGCGAGAAGTCAACCAGTCTCACTTGCAGAGTTTCCATTTGCGATTCGCGCCAAAAGTGATGAGTGGCGTGACTTGCAACTGGTGTCTCAGATTACATTTGCGCGTCTTGTCCAGAATCAAAAACAATCGAACGTGAGTGCGTTTTCCTCATTCTCCTGTGTCAAAAGGGTCAAGAGACCACATGTGTTGACTCTTTGCTAAAGTTATTACCAACAAAGATTACGAATATTACGATATCTGGCGGACGATATCTGAGTGGAGGGGGGGAGTGCGTGGGTTAGTACTTTTTCAGCTTGCACGAATTTTTTTTTCACGTCCACTGCCTTTGCAGGATTTTTTTTTTGGGGGGGGGGGTGAAGTCCCCTGAATTTGTTGTTGTTGTTGTCTTTTCTTTTTTTTGGGGGGGGGGGGTGTTGGCAAAATTGTTTTCTACTGTATTCTTTATCTTTACCCTCCTCCCGCACCGAAAACCTGAAACAAGTTTCCAACAAAATTTTTTTATTTTCTTAACA
>Ga0126339_10002611_pt1 | contig 12952 bp, 9 predicted proteins | sample OrbTmetagenome_2_FD_92532 | JGI IMG/M metagenome (GOLD analysis project Ga0126339, IMG submission 92532) | Coral microbial communities from Petempiche,Puerto Morelos, Mexico - Orbicella T R C metagenome | ecosystem: Host-associated > Invertebrates > Cnidaria > Coral | place: Petempiche,Puerto... | reverse complement strand
TGGAAAATGCCGCAGCTGTGGAGCTCAGATGTCTGCGTATTTCTGCTCAATCTGTAAACATTTCACAAGTATCGATAAAAATCCTTACCACTGTAAAAAATGTGGAATTTGTCGGTAAGGAACATGATCAATTTTACTGTGCTAAAAGATTTTTCCCTTCATCATGCTTGTAAGGCCCATCTTTTCCCATTACGTACAAAAACATATTTCTTTCTTTGAACTTCTACATCTTTTGCTTTCACATGGATAATATTTTTAGTTAATATTTGTGTCCTTTATTCCTGTTTTTAGTTAGGAATATAATTTGGGCTCACAGTAAAGAGTTATGTGTCTTTTTGTCAGTGATTATCGTGGGTTTCGATGTAATTTCCTTTGCAAGATGGCAATACTAGGGTTTGTTTGTTTGTCCTTGCTAAATTTAAGTTCATTTCATCCCTAATTATAATTCCAGTTAATAGCCAACGTTTCGGTGTCATCTTGACACCATTCTCAAGGCAAAGTGAATAAATTAATGTGAAGCTGATTTCTATGCTTTTATAGTCTCTTCAAATTAGCATAATAGCAAAGGCCCACAAGTTCTTCAAGTGAATACCTTTGCGTGAATCGAGTCCGTTTGCATGTTTAGAGATGGCTTCAGTTTCACATGCTTACTAAATGTGCAAACAAATTTGATTGCCTAATTAAGGAATGCTTTTTATAGCGGAGCTCCGGCGGCCCAAAGGGCCGCCAAGCGGAGCCCCATACTCATATAGGAAAGAAAAGGAAACCCATGAGTTGATTTTCTCATGGTTATCATGGCTAGCGGTATATCTCGTGTGTGTGTACGCACGACAGCGACAATGACAACGATGACGACGGAGTTGCGCAACATGGCGGCCACACTCCAAATAATAGGTTGACAGAGATATGCAGCCTTGGTTTACAGTGTACTTCTTTGATATTGGACATCCAAGTTATGATCAATTGACACCTGTCAAAATAAAGTATCCGCTGACCACTATCACGTGACCATATCACAGGCTCAAGTTTACAGCTCATCGAGGTCGAGTGTTTTTTAAAGTTGACCGCTGACCAAGTGCTGTTTTTCGATTGGATCACGGGCTCATCCCAGGTGAACTTGTTGAAAACAGGGCAGGATTGTTCGGAAGCGGGTTAACGCTAACCCAGGATTAAAAGTTAACCACATTATAACTTTTTCTTCTGTACAAATGTTTTTTGCTGCTTTGTTTTGTGTATATAGTGATTATTAAAACTCAAAACAGAAGGTCAAACAATATACAGAAAACCTCAATGCAAAGTTACAAAACTCCAATCAAAATTCTACCTTTTTTTTGGGTTGGCTTAATTTGGGTTACCCGGCACAGGAGCTACGCTTTTAGGCTGGCCTAAATCTATATATTACTAAAACTTAAACCATCTGTAAACGTGCAAACAGACTTGATTCGTGCAAAGGTATTCACTTGAAGAACTTGTGAGCCTTTGTTATTATGCTAATTTGTAGAGACTGTAAAAGCATAGAAATCAGCTTCACATTAATTTATTCACTTTGCCTTGAGAATGGTGTCAGGATGACGCTGAAACATCGGCTATTAACTCTAATATTTGCTTGTTTATGTTTTAAAAAGTCGTTGTTGATCAAGAATTAAATTCCATTTGTCATTTATCTGAGTTTCGTGTCAGTATGATAAATTATGTAATGTTTTGTATTCCTTTAAGAATCCACAAGGATAAATCTTTTCACTGTGAGGTGTGTAATGTCTGTCTTGATAAACGTCTTGAAGGAAAACATAAGTGCAGAGCAGATTCTGGACACGATGAATGCTGTATCTGCCTAGAGGTGAGTGGTCATTGTATCGTAACTTTCCTGCCATAGGAAACTGACTTTTCTGGCATGTGCAACTCGTGCTTGCAAAGTTTGTGTTTTCTCATTGCATGTTGCCCGCGTTTTCCTGTCGTAGAAAATTCAGGTTTTCCCGCCATAGAAAATCAGTGTTTTCCCGCCATAGAAACTCCACGTTTTCCCGCCATAGAAAATCCGGGTTTTCCCACTGCACGAGACTCAATTGTCCCTCTGCCACACTCACCCATTTTTGTCTCACTTACTTGTTCTTTTCTGGCAAATGAATCTTGTGTATTTCTGGCATAGAGAGTTTGTACTTAGTTGCTGGACACATATTGTTTGCCCACCATACAAATCTCGTGTTTTCTTGTCATAGATACCTTATCGCACACTTTCCTGTTGAGGTACCTTTCACGTGCCTCTTGTGTCTTGTTCACCACTCTGATTATGTTATCTTATTATCGTTGTTTTGTGTAGGATGCGTTCAGTGGTTGCCAAATCTTACCTTGTTCACATAAGGTACATCGGGAATGTGCCATCGCTATGATACAGAACGGAATGTAAGTACACCTAACATACTGTGGTAATTAGTTCTTTTTGGTATAATATGCTTTTTTAGTTGAAACCGCATTCGCTCTTGGCTTCTCAGGGGATTCATTACACTTGACTTGTGTATTGAGCAGTCAACTCTATTTTATTTCAATAGAATATGCAGATTTTCTCAGTTACTGCTAATTTTACTATGGTGGTTTCGGATAATCCACACCACCTTGTCCTTCCTTGGAATGGATGGTATAAATATCTTTTACATAGTTTATCTTCTATCATTACCACCAATTTCATTGATACGTGACCCTCAAATCAAAACTCCTGCGAACATTTGTTGATTTGCTTTCAACAGTCATGCGCTCCTTATATGGTGCTATGGGGGGATGCTGCCCTTGTTTTCGAAAATGTGGCGGCCACTACTCCATAGCCTGTTCCTTCAACATTGTTGCTTGTTATTCTTCAAGTTTCTGTTGGCAAGTGGTGTATTTGCTCATGCTGAGGTTTAGCGTTAGCATTATATTAAGATCTCTTCACAAACCTACCGTCCATTTGTGAAGAAAATTTGGGGAATCTACAGAAATAGCTCCACGGTTGATTTTCCAGCCCAGACGGGAAAAGCAGGAGAAATGGACAGTAGGTTATAAAAGAATCGCATAGTTGGCATAAATATACAGAAATATATTTATTTATTAACAAGTTTATTGCAAGTTACAAGTGAAACTCACTGCTACACGAAGGTATGTACCAGACCTCACTGCTTTTGTTGTGTAAAACAAGTTGTTCTGATGCTAACTAGGTGCATTTACATGACAAAAGCAGCGAGGTCTGTATCAAAACAAGGTCAACCCGAGCTTCGCTGCCATCCAAAGGCCAGGTCACTGAGCAGACAACTGTAAAATGGTCTATTTTACCATTAAAGGAAAACAGTCTGCTTTGGGACCACGCTGACCTGGACACTATTTTTCTCACTTTGAAAAAATTTCACCTCAACCTAAAATCAAAGTACATCTAGAAATCCGCTTCAATCTTTGCAGTGTTCTTCCTGATTTTCAATCGTTCACTGAAAAACCTGTTTTTGAGTGTGCTTTTGCTCAATCCTATGATATTATTTTTATCATATTTGGTTAGAAACAGTATGGATCGCGTCTCTGTGATATGCAAATTAACTATGAAATGGTATCTAATGCGCATGTGCTCCAGCTGATTGTGTGCCTCTAAAGCAGGAGCCCATCACTATTAGTGTACAACTACCCCAATTATTCCTGTCCCGGCGTTTTCACAGACCAATCTACTTTTCGTTTGAATTTACCGTGAATTCAGCCCTCTCCCCCACCCCCAGGAACCTCAGTGACCAATCACAAGCATGGATAATTTCACCAGAAGATTAGGTCGACATGTCCACCTGAGGCCGCCATTTTTCTCCTTACCGATTCGTGCTCATATAGACCGGAACTGACCTTTTTCGTGGGAAAAGAAGCCAAAAAATAGACTGTTCTGTAAAAATACCATGACTTAGGCTTAGTATGGGAGTTGCAGACTCCTAGTGCTGGGCTCCTGACCAAAGTTGACTCAAGGGTACAAACATGAAGTGCTAACAGCATATCGCAATGCACGTAGTGCATATTAGGGCGATTTCTGAAGAGTATTTTATTTGGCAAGTACAAGAAAGATGAAGACTTCTGTTTTATGATAAGGCAAAAGCCCATAATGGGCTCCTGGATATGGCTCAAACTGTCAGAAAAAATCTTGAGTTACCATTTGGCAACTAAGTGATAACAATCAAGTAGGAATTTTACTCAGAAAAGAACACAATGCATAAAATCAGTAAAGAAAAAAATTCTTTTTTTTTTGGCCGCTAATTTTGTGTTCGCAGCCAATGTAATATCTCTGAAGGATTCATGCCTTTCAAAAGACACAATCGGTAGGCATACACGACCTTCTCAGTGCTCAAGGGTTTACAATGCATTATAGGGTGATTTCAAATACAAGCAGCCATTTGCAAGTTTTCCGATGTGAGGGAATCCTTTACAGCAAAGCAAAAGAATAGATTGCTTTCTTTTCTTATGTTGAATGTTATAGAAGCAAAGGTCATTCACTATGTAGTTCTGGAAGGACATAATGTCTGAGAAAGTAACCGTTATTGATCGTCAACACAGAGAAACGTAGTCGCCATTATGGTAGCCTTTGAATGCAGACGTAATTTCGGCTGTCGACCAGAATTTTTGGCCGCCAAAGATAGAAATTTTAGCCGCAGTGGCGACCGTACCGATCGCAATTTTGAGTCTTTTAACAATGTATTTAACCAAATTTTATTGATGGACAATAACTTGGTGTTGGTAAAATGTTTGGACATCATGTCCGATCATAATGTGAAATTGGCTGGACATATTCAAAATTTGGTTGGACAATGTCCGATGACTGACTGTTATTTCCAGCCCTGCTCAGGCTAAACCCCTGCACCAGCAAATATACCACGAGCAAATGCACCACTCGCCAATGTAAACTTGAAGAATAACAAGCAACCATGTTACGTTGAACGAACAGGTTACAGAGTGGCAGCCATATTTTTAAAACCAGATGCAGCATTCTTATAGCACCACATAAGGAGCGCATGATTGACAGAAGCGAATCGCCAAATGCTTGGGGAAGTTTTTATTTCAGGGTCGCGTATCAATGAAATTGGTGGTAAGGCAAACTGGTGGCTGTTTTCCAGTTTGTTAAAAAGTAGGTACAAATCTGGTACGAAGCTATTATTTTCATTTTGTGAGCAAATGCATCAGTGAAAGGTTACGTAAGAGTTGAGTAAACTGTGAAGTCGGCCCCCATCAAAAGTCATCTTGTTTTCATTGGGATGAGGTGACGAGGTGTATTGCCTCTCCCCTCTTGATGGGATGCTTGTCAATCACATATTAAGCCCTGGCCAAACGGACTCGCAAATAGATGTAAGTTGATAACTTTGGTCTACTTGCGAGTCCATTTGGCTAGGCCTTGCTGCACTTGCATTGACATGTGTTCAAATTGGTCAAGATCAAATTTTGCACGCAAGTCAATGCAAGTTTTTCACTGTTTAGCCACCCAACCCAAGTCAACTCAAGTTGAGTGATGTCCATTCGTTCTCATAGCAGCCTATTAGCCAATGAAATACAGGACATGTAACCTTGAAATGGGTTTTTGTATACATCTTGCACATCCTTGCGAGGGAACTTGCAAGTCCATTTGGCCACACAATGTAAGTCTCTAGGCAAGTTCAACTTGCGGCTACTTACAACTACTCGACAGTCCATTTGGCCGGGTGTTGCTAGGGCTGGCCAAGCGTTGTTAGGCAAGCTAACTTTCTCAAGAACATAACAGAGTGAACCCAGTCTGGGCTTGATACTAGGCACTGGGCATTACACATAAGGCCACCGTACCTTGAGTAATTGAAAGATGTCCCAAAAGTAAAAATGAATATAAAACAAAACAAACGGAATTGACTGACTGTTTGTTCTTTTCCTTTTAGTCGCACGTGCCCGGTGTGTAGACACCCATTGTACAGCCCAGCTTCAGAGTGAAGAGCCTTCGTTTCCAAACAAGCTCTTACTTGATGTCAAACTATTTGATGTCACGGATATTCAAGATCAGAGAGAAAAATACAGTCTCTAGGATGAAGCAAGGCAAATGGCAAATTGGGAACATAAAGAAGGCCATTCCCGTATCTTGATTAAGGAGGATTGTTGTGTTAAATTGAGATGAAGCTACTGGGTGCCACTACCGGTGTGATCTTTGTTGATTTTCGTGTCCTCTCAAAGATCGCCTTTTGTCGGGTTAACTCCTGCTTTCCAAACTGTTTGCAGTTAGCGCCACGTCACATCTAATATTAGCACTCAGAATACAAACTCTGACCTATATTAAGATGACTAGTGACGAAGGAACAGCAAAAAGAGCTGGCTTGGAAAGACAGACCGGACTACCAATGAGCAAGCTCTCTGTCTCTTGAGCTCACAATTTCAGACTGGTGTCTTTGGCGTGAAGTCAAAGGATTACAGCATTGAGACAATGATAAGATACTTAACTCTATCTTTTTGCTAAATATAGGTGATTACTTTGATGAAGAAACAATAGAAAGTAATTACTTCGTTCAGTTTAATGGGTGATTTTGTGCTGTTATCCACTAAGGCAAATTCGTTGATGGCGTTGGCCATTAATCCCGTTCATTTTGTTTGGAAAGTTTTTCTTTGTTATTGTTCATTGTTCAACATTGTAATTTCTGAGAAAGAAATTCAGTTTATATCATGGCTATTTCAATAATATTGTGTTATTATTATATCCCAGTCTTAAATTTATAGGCACCAGATTTCTCTTTCTAATCTATGAGAATTTCAACAAATATTTATTCAAATTATTCAATCATTCATTCTCATAAAATACCTCTAAATACTTTATTTCATTATTCATCACCCTTATGTATGTAAGTATGAAAATACTACTTTGTTTGATTAAATACAGTGGTGGTTGAAGGCTTAATGTGATATTTTATTTTGATGTGGTAAATTTTTTGTGGCTTTTCTTTTCTTTAGTCTTCCTTTCCTTTTCGATTATTTTTTCACATTATTTTTCCCTTCTCACTCAACTGAGCGAAAACAGGAACAGCACTGATGGGGTGTGGTTGTCCTAAAAAGCGTCCAGTTGCGTTTTTATTTTTCATACAGCTGTGTAATTTTTCTCCGCAAAGTGGCGCGAACTTGTAAGCTGTGTACAAGTTGTAATTGTCATTGTTGCGATAAGGAGATTGCAGACAGACGAAAAACTGTCCTGCAGAGAATACATGGCCAAGCAATGTTAGAAATGAACCGCAAATCAGAATATTGAATCTTAGATCCAATATGCTGTATACAACATATTTCTGATTTTGCCTTACGTTCACAGTCAAGCGTTATGAGACATTGAACAGTCGGCAAACATTAATCTGGATTCTATAGTTTCATGTGACTTCATTACTTTGTGCATTTACTAGACAATAAGCCATGTTCAAGTTCATGTGCACAACCTTTCAAATGAAAATCAGTTTTTCTTGCATGCCCATTGTCTTGCCAATCAAACTCATTTCCATGTGAAAAGTTGAGCACCAGGACTCGTTTTGAAAAAGACGTAAAATTTAAGAAGCAACTCGGAAATGGCTTATTGGCCTACATGGTGGTTGCTCTATTTTTTGCTGCTACATTGTGCTTAGCAGAAGCTGACCATGGTTGCAATTTTTGGCTTTCAGTTTGGATGCTTACCGTGCTTTCGTCATGGAAAGCTTTCTACCCAAGCTAGAAGGCGACGTTTTAGTGAGAGTCCGCAACAACATTTGGGAACTAGGGTAGATTTTTGTAGACTTGTCCTTTTGTGTTTGTCTGGCTTCATGAAAGCTAAAAATTTAGAGACTGGAGCAAATTTTCAGATTGCATTCAAAATGTTTGTACAAACTTGGGCTGGTGTTCACATGGTTACCAAGAAGCTCAAGGAAGCTTAAAGCCATGTGGTGAAATTTAAAGTACGTTAAGGAGAAGTTTAACAAGTTCATTGTGTTGAGATGGAGTGATGTGAGTGCGGTATTTGGTATAATAACTGATTAAGCTCTCAAATTTTGAAATCTTTAGTTTCAAATGAAAGTAAAAAGAGTGATTGAAAATTGAAGGTCTGTATGAGTTGATCATCCTCTCTTGATAGAGTTTAGTAGTAGCTGTTATTGATCCACATTTAGTGCTAAAAGTTGTCAAATGAGCTAGCGCCTACATTCAAACGTAGAGACTTACTTGATGTTGAGTGGCACATTGGAGAAAGGGGAAATTTTTTTGCTAAAAGTATAAGCTAAGACCAATTGGAATCTGGTTACCTGTTACTGATTCCAGAATTTCAGTTACCGGTTATCGATTAGGCTTTCTAAAAGTTCTTTCTGACATTTCGTCCCTGGCCTGTTGGATGACTAATAAGTGATGGATTAAGCAAAGGTCGACTTGTGGCAGGGTTAGTAACCGATTTACAGTTCATTTTTTTCCCCACCCTCTTCCCCTGCTCCTTATGATTTCACAGTCGATCGCAGTTGCGTTCCCTTTGGCATGCTTTTGGCAATGCCTGCTACACTTGTTATCACAGAACTAGCATGAGTTGTTGATGTAATGATGGTGTGAGCAAAGAGAATTTACATGGGGGTGGGCAATTTTCTGGGGCATGCATTTTTTTTTCCACCTTTACTTGTTGGTTGTGCATGATATGTTTTGGTGGGCAATAGCTTGTGCAAAATTTTTTTAAAAAGTCAAACACAGGACCTTGATAGTAGAAGGCACTTACTCTATATTTATTTTCCTCATGGCTCCCCTTGCACAAAATTTTTTTCTCAGCCTTTTTTGCTGTGCTGGAATTTATTTCTGGAAATTGCCCATTCCCGCATCATACACTCCCTCGATAAATTAATGGCCCATTACTGAAAGTTGCAACAAGCAACTAGGGACAGTGCATCAGTGCATCACGTAAGACTTTTTTTTTTTTTAATAAAACCAATTTTTTTTTCTTATAAAACTTAATTTACTCAAAGAAAAAGAACCATAATAATGTATGTGCATAGTGTGAGTCGCACCCGGGTAGTCAGACCAGCTGGTGAGCTCACACACCACTACACTATCTGGGTGCTGAGTGCCAAAACTGCAAATGTTTAGGGTCATTCCCCAGTATTGCATTGTGCATCCTTACTGCGCATAATTTATGGTGTCATTAGTGCACGTTCGTGCATCCGCACATTGAAAACATGGTGGATTTGCCTTGATATTGAGTTCTGTCAGTTGAAAAATGGCTATAACTCACTAACGAGCTTGGGCACCCCAAATTTTTTGCGAGTCATTTTAATCAACTAATCATTAGCTTTGCGTGAGAAATGACTGATCTGATTTCTATGTTTGAAAATTGAATAAATAAGAAAAACGAGCAGCTGCACTGTAGTCTTCTAGTTTGCAGTTTGATAACTGTGGCAAGCAATTTGGCTCCAATATTTTAACAAGGATTCAGCTGTCTGTCAAAATCAAACTTAAAAAGTTTATTTGTGTCCGACACAAGTATTGACTGTAGTTTGAGGCGTGTTTTCACGAGTCTGGGCTCACAAAGAGTTTACAATAACTAGGAATGCATTCTTGTAATAAGCATTAATGCTAAAATGGGACATTTTCACTGCTCCTCAACAAGCATGGGCACCCCCCTTTTTTATTTCATAATTTAAGTTCTGATATGATAAATATTCATTGGACAAAGTTTGAACAAAAATCTATGTGCAATTTTATTTCAGGGAAATTACCTTAAACTATATATACCACAAGTATAAATAATATATCTATTATAGTGTTGCCCAAACCACAAAATGAAAGCTAACTGCAAGCAAACCTGAGTGGAACCAAACGCAAGCAAACTGGTCTAGACCTAACCTACAACTATTATCACGAAAACTATGATCTTTTGAACAACAAGAAACAAAAAGTAAGCAGGCATCCTTTTTATTTCCATCCCGGATCATTTTTACCTTGGGTGATGTGCTAGTGGCTTCTCAAGAGACTTTAGATGCATTAAAGTACTAGTGTTAGCAAAGGTCTCATGATTTCTTCGTCTGTGTGCAATAAACTAAATAAGGAAACTGTAAATCTGTATCAAGACTTCCACTTTTCACTTTTAGCCTGATCTCTAGTGGCGTGTTCTAATTCATTAATGTCATCTTCATCCAAATGCAGTTTCCTGATATTTTCTCATCACTGAGGCAACATCAAAATTTGATTGTGTGTGTGACAGCTGATAACTTGAAAAAGAACCCACAAGACTTATCCCATACTTTATGTCCACTAACTCACCATGCCTCCTAGAGACATTGACCTGCCCCATTTTAGGGTTGATTTTCCTCAAAGTGTCCTTAAAAGTTCTGTCTTCTGCTTCTTGAATGGTCACATTATTTGTTTGTTGCCTCATAAAGAAGACAAGTTACTGCTATTCACTCTCTCCCCTTTTCATTGTCACTCAGTTTTGTTTTTTAACAATTGTTTGGCGTCAAACCTGGCATGGAAAGGGCAGAGGTGATACTATTATACCTCAACCTGTCATGGATTTAATAATTGTCCTTGACAGGTTGAGGTAGAATAGTATCACCCCTGCCCTTTCTGTGCCAGGTTTGAAGCCTACTAGTGCATGCCTCTTCAGGATTTTGGTCGGCATCATTGACCAAATCTTGTGTACATCTGCTTTTAAACAAGGAGCAAACAAGTGGTTACAATATGAACAAGTGGGTTCCACAACATCTCCAGACACAATACACATTGCTAGCTTAAGATTATTTGGTTCATAATTTTTTTTCTGAAGGAGTGATAGCACTTACAGTGAAAATAAAATTGCTTCTCATCAATAGTGGATTCTATGTTATGAAGGTACTTAAGAACATAGAATTCATAACATTCAATTCATAGAATTCATAACGTAAAATTCCTCAAGGAATGTTTTTTCCTTCCTCCAACTGGTTGGGATGAAATTGTGATTACTGCTTCCCCGCTGCTTTGCGCTATTCTTGATATTGTTCATTTCTGCCTTTGTAAAGAGTGGCATTTTCTCCAAATGATAGCCCCAACCACTTTTGGGAAATTTACCCTCTGTTTAGGGCCTAAGTACATTGTGAATTTCAGCCCGGCTTCTGAAACAAATCCTCTTAGGCCCTCTTTACACCACCCTGGGTTGCTTTTTACCCCGGGTTGAATCACCGCAGAGAGTGCTAAAAGTAAACACTCTACACCAACATGGGTTGTCAGCCTGCAATAGTGTGTGGTTTGCTTTGAGCCTGACCCAGGCCAGCCTTTCTACCAACCAAAAACTGAAAACATGGGCTAGAAAGATGACAAAAAAAAACCCAGAAAGTATAACGGAATGGTGGGAGGTCCTGATGTACAAACCAAGCAAAACGAAACAACAGGTTATTTGACTGAAAGCACCAACCCGGGTTAGCTTTTGGCCCACTGTTAACATGTAAGAATTGAAGACATTTCAACCCTTCTCACTGGGTCAACGCGAGTCTCAACAAGGGTTACCTGGCAAGGAGGGCTGACCCGACTTGACTACTGTTTTCATGTAAACGCTTATAGACATTTGACAGCAACAGGGTTACCCGCCACGGTGATTCAACGCGGGGTAAAAAGCAACCTGGGGTCGTGCAAAGAGGGCCTAAAAATCAAATTGTATATGGAGAAGGATTCAGCCTGAGCCACATTCCAGCCTGGGCTGAAAATCCTAGGCCTTAACTGGGCTAGGATTTTCAGCTCTGGCAAACGGGCCAAAAAATCCGAAAAAATTCCCATGTAATCAAAATGGAATTTCAGCCCGGGCTGAAAAGTGAGCATAGACATGCCCAGTGATTTTATTTTCTAGGAAACATGACGGCTGCCGCTACGAAGTTCCTGATGTAATCGCCACAAAATTTCAGCCCTCCTAGCTGGGCTGAAATTTTAGCTCCGGGCTGAAATTCGCCATGTAATCAGGCTCTTGAATCAACAACAGCACAACTTTTCGCTTTGTGTACAGCAAATTCCGATCCCGATAGACAAGACTGACTGGCGTATTCTTCGAAAAGCAAAACAAAAGCATTTTTTATTTCTCCAAACATATTTTAGGCGTAAACTTAACTTCATTTTATACAATGATATGACATTATAACGTTTTTACATGCACATGGCCGAACGATATAAGCTTACCTTAAGTTTAAAATTTACCTCGTTACAAGTTGAGCTTTAGTACGTAACCCTTTGACAGGATCGTTCTAACATTTCAGCCAAAACCTACTTGGAACAATGTTTCCCACAGTTCGTTCGTCCAATGATTTTCTCCTTCTATCCTAAACTCCTCGATTTCATGTGTGGGCCCTAACTCGATCCACGTCATTCTTGTCCAGAGGGAGTCCAGAGGCGATAGAGGCGACAGGCAAGGACAAAGGGTAAAATAGACTATAATAAGGAATACATGAAGTACTTACTGGAGAAAGCCGCTGACCAAAGAAGCGCTGGTCGGAGGAGCCAGGGGAAAACCAAAAGCGCCCAAACAAAACAACCCACTACAGTCAAGAAGAAATGTTAAAAGGTCTTCCTTTTAGACTTTTTGGGGTCTGAGGCATAAATTAAGGGAATACATAGTTAAAGATAAAGGTGAGGTAGGTAACTTTTTGATACATCGCGCAGGTTTCGCTCAACAAATGCTCAACAAATGAATGAGTTGCCAGTAATCAGATACCCGTGTTTGCGCGAAGAACTCTGGGATCGTCAGGGGGCAAACATTGCTGGTCGCCAGAAGGAAATGTATGGCGAAAAGTTGTTTCGAGGTACAAGAAAACGATTTTTGAGAGAGATCAACCCTTTTTCGCCGTCGTTTTTATCCTAAATGGATTTGGGCAATGTTGATATATGGAATATGTAAGTTTTTCTTCGAATAACCGTGAAATATGTGACAAAATCTACCGATAAACTCCGTTGCTTGCGTGAGGTTTATTGTGAAATTTACATCGCGTAATGGTCTGAAAATATTACAAAATTATTT
>Ga0126339_10002608_pt1 | contig 12956 bp, 6 predicted proteins | sample OrbTmetagenome_2_FD_92532 | JGI IMG/M metagenome (GOLD analysis project Ga0126339, IMG submission 92532) | Coral microbial communities from Petempiche,Puerto Morelos, Mexico - Orbicella T R C metagenome | ecosystem: Host-associated > Invertebrates > Cnidaria > Coral | place: Petempiche,Puerto... | reverse complement strand
CATTCAGCTTACAAATCCTTGAATATTCCCCTTAGAAAGAATTATTCCCAGTTAATAATTTAAAATAACTGAAACTTTCCATACACGTGTGTGTGGAATCTATCGTCGCAAAACGATAATTAATAATTCTAAACGCGGGCTGCGAACGATAAGTATCGATTAAATTCACAAAACTTTTGAATTTATACAACCTAAGACAAAACGGTTTTGTTTCTACTTCAAACTCTTCTAAATTGAGTCACATTGGTATTAAATGTCTTGGGCTCCCTGTGCTCAAACTAGACTGAAATGTATGCTTAGAAGCCGACTCTAAAAGTTTTCTTTCGTTTTTTCTTTAATTTTTTACAAGCTCTAGAACAGCCAAACGATAAGAAGAAAAAATTATCTACCCTTAGGATTAGTGAAATGAAAATGTGAAAAAAACCCACAAGATTTCGCAGGTTTTTAACGGGGATTCGAACCCATGGCCTTCGCATTAGCACTGCGGGGCTCTACCAACTGAGCTATGAGAGATTAGTTAAGTTGAGAGTATGAGAACTCTCACGGCTCTCAAACCAGTGGCGGATCTAGGGGAGGGGTCCGAGGGGCCCGACCCACCCCTCCTTATTTTGGGTAAAAGAAGAAGAAATCACAGAAGGAAGAAAAGCTAGTAAAACAAAACCGCCCCCCTCAGCCTCCCCTTAGCTCAAGGTTTGCATCCGCCACTGCACACTGACTGACGTTAAATCAATGATGCAAATGGTATACCTTCAGTAGAATAAGGCACAACACAGCTGTATCAATATACAGGTAAAGTTCAGCTGTGCAGCCGGGCACATCCTCTATCAGCAACATACAGACATAAAGGTCACAAGGAAGGAAGACCAAGTTAGCAAAAGACTTGCTGCTTTAAGAAGTTATACAGATATATGTCCCTTGTAATATAACCATTGTGATATATCTATAGTTACATTTTATGGCAGGTCCGCAACAGCCCTAAGGACCTGCTTTGTCAAAAAGTATGTTTATGCAAGTGTGCAGTCAAGCTACTTTTGCAAATTACTCTATGTAATATAGCGCAATTTAGTGACTGATCGACTGAAATCCCTAAGGCAGATTAAAAAAACAACCTTTTAATAGCAATCTTAGGTGCCTCGATGCGTGATCATGACAGAGGGCCTCTTAAGCAGTTCATGAACGAATAGCAATATGTTTTTAAATGTTCGATGTTAATGCCGATCATGAAGACTGACCAGTGCAATGAGAACTTGACACTTGATGACAGGTAAATTTATGTACTACCAAATAAAAGACCAGCTGAAGCCACGCGATTATGAATCTTCTTGCTGAAGCGGGCAAGATGGCGTAGACGCTCATTGTTTTAAGCGACGTGACACATTGAATGTACCTTTTTTCCCTATATTCAGACATTTTCAAAAAAGAAACTGAATATCATGGATAGAGTAACTCTTCTTTCTGTTGTAATTATCTGGATAATGGTAATGAATCTCACTCAAGAACACAAAGCAAATGCAAACTGCACGACGAATTGGCGTAAAAGACTCCTACGACGCTGCAATGATCGCAAAAGAGGGAAAGTGAATGCTGAATTTTTGAAAGATCAACTTTCAAGCATGGACAGCGGAAGGTAAGCTTGAAATCGTGAAACGAAAGCTTTTCAAAATGTGTGCCGTGTCTGAGATGAAAAGGCCAGTCATGGAAATTAACTCAGCAAAAACCTGAATTAAATTAAATTTTGACAATGACAAGTAATAGTATACGAGTGACTCGTTGGTGAGTGGCCTCGAATGCTAACGGGTTACCGGTGACTTATTACGAATGACCAACGACTAATTACGAGTGACCACGAATGATTTCGAGTGACCAATGACTGATTACGAGTCACCAACGACTAATTACGAGTGTCCATGAATGATTACGAGTGACCAACGACTGACTACGAGTGACTGCGATAAACTTTGAATGCTCACGACTCAGCACGAACGACCACGAATGATCAGAAATGACCAACTTGAAACTATCTTCCAAAAGTGACCATGTATCAAATCTTTTCGTTACAATGAGCAAACTGTTATTCTATGACGAGTGTCCTTGTCACTCCCGGAGTTTACTCGTGGTTAAAACTCCGTGCACAGTTGTTCAAAGGGTGTATAACACCCTGGGGGAGGGGGATGCTCCCATATAAAAGGACGGGGGTGCTCCTGGTACCTTTTAGGGTTGAGAAAGAGAGGTTTTGGTACCTCTAAGGGTGTTCAGCCTCAAAAGGTCCTCAGCGGGAGCTTTTACAGAACCTTTTAGGGTATTAAGTGGAAAAAAACTGATATGACAGGAGATAACGTTTCGGTTTAGAATTGGCACCTCTTAGGGGTGAAAAAAATTTCAAGCCACGCCCATAAAGCAGGATCCTGGTACCTCTTAGGGGTTCTTTTCAAAATTTCCGACGAGCCCCCCCCCCCCGTCCTTTTTGTATGGAGGTCACCACCCCGAGGATAATACTACCCATTGGGGAAGTTGCTCTCTTAGGGATGAGCCAGTTATTCAGCAAAGGGCACTCTTATTTTTCGAAATTTGATTCAAAAGGATCATACTGGACGTCACAGCGAGGTATTCCGTTTACTGACAATATCCGTTATAAGGAGAAAGCCTTGTTTATTTGACTTAAAGAATGCTGAAGCACGAATGAAGTCAGTAGAGATTAGCCATTCACATTCTGTGTGCTTTGCTTTGCGCGTTCGCTAAACGCAACATACGTTTACCCAAGATGGGAGAGGGAATCCTATTTGAAAAGGTCAGAGATGCTCGTCGGAAAATTTGAGTTGGCCTCCTGAAGGAGACCAATATGGGCGTAGTCGAGGGTTTTATTTAATCCCTAGAAGATACCACTTTCAAACGGAATTTACTGCGTTTTTGTTACTTATTCTTCGAGAGCACCCTAAAAGATACTTTGAAGGCTGAAAATAGTGGCATTTTGACCTGAACATCCTCCATGAGACCAAAATCCTTGATTTACACCCCTGGGTAAGACGACTTGCATCTCCAACCTTTCCATATGGGAGTTCTCCCTGGACGTTTGCCTCTGTTGCTAAACCAATCAAATTGCTTTGCCCTAGTTCGTTTGGTATTTTGTAAATGTGATCACGAGTTATCATGTCAAGTTCATACGAAAGTCTTACAACCGCTCGAGCTTCTCGCTCTTGGGCGGCGTTTGTGTTTATTACTGCAAGTCGTGCCGGATCACTCGAGAATACTTAGGCAGCGTCCGCACCACGCCGGAGAAATTTGAAAACGCAGCTTCATTTCTACAGTTAAGCCTACCGTCCACACTAATACGTCACCAAAACGGAACTTTTCGAAAACGCTCTTCAAACCGGAAGCATTTGAAAACGCCGATTGTTAGTTTTAGTGTGGACGGAAAACATTTTTAAAACGGAGCTTTTCGAAAACGATAATCTCGTCATCGCTGTCCAAGTTTACCTCAAACACAAATCCAGCATGACCGGTGATTGTCGCGTTTTCAAATTTCTCCGGCTTAGTATGGACGAAAAACATTTGCTGAGTTCTCAGAGTGAAAACTCCGTTCTCAAATTTCTCCCATGAAGTGTGGACAGGGCCCTAGATTCTGCTTTCACAGACAACTAATGCTTAAAATTCTTATTTTATTTTACAGTAATGAACATGGTAATGACGATCGAAATTTTGGCGAGAGACGGAAGTTTCTTACGAGAGAGGCATAGCTTAAAGTGAAGAACGAACATTTCCATATTCTGTCATAATTATAATCAACATATCGTGGAAGCTCACAGTTAAAATTCCGCAACATAACTTGCTTGAACATTTGTTTGTTTAGAAGCTATTATATACTGTTAGTTGTGCAAAATTATTAAAATTGTTTTCTTTGCGAATGAAATTGTCTTTTTTTAATACCTAAATTTTTAGTCTCTTTCTTATTTTAAACAATGTTCATCCCGTCTCGGGTATAAGCGGGCTGTTTTGTCTACCATTGATATAAAAGGGCGCGATTTTAGTCACCAGTCCTCTCAGCTGCCTATAGTTGTGTAATAAAAGGAAACGACTTTTGGACGCGACCTCTTCGATCAGAGACGTATTTTTAAACAGAAACAAGCCTTCAATATAAAATTTAGTCTCTAAATTATCCTTTTCTTGAGAAAATCCTTTTCGGAATGAATCTAAGGGCCGGCTCAAGAAGCCGAACTTCATTCTCGACCCCGTAGTCTTCGCTTCTCTTAGCCGTCGGGGCCCGCTGGCTAAGAGAAACGAAGGCTACGTCCGGGAACGAGAATGGCCCAACTCCAGTGTCCGTGCTACGAAGTGAATTATCCATCGTAAGTTAAACCCTTCAGTTTGTAAGATTAATTCTCTAAGAATTCTAGATCTTAAACCTAATTGCCGATTGAATGCTGACAACACGTAAATTAACCTGTAACAGCCATAGCGAATTTGGAAAAGCCGACGCTCTCGAAAAGTCATTTGTTCCAAATTGGCCAACTTCGATATATTAGATTCTAAATTCGTTCCGAGGCTTAGGGGAATAAAACGAAAGAAGTCGAATCGAGTATGAGGGATGAATAATTAATTTATTTCGTTTTATTCCCCAAGCCTAGGAGCCAAGTTAGAGTTTTAATATATATGTGAACTGGCCCCCTCGCTACGTCTTATCAACTTCTTCGAGTTGACGATCAACAGGGTGTTTCACTTGCTAGAACAACTTAGCGATTCTTTAGAAACGTTTCATTAGTTTTGCACCAATAATTCTTTGGCATGTACCCAGTTATACCGACTGATCGAAGAGAGGCATGATGAATGTTAAGTGTCTTGCGTGGGAACGAGCCAATGCCACTACCACAAAGCCAATGCAGTCACACATTATTTAATCAATAACTTGAAACATAACCTCATATGATTTATGAAATACATCCTCATATTGCATACAATATGTACTGTTTCGAGCGGTAACATCTCAAGCTGGCCTTAACCTGTGAGCAGGCTCATGTTTGAGTCACACGCACCGACCAAAGCCGAGGATTGGCAGAGGCGCGAAGTTGTCTCGCCGGCGTTTGATGTCTAAAACGTGAGCCTGGTCCGTTCACAGGCTATGGCGAGGTTTTGAACTAGAGGCTACACAACGCAACATCGCACAATGTTCTTACCTATCTCAAGCAAATTTATTATGAATTTGAGTTAATCGCATTTTATTTTATAGTTCTTGTCAGTGTTGCTGTCAATTTTTGAAGGGTCAAAATATATATGGGGTAAGGAGGTGACAGTCAGGAAGACGCCATTTCGGAAAACAAACAGGAATGGAGTGGATAAATAAAATGAAAATAAACTGGATTTTTATTATAACCTGGTGATCAGAATTTCATTTTCATACAATAGTCAAGCCACTCCAACACAAAGTCCCACCTCACTCATTTATTTGCCACAGCCGCCAAAGCGACACTGAGGTCGATGAGGGAATTGTCGCCGCAGAATCTCTGGTAGCGACTTTTCTGAATAAGGTCCATCAGCGAACGCATCTGCGATCTGGTCTACCTCAGCTGGAACTTTATTTGGGCTAAACAAAATAAAGAATCAAAATCAACTTTCTCCTCCTTTCATTCTCTCCCATCAATGACACTGCGCATTGAATGACTGGATTAAGAAGGAAATGTTTCAGTTTTGTTGAGATCTACATTAATGTAAATGTAAATGGCAACAAACACTGTTTTAACTAGAAATGTATGGTATAAAATTGTACGTTCACGCCACTGACTTTTTCCCACGCGATTTTCGTTTTAGATGTTTTCTTCATGTGTGTTTTATTTACGTATGAATTCATAAAGTCAATGAAAGCTACCTTGAGTAAGATTCCTCATCAAACCGCTTTTCATCAGGACTGTGCTCAGTGCTCACGTATCCCTCATCAAACAGCTGTACATCAGGATCCGGCTCATTGTTCACGATTTCCTCGTCAAACCGCTGTACATTAGGACTCTGCTCACTCTGCTCAGCATTTACAGATTCTTTGTCAAACCGCTGTACATCAGGACTCAGCTCCTTGTTCTTCTCATCAAACCGCTGTACATCAAGACTCTGCTCATTATTCACGCCTTCAATCCACTTAGATCTGCTTAGCAGCCACTCTTCTGGTGGAACAGCGGCGCTCAAAAGTAAACCCAACAGAAAAAGGACTAGGACGAGTGATGTTCTGACCAATGACAACATGGCGACGAAGTTTTCTTACTAATAATTCTTTAAACAGGTTAAAGCTATAACGTGAGAAAAAGGCATAATTATTTTGTTATAAGTTGAAAATTCTACCCACATAATTTGGGTAAAACGTTTGGTTAAAAGAAGGTTAAAGGTTCAATATCCTTGAAATTAGCTTGGAAAAGTTTCAAAACGTTTAACTTAAATGAGCATTACAAGACATCCAAACTTTGTGTCTGAATTAAAAAAATATATATATAGATGTAAGTTAAGACTTAATTGAGAAAAATACATTCAGTGGTAAAGTGGGCTGGCAGCCGAAATAACTTATTCACCGCTCCCAAAAAAATCTTTCTCTGGAGGATAACGTTTGACATCAGGAGGGAGGGGGTGACTCTATTGTTTTCCGGTATTGATTTATCGCTACCAGTGTGACGTCACATAACCACGAGTGAGCGCTTCGAGTAGCCTATTCAGATTACGCCATTGAAGAAGGGCAACAGAGGTTAAGAAAGACAAAAAAAAAACAGGCCTACTATCGCTTTTGTTCGCTAAGTGAGTGTAGGTGTGTACAGTTTGTTGTTGCTTTTTGTCTGTGTGCTTTGTCTGTTTTAGTTTTGTGCGCGCGTTATCGTGTATTCTTGTTGAATTTTGTTGCGGGTAAGTGGCGGGACCACCATCTTGAAAACGGGACGAGAGAAGTCAACGTAAAACGTTCGCGTTTCGGCTGGTTGTCACTAGAGCATAAGCACAAGGACAAGCATTAGCGTAAGCACAAGAAAAACGAACAGTTCCGTTTTTCTTGTGCTTATGCTTACGCTTATGTCGAGCGCGTCACTAGTGAAAACTGCACAAGACAAATAAGTCGGTTCGTTCTTCTTATGTTTCTGCTTATGCTTATGTTTATGTCGCGGCTGTTTTCACTTGTGCTTATGCTTATGCTTGTGCTTGTGCTTATCTTCTGGTGAAAACCAGCCTTAAAGCACATGGAGGTGTTGTGTTACAATGGTGATGGACAAAACACTGACTCCTAGTCCATGGACTACCCTAATGGAATACCCAAATGGACTACCTAAAATGGACTAGTGGTATGTTAAGAAGCTGCGATTATATACTTACACTGCACGGAGGATGCTTTTCTTTTCGTTCTGCATCGCCTTCAGCCGCCATTTTGAATGACTATACTGAATAAAACAACCGCTGTACACAAAAAGCGTAGACTCAAATCAAATCAGATATTCTGTGGACAACTCAATCTTGCTCCCACGTGATTCAGTAGCTCAGTCTTTCTAGAACAGACGAAATGATCTTCAGAATGTTACTCATGATTTGTTTTGCTTGTTTTGTGCCGAAAATTATGGCACAAAAGCAGCTAGTCTTCTGGTTTTTTCCTCAGTGCATCAAAATGAAATAGAAATGGGAATGAGGATAAAGCTATGGGACAGCAAGAAATTCCATGCTGGCTGTTCTGCTGACACTTCGAGTGGCTTGAATCTACGCGTTTTCTGTTCAGCGGTTGTTTTATTCAGTATAGTTATTCAAAATGGCGGCTGAAGGCGATGCGGAATGAAAAGAATAGCATCCTCCGTGCAGTGTAAGTATATAATCGCAGCTTCTCAACATACCACTCATCTGAAATAGTATTTTTAGGGGTAGTCCATTTTAGGTAGTCCATTTGGGTAGTCCATTAGGGTGGTCCATGGACTAGGGGTCAGTGTTTTGTCCATCACCCTGACAAACAACTTGCTTCACCTTCAAAATAAATAACGTCCGTATAGCAGCGCAACATTTACCTCCCTAGACAGTGTTGACTAAATTTAAGTTGAGGACCCACCCTCTCTGCGGCTTTGGTTGGCATACGTAGAAACGTAACCAGTCGCAACCAGGGTACTTTCTCGAGGGAGGAAGAGAGAGGACCCTGGGAACGAGGTTGAGACGCCCCCTCCCTCCTGTTTGACATCGACAACTGGATCAACTGTAACCACCATAGATGTTAGAAGGTGTGGGACAGTGTACTATGCCGCAATTATACTGATTTTGTAACCAGTTTAGAATAGGTAGCTTTTTTCCTATTTATTAACAAACTTGTACCGATAATTTTTCATGTCTATGTTGTGTGTAAATCTTGTGAGACGTGTAAAGCCAAATAAGACACAATGCTGAATATTTTACCACAAAACGCTTCAATGGGAAATGTTAACACTCTGTTCAAACAATCAGTGATGGACTTTCCTCGAGTAAAACACTTATTGCTAGCCACTAACTCCATCGCTGTCATTTTGCTACTCTCAATTCTCAGGCTACGTCCACACTCCGCCGGAGGAATTTGAAAACGGATGCTTCAATCTGAAAACGCGTTAAATGTTTTTTGTCCACACTGTACAAGCGCAAGAGGAATTTAAAAGCGCAACAATCACCGGTCATTTTGGATTTGTGTTTGAGTAAAACTCGGTTAGGTAAATCACACGACTATCACGACGCCATCGTTTTCGACAAGCTCCATTTTCAAAATGTTTTCCGTCCTCAAGAAAACAAAGAGCCGGCGTTTTCAAATCTCTCCGGTTTGAAAAGCGTCTTCGAAAAGTTCCGTTTTCTTGACGGATTAGTGTGGACGGTCGACCTAACCATAGAAATGAAGTCGCGTTTTCAAAATTCTCCGGTGTAGTCTGGACGCTGCCTCAGGTACCTCCTTGTGGCGCAAATCTCCTTTAGGTGCAATGATAATAATCAGGAAATTTGTTACTTCCGTCTATGGCTTTTGCTTAGATAACGCGTTGTGTGCGCTATGAAGTTTGAGAAAAGACTTCTCTCTCCGTAAAGTGAACGTGCTAATCTTTCATACAGGTTACCCGTCTATTTAATTTCGGTAACAATTGTGTCGGCAACAGCCTCAACTGAATTACTTAGGGTATCGAATAAATCCCATGACTCATACACAAGAGAAGTGTAGTATTTGTTCGTTAGTCAACATTCACTCTATAGAAACACTTCATTAGTTTGCCTAAATTAATGAAATAAAGTTTCAAGTTTGTACGTGATAAGAATCTCAGACATACCTGGAATATGTTTGCGAGTGAATCAGTCAGACGCGGAATCCGCTTCTTCCAGTCGCATGTACACTTTCTGGAAGAATTCAACAGTGAGGCTTTAAAGCATTCTAACCCACGTTTTTAAGCCCATCCATCTGCTAAAAAAAAAGGATGGACTTCGAATTCAAATATTACCTTCCTTTCTGTTGTTTTAGTTCCGGAACACCCGAACAATGGCGGTTCAATTTTTCCTTTTCACATGTGCCGCGGAAAATGAACTGTTTTTTCTGATTTGATTTGGTTAGTAAATAATACGTGCTGGCTTTCTAGCTAGGTTGGAACCAATTTGGAACTAATTTAACATGTTGGTTTTCTCAGCCGTAAAAGTCACTAAAAATTTGGTTATTTTAAGCGGGGTAATTTCTCTTTGTCTCTTTTTATATTTGGTTTTATAACGAAGGCGACCTAATTATGATAATAAAATGTCGGATATATCATTGAATTAGAAAATTCGCGAACACGTGGAGAGCTCAACGTTGTTTAGAGTCTCGAAAATATTCTGTTTGAGAGATGTTTATGATTCGCTCTTCACTGAAGAATGACAAAACTAAGCATAAAGGAGTAGAGTTCAGAAAAATCATGATCAATTGAATTTTTAGAACTTGTTATTTACTCTAGTATTCAAAAGGACTTAGTTTTGTAAAGTTTGAACCGATCATAGGCGATAAAATTTTTTGGAGGGTAAAATTTCACAAGTGACAGTCAATTCCTTGTATTGACCTAAACGGCGTCTAAAATAAGAAAGAGTAGACCATTTTGAAAGCAAGTTTCTATTCTTGCAGCTTAAAAACAGTTGACAACTCCTTCCCCTTTTGTGTTTTCTCGTTCTTGAAAGGTAAAGAAAACCACTCAATGTCGATGTGCTTGTTTCCTTAGCTGTCAATCACAAATTCGTAAAACGACTAAACTTGACTATTTATTTCCTTGTATTTTGAAACTATACTCTTGGACACTGAGTTACTAACTTCGCAAACGATTTTTCGGAGATGATAAAGGAAGAAAACCCTGAGAGCAGGTGTCATAATTTTGTCCTACCGTTTAGCAAAGATCTCTTGAAATCGATACTCTGTAAATTGCCTTTCATTTGATTTTCCTGTTATCATTGATTAAAATTAAGTGGATTGACTTTGGAACAAATAAAAAGATTTCCGGTATTTTCTGATATCCTTGACTGAATTCAATATCTTTCTGCCGGGGAAAGAATTTTTCCAATTTACATCTGTCCCGTACAGGAAACGCAAAACGTCTTTTGTTAGTTTAATCAACGAAGTTCATTACTAGTAACCTCAATGAAGGCCCGCTTGACACAGGAAAAAAAGTCAAGCCTTAAAAAACTGTCTTAGTATTTGTTCGCGAGAAATGTGTAGGTTTTTGATATAGTGTAAGACCTTTTTTCAGACCATTTTTTTTTATATTTCGTTTTCTACAAGTCTTTGGGCTGACGTTTGCGCATGTAGAGAAAATTTTCGGTCAGATCCACTGGCAAACTCGAGTAATGGCTCCATAACAAATTGCCGATTAGGTCGTTGATACAGATCGATATTATTCCATGCAACTCATGAAGGCAATGTATTTTTCACTCTATCCTAGTTCACTCATGCACAGTCATATTTTAGTTAAATACTCTTTAGAGAATTTTGACCACAAAGTTTCAAATATATGTACAAGTTAAGAATATTGCCGAAGGTGTGTGACAATAAATTGTATCTTGCGGCGCCCTCTTATGAAGACAAACGGAAAAGAGACCCTTCAATTTTGCGATTGCTTTTAACCTTCGTTCGTTTAAGTACAGAACGTCGAATTAAATGCTTTGCTCTTTGCCCAACATTTTGAATATTTTATACTAAATAACGAAAGTATTTAAGCTATGAAAGTTGTTAATGGAAAGGTGAAGAACTCACAGCTCTTATCTCATTTGAAACTTTCATGATCAAGTTAACGCGTTCTGTTGCCTGTCGACACAATCTCGCATCAATGTAAGGCGGTTTTCTCTCATTATGACAGCAAGCAAGTCTCATTAAATCCATTAAAAGGGGTTAGCTATTTAAGAGTCTAGCAATTTTTTCTTTCAACGTGATATCATTTCGTGTATTTGGTTTTTTTTTCGCTAGCGGAAATTGACAGTTTTGATCTAGAAGTTAAACTTCCACACTTGTAAAGAAAAATTATATATGTTGGGCACACTTGATTACAGTAAAATCCATAGTTTTTTTAAAGAGATTCTTTGATTTAAAGACATTTGGGCAAAATGAGAAGTATTTATATGAGTTTAAGCTGGGAAAGTCAGAAAAAAAGAACCATCTGCATTAATTTTATCCCAGACAACATCACAACTGGAAATAAAGTGGGATATCACATATTTGACACTAAAGTCATCGAAGGGAGATGATAAACAAATATCATGCCCTCAAAATCACCTGCTTCGATACTGTATGCGAAGCCAATGTTTAGGAAAAAGCGTAGATCTATTGTATTGGGGAGTCACCTATTTCTGAAGCCAAAAAAATTTCTAAACGAGATTTGCTGTAGGCCAGTGCAAATGTTGAAACTGACAAATAATCTCTGGGATAAGTGCCCATTCTCTGGCTTAGTAGCAATTGTTCAATCTGTAAGTTGAGCCTTCACCGAGTTCTTGCGGCTCACGGATCCTGCTTTGTAGAAAATGACAGCACATTGACTTCGTTGCAGTTGGCGCAAATATGGTATTCATCTGATACGGCGAGAGTCCGTCAGTACAAGTGTAGGGCAATCTGTTTCACTTGCTAGCACACACGCTTAAAAGTAACAATCACCCGTCATTTTGGATTTGTGCTTGAGGAAAACTCCGACAGGGAAATCAAATGATTATGGTGACGTCATCGTTTTCGAAAAGTTCCGTTTCCAAAATGTTTACCGTTCACACTAAAATGCTGACACAGCCAGTGTTTTTAAAATCCCCCGGTTTGCCTAACTGTAGTGTGGAGGGCACCTTAAAGGTAGCATTCATCGAGGACGATGACGATTCAAATTTTCCCTACCGCGACCGAAGCCAAAATGGGCGTGTCGTTTGACACTTCTTTGTAAACCACGATTATAATTCATGTATTCCGGACACAAGAAGTACGCTTTGGTGAAAATAGAATATACGTATTTTCTCGCTTCAATAGGTTCGACAATACATTGAGAAAAGCACGAACGCCGGCGAGAGTTTTGGTATAGATGTCACTTCTCACTGAGTTAGCAAGGCTTTCAACTTATGATTAATACTTATACTTATAATCAACCCTTTCTTTCTGAAATTCTGACAACAACAACAAATGCAAAGAACGTGAGGTGACTGACTGAAACCTGACTGTGACACTTCATCTCGAATGCAAATTTGCTCTGCACATTATTATTACGTTACATATGAAACACAAGAGGGACCATTTCATCACATTTCCTAACACCTTGAGGAGAGTTCAAAATACGACGCACAAGGCAGCTTCTCAATCGAAGGGAGATCCGAAGTAATTGCATAGCTGAAAAATTCGTCTCTACGATTCAAACGAGACGGCAATAAGGAGACAAGGGTTACGCTCCGCGGCTGTCGTCATAATCAAAACTGAGTCCAGATTTGATCAAGCTCACTGAAGTAATGGGCAAATCTCAAATGCAGTAGCTAAATGCTAGGATACT
>Ga0126339_10002607_pt1 | contig 12958 bp, 11 predicted proteins | sample OrbTmetagenome_2_FD_92532 | JGI IMG/M metagenome (GOLD analysis project Ga0126339, IMG submission 92532) | Coral microbial communities from Petempiche,Puerto Morelos, Mexico - Orbicella T R C metagenome | ecosystem: Host-associated > Invertebrates > Cnidaria > Coral | place: Petempiche,Puerto... | reverse complement strand
TCAGTTAAATGACCTTGCTCTCCATGAGTTCTCGTAGCTCAGTGGATAGAGCGCCCGTCCATTGTTCGGGAGGTCATGGGTTCGATTCCTGTCGGGGACTCAGAATTTTTCTTTGTCCCACGCGCGTGTCATGTTGATTAATTCACCTTCACATTTCATTACCGAGCTTAAAATTCACCATCTTTATTAACTTATCACGGTTCAGCAATAATAGTTAATTATTAACCTTTTGTAACACAGTACAGTGCAACACAGTGTAAGAACAGAGACTGGTCATAGCACAATGTCCAGTCAGTCAATGCATCAATCTGGAGTAATCATTTAGCTTTAAAACGACATCGCTGAACAATGTTTAAGTAGTCCGAGCTGAGCTTTTAGAAGTAAAAGACCCTTGAAGTGTCCGCTTATTGCAGGTTTTGTGCAACAAAATGGCTTAATATTGGTGTCCGCGTCCGCTTAACAGAGGTGTCCGCTGAATGCAGGTTTATTTTACAGTAAATATGGAAAGACAATTTAGGGACTCAAACTGGTGTCCACCGCACTTTCTAGAGGATGTCCGCTTAATACAGGTTTCACTAAATAATCTATGCCGGAAAAACTGTGCGAAAAGCCGTGTACAACATTGCAAATCCCTAAAACAGACAAGCTACAAAGTTACAACAGGTGCTTATCGAATTCTGCTTTGAAAAACGGAGAGTTTCGTGCCCTGACTTACAATGCAGTCTCGGTTCAAAGCGTGCCTGATTGGTCCCATGTTCCGTGCACCATGTCGCTGCTGAATCCACGCCGGCTTTTCAGGGCCCTTGTGTCCAACAAGCAGCCACGGCTCTCTCCGAAGCGGCACCGCAGGTGCTACAGCTCCAAGGCTGGACAGAGCACTCTTCCATCCTTTTATCAGCTCTATCCTCTCAGGATTCGTGGAATCCCACACTCCAATACGTACGATCAAGTTATCCGGAAGGCCTTCGATAAACGTTTTCATTTTAGAAGCCTTTTGTCGGTTTACTGCCGAATGTGTCGAAGCCCTTGGTTGCGTGTATACTGCCATTGAGATAAACTGTCACGATATTGTGACCTCTGCTCTGTAAGAATTGATTAGGAAATAGTTTTAGCCTTGATTATTTCTGTTACCTTGACAGAAGCTTTATCTCGACTTGATGGAGAGATTGAACAGGTGATTGGCATGGGTAGAGTGGACGAGGATGGGTTTGGATAAATACCGGTACTGCGCACAACAGAGGAAAAACAGAGAGATCGCTAACTCGTGTCACCATTATCAACCCCTAACACCTCCCTCGAAGGTTGAATCAATAGATAAAAAGGAAATAGATGCAAACTGTCTTCAACTCTCTGAATCATACCAGCAAAGCAAAACAAACTTCCAAAACGTACTTTACGAAATTGCCAAAAAGATCCTAATCGTCAAGAACTCCGAGCGTAAGTCCAAACGTTTGGTAAAAGATTCTGTTGGATTAATTCGGTTATACAGGTCATAAGGTCACCTAAAATTCATCAAAGTGAACTTGCCTTTTTGCAGTAGTCTATCCCATTGACTTTAATAATTGACTGTACAAATGGAGTGGTTTTCAGATCATCTGGTTTTGCACAAGACTTAATAAAAATAGAGATGCTGATAGCTGCAAATTAAAAATTAAATCACATAGTCAAAAACCTTTGGAACTTTAGTAGTAAGACCTCAAATCTCTTCAGGAGTGTGTAACACGTAGATTCTCCTTACAATATCATCCAGTTGGTTAATCTCGTGCTCATGTTTCCAGGCTGTGGGTGAAGCCGCAAGCTCGATCATTGCTTGGCTTGCCCTCTTCCTATAGAGAAAATTACCACGCGGAAAGACTTTTTAAGTCCAACTTTATAAGTTGGAGAACGAGATTTGGCCGAAAGCAGGAAGCAGCTTTTTTGAATTTCTCTCTTCAAATGAGTAACATATTAAATTAAACCATTATTTCGAGTTACTTTTGTGAAGAGGGTTAGGCAAGCCATTTCGTGATTATAACCGTTTGAGCAACACAAACTTTCAAGAACTTCTTTTTTCGTTTTCGCTACTATAGCATTAGTGACGACGGCTGCTAAGGTTAATTTCTTTCGCGCCAAAATGGCACTGGCCGACACGCGCGCACTTTTTTTCTGATTGGTAAACTGACTCTTTCTCGTATCACAACTTGATGGTCTCTATCGTGGTGAGGTATGAGCCAGCAAACTCCCAGAGCTAACATCGAAAGAAATGTATTGCAATGAGTGAAGTTTAGAAACCATTTTTTCCCTACATTTCAGGTGCAACCATTTATGCTAGGGCATTTAAGCTAGTGTCTTTCCCGGCTAAGACTACAGCATAAGGAGAATGACTTCTGAACCCAACTTTAGCCTCTAATCAAATTAAAATATCAAAATTTCGATTAGCTGAAACGACTTAAATATGTGAAAAAAAGCTGCTTGTTTGAGGAAGGGGTTGGGTAGAGGACAAACCAACGAATGAAGAGAGAAGAGAGTCCTTTTCATCGCTCCATTGACCTCCTTCTACTCGTCTTATCCGAGTCTCCGACAATCTGTTTCACCAGCTGTTGAAAGTTTAGTAGATGTGGCCGGGCATGGTGACCTTTTAAAGAGGGACCCAATTGGTCACTCCTGACTTTTCTAATTACCGGTATTAGTGAAACTTCTGAAGTATTGATCGTTTACTAGTGCGCCTTCTGCAGCTAAACTGAAATAGCTTTGTGTGATTTATATCATAGACAGGATAATTAATACAATGATCATACTCATAGATGCGTAAAAATAAGAACAAACATTGTTGTTAGCATTCAATCATCTCAATTTTGTTACACATGACCGACAGAGAGTTTTCGTAACATGGGGCAGTGGCTTTTAAGCATTCGTTTAAATTGAGCCATGTCAGCAATAAACAAGAATTTTGTTGCTGTTGTTGTCGTTGTAGTTGTAGATATGCCATACCTTTCCCACAGTGCTCACCAGTGAAACCTTGTTTAACACATATGCATCTGTAGCCACGGTCAGTAAAGCCGGCTTGACACTTGTCAGGATGCTGAGCAAGACACGGAGAACTGGCGCAAGGATTCTACGAATAAACATAGCAGTAACTAATCAGTTAGCGACTTCTAACGTTATGTCCACATGTATACTTTGTCTGTAAACGGATACAAATGTTTTCGTCCACACGAGTCTGGGGGTTCACACCGGACCAAACATTCATGATCTCAATAAAGAAATCTTAAATGGTCTAGATAATATCCGATATCACACGAGTCCACCTAGGTACAAGACTGGCATTAAAGAAATTTAAAAAATGCGCTGGCAATGCGTCGTGACGTCAGCGTTTACAAATGTACAAGTTTAGTGTGTCTATACCGGAAACTATAATCAGATGGTTGCTCGTTTGCGAAATCATTCACTGAGATCGTAAACGAAAATTCACCTTTACAATATATCAGTTTACAGATGTATATTTAAATGTATGCGAGTGGCTAGAACCTAGCTAGTTCGATTAACGTTGTCGGTTTATAACTACATGTAGCTAAAGAGCTCGGCAACCAGATATGTTTAATCTTAGAAATGTATCTGGCAACTTGCAGTTACTAAAGAGGTCTTGTAAAACTTTTGTGCTTTATGCTGGCAAAAAAGTTACACTTACCTCAATAGAAGAATATATAGTGTCTGTCGCTTCTATCAAACCGTCAGGTCTCTGGGTGTGGTCGAGTCTGCTGAGATCACATTTTCCATTGGATGAAAAGTTGATTGACACACAGTCGTCAATCAAGTAGCATTTTAACTGACAGGTGTCAAAATCTTTTGTTTGGACAGTACTTAGGGCGTGGCCTCGCAATGCCTTGTTTGTTAGCTTGTGAACGAAGTTAATAGTTCTGCAAGCTGCAAGGAGAGTAATCGTATGGTCGTTACTTTTGATCGTGTGCGCTATTCTGACCAATACGGTGGTTTAGTTTCGAGAGTCTGACAAGACACGTGACATTCAGATCCCTTAAGTGAGCAGAAGACGAATCAGAACAAGCTCAGGACCACAGAGTAGTGACTGTCTTGCAGAACCTGGCCATTTTGTATCTTACGATAACTGCAGAAATTATCGATTATTGAGCTAACACCTCCGAAAGAATTTGTTAAATACTGATCAGTTTTTAGGAAATAACGAAAGCGGCCTGGGGTTTCGAAGGAAGAAAATATCGCGGTTTGCGAGTAGATCAAGCTAAATTGGCCGCCTTAGTGCGCTTGTGAAGCGGACGTTTCGTAAGTTGACTAAACAACAATTCGAGCTAATTCTTTTCGTGTAAAACATCAATGCTGCCTTGGGTTACGAGGTAACTGACAACGTGATATATCAATAAATTTAATATATGACTGAGAAAATTACTTCATTGTGACTGGCTGAAGCTGAGAACAGGCCAATCTGTCGTTGTTTTTAATTTGCACTGCAGTACAAATTAGCGCGCGCGCTTTCGTAACTTTCTCAGGCATATAATAAATGAGTAATCGTATGGAAGCTCGAGCAAAAGGCTTTACACTACTCAGTGTAAAATACTTAATTCCACTCGCATTCCTAAGATTACTAATCAGATAGCAGTCTCGTTCCCAGAGGGCGGGAAGTACAGAGTCCCCGGAAACGAGCTCGTTTCCGGTGACTCTGTTCTTCCCGCTCCCTGGATTGTACTTTGCACTCATAAATATTTGAGGCTGATCAAACAGATCCCTGAAATTACCACAGGGAATTGGAAAACGTTCCCTAGCTTAATTGTCCTGTCTCGTTCATACACATCACTTGAGGAAATTTCAGTTCAAAAATATGTCGTGCATACAATCTGCCTGACATATTCAACACCTGCAGTATAAACGAATCGACCTTATGGTAATTAGTCACTTAGCAGGTGTCCTGGTCTGTGGTTGCAATGTTTTGCCGATAAAACTGTCCGTTTGCAAAACTTTATTTCGATCTGTGCTTGTTTAATTTCAAGAGGTGTCACAAGAAATATTTGATCAGTAATGTTTAAGGCTAGTTGTTCTGTGTTGAACGTCTCTTTCCAATGACTCGAATACAACCAGCTAGAGCGTCAGAACTTTAAAATACTTATATCTCATTATTTCCCATTGCAAGACCTACAGGGAACTGAGAAAAACGCACAAACTTTCACCAAGAGATTATCATCCTGATCATTTTTTGTTTTTGCTTCCACATACACTATATGAACATAGATGATAAATATTTTGCCGTGTTTTTTTTCTTTTCTCTTTTTTTGTCAACTCAGTAGTGAGTCTAACCCAAACACGAACCTTTTCGACGGGTTTCTGTCAGTTAAAAACAGCGACACACTTTTCTTGTTTAAAATTTTCTACGTCCACTAAAAATACTCACCTTTCACTCTTTCTCTATCCTTGAAGTAGACCCAGAATAAAATCCAAACAGTTGTGGAGTTTAAAAGAGACGCAGCCTTCATTGTGGAAAACGTATCTTATCTCGTTCAGCTAATTAATGATAGCTAATGATGGACGTGAGACATTGTTTTGTATGGTGCCTTGTCGGTTAGACATATAAGTGTCGATAACTGACGATCTGTAGCACATTGAACGAAGCTGTAAGGAACTGACCTTTTTGGGCTTTTTGCGAACGCAAGAAGTACATATGGGCACACATAAGCTGTTGAGGAGTTGTGGCAGGTTTGGCATTTAGCCAATATTCATGGAACAAATATTTATGTGTGCAAAGTACAATCTTAAACTAGGTTTAATTAAACAAGTAATTAAAGTTGTTTACGTTTCTCCTAGCTTATCATAACAGAGGGCAATTATTCCTTTTGAACCACTTTCACGCCACTTCTCTAATTAAATACGTAATTCTCACAAGGATTTCAATTATCACTAACACAATTATGAATAATTTACCATTGCTACTGACGATGCAGCCTTTATGCGCATCGCGGGCGCAAAGAGCAATGATGATGATGATGGTGGTGGTGGTGGTAAAGCTATATCAGGGAGCTTAAGCAACGACGACGGCGACGCCGCGGACGACACCTAGTCGAAAAGGAATTTATATTCAGTTTTACCAGCGAAGTTCGCGATTTTCTTAATCAGTCTGTTCACTAGGCCAATGGCTCTAGCTGACGTGTTCAGGCTAAATATGCAATGATAGCGCTCAGTTCCGAACGTAAAAAAAAATTAGCCGTCGTCGATGGCGTTCCTCAGGCAACACAGAACTTGCTCATTTCACGTTCTTGTTTTGCAGAGGACGGCTAAGAAATGTACAAAGATTTAGGACGCAGGTGCACAGCTATTGTTTTTCTCATTAAACTCTTTATTTGCTGACATTGCCTTCGTCGTCGTGGTTTGCTAAAGCTCCCTAAACTCTGTCAGACTCAGAGCTCAATCTATTATCAAAAGGAGCCTTAGCAAACTATCTGCACTATTACAACTACAATTAGTAACTTTTATAATTGTACATATATAAAACTGAATTTTAAAAAGCATTCTTGGCTACGCCTATGATAATGAAACAATATAAAAGCTATATCAACCTAATAAGTCTGTAAAATCATAAAAGCAAGGAAACATCAGAAAACATAATAAATTAGAAAAAGCTAACGCACAAAAACATAATTACAAATAACGTAATAATAAGATGATCTAGTTCGAGGATTTGTTAAAAATACTAGCACCATTATCTCCGCGTAGTTTCACTGACAAATATAAACAGCCAGTTGTTAAAGACTAAGAACTTAGCTGGAGTATTTTTTTCTTACACGTTCATGAAGTATAGCTTTGATTGACGCTGAACGTTCAAACTATATAGAGACAACAATTCTTATTTACCGAAGGAAACAGAGAGAGTATTCGTTAGTTTCTCAGTTCAGTTTATTTTTATTACTCAGTTTGTTGTCATGGAGATATATAACACTTGCGCTAAGCTACCTTCAATAATTAAGGCTATCGGTATCCCGAACCTACATATTTCTTCAAACAAATGCCTTGGCTAGAAACAGCGAAGAAAGCAAAACAACAGTGCCTCAACTCATCGTTTTAGAAAATGTTGTAGTAGTGTTGAGATGGTGTATGGGTTGCTGGATAAGCGATTGCCTTACATACTAACATATTTTATTCATATTCTGTTACTTTGCTGCACTTAGAAAACACGTTTTCGGTGCTGCAACGTCCATGTTCACTACAACATAAAAAACTAACTTTGTCAACTTCATATCAGTTGATCACGGCATTAGATACAATTCGAGACAGAGTTTATAATCTATGCCGAAAAAAACTGCCGAAAATACATGCGCTATATTAACAGTATTGAAATACAAATGATTACAAATGCTGATGATTATTTCACAGTACATTCTTATCGAGGATTAGCTAAATTCTGCTTTGAAAAACTGAGAGTTCCGTGAACTGACTTACAATGCAGTCTCGGTCCAAAGCGTGACTGGTCCCTCGTTCCGTGCACCATGTCGCTGCTGAATCCACGCCGGCTTTTCAGGGCCTTTGTGTCCAACAAGCAGCCACGCCTCTCTCACAAGCGGCACCACAGGTGCTACAGCTCCAAGGCTGGACAGAGCACTCTCCACCCCTTCTATCCGCTGCATTGTACCGGGATTCGTGGAATCCCACACTGCGATAAGTACTATAAAATTATCCGGTAGGCTTTCGATAAATGCTTTCATTTCAGCGACCTCATCTGTTTCTCCGTATGTGTCAAAGCCCTTGCTTGCGTGTATAGAACCATTGGGATAAACTGTTACGATGTTGTGACCTCTGCTCTGTAAGAATTTATAAAGAGATAGTTTTAGCCTAGATCGGCCGGATGTGATGGAGAGATTGACCTGAGACAATCGGGAAGGTTGGGTGTGGATGGGTTTGAATAAATACGCTCTGAGACCCCTGAATCGTGTTACTGATGGGGAAACATTTAGTTCATTGTATGGTCAGAGACAAAAGGAAACAACACACAACTCTGTGAAAAAGTGAACACAGAGGATCAGGTATTTCGTAACCCTCTTTCTGTTGCCAAATTGAGCTCAGTAAAGGTTTTGTTTCAAGTCCGATGATGATGATCAAGTCCCTTACCCCACAATCATCACCTCCCTCAAAGGTCGAATAATTGTCAGTTAAAAACGTAATAAATGCAAGCATCCGTCATCTTTTTGAATCAAATTAGCAACTTCCCAAAGCGACTTTATGAAATACCAACAACTGATCCAAACCGTCAAAAACTCGAAAGGCACTATTTTTTGTTTTTGGCAAAAAGAGTCTATTAGATTAACTAAGTTATACAGGTCATAAGATGGACTTACACTTTTGCAGTAGTCTATCCCATTAACTTCAATAATTGACCGTTTAAATGGGGTGGTTTGCTGATTATCTGGTTTAGGAAACGACGTAATATTAATAGAGATGCTGATAGCTGCAAAATAAAAATGAAATATATCACCCAGTCAAAAGCCTTTGCAACTTTGTAACAAGGCCTCAAATCTCTCCAGGAGTGTTCAACACGTAGTTTCTCATTACAATATCATCCACTTGGTTAATCTCGTGCTCATGTTTCCTGTGGTTGAAGCCGCAAGCTCGATCATTACTTGGCTCGGCCACACCCGCAACAGTTACCACCAGACAGGACTTGTTACCTTTTTCACTCTAGGAACGAGATTTGGTCGAAAGTAGGAAGCAGTTTTGTTTCCATTTCTTTCTTTTAAATGAGCACCAAACTGCCAGAGTTAACATCGAAAGAAGTGAACCCTACTTTGGCCTCCAGTCAAATTAGAACACATCTTAAACGACTTAAAGCTCATTTATGACAACATTAAAATACGATTCTCATGTACAAATGTGGTCAATGAATAAAGCTGCTTGTTGGGGGGAGAGAGAGAGTCGATGAAAAACAAACTAACGATTCAAGACTCCTTCCTCGCTCATTCGCTGCCCTATCCTGTCATTCTATTCGTCCTATCATCGACAAAATAATGTTTCACTAGCTGCCAATTATTAGTCAAACTTTGGCCTCCTTCGATCTATATCATAGACATCATAATGGAGACAATATTATACTTATAGACGCGTAACACTGTTGGTAGCGTTCGATCATCTCAGTTTTGTTACAAATGACAGACAAAGAATTCTCCTAACACAGGGCAGTGGTTTGTGAGCGTTCTTTTAAATTAACCCATGTCCACAATAAACAATGATTTGTTGTTGTTGTTGTTGTTGTTGTTGTTGTTGTTGCTGTCGTCGTAAATATATATATGCTATACCTTTTTCACAGCGTTCACCAGTGAAACCTTGTTTAACACATATGCATCTGTAGCCACGGTCAGTAAAGCCGACTTGACACTTAGTGTCAGGATGCTGAGCAAGACACGGAGAACTGGTGCAAGGATTCTACGAATAAACATAGCAGCACTTCAGTTGTAAATTAAGCAATAGACCACAAGTTTTTATGGTGTATAGGCTGATAAACCACGCGGGATGTTGGAAGAACACGAGAAGAATTCGCCTGCGGCTCGTGATTTACGAGTTCTTCTAGTATTCTTCCAACATCCCAAGTAGTTTATTACGTCTCTAAACCATAGAAACTTGTGGTCTATTGCTTTTATACAATAATTCAGAATACACGCGAAATTTCCATGAGTTTAATGGCACAATAAACCATAGCTGATTGACCAATCAGAGCGCGCGCATTCATTTGGTTATTATATAAACACAGATAAATCGTTCCATTACTCCGTGATTATTGTAAATATATTCAATCTTAGAAATGTAATGTATCTGGTAACTTGCAGGTGCTAAAAAAGTCCTGTAAAAACTTTTGTGTTTTATGCTGGAAAAAAGTTACACTTACTTCAATAGCAGAATATATAGTGTCTGTTGCTTCTATCAAATCGTCAGGTCCCTGGGTGTGGTCGATGCTGTTGAGATCACATTTTCCATTGGATGAAAAGTTGATTGACACACAGTCGTCCTTCAAGTAGCATTTTAACTGACAGGTGTCAAAATCTTTTGTTTGGACAGTACTTAGGGCGTGGCCTCGCAATGCCTTGTTTGTTAGCTTGTGAACGAAGTCAATAGTCCTGCAAGCTGCAAGGAAAGTAATCGTATGGTCGTTAGTTTCGATCGTACATCACGTATATATATACCTCATAAAGCAGTAATCTGCCTAACACAGTGGTTTAGTTTCAAGAGTCTGGAAACCCCCAATGGGAATTATCCTAGCAGGGTCAGTGAAAGACCGACATTTTACCCTCGCTCGCCATAGAGTCTCCAGTAGCTCAGTTGTTACAGCGTCTGGCTTAATCATGGAGGGTCGTGGGTTCAAATCTCATCTGGAACTCGGGTTTTTTTTTTTTTTCTTTCGAGTTTTCAGTTGATGCTGTTTCTATCATTTAATATGAAAGATAACCAACCAAATCTTTAACTATTTTGCCTTTATTGCAGAAGATCAGACCTCCTGCACGAGTAAATATTCACACACTTGGCTATTTATCAAGTTTAGGATGATAAAGTTAAATTCGTCGCTTAGCGCTGTTGTCAAGCTGACGTTTCGTGAGTTGGCTGAACAACAATTCGCTTAATAATATCAATATTACCTCGGGCTACGAGGTACCCGACAACGTGATATGCTGATAAACAAGCTCATTACACGACTAAGAAAATTACTTCATTGGGATTAGCTGTGAGCAGGTCAATTTATCGCGAATTTTTAATTTGCACTCAGTGCAAATTAACGTTGCGCGCTTTCGTGACTTTCTCAGTCATATAGAGCCATTTTGATGAGTCATCGTTTGGAAGTTTGAGCAATTAAAAGAATTGAATCGTCCTCTCTTGTTCATACACATCACTTGAAGAAATGAAATGTGTGTAGTACATGCAATCTGCATGACATATACAACACCTGCAGTATAAACGAATCGACCCCATTATATTCAGTTAGCTGTAGTTTACAAGGGGGCAGGTGCATTTGATGGTTCTTGGTTGCAATGTTTTGCCAATGGAACAGTATGTCAGTTCGCAAAACTTAATTTCGATCTGCACTCCTTTTTCGCCAATATTGCTTACATTTAATTTAATTTCAAGAGGTATAACAAAAAATATTTGATTCTTAAGGCTAGTTGTTCTGTGTTGGACATGACTTTGACGACTCAAAAATGGCTAAGAAGCGAGGAACTTTAAAATAATTGTATCTGATTACTTCCTATGACAAGACCTTCACGAGAGAAAAACGCACAAACCCTCACGCACACCATATCAACATAAAAGAATAAACATTTTGCCATTTTTTTGAATTGATCACCGAACCTTACCTTAACATTTACCTCTTCGACACTGAGTTCAAAACAACGACACAATTTTCTTGCTTAAACTTTTCGCTTCCGCTTTAAGCCTTTAAACTTACCTTTCACTTTTTCACGGTCGTTAAAATGGACCTAGAATAAAATCCAAACTGTTATGGAGTTTAAACGAGATGAAGTCTTCATTGTAGAAAGTTTTCGTAGATCGTTCAGTTAATTTTCAGGGACGTGAGACATTTGCACATTATCTTGTGAATTAGACACAATGATAAGTGTTGATCAGTGACGTTCTGAAGTGCAATGAAGCTATAAGAAACTGACTTTTTCGGCTTTTTGCGGACGCAAGATCTACTTCTGGAGGCCGATATGTAGTTAGAAAGTTATGGCAGGTTTGGCATTATGCCAATTGTCAAGTAGGAAATATTCAAATCTGCGGAAGACAATCTTAAATTATGTTTAATCAAAGAAGTAATTTAAGTTGTTTACGTTTCTTATAGCTCATCATAATAGTGTGTTATTATTGGTTTGAAGCCACTTTCGTGCTGTGGCACAAATTGCTAGTGAAGAGGCAGCCTTCTTGCGTATCGCTAATGCAAATTAAAGAGCAATGATGATAATGATGATGATGGCTATCTGACTCACAATGATGGAAGATCCATTGAAAGATTCTTTTTAAAGAAGCTATAAAAAAAACTAAAGATTCTCGCAGTCAGCGGGGTAAGACATGTATAGACCGTATGTGATTGGCGTAAAGGCCACATGACTCAAGAAAAGCAAACGCAAAGCGCCAATTTTTCAGCCTTGTCTTGCGGTGACGAGTTACAGCTGGGGATATTAGATTGTCCCGGCATACACTTCAAGCATGACACAACAGTTGGAGAATCGGACATAATATTTATGCCCGCTGCATACCCTTGATAATTTGCGGCGTAATACTGTTGTTTTACAGCATAGAAGACTTTATGTTCGCGAACAATCGGACAGAATAGTGTAGTAGTGTGGAAAAAATAAAAACGGCTTTGGTCAAAGTGCATAGGCTCGTTACCTGTGCATTTCGAAGTGGTTGTAGGCCACGCAGGAATGGTACTTCTGTCAGGATATAATGAGCGCCGGACATTTTAATTTGTCCGTCGCATTAATTATAATAATGATAATGATAAAGACAATGACAATGACAATGACAGTGACAGTGACAGTGACGTTTCGAAAACCTGAGCGGAAGTCATCTTCGGAGTCAAGTGAATAGTGTTTGTCAGTCGATGATGTTTTAAGTCTGGTCCGTTGAACGTGAATGGTCAGTTTAGCCATGACGGTATTGGCTGAAAGACTCCTGAAAGACTCGAGTAAAGTTTGTCATCAGTCATTGGTCGGTTTCGATCCGTCTATTGTTGGTCAAATTGGTCGGGTTTTGGTCCGTCTGTTGTTAGTCAAATTAAGTCGGTCTGTTAGAAGTCCGTTTGTCGGTTTCATTTCCGTCGTGGATAAGTCGTTTGTAAGGCGCCGGTAGTTGTTGGCATCTGTTAAAGTGCCACTGAAACGAAATTTTCGTATGTGAGATTTTTGCTTAGTAATAAAGTTTCAACCTTACTTGGAAACACTGCAGACTTTTTTTTCGCGTACGGTAAGCGAAAACTGCTTTTTTA
>Ga0126339_10002606_pt1 | contig 12962 bp, 6 predicted proteins | sample OrbTmetagenome_2_FD_92532 | JGI IMG/M metagenome (GOLD analysis project Ga0126339, IMG submission 92532) | Coral microbial communities from Petempiche,Puerto Morelos, Mexico - Orbicella T R C metagenome | ecosystem: Host-associated > Invertebrates > Cnidaria > Coral | place: Petempiche,Puerto... | reverse complement strand
ATAAACAAAAACAAGTAGTATAGTCGGCATATAATTTTTCCTCATAATTGATACAGTAAAAACCTACTTATAAGAACCTGGATTTTAAGAACCTGTTAGGCTAAGATAATTTCTCCTTTTAAACCCCTTTTACAAAAGAACCTGCCATATATTTACATATAGAACCTGCTTATAGGCTAACTTTTTCATCTATGGTCTTATACGTGGGTTTTTACTGCATAATACACAGGCTTAGGAAAGGAGGTGGAAGGTGGGATGTCCTCAAGGTCAACACTGAACTTTAGATCAAGAGGTTTGGGTTTGAGCACTGGCCAGGTTCATAGTGTTGTGTCCTTGGACAAGACACTTTTATTAATTATAATAACATAAAAATAATATAAATGGTTGTTGGTAAATTTAACAACAGGGGTTAACCCTTTGATGGAGTACAAAAGTGTTATTAGTTACTTGATGTCACTGAAACAAGTTGAGTGCCTATGTACTACTTTACCTTCCAGACACAACAAGGAGAAACCAAGTAGGCCAAACTTGCGTTGACATTATAACTTAACAAGACAATCTTTCACACACGCAGCAACACAGAGAATTCAATTAATGAAAGATAATTAATAATTATATACCTGCAGAGCAGACGAGCAATGTCTAGATGAAAGTATTCCTTTACAACCCTTGTTGTAAAACCACCTGTAAAACAAATAAGATGAAATTGCGACCAAACCCCACAGATAATCAAGAGGTGTGAATGGCATGCTGTCAATTGAATAATATACCAAACATAGACAAACAAGCAATGCAGAGAAAATCATGTGAAATAAACCCTGATTGGTTTATTGCACCTTTAAAATAGCACATGAGCCAATCAGAAGCTGTGCCTACCATCCTGATATCCTGTGATATCAAGTCACTGACCTGATACGACTATGATATCATGGTCACCTGGCTGAATTTGGGTCATGGTAAATACAGTACCTAATCTCTCCTGTTTGGTATGTTTTGGTGGCATATCCGTCTTGGTTGGTCTTGACATGGCTATTTTGGCTTGACTATGTCTAGCCAAAATACAAACTGTGGCTCAACCAAATTGGCCTGATATGCTGCCGAGGTGTACCAAAAAGGTACAATTAGGTATAAAGATCCTAAATTCTTCTCAATTTGGTATCATTTCAAATACTCAGTTAGCTATGGTTTCAAATAGAGTAAAGTACAAAATGCAAAAATCATTGTCCCCAAGAAAATCATCACCATTTATCAAAATGACCTACTTATGGCTTCAGGCATCTTGGTTTGGGCAAGAGGCACTATGTCATCAAATGTAGCATCCAATACCTACAGACAGTGAGAAAATATTGGTGATTTGCTGGCACTTGTTCCTTATTAGTAATAGCAAGGACAAGGACTAATGCATCCAAATGCAAAATGAAGATGGATCATGATGACAGACAATGTACTAACCATGCCACCAATTTGTGGGTGGACTCTGGATGCCCAAACAGCAGGATAACCCCCTTTAAAAGCAATCGAAGAGAATATCAATGATAATAGTTGTAATAGATATAATATTATTTATAACAAAATCATGCACTACAAAGTATGGGTAAGTCTACCAGTTGCTATCTTATTTCCTAAGGAGGATTCTATTTTTAAAACAATTTATTGAGAGAATCTACATACATGTACACTACTTAGGAACAAATACTTATAATGACTATTTGAATACTTACCAATTGACCAAGCATATATAACTATTTTAGAAACTGGAAACCCAAGTTTTTCAACAGCATATTGAATGACAACATCTATAGCATTCCTCTCAGATTCTGGGCCAGGAAAACCCTGCAAAATTCCAGTGAAAACACACACATTGTCATAGAAATGGTACTTCAGTTCCCTTTGTAAAATTAAATAAAATTCCACTTGCTCAGCTTTAGAAATATGTTTTTAACTTACACTGCTGCCAGCAAAACCAGGATGATTCCATCCCAACACTGAATATCCAGCTACATACAAATAAACAGGAAAGGTATTATTAAGCATTACTAACCATCGGTGGCTGTGATAAGAACATTGCCAGCCAGTGCTGTTATTAACCACTTATAACCCTGAGTGAGGTCTTTACAGGAAAATCTCAAACCAAGACCTTGCCATATTGATCATGCCAAGGTTCGGATTTACCATTAAAGACCGAACATTCCAGGTTAATAATTTGTTTATTATAATATGGGTTTTTGCTTTGGTTTCGTGGGTCTGTAATTGGCCTATGGGCATTATAGGAAAATAATGCCCTAGAATTAGCCAATCAGAGCATGCATTATATCTGCTACAAACACAAGCCATATAATAAGATTACTTGTTACTTCCTTCCTAATGAAACATATTACAATACAAAACTCAGCACTTTACAATCAATGCCAAAGATAAACAAACGATAAGATACAAAGACTTGCCCGTGAAGTCAAACAGAACCAAGTTATGAAATAAATTAAACCAACCTTTTAATGGCGTAGTCATCAGCCCAACCTCATAAAAGCCAGCATTACCCTCACATGTTATGACCTGTTGATTTAACGCCAAGTTGATGATGTCATATGAAACTTAAGGTAAAAAAATATTGGCTAACATCAAAGGCCTACACAGTGTATAGTGTATTGTCAAAGGACAACTACATACAGTGTAACCTTTCTGCATGTATTACGTGCCAGCGCCCTATGATGCCAGCCAATGTGCAGTGTACGTACATTCTTGAATATTACCCAGCCTGTGATTTGTTCTTTTGTTACACAAATTACCTCTCTGAAGAAAGGGGAGTAGCATTACTACGACTGATACTACCAAACCCGAATACAGCAAAACAGAGCTGCTACCTGGACCCTCTCATTTGTAAGACTGGATTGTTACGAACAGGCCAATTTCAATATATATATTAAAATTGTAACTTGACTCCAAGGCCTGCGAGAAAAATATATTTCACCATATTATTCATTCCACAAACTAGATGCCATTTATTTTGTCTTATTCCACTAATTAGAAGCCAAGTATATTGAATATCACAATTGGTCTATCTTCTCAGTACAATTCCCCATGTAGAGTGTTTCATTTTTTCCTTGGATCCTCAGCCTTAACTCCATTTATGATGATAAAGTTACAACAGCACACTGAACTCATAACATGCAGATGCCAGGACTGTCATTAAGTTCTGATTCACCTCTAGCCTTAAATTTGTTACTTTATGGGTGAATTCTATCAACTACAGCCAAGTTGACCTGTAACAACAAGGGGCCATCCACCTTGCTCAGCTGTAACAGGTGATACAGGTTATAGCCCATTGATAGCCCTGCATGCGTCATTATCCTACCAGAGTGTTCCCCTTGCTCTCCTCATCTTCAGGTGATCTCTTATCCATGAACATGGTGTCTATCTCGTTGCTGTCAGCTGCCTTCAGTTTTGCTCTCTGACCGTTCTGATCAAGAATGAATTCATTTATAGATAAATTGTTTAAACCAAGTAGACATAGTAGATCATTTCATGATTATATTTCCCACATCATCCCATTTGTAGTTACCCTTAACTTAATTACCTCTAACCTCATTTTGAAATATTCAAGCTATGTTGACTTTATATGTACATAATTACTTTAAGCAATTTTTTTCCCAGCTGTCATCTTAAATACTTAATTCTCTGTTCAGGTGCATTGGTATATTTTGAAAAAGGAAACCAAATGCTAGTACTGTGGTATTAATTATGTGCTCTGCAGTATTATACTGGTCACTATCCCTGTCTTAGTCACATCAAAGCACCCAATCTTGTACAGAGACCAATCATTTCTTGTGGAGGGCTTTCATAAACAGAACATATTCTAAGAAAAATTGACAGACTGTTTAAAGGAGCTCAGTCACAGTTTGCACATTTTGAAAAGTTTGGTCTAAATTTTTCAAATTCGTCATTTGGAATCCATGTGAATCTTCGCCATCCTTGACCATCCCTGTTCCTTTATGGTTTATTATTATCTCTTTGATGTTTTGCTATCTTTGTAAACTATTATTTTCAGGTTTCCTTCCATTAAGAGGAGATTTTGTACATGGCCAAAACAAAAGACAAACACTGTGACTGAGCTCCTTTAAAGCTTGGTGTGAAGTCTCACCTAAACTAAACAGCACAAAAGTTACTGACAACTCTCTTTGCCCGGTACATTACATGCTGCATTCAACATACAATGGGTCTAACTTACACGTTCAAGCAAGAACTGCCTTCCAGACATCAGAGCTTCTCCTGCACAAGACAAAGAGGGAAAAATTAACTGTGAGTTGAAGTGAGAGTGTAAAACATACAGTCACGTACCAGCTGAGTTACACAGCATTCACAAGCCTGGATGAAATAAGTGTTAGTAGCTATAATTACCAAATCCACTCTGTAGAAGGCCAGTGGAACCAGGGTAGACCAAAGGCCGGCCAACTGAGTGTGCAACAAAATACCTGAAAATAACAAAACACACAACATCAAAGAAACAAAGTGATGCCATGGAAACCATATGCAAATTGATATCAAAGGTTGATCCTGATTTCAATTCTAATATGTTGTTTACAGCAACAAAATGTTATTACATGTAACTAGTTAAATATTCATCTACAGATTCAGGATTCACATTCAAAGACAATTCCCATTTTACGCAAAATTCTAGGGTTGTATTGGACATTAAATTAAACTAACGCTATTCACTTTGCATTTTTATGACTCAGTGAAACTTCCAATCAGGAAAAATCAAAGAGGGCAATAACATCACACTTGAACATACACCATAGTTACCAGTTTTGTGGTTCAGAGTTTGAAATTAACAATTGAAAGCAGTTTTTAAATTAAAATTTTAAATTAAAAAAAGTTTTGAATTAAATTTTCTTTTTGCTCTGTTGTAAAACTAAGATTATCATTGACAACAAATAACAAACAAATTCTATTAAAAGAGAAAAATCTAAATCTAAAATCAAACTTAAAATATGAAAATACTGCACAGTGTATTAGAATAAAAAGTGGAAGGTGTAAATCACCTTAGAAAGTCACAAGGCCAAGATCCAAGGAAGGACAAAAATCCTGGAGAAGGTCTGCTACGAGAAGTGACATTTTCTGATCCCCTGCGCATGCTGCAGCTACAAATGGGAATGACAAAGAAGTACTTTATAAGTCATGTAATTTAATGATGCTATCAGAGTGCAATCCAACTATGCAATAACAAGTGTTAATTTATAATCCTGAAGTATTACTGGATGTTGTTTGAGGATAACAGAATGTGATGGTGTGGATCAGGAAATTTGTTATCCTACAAATTTACTAGTAACTAACAACTATAAATAAATTGTGAACCTAATTTATACTTGCACTCTGGATATTCCATCAAAACTTTTGCTATAAAAATATGTTGAATTGTTCGTATGAACCTCGATTGCACATACATGCCACTACCTAATGAGCCCTGTTTTATCCTAAAAGTTGCTGTTTACATCCCATGCACATTGGGGCTCAAAATTTGCACAGCTTCAACTTCATAAGCACTAAACTTAACTCTAAGCCCTAAACAAATAATAAATAGTTTGTCGATGTTTTAATTGCACATAAGACAACAAGCTTCCCCTATTCCCATTCAAGGTTGTTATGATCTGAAAACCAACGCATACACAATTCTTGTGTTATCCAAAACAACACTGCAAGGGGGATAATCAGCATGAATCATTCAATAATGTTTTGAATTTTAGTCAGCATAACAGAGAAATGTATTATGTAAAATTTATAAATAACTGTACATATGACAATGTATTTTTTTTTTTAATTTCTCGCAACCAGTTCTGTTCAGGGTTGTAGCTAACATACATGTAAGTTTTAAAGTAATACATACTCAGCTTTAGATTCGTCCCAATGGTAATCAACAGGCCAAGCGTAAAAACTGAAGTCATATAACCCAAGTCTTCTCTGCAAAATTCCATGTATGAAGTTATTAAATGACAACACCGATAAAATTTGAATAAATTCACTGGTCACTGATTCCTCTGCAGGTCAATCATGTATTTATATAAAACACCTTATTTTCCTCATTGTTATTTAATCTTGTTTCTTCTAAAAGAGCTAAGAATATTCTGTAATCTGGATTTTTAAAACGTCCATATCCTGCAAAAAAAAAAAATGTCAATAAACACAAAAGTACAGTCATAGTAAATTATAGATAACAACCTGAGAAATATAATTTTGAACTGGTGTCATTGGCTCACTAAATTAAAATACATAATAACACTGCCTTATTCAAGTGTAAAGGACTTTCTTGTTTTTTGAAACTGAAATCCTGAAAAGTTTTCAGATTTTAATAGAAAGTGAGATGATACCACAATTCATTACTACTTTTTACATATCAAATAAAAATATCAATTTTATAATTTGATTATCTATCCTACAGCAAATGAACAAAACTACACCAATTTTTTAATTTACATTTTTTGTTACCTATGGTCACAAATTACCTCTGATACATAATGCTCCAAACACAACCAAAAGCCCTGTACCAATAAACCTAGACAGGCTTACCAAACCAGCATGGCTGAACAGACCTGGTGAAGACACAGTCATCGGTTATTATATGTTAAATAATGTTTTTCAAAACTGATTCTTTTGATTAAACAGTACATGATCAAAAGCACTGTCAGTGTTGAATCTATTTCAAGTTTTGTCTCAGAGCAGATTTTTCGTCCAGTAACCACAAAATCTAAGAGGTTGTCTCTAACTTCACATACAATTTAAAATGTACTTGGTCTAGTTAGAATTAAAGTTTACAGAACCCCAGGATTATCAATTTTTAGTCTATTTACAGCATTGCAATGTGATGTGTCTAAGACATACCTATTTGTGAACATGCAATGGTAGATCCCAGATTTACAAAGGAGAAGGACTTAGATTAGTATGATAACAACATACTTGTAAAAAGTGCTTAAAATATTGAAAACTGTTAGTCAAGAGTAGCTTACTAATGACACCACAATATATAATAATCACAATTTACTATAAATTTTATAGCAACAGCTATAACAATAAAATTATTCAGACCTGCAGAGTATACTTGCAAAATTATTATTATTGTTATAATCATTATCATTATCATTATCACTATTATTATTATTATAATTATTATAATTATGCGTTCATTTTTTTTTGACAGATTTTTGGGTTGGCTCACCACCCAATCCACTCCTCTCTCTTACATATGTCCTGAAATAACAAATATTATAGTAAGACAAGTATTATAGTATAAATAATTATTAATAGTATACAAAATACCCTATCCAGGGTGAGGTGATACAGACCTTTTCTCAAAAGGTAAAATCCTAATGCTGGTGCAGTTACAAATGAAGTTGAATAACAAACAGACCAAGCCAGTGACAACTAGAAAGAAAGTTTTTAAAAACTGGTTTTAATAACAGAGTGGTTTTCAATTGAGTGTCGTAAAACCAGGAAAACCAAACCAATTACTTACCAATTAGACTACTTGGCTAATCTAAAACCAAGATAGTAAAACCAAAACCAAAAACAAAGTAATTGCCTGATCAGTATAGACACTCAATTGAAAACCGCTCTAGTTTTCAAACATAAACCCTCCCTTCCCTTTAACTTTCAAAGTCATTAAAAATTTATAACATGCATGGCTTGTCTAGTAAATGATTCAATTGATCAGTCTGCTGGTGGCCCTAAAGAAGGCATTTATTGTAAAGGAGCCAATTATTAAGAATGGGGCATTATTTCTGTCTTTTTTTTTGCATAAATATCAAAACGTGATACATGTACCACTGATACTGTTAAAATTGATACAAGAACTTAAGTTGGACTTAAATAAAAGGTTTAATTTACATCTGAAAATTAAATTACTTGTATATTCTAATAGTATGGGTCTGTCCTTGGAAGGGGGATATTAAACTTTCAAATGGACTGGTACATTTGATTAAAACAATACAAGACCACCACACACCACAGTGGGTGTTTCTCTAAAATCATCAAGTTTCTTGTTTTATACATTGGTATAAACATCCTGGTGAGTCACTTGGCTTCTTTTGAATTTTATTATTATTATTATTATCATTTTAAAGGAACTTCAGAGGATGCGTGTATTAGCAGAGTCAAAGTGTTTTGAAGAAGCCTGAACAATGCAAGGAATAAGATACAACAGGATGCAGGGCTCAAAATAACGGCCGGTCAATGGAAAATGTCCGGCCAGAATGGTGACTTGACCAACCAAAATCTTCACTCACCAGTCATGTTGACCGGTCACGTCATGTTGAGACGGTCACGTTGTTCATTCTTGAATAAACAATCAAATCCTCAACTGTAAATTTTAGATTTTTATTCTCTTTTTTATTATGGCCTCTCACATGAAAACATACACCAACAGGTATTTGTTGGAACGGCTAAAAAGCGATTGCTTGCCATTTGTCATGCATTCAAGATCGATAGGAATGCCATTTGAACAGCTGGGGTTATCCGTCCTAAAAAATATTCAGCTGTTCGAACAACTGCTACTATCATCTGGAAGAAATTTCATCTTTTAGGACGGCAGTGGTTTTCAATTCAGAATTCAAAACTATTCAGCCTTTCAAAGATCAGAGGTAATTTCAGTACCTCAAAGAATCCAATCAGATTCAGCTTTTTGTGATGCTTTAGGTTTGCCCACCTCTCTTTGTTGGCGCATATTTCAAAGGTATTGCTCTACAGATGTCAAGATATTTGTCATTTCTTTCACTTTCACTGCACAAACATCGACGAACAAGACATCAAAATTTTTAGCTCGATTGTCAAGTTGTTTCCAACTAAGACACTATGGGACTCCAGGACATCAAAACAAACATTTTGCAGTCTGCTTTTTTTCCATCAAGCTGTAAATGTAACATGTAACATTGAGCACAAACGCAGTATCTAATTTAGAACCTTACTGTTACAAAATGGACGAAAATAATGTTCCAACAAAAAAGCCGAAGGCCTTATCAGTATCTCTATCTGTAAAGTTATTTTGTTCACGAATGAAATTTGAGACACGTGACCAAAATCTATCAGTGGTAAAATCATAATGGTCATTAGTTCTTCGTGAACAAAAACTCTCTCTAATATGACTACAACAAAGTCTAGATTTTTCGTGGCTTACACTTTAGAACTTAGATGATTTGTTGTACGTTTGCACGGGTGAGAATCGAGGAAATGGAAACTTCTTCTTCTTCGGCTATATTTGTTTACCCAGTTATTTCTGATACCCAAAATTAGGATCAGCTGATGCATGATTGGTTACATTTACGTTTTGATGGACATAAATACTTTGTAGCGCATCAAAACAACAGCTCATGGAATTCAATATACCAATCAAAAAATTCGAAGTTTCATCAAATTAATATGCATCTGTTCAATACTTTTCCTTTGGCAGGTGGCAAGAATTCCACTTAGAGCGTGCCACTTCATTAAGCTGCTGAGCCCTGCCAAGGCTGTCTTTGGTTAAGTTTTAAGCTTTCCTTTAAGATTTTCAACGGTCTAGCAACGACTGTAACAAATAAATTATATTTGTGGGTTTAATTAGGCCAACATTACTTTTTTCAAAAAAAAATATCTTGACCGGTGAGAAACGAGACGTGACCGAGCTAAAATTTCTTTGGTCCGAAAATTATTTTGAGCCCTGGGATGCAAATCATCTTAATCGGTATATACATGTAAGCAGGTAGAATGGGTCAAGGAATATAACTTTGTATACAATATGAAGCCATATTTAAGCTTAAAATCTTACCGCACGTAAAACTCCTGCACCACATTGCTCCAGTCCATTTGCTTCGTATGCCCTACTCTAAAATACAGCATATGACTTATTAAAGTAAACTCACTTGCAATAAAGAGCACGATTCGAACAGTGAAAACGGAACTATGAAAATCAATTGTGGAAGCCAGGTGGTTGCTTTATATTCATCGCTCCACGCCCAAATACTTGAACTACTGTTAAAAGAATAACCCATTTTCGCAAAATGTACGATTCCGACACCTACCTGTCGACTATTTCTCGTGAAAATTCGGTGCAACTGGGGACCTACTGCACAACGATAGAACTCCGCCATCTTTCTTTCAGTTTTGGTTTCACAAGAATACCGCTGACCCAGCCTCGTTTGATGTGATGTCCGTCCTGTCCCAGATCTCTTTCTCGCGCAATTACCACGAAAAAGGGGACCCGAGAACAAGTTTGCGTTGGGGTCCCACCTGAGTCTACCGTGGGAATGTTTATTGTAAACAAGCAGGCTTACAGGGAAAAAAACTCAACTTGTTGTAAAAAGTATGGCTACTCTCTTCGCCGAAAAAAGAGAAGTTGAAAATAAGTCATTATCAATTTTGAACAATTTACTTCAAATTAAAATCGCGAAATATCTCTGTTCATAAGTGAAGTTCATCTGGGCGTCGCATTGGAAGCCATCGTAGCAGTACTTTCCTTCTCAAGGCGCGATAGGTGAACTAAAAGCTTGAGAGACGCGCAAAGGCATAGGGTGTGAAACAGCCCCCTCGAAAATAAATAAATAATTAATTAATAAAAAGGGGGGAGGGGCAAGGAAAGGATGAAAAACTTCCATTTCTGTTTTGTCACTTTAAAATCCTTAGCCTTTGCGTGGCCTCCAAAAGCTTATCGTGCACCTCTCGCGCGCTTAAAATGGAAACGATTTCTATGCACGCATTCGCCTTGTAAGATTAAGACTTGGTCAAACGGCGCATGATAGTCGATGATAGTTGATGATAGTTGGTGAAAATTCGGGGAGAATCATTCAGCTATCATCGACTATCATGCACCGTTTGGCCAGGCTTAAAAAGCTGATAAAAAAAAATGATAGTCGAATGGTTCTCCCCGAATTTTCACCGACTATCATCAACTATCATCGACTATCATCGACTATCATGCGCCGTTTGACCCAGGCTTTAAGTCCTCACTCGTCTTGCGTTGTTGCTGTCGGTATTTATATTTTTGAAATTTACAGTTATCGTATGTATATATTTATGATCAAATCGACGTTATTAATTTCTGCAAAACAACGGCCCAATTAGTACAATTATGAGAAAAAAAAAACACTCCAAAAAGTTAAAACCATTTTAATAGCGTTTCAGCAAATTAGATTTAAGTTTTTCAGTGACAAATGTGGTTTCTGACAAGTGATGGTCTTCTGGTCTCTGATGCATAAAACTAAAATCTGCGGAGGGATTCAATTTTCAAGGGTCTGTATATCTTGATTGTCAGCGGAAACTCAATGAGAGCCATCCTAGAAAAAGATACACTAATCGTACATGTCGTATTTGATTTTTTCCTTAACTTATTACGTCTTTTTCCGATACAATTAAAACAATAGTAAGAAAAGAGAATCTAATGTAAAGGATTGCTCCAGAAAAAGCGATAATATATAGATTACTTATGTCACGCAATATCGACAATTTTCCGTATTTTTCATATAAACAAAAACACCTACATATGTTAATTTATCATGCCGAATTAAGTTAATATGCGTCGTTTCATAAGAATCCACTGCAAAGTCGTGAAATATGGGAAGCCAACTTGCCGACTTGAGGGAGGGGGGGGGAACACCCCCGTGCCCCACTTGACACACTTTTCTTTGTCACAATAGGAAAGTCCGGGGTCCTATACTTTTATGAGTTTGCGATGGATTCTTATGAAACTTTTCTAAATATAGCATGATAATTGAGCTTCTAGGTTTATTTTTTGTTTGAATGAAAAGATCGAAACGCGTGACAATGGTAAAGAAGGCCTATTAGAACACTTGAAACAAAAAGTGGCCACACGCCTATTTTTTGCAGTCACGATTTTCGTACATTTTTGGCTTAATTCGAGTTTTGATTGCATGGTTATCAGAGATACTGGTTGGAACTCGATAAGAACTGTAACCAATTTTGTTAATTGTACGCACGATCGGTGCAAAACCTTTCACTACATACTAAAATATATTTATAACTACATTCTGATTTCTCCACGGATGATTTGCTCATACTTGCTCTCATCAAGGACCAAGTACATTTTCTCTTTACCATCAAAGTAAAACAGTTGATCCTCTATGACGCCTATATCAAAACCTTCGTTTCTTAGCTTGCTCTTTTGAAGTTTGAATGTACCCGTCAAGTCGACTCTGTGTACGATCCTCAGAAACATGGGACAAGCATAACTCGGCAAGAGCTTCTTCAAACTACCAGCTAACGTCACCAGGTCCACTTTGTAATCCGGATCAACAATGGCCGCCATGCCAGCACGTCCTTCAGTGCCCGGAACCATCACGCCATAAACAACCACATCGCGAAGGCCTAACACTTTGCTCATGACCGACTCCACTTCGGCCGTCGACACGTTTTCGCCTCGCCATCGGAACGTGTCGCCGGTACGATCGTGAAAATAAATGTAGCCATACTCATCTTTGACAACCAAGTCTCCAGAGAGGAATGCCGAGTCACCTTTCTTAAAAACGTCGTGGGCAATTTTCTTCTTGGTTTCCAGTGGGTTCAGGTATCCGTCAAAACGCTGGGAAGGATCACCTGTGGCGTGCAGTAAAGAGCTATCAGTTCCAAGATCAAAATCTAAGTTCTTTTCACTGATTACCACACATTTTTTTATTACATTGTTTGAGAAATTGTTGGTACAGCTTAGCAATATCTACTCTCCTTGGCAGCCCCAGAGGGTACTAAGATCCTGTTTTAAATGGGCATGGCTTGAAATATTGTTCACCCCTAAGAGGTACCAATTGTGAAACAACACATTATCTCCTATCATATTTTGTTTCGGCTCAATACCCTAAGAGGTACCGCGAAAGCTCCCACTGTGGACCTTTTAAGGCCGAACACCCTCTCCACCCAGGTGTATAAATGGGTACCGGCGAACTTAATGCTGGGGGTAACCCTGCGATGGACTAGCATCCCATCCAGGGGGGAGT
>Ga0126339_10002605_pt1 | contig 12965 bp, 11 predicted proteins | sample OrbTmetagenome_2_FD_92532 | JGI IMG/M metagenome (GOLD analysis project Ga0126339, IMG submission 92532) | Coral microbial communities from Petempiche,Puerto Morelos, Mexico - Orbicella T R C metagenome | ecosystem: Host-associated > Invertebrates > Cnidaria > Coral | place: Petempiche,Puerto... | reverse complement strand
GAGCTTTTCGAAAACACTCTTCAAACCGGAGGAATTTTAAAACGCCGGCTTTTCGTTTTAGTGTGGACGGCCGGGAAACATTTTGAAAATGGAAGTTTTCGAGAACGATGTTTTCCTCAGACACAAATCCAAATTGATCGGTGATTGTCGAGTCTTAAAACTCCTCCGGCGTAGTGTGGACGAAAAAAATTGATGACTTTGTGTTTTCAGAGTGAAAGCTCCGTTTTCAAATTCCTTTGGCGTAGTGTGAACGGGGCCTAATAAGTTAAACTAACAATAACGTGACACGCTCTTCTATAGTTTATAATCTATATAACTTTATAATCTTTCGCCTGAGATATTCACCGAGTAAAATAAGGCGCGAAGCGAAAGGGTTTTTGTTCCTTTTTCCTTTTTGTTTCTGGTGGAAAAATTCATTGTCGAGATTTAGTCTACTACTAGACTTTTTTTAGAATTCTGTCGTATTAGCGTCCTCATTCACTCGCTAAATCAGTACTAGTATGAAAGACATTGAAATCATGACGGAAAAACTGTAAAGGTCAACACGAGAAAGTATTTGAGTAAATTAAATGTTGCAAAGTACACTTTGTCAATCCGCTCCCGTTACAGTTTAATGAACAATTAAAAACACTCTTTTTGTGTGCCACAATTTAGTTGTCAGTTGCCTTCTTGGTTAAATGTCATGTTGACAAAGATTATTTGCACGTTGCGCGAGGATATGTATTATCATTCTTCCGCAGTCAGAGAGTGAACATAAAAATCACTCATTCATGCAAATTAAAAAGTAATGATTGATACTGTTGGCAAAAAAGTCGCGTTTAGGAGATTCAATAGCTGTACAGGATCAGAACGACTACATTGCTCTAATCCCTGAAAAATTTACCACAAAGATTACTAGCTGGATTTGCCAGATTAAATTTGAACTAATGCAACAAATATAACCGACTTCTTATGTAGAATTTGATTTAGCCATTGCCGCAGTTGGTAGAACATGAACAAAGAAGGTTTGGAAGTCGCTATCAATGTATTTTGTGGCCATGACTAACGCTAGTCAGCGTGAAAGTTCCTTGGGCAGTTAATGGTGTACCTTGCAGTCTAAACTAACTCCTGAAATAGTATTTAAGGAATTTCAAAGTTTTATTAAGCTTAGCTATTAATACCGGAAAAATTTTCACAACTGTGATTTTTCTCCTACCTCAATGCAAAACCCGACTTACAAAAAGAATTTTTAACGAGTTCCTTCAATCTCTAATTAGCAAACGAGAGTTTTTTGCACATGCCGAAAAAGCACCAGAACCGAGATGAAGAAGCCAAGTTTTCGCTCTTCTATATAAGACTTACCTTAGACGAATTCGAAGAAACTGGGTTATTTCCTTCAACCTCATTGAAGAACGGAGCAACCAACAACCACAGCAACAAAGATACAGTGCTGGATTTTCTGAACATGCCTATTTCTTCAGTTGTTCACGTTATTTGATGTCCTTTAGTTTGACGAAACTCTGTAACGACTGCGGAACCCCGAGGCAAAAAATCTCGGGGACGAGGCAGAGCGGCTTGTGTGTTCCTCTGATGGCAACTGGAAGATTTTTCATGTTCGAATGAACTGTCAAAGGTCTAAGAATAATTGTGTAACCAGATGAAGACATCGAGAGAAAGTCAATTCGAATTCTGACAGAAGTGTCCGAAGCAAGTGTCACAAGTGTAAGAGGACAGAGGTTGAACAGAGTTTCATGCTAAGGAGTCGATTAGTTTTACTAAGTTTTTATTTTACCCATTTAGTGGTTTATCGCTATATAATTGACGACATATAGAACATGTGAATATCGAATTTACACACAGTCGAGAAAATTCCCTTTAATTGCGAGACATTTTTCGCAATTAATATCATCTTTATTTCACCCATTTTGTTTGCAAACATTGTCTGAAAGGGAATAACGCGATTTAAATTATGTTGGTGATGCTACAGCAAACAGAATTTTGATATGGAATTAATCGCCGGACACGTTTACATATTAAAGAAAATTTTTCTCTATAAAGCGGCTTGGACGTATTAACGGACTTATTCGGCAACATTTACCCCATAATTCGGGCCGGTTTGACCAGTAAGGGTGGAAAACTGGCGGGTATTTGAGTGGAAGTCCTTTGTAAAATAAACCAAATCTGTAATTTAAAGAACACGTCTGATAGATTTAGCTGTGCTTTGATGTCTTTTTGCCATGCATTTATCATACTTTGGACCTTGGGTCTTGCACACAGACACATAATGCATAATGTGTAATCACTTCAAAGCTCGATATTTAAAAGAAGTATTCTAGGACTAGGAAATGTGTTGTTGTGTTGTCAGATCGACATCACTTCCGGTTTCCACGCATGGCCCACTGCTTTCAAAATACATTGTTTGTTTCTGTCTCTTTTCACGTTGCTCACAATAACCTTTACCCGGCAAAAAACAGTTGCCATGTGGTCCAATGGAGCTCTACACGAAGATGTGATTCTGTGCCAGGTACTTCGCTCTCTTAGCCTATCAGCCCTTCGAGGTTTTACAAGTTTATGCGAACTGAACCTCGATCCCTAGCGTTCTCTCCTTTGCCTCCCTCGTCGTTGAGGAGAGAAAGACGAAAGACCCTGGTTTCGACTAGTCACGTGACCACCTAAGACGCAAACGTTTTCATCGAGGAAGGGCCAACGAAAAACTTTTATCGATCTCAAATGAGGCGAAAGAAATGCAATCGCTATAAATCACAAACGGGCAAGTACCACTTGTCTCCAGTCCTATTCTAAGCTTCACAAAAGAAATATCTATTCATCTAACGTATTCAAGTAGATCACTCTAGCTTCAATTCTAGCCGGTCGATTTCACTAAAAAGTAAAACTGTTTCTTTGCTTTGTGTTTCGCGTTGCCCGACCTCAAACACATTGATCGCGATATAAAATGCTTTATGTACCATTTTGCATTTTGCCCAAGGATTTGAAACGCACTAGATTTGTCATTTTTTAAAGCAACAATCAAAACACTCTGCCACCGCCGCGCCCCCCACCCCCTTCCCACCCAACAGATTTTTTACCAATTAGAGTCTGGGCCCAAGTGACCAGCCACAATCGAGGTCTCTCTCCTCCTAAACGAGGCGCCATATTTTACCCAGTGAAGTTCACGGATCATACATAAGCAGATTATTATGGTTGTGGAAAATCACGGCAACGCAATGGGTGCAGGGGAAGGTGTATAAGATCACCAAAATAGTATGTGGTAAGTATCGTGCAACCACAGATACACTAATCACAGACAAGCAGGCGTGACTTCTAACAACAGAGGCAGAACGAGAAGCTTGATGATCAGAGCATTTCAAAGAAGTCTTGAACAGACCGCCGTCAGTGATAGAGACTGATATACAAGAGACAGCTGGAGCAGATCTTGACATCAACACTACTGAACCCCCAATAAAAGAAGAAACTGTAGCGGCCATTAAATCCCTCAAAAACGCAAAAGCCCCTGGACAAGAGGATCTCAGTGCAGAATTGTTTAAGGCAGACCCCGAACTTGCAGCCAAACTGCTCCTACCACTCCTTACAGCCATACGGGAAGAGAGGAAGATACCAGACAACTGGTCAAAGGGAATAATTGTGAAGATCCCCAAGAAAGGAAACATTAGGAATTGTAGCAACTGGCACGGAATCACTCTCTTGTCAGTTCCAAGTAATATAACGGCAAAGATCATCATCTAACATATATCGAGCGTGTGGACCAACAGCTCAGACAGGAACAGGCTGGCTTTAAAAAAAGAAAGGGGATGCACTGAACAAATATTTGCCTTATGTAACATCATCGAGCAGTGTTCAGAGTGGCAGAGACAACTTTACATCAACTTTGTGGATTTTGAAAAAGCTTTCAATAGCATACATGTACATAGAGACAGTCTCTGGAATTCCTCAACAGATAGTCCTGCTGATCAAGAACTTTTACACCAACTTCTCATGCAGAGTTGGAAGCAGTGACTACAGCTTAAAGGTGATAACAGGTAAGGCAGGGCTGCGGGATGTCAGCACTCCTCTTTAACTTAGCCAATGACTGGCTAATGCACCAAAAAACTGAGGACCCCTTTCTCAATATTGGAAGATCTTGACTTTGCCAACAATCTGGCTCTGGTCTCCCACAGCCACCAACACATGCAGGAGAAAACATCTCGCCTTAGTAACTATGCGCAGCAGATTGGTCTGAAGATCAGCCTGAAGAAGACTGAGCTGATGATTTTTTAAAATCATCAGCTCAGTTTAAAAACATCACAAATCCTTCACCAACCCAACTGAACAGAGAGGATCTCTCAACAACCGAGGAGTTTATGTACATACCTAGGCAGCATAGGCAGGCATGATGGAGGAGCTGGCAACGACATCAGTAACCATCTAAACAAGGCCAGGAATGCATTCAGAATGCTCAACAATACATGGAGATCTCAAAAGTACAGCATCAAGACAAAACTAAGGCTGTACCAGAGCTGTGTTGGCTTCACCCTTCTGTACGACTCAGAATTCTGGAGAATGACAGTAAGCCACCCTACCAAACTATCAGTCTTCTACACAAAGAACTTGAGAAGAATAAAAAGAGTATTGTGGCCAAACACCATCTCAAACGAAGAGTTACTTGCGCAGTGTCATCAAGAGAGCATGGACACCATTCTCATGAGAAGGCGATGGAGATGGATCGGGTATGTGCTCAGAAGAAAACTCAACAACATCACACACGTAGCCCTCCATTGGACACCAGAAGGAAAGAGAAAAAGAGGAAGACCCAAGAACACCTGGCGCAGAGCTGTGGAGGGAGAGTTGAAGACCCTTAAGTACAACTGGGATACCATCCGGAAGCAAGCCCTTAGCAAACAGCAGTGGAGGACCTTTGTTGCTGCCTTACAGTAACAAAGGTCATACATGCCAACACGCGTAAGGGAAGGAAGTATTCGTAAGTAATGTAAAGAAGGTGGCAAATAATTTTACTGTGCGCCACAGAATTGTTGGCTCACTACTAGTACACTTTGACAGGACTGCAGATACAGGTGCTTTTTAAATTTTTATGCAAAGTAAGTGATTCACCTTTCATGGTTGCAGGGCTAAGAGTTTCAGCTGTACTCCTTGGCCTCTCCTTATCACTCAAAACCTGGCTTACATGGACATTGAGCTTCTTTTCCAGTTCTTGAATTTCATCATTTACTTCATCAATTAAGCCGATGTCTAGAGCTACGTTAATATAAGAAGTTCTGAAATTAAGGAAAAGTGAAAATCCTTTTGCATAATAAACTTTGATGGTTTGATGACTGATATTTGGTACTTTAACTAGCCTGTTGTTCATAATCAGTTCACTCATAAAAAAACAAGTTTGTTACAGTGTGAAGCATTAAGGCTTCAGGGGAACCAAAACTTAATGACAGTTCTGAGGCAGACAATCTAAGATTTAACTGATACATAAAATTGTGTAATATTAAACTCATTCTCTCACTCACTCACGATGTGTGAAAATCAAAGTCATCTTGGTCCATACATGCATTGTGCTGAATAATAGCTGTAACTACATTTACAGTAACACATGGTCAAAACAACTACAAACCAGATAATTATATGACTGGTTCCAGAAAGATTATTTTTTTCTATTGGCAGACTCATTATATGCTTGAATTTTAATGATTCCATTACAATATTAAAAGTAGAAATGACATCTACTCGGAAAAAAATCCAAGTAGGAGTGAATTAGGAGATGCTAGTATTTGAAAACGCAAACAAGTAGAAGTTCAATACTAGTATGACTAGGTCACTGATTACACATGGCCTTATGTGTGCACACAACACGGGCCAGGGGACTGATATGCACATTATGGTTCAATGTTACCCTCGGTGTAATTTGGTATTTTCCTTTGCTTCGTTTACAGTTTAATATTAACAATATCATACACCAGAAGAAAGGAAAAAGAAAACTTAATTGTAACTTTGTTAAAAATTGAACCACAGCATAATAATCTATGTTCATGTACATGTACATACATTTTAACAAACAAAAAATAGAAGTGGTTTCACAATTTTGCACATACAGGTATGTAAATATCATATGACGCAAATATTTGCCAGGTTTTTCTTTGTCCAATTGCGCAATTCAGTGCAGTTCGTATAAGCTTAACTAAATGCATCCGAGGTAATTGCAACGACAGTATGTAAGCTTACATATGGTTGTGAGCTCAATACGGCGAAATTTTTAAGTTTAAGTAAGCTTAACCGGCTTAACCAAGCTAAAGGATAGGTGCATGATGTCCCAGGTCGTCGATGATATCATCCAAACTTCCTAATCCAACGGACGCGACTGTAATATTAAATTCCTTTAAATCTTCAGTTTCTGCAGGCCAGCCTTGAAAGTCCTCGGGTCTTCTCTCCAACCATTGCTCGAAGCTTTTCAGGGGTTCTGGTGTTTTGGGCTTGCGCTTTAATACTTCTTCCTTCTCTTCGTTCTCATATTGCGCTAGAATGGCCTGGATTCGAGGATCCATCTAGCTTGTAGTATTAATGGGAAGTTTTAGGTAATTTTCCCAGCAGTGAGGACGAACATCTACTCTATTTTGCCGCCATCTTGAAGCTGAGTGACCTGGCGTTTGGGCCAACAAAAAAAAATTACCTAGCAACTACAGTAATTTTTCCCATAATGCATCTGTATGTGCACAATTTAAGAAACTGAGCAGAGACAGAGGATAAAAGTGGTAAGAAATGAGGGTTTACGGGAAACCAAAAGCCTACAAATCGAATTAGAATGGGAAAGTACTGACAGAACCGGGGATCGGATTGGGAAACGGGATCAACGGTCTTCGTAAATAAGGAGCCGAACTGAAGCAAACCACGACGACGACGGCAACAAGAACTTCACCAAACAAAAGGTTTAATGAGAAAACTATGGCTGGGCACGTGCGTTATAAATCTTTGTACATTTTTTCGGCCCTCTGCAAAACAACAACGTAAAATGACCAAGTCCTGTGTAGCTACGAAGATTAAATTTTCGTTTTTCTTTTTGGAATTGAACGCTCCCATTGCGCACTCAACAGATCTAGAGAATTGCGAATGTCGCTGGTAAAATGGTAAATTCATTTTTTTACTAGGCGCCTTCCTCAGTGTCGTTGTCGCTTAAGCTCCCTAGTAGGGATTGTAAGATAGCACGTCGATTAAAAACGTCGATTAACAACGTCGATTAAAATATGATTTTATATTTTTCCTACGAATCTCGCGGTACTCAAAAGTCATTTTCCTTTGTTTCTTGGTGTCAAAACTATCACAAACTGAATCTCGGACAGGGCGAAACATTAGATTTAAAAATAAGAAAAATAGTCGTCGTGGTTCACGTTCTCCGAACAACGCAGAATTAAGTCATTTCTGCCGTTGTTGTCTTGCAGAGGACGGCAAAGAAATGTACCAAGAATTATGACGCGCGTGCACAGCCATTGTATTGCTCATTACGCCTTTTGTTTAGCGCCGTTCCCGTTGCCGTTGTCGTCGTGGTTTTCTTAAACTCCCTAATAAGTGACAATAGTCGAACGCGGTCTTCGGACATGATTGAGTAGTGGATACGGAAAATTTTACGGAATTCACCTAAGAACTATATTTAATCTGCAAGTTTCGTGCAAAAAGATGGTTACATTAATATTTGCTCATGTTCTATATTTCTAATTGTAAACTCCTAGTTTTAACTGTTTGAGTAATACTTTTCTGTATATGTTGTTTGCGAATGAATTCAGTCTGCATGGCATGTGCTCCAAAAATTAGCATCTCTGTTTTTGTAGCTATGGTCTATAGAGCGCTCTGAAATTAAAACCAGTGCGCGGAAAGCCTCTTCGAAGTATGGGAAAGGCTAATGTTGTTCGTCTCTCTGCTGAGGCCTGTGAAATGAATAAAGAAAACTAATAGTATACCAGGTAAAAAGAGGAAGGACAAGCGGTAGCCTGAAATGTCAGTCATCACATGCCCTCAGCCTGAACGTCTCTCGTACGGGAGTAGGCAGATTACTAACATTTCATGCTAGACAAGCGGATGTACATAAAAAAAAATATGAAAGAATGAACGAGAAGGTAATGGAATACCACGATCTATAGGCTAGTAGCGTTTTCCTCTTACCTGTGCTAGTGTCATCACAAACCACAAGACTGGGCATTCAGTCACCGTCAAACTTTTTAATGTTCGGGCATTAAAAAGCCGCTTTTTAATTAATGTTTGGAATCAACGAGGGCTTAGAAAACTGTTAAGTACTCTGTTAAGTTAACTAAACAAGACAAATACCTGTTATAGAACATCCTCAGCATCTCGTTTTTCAATTTTACTGCGCGTCTATGTTTATGACCAATTCCAAACCGAGAGTGGAGATAATGGGTTCTATATGGACCACCGGGACCTGGTAACCAAATAAGTAACGTGAATTGTTTAGGGGTGGACCATTTGAATTTTAAGAGGAATTGGTGATTTTGAAAAATAAATATCTGGCAAGCATACTTGTACCAAAACAAATCATGCGCACGACCACTGACAGAAAAAATGTACGCACGTTCAGTGAGCCAAAAAAAGCAGGTGACATGGAGAAGAAGATATCATGCAAACACAAATCCCGAGAAAAAAACGTTGCGTGACAGAGAGAGGGCCAGATCTGGATGGAGTAAGGTTTGCTCAGTAAAATGTATGCACCCACCTCCAATCACTGATGGGAAGTCTGGATGATCATGCATGTAGACTCCTCTACTGTGGTCCACTATACAAAAAAATATACTTTACATTACAATACGATTTTGTAAGACTAACCAAGCTAAAGTCTGTCGTTTCCTCATTAGTTCAACAATATAAGAAATTTCTCCAACTTTTGCACGATCAAGCATCGTCTAGCCGGTAAGCATTCTTTCTGGTTGGTGCGTCAAAGCATACTATGCTCTGCATATTTATCCCAGGTTTCCCTAGTTTTCCCGCACTTCTGCCTCTCATGGCTAATATAATAAGACTAATAAGTCATGGAAACAATTTAAAGTACCGGAGGAGAGATCTCACTCGCACCTGGAAGCCAAAACATGACCCTCGTCATAATATTCAGTGTACCGCAGGAGGCTACTGGGAGCTAGTAACCTTTAACTTAACTTTGCCTCTCTCCCGCAATTACCGACCCCTCTACCCTGCCACCCCTCCCCTCTTCCCCGCAAATAACAACCTGTCAATTTTCTACATCTAATTTTCAAAGATTTCTCAAGCCAAACCTCAAATAAGGTGACTGCCTGGGCCTCAAGGCGAGAAAACTAATTTATTGATGTCTAATATAAAAGGAAAGCCACTGTGTTTTCTGGGGGAATTTTCCATATTATTCTATATTAATGATATTAAATGATCCTTTTCATGGCAAGATCGCCATTATTGGTGGACGAGAGCAAAATCGAAGGTGACCGGTAAACGACGGTGTTAATTTAAGCATTCTCATGCCAAATAAAAATAATTGCCAAATAATTGCGGGAACCATGAAATACCATAAACATCGTATTTTTAATTTGTTTTCTCGAACCACCGTGTAAAGGTCCTCTATAAAAAATGTTATATTTTCCTCTTAAATGTATCACGACACGCGCTGATATTGCGATCTATTGTTTTAACAACGACACAAGAACTCAACATACAGGTTCCAGTAGAAGAAAAGCAGGTAGTTTATCTTACCTGTGGTAGCTGTTTTGAATATTAAAAACAAGACAGTCGACTGGAGAGCAACTTTAAACAACATCTAGGGATTAAAAAAGTCAAAAGATAAAAGTTCTTGCTGTTAACTGAGTAGATGGTGGAGATGGCGTTAACTGAACAGATACTGGAGATGGTGGAGAAAAGACTGGCTGGGGAGATAAAATGAAACTTCACGACTGTGGAAGCTTTTCAACCAACTTTGACAGCGTAGATTATGTAAATGTACACAGACGAAACAATCTCTACCCAAGATCCAGGCTACCATCTGTAAGCTGATAAGAGTCAGTTATTTTCCAACTGAAATATGAAAGTTTGCATGGCCTTAACCATATGCCAATTTTTAATTTTGACCTCACATAGCCAAGTATCAAAATCGAAGTACGTTAGCCACATTGGGGAGAACCTTGAATAAGAAAAACTGTCAACAGTTGTTGGTTTCAACACCTTTCTAATTTCTGTTACCTTAATTAATTGGTATTAATTCTCGTTGCTATATCGATCCATAAAACCTGCAGTACAGTCCCCATTTCGTGTTTTGAAATACTTGCGTAGTAGAGTTGTTTTGAGTAATACTCTTCAAAGGAACTCAGTCACAGTATTTTGAGTTATTTTAGCCACGTACAAAATTACCTTTCAATTGAAGGAAACCTGAAAATAATAGTTTACTAAAACAGAAAAACATCAAAGAGATAATAATAAACCAGAAAGGAATAAAAAGGTTAAGGATGGAGAAGATCGACACAGATTACAAACGATGAACTTGAAAAGATTTAGCCTACACTTTTCAACATGCGCAAACCATGACGTAGCTCCTTCAACTCATGTTGTTGTCGTGCTCTTGGGATTTGACTCTCCAACTCAAAGACCAAAAGTTTTCTCTGGTAATTAAGACAATTTTCGATTTAGTAGTAGCCGATATATAGAAAAGCGGTTACATGACTTGATACTTACAGTGGCCACTTTAGATTACCACACTGTTAAACTCGCGCAGAAATATTCCCTGCAACAAGCCCTTTGGTAGATTTACAAGGCGCTTGATTTTGATTTACAAATAAAAATCTATCGTCACTCCAGCAAAAACAGAGACGATTTCTAGCTGCTTTCAAAGCCAAAAAAAAAAATTCTTGGTTTTTCAGCAGGGTGTTAAATTATTAATACCGTGAGCTTTTATTCCCGTGTCTAAGTTTTGTTATCAATCTCCTTTCCGTAGACACCCAAAATTGAGCAATCAGAAAAGTCAGTGAATCCTTACTGGTACATGCCTAGTTTTTAAAATGAAGTTTGATAGAAGTTTGATAGGAAAAATGAAGTTTGAATAGATTGACGCTCTACTAACCACACTAATAATGATATATCATTTATTTCATTGTTTTGGTGGTAGTATATTAATTGAACATCAGAACAGTGGTGATCCTGTAACCACCTGCGGTGAACAGATCGAGCACTTTCACTCCACTTCCCACGCGCATAACAAGAGCGCGTTTAGGCTGAGATCTGGTTGGTCTGGGTACGAGGAGTGCCTTCCACAGATACCCGACTCACAGTTTAGCCAAAATTTCACGTTTCCGATCTAAGTGTTGATTTCTTTTGCAAGACTGAGAAAGTCCTTGGCTCACAATAGATGGCTCACGAAAGATGCTCTAAGTAGCTGCTACGGAACGTTTTTGTATCATACAGTAAATCTTCTTGGTAAATCACTGAAAAAAAAACCCCTTATTGGGTGGTATCCACATTTGCCGGGTACTGACTGATTTGGCACCATCATCGTCAAAGGTCCGAGGGTTGTCCCTAAAGGATAAGATTCAGTGGTTCAAGTACTAAGACCTCGTACGAGTCTTAAAATAAGGTTTACCATTTTTACTTAGTGAGGCTAATAATTTGTGGAATGCATTACCTATAGCTATAAGGTCAGAGGTAAAGTTAGTAACTTTTAAGAAAAAGTGAAGTTCGTTTTTCTATAATAGATTAAGTTTGGTGTTCAATCAAGATGACATTCGCTCGCATAAGTTAGTCTGTCCTAAGAGCCGTTGTACCAATACTGTTTTACGTTGTTCTTGTTAAATTCAAAAAATTGTTTTCTTTTGGTTTTCATTATTATTTATGTTGGGGTTCTAGAGAATGGATTACCAATTTTTTAGGGGGATGGTGAGGTGGAGGGTTAACCTAGTAGGGGACCTAGTGTTCTTTTGTATGTCCACCTGCCTCTTGGCGAATCTGTGAAATAAAAATAAATAAGCTAAGATTGCCTTCTATGCTTGTCTCAAGTAAATCAATGTTTTTGTATTTATTGACTACAATCAGCCATCAACAGGAAATGGAAATCATGTTATGCATGTGCAAATGTTTACATCATGGCCTAAAACTAATTAGGATTTACCACTAAGCCGTTTCTGCAAAACAAGTTTACTACAAAAAATAACTCTGAGTTCAGTCTCACGCAGACCCGCTCGGGTCTTCATCTGAACCGACTAATAATGAAACGGCAAGTACTTCTTTTAGGTGAAATTTCTATGTGAAATTCCTCAGTCCGATAATAAATTTTCCTCAAAACCGCATAGCTGTAGAAGAATCGTAACTGTAAAAGTATTCTTTTCAAGAAGAATGGGGTGAAAAGATACTTCTAAGTTCACAATCTTGAAAAAACTGACGTTTGGCTGTCTGGCATATGCCTTCCACTGACAAGTAATTTTTTACTGGAAGTTGTTAATAGTTTTGTTAACGTTGTTTTTGCCGGTTGCAGTCGCTGTTGCTCTTCCTACGTAATAAAACAGTTCAGACAATGGCAGATCAGTTGCAATGCATTCAGGGCTGTTTTTATTGAAGAAAACTGGGCGTTTACAATATGGTTTCTGATTACAAATATGACAAAACCCTTTACCAGTTTATCGCGTAAATGAATTTAGTAATTACTCCAAGCATCCCGTATTGAATATAGCGCCTTAAATCAGTCCCTAATACTTTGCTGCCCTCATCATTATTCATATTAATAAGCAACTGATTACTGGGACCGTGGGACTTCCTCGATGATCAAGCGGGACACTGACATCCAGCCTGTTGAGCCATTAGAGTTTCCATATCCAGCGCAGTTTCCAATGTTGATCCCAACACGGACTTTCCCCTTATGAATGTTGTCACAGTAGCCTTCTATTGCTCCAGGTCTGTGGTTATCTTCGTCTTTATTTCTGATCCATATGGCCACGTCGATGGGCAGAGGACCGCTGCACTCGGCGCCATTAAAGGTGATG
>Ga0126339_10002604_pt1 | contig 12967 bp, 2 predicted proteins | sample OrbTmetagenome_2_FD_92532 | JGI IMG/M metagenome (GOLD analysis project Ga0126339, IMG submission 92532) | Coral microbial communities from Petempiche,Puerto Morelos, Mexico - Orbicella T R C metagenome | ecosystem: Host-associated > Invertebrates > Cnidaria > Coral | place: Petempiche,Puerto... | reverse complement strand
CATTTCTTAACATTGAAGGTCATCCTGTTGTGTTGACTCCAGGTACACAAACTATCTAGATCATCTTGAAACATCGTTAGATCACTTGGACAGTTTACCACCCTAAACATCTTGCAGTCATCTGCATAAAGTGCCACAGAACTTTCTTGACTGACCACCTCAGGCAGATCACTGATGAAAATAATAAAAAATAGGGGACCCAAAATGGACCCCTGCGGCACGCCAGATGGAATATTCAGCCAGGTAGAACATTTTCCATCAACCACGACTCTTTGTTTACGATTCGATAAATAGTCACCACACCAGGCAAGCAGCGACCCTGATATTCCAAAGTTACACAATTTATGCAGAAGAATTTTATGGTTCACGCGATCGAACGCCTTAGCAAAGTCCAAAAACACAGCATCTACCTGAAGGCCAGCATCCAGTGCTTTGCTCCACATATGGTGAGTAAGGACTAGCTGAGTTATACAGGAACGCCCTTTCACAAAGCCATGCTGCCAAACAACATTTTATTCCACCTCGCAGCCAGTCCCATATAGATGCTTTTTCAGGGCAGGAATAATTCTGGTCGTCGTAATTGAAACTTCTCCTGCAAGGTGAGCTCTTTAACCGATAAACAATGAGAGAAATAAAGTAAGTTGGGCAGCTATATTCCTAAAACCACTACATTTCATATCACACTTCACTCAACACCCTAACACGTTAGCCTAAATTACATTGAAACTTTTTATTATTGGCCTTATTGAGGCAATACAAATCCACATGTATATGTCTTGAGTTGGAAGCTTCACTAACCAATATGGTTTTGAAATGTGATGAGTAGCATTGAAAACAAACAGTCGCCGCCGACTGTGGTTGCGGCAGAGGTGCCCCAAAAGAAGAAAGCTTTACTCACCGCTGACCATCGCGCGGTGCTCCGCACTGTCATAATACTAATCAAGTAATCTAATGTTTTTATTGAAAGGAAGCTAGGTAGAAAGCTTGTCTGAGGGTGAAAAGTTGCTTTTAAAATTCTCTGAACCTGCTCGGTCATTTACTATGACATTACTAAGAGTATCCCAAACGGAAAATCTAGACGGCTACAACTGTAGGCGGGTTCTGCCAACACAGGCAAATGCTTATTTTTTTCCTGGCACATAAAGAAGGAACTTACCGAACAAAACGCTATTTGTTCTTTTTTGCGTTCTAAACTATGCGGAAGCTTACGTGTAATATACTTGAATAAAAAAGGAACTTATTTTAATCATAATTTTCTAAGTAAAAATTTCGTCTCTTTTTCGCCTTTAACCATGTGCAAGCTTCGGCCTTCACTTGAGTGACTTCTTGGAGGCTAAAAATAAAAACAAGCAAAAAATGCAACAATTTAGGCTACGATGTCAGTTTGATTATCGCTGAACGTATTCCCTCGGTTGTAGAGTACTATAAATAGTGCCTCTCTATCCCCACCCCCTGTTTCCCCAAGCGTGTTTTATGTTTTAGTGAGATTAAACTTGTATGATGAGTATAAAAACATCTAGACGTCTGGTTTTTTGTTGGTCACGTGCCAGTTTTGACGTCATATCACGTGCTGTAAGGGTTTTTCAAGGAGGGGGGAAGGTGGCTCGTACCTTGGGGTAGCAGAATCAATGGGACATGTTCCCAAAATGGTGCAATTTGAGACTTGGAACCTAATAGAAAACCGTTTCACTAGAAATGCTAGAAATCACAATAAGGTAAATGTCCAGAGAGTTTGCCTTTATTCAAGCCATAACATTCACAACCTTTCTCAACTTTTTTTTTATGTTTTGCTTCTCCAAAAGGGAATGGCTAGCCACCCAATCCACCCCCTAAAGCCGCCCCTGGTATTGTACTTACTTGTTAATAGACTACGCGCATGTAGCTCATGCACTGTGCAGTCAGGATACGAAAGTTCAAACTGGTCTGTTTGTATGCCTTTGTCGCATCTTTCCTTTCTGTACTGGGCGTTTTGGCAGTGGTCCTCCTTGGCCACTACTCCTTGTTGACCTGTTCTAAGTATGGTATCAATAGCACCACTGTCTTGCACGGCGCCGGTGACAGTAGGCGTGTCCATTTGTCCTGTTTCCAGCTGTTCATTGACGACGTTACTTTCAGCCAAACCGTGCATTTCGCCTTGCAAATTGTTAAGAGGCAGAAGCAAAGCCAGACAGCAGGATAAAGAGCAGTGCGGATTTTTGCGCCATTCCGTGAGGTAACGATAGAGGATCAGTGTGTACTGAACTGAAAGCAAATGAGAAATAGAGACAGGTTTTCCATTACTCCCAGCAAAATAGTTTTAAAACTCTTTTTAAACAGCTAAAATAGTTCGTCTTCTGTGATTGGCGCGGTGATGATACTCAGTCAAGGGATTGGTGACTAGTATTTCGACAACCTGGCCGGAAGTGATCACTGTCTCAGGCAAGTGAAAAAAAAAAAGTGAAAAGCTGTTTGTAAGTCGATGGTCCTTGGAATCGATATTTCAGATTATATTGGCCTCAAGACTCGCAAATAGTCAGCACTGGTCAGTTGATGTCAGTTTCGAAAACTCTATCGAATCAAGTCAATGTCGTTCTGGATTGAGGTCAGCGTTTTTTGCGTGGAATTTTTGAGGATGAATGTATCGTTTGTAAGGCTCTGGTAGATTCTAGAACCGGTTTTAACAGAGTTTTGAATGTATGGTTTTGTTCCCAATTTGAGTCTTGTAATCAATACCTTAAGGCTTTATTCTAAGTTTATTAATAATTCAAATACTTGAATGAATCCAATTGCAATTTTGAAAACGTTTTCCCTCGTAAATACTCCTTTCTTTGGCCACCGTAGCTTAACAAGAAATAACACGCAGGCGACTGCGGTGATAAACATGACGAGAAAACGCAATGATGGAAAACAAATTTTTTGGTTTTCAATTATTGCGTTTTATTGTCATGTTTATCAACGCAGTTTGTGTTTCATTTCTCGTATTTGAAATGATCATTGGGATCTCGACGCTGCTACAACCCAACGATTCATGTGTGATCCGTTTAGATGTGTTAATTCATTAAATTACAATATTCAGAGGGGAAGCGGCTTGAGCCTTAGCTGGTTTTCATGCGGGTCGTCTATCCTGGTCGAATTGGAGTTTGGTTAATGTTGGTTTTTCAGGACGGAGGAAAACCAGGGAACCCGGAGAAAAACCCTCGGAGCAAGGCTAGAACCAACAACACACTCAACCCACATATGACACCGGGGCGGATTCGAACCTGGGCTATCCCTGCTCCACGCATTAATAATAACAGGAGTATCCTACCAACAAGAAGGCCAATCACCGAAACGTTTGCTCCAAGTACCAGTATCCTGAATAGGACTGCGTCTGCGTATTGCTCGCCTGAGCTAAGTGTGTTCTCTGCTGGGATTCTACTGACAGCTCCAACAGCTAAGTTGACAATAGTAACGGCAAGAGATGTGGACATCAATCTGTTCTCGAACGCGTCTTGCATGGGACGGATCCAGGAGAACAGCATTCCATACATCCCGGCGATAACCAGTGTTAAGCCAATGTAAGATCTGCTCTCTTGTCCCACCAGAATCAGAGCGGAGGTTAAGATCACTTTACGAGACATTTCAACAGGTTCCCAGTACCACGAGCGAGGTTTGTAGTTTTCAAAAAGAAAACGCAATCCTGTGATCATTTCCATGCTGGGGCCTGGCTTATGACAACTTTCTGCACCTTTTGAAGCAAACAGTACCCTTCTCTGTCTCCACAGAGCGACGAATGAGGCTGCAGGAAGAGCAATGACATAGACAGCGGCTATGTACGCCCCCATGAGTAAATACTGGTACTTTGAACCTTGACATTTTGTCATGTAATCTGCCTTCAGGTACCTATGACAAAACACTTCGTTTCCATCTCGGCAAAGGTCTTGGCAAGCAAGAGGCAGAACAGCGGCTGTCTTAGAACACGTGCTCAGGTACGTCACGTACAGGACGAAAAACAAGTTTTTATACACCAGCTCTTTTGTCTGTGATATCCTTCTCGACTTTTCTTTGACTTCCAAGATTCGGCTTTTCAAGATGAGCGCTTTTCTTATTCCGTAATAGATGCCAGACAAGCAAATAACCGCAGCGTTTATTGCCATCATCGCAAATAAGCTTCCAAATGCATCGAGCTGTAGGCCTGTGAAAAGGCATTGAATGGGTGCAATCTGAAGTATGTTCAACTGTAATACTCCCGAATACTTAGCGATACCCTCCAAGGAATCTGGCCACTTAATGTACGAGAATACCTCAAGTAAGCCGTAAGTAACCTGATAAAAGCCAATTACGATTTTGAGTTTGGAGAAAAACATGTCTATGAGTGGCAGTTCTCTGGCCTTCTTATCTTTTCGTTTGTTTGTCCAAGCCAATAATGCGATGATTATGAATAAAATGACAGTGATGATCGACAACTGCGCCACAATCCACTTCTTTGATGGACATTTTGTGCAGATCTGTAACTGCTTATAACATCCTGAGCTGCACACCGCACAAAGTGGACCTTCGTAACCAATCTCACATGGGGAATCCAAACCACCCTTGCAGGATCCCTCAACCGGGCATTTGTAAGGCGTAGGTATCGGATGAGGAAATCGTACGCTGAAAACATCCAATGCTGGTGAAGATGACAACATATTTGCAATAAAAAATCTGTAACGCTCTTTATGTGTCTCATTTCGCCATTCCCACCAGTGACCAGATTTCAAAGAAGCATAATCGTCTTTGCATTCCAGTCCTCCTTGTCCACATTTGTAACATTTATCGAACATATCCGTTCGATAAAATTCTTCCAAACATTGACAAGCACGGTATCCGGCGAAAAAGTCAGTTTCAGTGCCTAGAAAGATTCAAAATAACTAGTTTTTGAATGGCATAGTTTTATCATATTACGTCAAAGTTCATATACACACAAGGTGAATGCATCCTATGCTTTCAAAATTGTAAAATCGTATCCACTAAATATATACATAGTAAACGCAATTTTTGTACCAAAAGTGAAAATTATTTTTCCTTATCGCAGTCATGGACACCTGGGATCTCGTTGGGGGAGTCAAAGATTTTATTTTTATTTTAGTAGGCACTATGTTTATTTAATTACAAAAGATGGTATTTTAATTTGTATCTAAATACTAGGTGTCCCCAATAAGAAGAGGGGTGAAACATTAGCTATGATGTCTATAGTCATCTAAAGTTGTTTCTTTATATTTGTATAGGCACATGTAACAAGGCTGTTGATCAAAATCCAACATGCTAAAGGAATTATAAAGAAAGTTTCTGATTACAATAAGAAAACAACAAGCTAGTTCAGGGTCACCTAGTGGACAAGCTCTGCAATCCTGAGTTCTCGTTCCTGGTGTTTTGTCATATGGCACGAATGAACCATTAGGACACTTCTTACAGTTTGTGGCCACGTAACCGACATCGTCAGAATAAAACCCTCCTGGAAAAATATTGTAACAAAATACAGTTTGATGCGAGACAAAAACCAGCCTTGAGTGCTGTTGTGATATTCTTGGGTTATAGGGTAGGTGTTGGTTCGATTAGTCGTGTTAGATGGTACGAAGCCAAAACTGGACTGAATTTCGTTCATTCCCAATATTCCTTCTCCCCTGGTATTTACTTTCTAAAATATTAAAATCCACACCTGCCTCGTTATACTTTTAGTGCTGCTGTGCACTTGACATCAATATCAAGCATGACTGAAGCCGGCCATGAACTTATTAGAAATTCAAGGAATTTAGCTATAAGTAACTGTCAAAGCCCTCGAAAGGAAGGCAAAAGGATAAAATCGTTTTTGCTAACCATATAGGCCGAATCTAGGGACTAGATCATGCGCCAGAGTTCTCTTGGCGGGATGCATGCATAATCAGAGAGTGATAATCTTGCAGTGAAACTCTCACATACCTGGAGGGCATTGTATACATCCTTCAGCTCCTTTAGAGGAAAAGTTGGAGAATGTTCCCACAGGACACGGTAGAAATGTGTAAGAATACGAGTCATTGTTAGGTATTCCTTTGAATCCAGCGGCCGCTAGAGCGGGTTTCAAAAACAGGCTTTCCTTCCAATGAGCTTCGACTGCTTCTTTATTGGAATTCAGAGGATTCCTGGAAAAAGAATCGAAGATAAAGAGAGGGGGGAAACGAATTGGTTTCCAACGACGCGTTATGTTTTTGTTGTAACCTTAAGCAGTCCGGCCAAGCATTTTAACGTCATTAATTGATATGGTGACGTCATCATTCACAAATTATTCACAGCAGAGAGTATATGTCTATGTAGTTTATCGAAAAATGATTTCCTTGAGGCCGGCAAGAAAACTGTGACGCGGCGATAGCGATATGATCTCCAAACAGCTGCCATCTTGGTTCCTTCATTTTGGATATCTTGATTTTGCCATGATGTCAGAAACGTGATTGAATTAGGCTACGAAAAGAATCCTTATATGATCCAAACATGTATTTGTTTATTCCAGAAAAATTAAATATTGTCATTACGACCGAAAAGTTGATTCAAAATGTTGCCCTGCCTGGCAGCACTTTCAAAATATGATTACCATGGTAACTCGATATTTAATGAACCTGTCTTTTCAGCGGCTTTGCATTTTGGCTTTACTGTATGAACATGGTAGATAGAAGATATAGGGTTCGGTCTTTCCTACGTACAGAACACATGCATGTTAAAACAAACTAAGGAAGGTTTTCCTTTTCTAATACAAACAGGTATATTGTGCAGCGTCTGTGACCAAGTAATTCAAATTTCAGTGTTCTAAGCGTTCTATTCTTTATCACTCTGAAACAAAAAGAATATATTCCATTGAAATTACAGTTATTTCTATTTCTTAATCAAATGAAAAGTTATTTAAAGACAAAACATTCGTACAGAACTAAATTGACATAACCTTAATCTACTTGCATTACTCTACATTGCTCTACTTATCACATTACTGTACTTATTGCATGAACCTACTTATTTCTTACAGAACATCACTCGTAAATAAGTTACTCTCCATTTTGTCCTTACATTTCTACTTGTTATTTACTTTGTTTTCCTCGGTTACCAGCTATTTACAATTAACGTACACTAACTTTTTTTAAAATTGCTTAAGTTATCTACACCTAGCTAGGAATACTTACACTATAAAAACAAACTGTAATTAACTATACAATGTGCCCTACATTTCATTCATTGCAAATTTCTGCTGGTGACCAGTTGTCAAATAGCTTTGGCAACTAAGGAATCGTGATACCAAGGCGGTGGCTTAGGTATACATGTATATCAATACTAGCGATGTTTCTTTAATATTCTAGTTGGCGGACTCACCGGTGCATATTAATGAAGGGACGGTACTTGACAGTGAAATAATGAAATTGATTAATTCCAAGAGACGATGGATGATTGTTTCTTGTTAATTCTTGTTAAAATAATTGTATCAATACTTGAGAAGGGCCCATTTTTCATGATATAAATTAAAAAGGTTACAGTTATGAATTAAGACCATGCACGGAGGTCGCTGAAGCACCTAGAACTCAAGATGCATTTGATGACAAGGAGGTAATCCGAAATTTAGTTAAGTTGATTAGATTAATCAATTATTGATCATTAATTGTGTAATTGGTGGAGTATCGCCCCATTGTTCTTAGAACTAGATACATTACAGTTGTAAATCAAGACCACGAAGGCCGTTGAAAGACTCCAGATTTAATATCTTTAGCTTCGTCCGCAGTAAGTATCTGGAAAAAAAGAAAAATATGTTGCACGTAAAAATAAATTCAAGGAACAAATAATTTCAAAGAAGTCTCTGTTAAACAGTAAGTTTAGTATTTATAATTTATTATTTTTTCGAATTGAATATGCTTGTAATCCGTTTTGTTTTGCGACCATACAATGTACCGTACGAATTTAAAGATATCTCGTATTCGATATTCCTTCGACACACTGTAAAAAAAATTCGAAACTGTTTGCATGTAAAAACTGTAAGACTGGCACTACAAAATAATACACCAGCCTCATTGATTGTACGCCATATTGGATTTCATAAACCCAGAAAAGAGGTTTGGCTGTAGAAAACCAAACGAATATTTACCGAAGTTGTTACTTACATTTTTAAACTGTTAACACCTCGTGTGAATGCTCCTGGTTGGATTGTCTTAATAGGATTGTCCGATAGTATTCTTAAAAGTTGACATCAACAATATAAAGATATAGTTAGAAAGCCAAATTTATCAATAGTTAGCAATTACGCTAAGGTCCCGACTTGTCTAAGGCCCAGCAGTTGTCTGGATGCGATAAGCTGGTTAATGCTTTTACCTAGTGGTTTCTTTTTAGTACGCTTTGGTGGGCATATCAGGAGAGTTTAGCCAATTAAGCTTGGTATTGTGACGAGTCGTAGTCGAGCCAACAATATCCAAGTCGCACCCAGAGGGTATTATATGGGTGCGTTCCCTTTGGGGTGATCTGGATCAGGATCAGTGATCCAAGATCACTCGGATCATAGTGCATCAAAGAAACCGATGAATCCGTGATCAGAGTGGATTCATCGGTTCCTTTGATGCACCATGATCCGAGTGATCTTAGATCACTGATCCTGATCCAGATCACCCCAAAGGAACGCACCCTATATCAGGTATTTGTATTAAGCCAAATTCGGCTAGAAATATAATCCGGCCACGTCAGGTCTGTGGCATGATATTGCAGGATATAAGGCCAGTATATATGGCTTCTGATTGGCTAAGGGTGAATTTGAATATGTTAATCATAAAAAACAGGGGAAAATAACCCAATTATTTTTTCAATATAAATGGACACGTCAAAGGATGGCCGTCAGGAATGTAGGATTTACTTTAAGTAAATAACTTTCTTCTCTTGAAGGGTTAAAATTGCTGTCGATTATCGAACAATAAACTGTTAGGAAAGAAAACCACTGAGATTCGCGGATTCTCATTAGGACACTTTAAATATCAATGGATTAAAAAAAAAATTGTTCCGCACTTCACAAAGAAAAACGTGCAAATTACGATATGTTCTAGTACATACAGATTTTTAAGAAAGACGCTGTCCACAATGGTATCACTTGGTATAGCTGTGATCTTGTTATTGTGCAGAAATCTAACAATCAATTTATGGACTAAGTATCTCTCAAATAAAGTACTACTGCATATAAGTGTAATTGACGAGGGGTGAGCTCCTATTGGTTATTAACTAGGCGTGCGGTAAAGATGGCTGGAATATATGGGCCAAGTTCTTCTTTTGCGTGTTTATGGACCGCGATATGGTATCATAAAAACTAGCAGATAAACTGCATCTTTGAATGAAATTTTTTTAGTTCTGTTCTTTAAGTTTTGGTTCACGGTATTAGTAAATTTAATCCAAGAATAAACATTCCTCACCAAATTTCCAATCAAATTGTATTTTCCTTTCAAACAATTTAAAGAGTTGCCTAGGAGTGTAGGGTATTTGTCGATTGATAAATTTTCCACAAAGAGACTTTTTACCTCAAAAGAGCAGCTATATACTTTGAATTTGGTGGGCGGATAGAGTACAAAAACAGTTTTCACGGGAATAGATTTGCAGGAGCTCTTGATCATCTTATTTCTGTAAGGAGTATCCATAGTTGCAATACTAGGTTTTTCAGGAGAAATTCTTACGCCCTCCCAAAAACTCGAACTAATTATGGCAGCTTCAATATAAGATTTCAAGGTCCTAAAATCTGGAATGATATCAATGATGATGATGAGCTTTTACCTCTCAGTCAATTTAAAACTTAGTTAAAAGAATTGTTTCCTTTCAAAATTACTAGTTTTTTTTTTTTTATCTTATTATTAGATTGATTATTTCTGACTCCTGGCTTGTTTGTCTGTGATGCTGTGTGTGCGTGAATGTGTGTGTTTTTGTCTGTTTGCATTTATTTTTCACCTGACCTTAATAATAATCCCTTATGAACTTGATTATGGCTGCCCTGCTATTTTAGCCCTCGTAGTTATTAAGGGTAGCCAGTACTCTATTTTTAATCAGATGAAATTTAAACTGAACTTTGTATTTATATGGGTACAAATAAAATGAAATTGTTGTTGGCCCGTTTGAAAATGAGTTTTTTTTTCGAAGTTGTCGAAAACGTTAAACTAGGATCTTAATTCAAAAAATTACAATTTCGGAGATACTCACACAATTTGTACATTTTTCAAACAGGAAAGCAGGCCCTTTGGTAAATGTTGAAGTTTGTTGAAGGAAAGATCTCTGCAGATAAAAAGTATTGTAGATGAATAATTTGGCTTTTATAAGTACTATCACTGATTATATTGTCTCTGAATTTTCTCGAAATTTGAATGCTGGTTAATTGGCTTAAGCATCAGTAAGAAATGGCTTTATAGGGTAACGGTTATATAGTAAGACTTTTTAATAATCAGAAATCGAAAAAATTCTTTTGATCTCTGAATTTCTTTACTGAGTAGAGAGACAAAGGAAGACAAACAGAGGGAAAAATCGAAAGAGAAAGAAGGAAAGAAAGAAAGAGAAACGAAAGAAGAGAGAAACGAAAGAATCAATAAAGGCAGAAAAAAATAAGGAATAAATGAAGGAGGAAAGGAAGAAAATAAAAAGAAATTAAGAGGAAATCCGATAGGAAATCGAGCGAAAGACAGAAATCTTGTACCAGAATAATGTCACGTATATTAAAATCCTTTTTGTATTTTCTAAAAGCTAAAGCTATGAGAAATTGCCTGAAGTAACACCAAAAACAATTTTTCATATGAACTCGATAAAATATATTTCAAAGTTCAGAGAAATTGTGGAAACACAGGCAAAATTTCATCATCAGTGTCATTTCACCAGTACTTTCAAGTGTTTCATATGAACTTCAAAATGTGTTTTCGACATTTAATTTGGTGTTGTTAGTAGTGATTTCTTTTGAGAAGATATTTAAAACAGTCGCACAGAAGTTTGCGCTTTGATGCAAGTAATCTTAGTACAAAGTTTTTTTTCCTCTTGTTACTCGAACTTCAGGTGGATATCATTAAACTTACAGATACATCAGTACTTTTAGAGGGCAAAACACATCGCCTGTTAAGTTATGAATATTGTTTGAATCCAGTTGCCTGTAATAGGAAAGTAGAGCTTTAAAATCAACATTTAGGACTTACAGAAATTTAATGTTTAAAAAGCAAAGTTGTATTTTATTGACTGATGGCTCCTGTTGCAGTTTGCACGAATGAAAGTTCGCAAGATGAGACCAGAAAGCATGCAAGCTTAAGACTGTACTAACAGTGAGCTGATGATAACTTACAGATATTTCAGTCTTGTCAATCTTGCAAAAATTCCGTCAGGCAGAAATTCAATAGCGTTAGACGTCAATATTCTGTGTAGTGTATTAAGCGATGAAAAAATGATTTATTTATTTTTGGTTAATTTTAGTTTAATTTTAATCAATTTTAGTTAATTTAACTCATTTTAATGTTTCGTGGCGACGTTCGTAAATAAAAAGACAGAAATATTGTCAAGTTTTAAAACATTAAGACTTTCTGCAGAAACTGGCATAGTTCCAGGCCATGCATAATGTAACAAAGCTGTTTCACTCACAGATGTTTCATCCATGTTGTCTGTGTGGCAAACAACTCGTGAGGTAGAAGTTTGATTGCATTTGAGGTAAGATTTCTAGAAAAGTACATCATTCAATAAGTAAAGCTATCAGTATTGTTAGAGGAGACACAACGGTCTAATGGTTAGTGAAATGGACTCCGAGTACAACAGTTCGAGCCCTAGGTGGTGTCATGCACTGTGTTGTGTTCTTGGGCAAGACACTTGCCTCCTTCCACCTAGGTGTATAAACTGGTACCAGCAAATTTAATGCTGAGAGTAACCCTGCGAGGGACTAGCATACCATCCAGGGGGGAGTATAAAGTTCTACCTGTGGACACCTGAGATAAGTGGAGGTTTGAACTTAAACCTTACCCAGCCTTTATCTAATACCATATTGCCTTATTTGTTTAATTTCTTTTTCTTTTTCTTTTTCGTAAAGGTGAATAAGGAAACGGACTGAGCTCTTTTCTCCATTATTACCTTGGTTATTTTTTTCCTGTGGAAACAACTCAAAAAGCCAACTGTTTCGCGTAACTAATCTATCGTCTCGTACCGATTTCCGTCTGCTAAGCAAACATTTTTAACTTACAGATTGTCCAGAAATGTGAGATTGGAAAGTAATCCATCTGGTAAAAACTGAAGATTGTTTCCAGCCAATGACCTGTGAGGAGTGTCACATGATTAGTAAGATCTCAGGGACACTTTATTTCTCTAGCGGAGTCTTCTGACATTCCGCGGGTATATTCGATATTTTGTAAACGTATAAATCTAGTTCAATCACGAATGCTGTTTTCTGATTGGCTACTCACTCTCTATTCTGTTTTATAATATAGATAGGACCCTGCGCGCACTCTGATTGGTCGAAAGTCGATGATTTATCGGAGTGTTTTATTGTTTTTCGCCACATTGCCTTTAGATCATAAAGCAAATGAGGAAGCCTATGCCTTGTGTTACACTGTGATAAAACACTCCGGACATTTGAGAACACTCGAGAAATGCAGAAAACGCTCGCCTGCGGCTCGTGTTTTCTACATTTGCCTCGTGTTCTCGAATGCCCGTCGGGTTTTATCACAGTGTAATACACGGCTTAGGCTTCTTCATTTGTTAAGCAGATAATGAGTAGCCTTACCCTGTGCAGTTGTTGACAAAATGGCGGCCGCTTTACGTTTTCAGTGTCAATAGAGAGAATTAAGAGAAAGTTTTGGACGACTAATAGATTTATACTAAAACAGTCAGATTATTCGCTCATAATTTCTATGCGCGATAGAAATCTCGACGTCATAATCTAAATGTTGAAAGTTAACCTGTGATTATATGTATATTCTATATGGTGGACATGGCTTAACTGAAACGGTCCGGGAGATTTTTTTCTTTTCCTTTCTTGTTT
>Ga0126339_10002602_pt1 | contig 12968 bp, 7 predicted proteins | sample OrbTmetagenome_2_FD_92532 | JGI IMG/M metagenome (GOLD analysis project Ga0126339, IMG submission 92532) | Coral microbial communities from Petempiche,Puerto Morelos, Mexico - Orbicella T R C metagenome | ecosystem: Host-associated > Invertebrates > Cnidaria > Coral | place: Petempiche,Puerto... | reverse complement strand
CGATACGATACGATACGATACAGACGTCTTATTAACAAAACAGGTTTCGCATACCGATGAATGCGTAGCATTGGTACTTCCAGTGCACTCGCGAGAAATGAGACTCGTCTCGTTTCTCTCGAGACGAGTCTCGCGAGAAACGAGACGTGTCTCGCGAGACGGTGGTAACTTACTTTTGAGCGGTACTGTATCCTAAGAAGCAACAGAACTTGTCTCTTGAAACACAGGATTTCATAATCACTCACTAAACTATACAGTTGAATATCGCTAGAGAAACCAAAGGGACAAACCAAAGGGAGTGTCTGTGTGATAGGGGTAGAACATCAGTTGATCGACCTGATGTTGAGTGAATGTTCTGTCATGGTTGGCTGTACAATATTTTGTAAATGTTCCTCCTGATCATTGGTCAGTACCAGTGAATGAAATTTGTACAGTTGATACATGTTACAAACAGCAATAAAAACAAACTAGCCAGAGTCATAAGCAGTTGTGGGTCGAAAGTCTAATATCTTCTTGTATCCCTTCGTCTTCCTGATCTAAAGGACAAAGCAAAAAATATGTTGGAAATATGGCAACAATTTCAAAATCAATAATTATGAACTGAGCTCTATATTATCAGTTACCCGGCAGCTTTCCGTGGTCCTCTCACAAATGCCCAATCAACAGATATTTTTTGTTCAAGAAGGTCTGATCCATTCAGTGCCTCCATTGCCGCCTCTGCTTCCTTGAATGTTTCATATTCCACAAGTGCATAACCCTACAATTAAATGAAAGATCACATCTCTGAGTAATACTAATTTTTTTTCATGCAAACAAAAGAAGCTTCCATATTTCCAAGGTTCACTTCGAACTTGATATTTCTTTCAGATAGCCCACATGGAAAACATAGTACATGTAGATTACAATAACCATTTCCCCTCCGTCATACCCCATATCACAAGACACAATTCATGTCTCAGAAGAAACAAGATATGAGATGGTAACTTACTTTCAAGTGGTACTGTAGTATGGTCAAATAATGCAATTACTTTGACATTTCTTTGAAACCTCATGATGCTAAGAAAGATGTGTCCAATAGCCCAAAGCTAATGGATTTTCAGTCAGGCCAGTGAATTCTGTCCTTCACTTGCACAACAGGTAAGTGAAGTTTTTTTGGGAACTTTTTTTAAAGAAATTCAAATTACAGAAACACTGTAAGAGATGAATTTGAATTGACACACTAAAGGTATTTTCATCTTAAGAGCTACCCAAAATCAAAGCACCAACAAGTTTCAGTAACCAAGTACAAGTTTGTGCCAACAGAGGTGACTCAATCATTTTTGCATGGGCTGCACCAGAAGTTTGTTTTTTATTTTACCTTCAAGAATCCTGTTCGCCTGTCCAAATTAGCATGGAGGTTTTTTATTTCGCCATACTCAGAAAACAAGTCATGGATATCATCTTCCTGGGCTTCCTCATGCACATTGGTCACAAACAGAATCCAGCCTTCAACAGCTGAAATAACAATTATATCATTTCCTTAATTACGTCTTCCTTAATCCTTCTTAGAGAATCCAAATCCTAGCGAGAGCGATCCTAGATACATGTCCACTTTGTAAGCCCATGGTGTGGGTTGTGATGATTTCCAGTCTGTACTGCGCAGTCTCAGAGCCCCAATGTTTGAGAGTCTCACCTGATAGAATGTCTGATATGAACCGCTTACATTGTCTTTGAGGCATCTTATATTCTTTATCCAACTGTTTCTTTGATTTTTACAGCTGCAGCTGTATGGAGTTGTTTCACCAAGTGATTTCAGAAAGAACGAAGCATAAAGCTGTGCATCCATGATGGCCGTTGACATGAAACTTTGAATTTACAGTGCGTCATGTAACTAGTTGCAAAATACTACATTTTGTGACATCTTGTGTGAATCAAAACAAAAAACATAACCAAACTCTTGAGAGTGCGCAGTACTTACTGTAAGTCATCTTTAAGCTCCATCTGCTAATGTTGTACCATGGTTTGTACCTATTGACACTAATATTATACATAGATGTACCTGTTTTCAATTTGCTACAATTAGGCACTTTCCTTCAAAATCATCATTACTACCGAAACAGGTAGAGTGTTTTTTCGGAGACGCATGTAAAAAGGTTGCCGTTAGCAACAAACGAGAATGTTTTGGGTCATGTGGCTTGAAGCCGTCAAATGAAAAGTCAAACGCACGCGAGCACATTCCTTCGTGCGGTCTGTGGCTCAGTTCTTCCAGCCTGAGTTTTTCCCACGCACTTCTTCTCATGATCATTCATCGATCTTTCGCTCTGATTGTTACTTAGTAGTGCAACATGATACAGATAAAAGTTTTTTATGACATTTCTCTTCCTGAAGATCGATGTGAAGTGTAAAGAAAGGATGTCAAAGCAATCGAGACTGGTGACAAGTATGATGTATCAATATTTCCCAAGCATACCACAAATTGCTATGCTATTGAGTACTTGGTATTAACTAGTATAAGCGTCTCATTGTAATTAGTAAAGCAAGAGACTTACAACGAGCAGGGCCTGTTTCGCCACCTTCATCAGTATCCATGGATTCATATTGCTCTTGTGCACGAGAAGATGAGTCACCTGAAATATTCAAACACAAAACATTTACATGTACAGTATGAGTTTGAATTTTCTGTGCTTTCTTCTACAGGTAAAATTAGGACCAAGGAGTAAAACTGGCTAGCAGTATTAAACAACTCCCCACTGGGTAAATAACTCGTCATACATTGCCACATTTCATTCACTTTACAATTGATACCTTAAAAGTGAAGTGCTATGTAGTACAACTATTTGGAAAACAGCTCTAAGAAAATACATACGCTAATTTGTTAAAATTGTGTTTCTATAACTTGATAGAAACACAGAACTAGCATGAGTTGTTGACGTAATGATGGCGTGAGCAAAGAGAATTTACATTTTGATGATCAAAGTAAACAAGTTGTTTCCCTTTTTCTGTCGCAGTGTTTTCTACATGTAAAAGACATAGAAAACATATTCTCCGTGTTTCTATTGAGGTACACATGTAGCAACACTCGTGAAAGTTTGGGAGAACTCGAAAGAGCAGTGGAAACACTTGCCCACGGCTCATGTTCCCACAGCATTTCTTGTTCTCCCAAACTCCCACCCATGTTTCTATTTAACAAATTGATTCTATGTTCCCGTGATGATCACAGATGATCACAGATGATGTCAAAATGAGGTAAGAACAAATAAGTGGCACATGAGGTAATAGCCAAGTGTGTCACTGATGTTCTCGCCACAATTTGACATCTCCTGTGATCTATTACTGATCAGACGCACCACAACATGGACTCTATTTCAAAATCTTTCAACACGACTCGGAAGCCGGCTTTTGCCCACTTTGGCAAACATGAAAAAAGCCATTTGACATGATCTATTGTCTATACAAAATGAAGCAATCTCATTGGTTGCTATGCGTAGCAAAGAATTGTGATTGATCCGGGAAAATCACACCACTGTCAAACTTGACTTGAGTGTCACTTCTCATGGAATGAAAACTTACAGCTAAAGCAGAATTGAACTGCGAAATCTACAAATCTTAAAGAAAATGCTGGAAAAGTCAAGTCAGTTTTTGTCATCAGAGCACAAGGTGCATACTCTTTGAAGCTTTTACAATTCCATGACTTTCCATGACCTTTTCCATGACCAAAGTTAAGCCGTTGTTCTCAGAGCAGTATCAAAACAATCATTTATTTAACAAATTTTCCAACATTATAATGTATAAAATGTGTGCTTGTGTCTATTTCTACTGAAATTAAAGCCTGTTTCCAACTCCTCTGTTATTTTTTCAATTTCTAAAACATTGTTTTGCAAAGCATAATTATTGCTTTTCCAGGACTTTCCATGACCTTCACTTAAATTCCATGACTTTCCAGGCCTGGATATTGAAATGACATATTCCATGACTTTCCAGGTTTTCCATGACCTGTACGAACCCTGGAGCAGCCCTGTGGGCCAAAAGGTTTGGACGTTACCTTGAATACCGCAGGAGTTGAAAAATACGTCCCAAAACTTGCGGTTGCAGTCAATCTGGAGGCCATTCGATTTGAGTTTTGAATGAAAGGAGCGTTAGTGACGGTGGAAATTTGAATCCTCTATGGTTGGTGATTCTCAAATCAGTTTGAAATAGTGTCGGAGAAACCTTTTAGCTGCGATACAGTTGGCCGTGAGCTGTAGTGAGCTATACTTTGCTCGCTGCTGTGCCCTGAAACGGACTGGAACATTTGCATCGGAAAGCAAGGTTATGTGCTTATTTTAACTGATTTTAAGAAGTGATGTTTTGATGTGTCATTCCTGACATCAATCAGTGTTTCAAAAGTTATTCTGTTGTTTCTTGGGTTTGTTAAATTCGAGATAAAGCAATGGTTCTCGGCTTACCAAGACCAAGTTTGTGTTTGGTTTAGTCTCGCTTGACTGCTGACTGAGACTGCTTGAGTATTTTTTCTGAGTCATTTTCTAAAAAAGAAATGGCTTTATCTTCCTTCTTCCTGCTAGACTATGCTTGTCGTACCTGTTCAATAGCTCGCCAAGACTTTTTTGTACCTTATCTTTTGCCCAGTCATATAAAATAATATCTAAATTCTCAAAACTTTCCGCCATTTTAAAACACAGAGGGAAAAACTTTGTAATGATGACGTCAATCATGCTTCTGTCCTCTAACAGATCATAGAGGCACAAACAAGAGAAATGAGCAAACACTCTCATACAATTTCCATGGCTTGTGTCCTCTAGGCCTCGCCGCCGAGCTGAATCTTTATGTTTCCAAAACAGTCTTTGTCACAACTCATCACAAGTTAAGTAACAAGTCAGATAAAATGACACAGACAATCAACTACTGTAACAAAGAGGTGTAAAATTAAGCCTGGTGGTTCCCTGATAGGTAACTTTGTCATTTCCGATCTCTTCAATTCATTTCTACTTGTATAATAATATGGCATAAACATAATCAAAAAACTGTAGTCAAATATTTCCTCAACTGCTCTGCTCTCATGTTCCTCGTGGTGAATAAAAGATATTTCTCAAAGTACAATTAAATTTATCGCAAGTTTGTGAGCCTGTAAACACAGACAGTTTCGAAAAGTACGGAAAGCTTACAAAAAACTCTCAATTTCTGTAAGAATTGAAGTAAATGCGTGTCACATGTTCGTGAAGAAAAGAAGTTTTCAGAAACGAAGTTTATATACAAGCGTGAACGTACTGGCTTTGAATCCTCGTCCTTTACGTTTCGTGACAGCAGACTTCAGCTTCTGAATTCCCTCTGTAAAGCAACGCATATCATGGAATACTTAGGACCAAAATCGCGTATATGAACTGCGGTTTATGAAGCAAAATTCTTACCGTCTCCTTCATCCTCAGAAAAACCACCTTTGTCTTCCACACCAACGTCGAGAACATCCGCCATCTTTCTTCTTCGCGCGTGGTTTTAGTGGCTAATACGCATGCTTCGTGTGTGACACCGAAAAGTGCTCTGGCATCGCGGGCTCGGTATAAAAGAAGGCTACTGGGGTCCACTGGGGTCCACTGGGGCAGACTGGGGCGAAGTTAAGGGTGCTTAAAAAATAGTTAAAGTGGCATTGTTTTCCTTTTATCAGTCAGTTCTACTTACTACAGTTAACCTAATTTACAGTACCTGAAACCCGGGAACAAATTATACAAGAATGGGCAGAAGTCTGAGGACGAAGGTACAGGAGGCAGGAGAGCAGGGTACAGGAAAGAGATTTTACCTCCCACCCCACATTTTTGCTAGTGGATATCAAAGCTTTAAACTGTTTAAAACTATGTTCTGTATGACTTTGAAGTCAGGATCCACCATACTAAGTTTCTTTTAATGTGTAAAGTATACACTTCTTACGACCTTTAAAATTTATGACCCAATAGTAGAGATTCCCCAAAGGTAACGTCAAAAAATTGTGGCCGCTAATAAATCCTGAAAGTAGCGACCCCCGGAGAAAGCCGATTCCCAACCACCCCCTTCCACCCCATAAATAGTGAGACCCAGGTTCAATGGTATATTTATATTTATTTTCCTAGCTATCAATAGTCAGGTTAAAGTTACATATGGTAAGGCACTCTACAACAAGGGAAGGTGTAGTTTATGCCACAAAGCATTGTGAAATGTCAATTTGTGCTTCATCTAATAACATTGTGCCACATTAAAGCAAAACCTGTGGAATTTTCATCAAGTAACAGGAACCTAATATAGTGGAAACTTTGATTCAAATTAATATCATTTTCAACAATAGCGCATATTAAAAGGAAAGTTCCTTCAAATTTACATTGAAATCTTGACCAGTACTGAGAAACTGTTACAGCAGACTAACATAGCAGTGCGTCATGAAGTACAAACAGTTTATGGTATCTACCAAGCTTTCCTGCTGACCACTGACAACACGGTCTAGACATAAAGAGCTCACCCATGTGGCAGCAATAGATTTAAACTGGAAGAAGAGCCCAGTCATACGAACTTCATATATAATGTTTCTTGCTCCCTGAAAGTAACAACCCCTCAATAGTCAATCAATAAATCAATCAATCAAACTTTATTTAAAGAGGGTGACACTTAATAATTAAAAAACTAATGAACTTGTGGCCCTCGATAAACATTGTTACAATTTAAATAAAACCTATTTTAATTAGTAACCTAATTAAGAATTTATTTAAAACCTAATTACAAATCACAATGTACAACAGATTTAGATCTGCAAGTCAAAGGTAAAACATATTGCTCATATCACGCAAACTGAAAATAAATTATCTAAAAAAGGAGTAAAAATCTTATCCCTAAGCTGACTTAATGTAATAACCTTCCGCGAGTAACGAGCCCCAAAGGTTGCTAATTCTGAAGTAACGAGGGTCGCTACTTTCAGACGTTTACATGTATAGTACATACATGTGGGACAACATTGATCACACATAAACAAAAATAAACACATGTATTGTAAGTATACACTACAGAGGCTTGCTGTACATCATCTGTATAGGAGAATCCTTGTTTACAATATTTGCCCAACAGCATAAGCAATTCAGTTTCTGATGGAGCTACAAATAAATCAGTTCTGAATATTGAAAGCTCATAGTATGACTAACTCTGCCAATGAATATGAGCCTGATGTATTGAATACCTTTTGTGCCACATGGGTTTAAAAACTTAAAATTTTACAAAGAATGTGTGAGCTCATTAGCGCTTTTGCCACCCAGAAATTTTGCAGTTTTTGAAAGACAATATCTCCTTGAATATTACACCCAAAGAGCTAAAACTTTCACCATGTATTAAGTTTCACTAGCTCTTTAGCTGCCTGGAGTCAATTCATATTGAACATGTTTCCTTCTGTAGGCAAAGCCATATGCAAATTAGCAACAATGTAAACAATGACATCAGCATGAATCTCCCTATAGCAAGTATACTAGTTACCGCCATGTGGGACAACAGCACATATAAACAAAAATATGTACATGAGGCATGCATGCTGGCCTAATAATAACATTTAGCAGATTGTTGCATTAAAGGTTTGCTGGTACTGATTTATAACCCTTGGTAGAGAGAGGTACAGATATGGTGAATCAAAGCAAATATTTTGCCTAAGAACAAAATAAAGGGATCACTGACAGACCTTAAACCTGCAACACAACATGCGTGTTACTTATTAGACCACTATACCTAGTATCAAGTTAAATTAATGAATTTAACAACTTTACACGAGAAAACACTTCAGTTATCACTGTCTTGTTCATTGTCATTTGAAGTGTAAAGTGACTGATTTCTCCGTTTTAGTTTCATGACCTTCTTCTGAGGTTCTAAAACAGAGTTATCCTGAACTTTCCCCTCAGGCTCCTTACAATCAGATGTTCCGTTGTCTGCTAAAGACTTATCATCTGTGAAATTCACACTGTGATCTATGTCTCCAGAACAAGAATTCATAGGCCTTGGGAGTTCAAGGCGAGGTCGATTTTGATTCGGTTTGTTCATGCTGTTAGTACCAATGTTTTTATCAGCATCAGAGTTACCAACAGTCACTGCTCCACTTTCATCATCATCATTATCATCAATGTCGATTTCATCTGGGTTTCCATCAAGAGCATTATCATCATCACCATCACTCAGATCAATTTCCTCAGGATTGGGACAATGAGTAGCAGTCTTCTCTGGACAACAAGGATTAATAATTCCAAGTGCGGAGCAAAAGGTTTCTGTTTGAGGGTTTATCACAGGAAGAACTTGATTCATTTTTGTTTTCTTAGGTTCCTCTGGGTTGTATGGAGCTGTAGTAATCTGAAAATTCTCTGGAATCTTTGGTGGATTGCCAAACACTTCTACAACGTCTTCAATTACCTTATCATCAGGTCTAAAGCGTGACATTTGTTCTGAATTTGGAAGTACAGTTAGCCTTGGTGTTAAGTTGTTGAGTGCATTTGTAAGCTTTGTTACTGCAAGCCATTCAGGATCATAAGTTAGCTCTAGAGGTGCTGTCACCGGACCTACGTCAATCACTTGTAAAAACTCACGTCTTGGGAGACACTTATCCAGGGCAAGGAACTTTGTGAACTTGACACCATCTTGGCATTTATGTGGTATCAGTGCTGGAAACTTAGCATGCATGTGTGCTGCAAACCAGTACTTTGGCTTGAGCAAAGTCAGGAGCTCTCCCGTGGGAGGACTTCCCAAAGTGTTGTTCTCAATCTCCGGCCTGAGAAATTCTTTAAACTTGTATAATGCTTCAAGGTTTCCATGGTGATAAACCCCTACAGGCCAGTCATGTGACATGAATATATCAATGGGCTGGGAAATGAGTTTCAACATAAAAACATCAAAGCTTCTAACATGATATGCACTGCGAACTGTGGATTCATTGTAGGGTGGCTTCTCAAAATGCCCCTTGTTGTAATCATGGCCTTTGTAAATACCAGAGAGACCTCCAATTCTAACTCCGCCATAATTGATTACCCCACAATAACCGAGGTAGTAAATATTAGGGGCAACCCACCCCCCATAGGGAAGTTCCCATAAATGATTTGTGGCTTCATGATTGCCTCCAATGAATACAGTAAGCACAGGCGCCTTCTTTTCACCGGAATAATACTTATAGAATGTTTCCATGTGTCGGTATTTTGGTGGAACAGCCATGCAAGACAGATCAGCTTCATTTCGAACGGCTTGGAAGTCGCCACAACACAAGAGCAAGTCAACTTTTATGTTCTCTTTCTTTTCTAAGTGCTCCAGCGTCTCGTAAATCTTGTCCAGTTCACCATGACAGCAGCCTTCAACAGCAATCTTCATGTTGAATGATCTAAATCTCTCTTAATCCTGCTAACTCGACGCTAAAATTTCCAATTAAATGCAAGTGTCTCCCTTATGGCCAGTTAGAGGAAGAACGGGAAAAGTTGCTCGCGAAATATCTGAGCCCGCGTTCTGTCTGTACAAGTCTGCGCATGCTTCCCAAGTTGTCAAGAAAATTCAAGATGGCGCAGGTTGGTGACGAAATTCTGCAATTTTGTGTCATTAGAATGTGTCTTTCCTTCTAACTTCTGCACGAAACTATTGAAAACTGTTCTAACGGTGCTTCTCTACCGTATTATTTTCTTAAAAACAGATGTTATTCGGAAGATACGTCTGTCAAAGCTGTCGTAACTTTGCCCGTGTAGGCCTTCACGATACACGTGCAAATCAATATTTCGTTGGCGCTTCAGTTCTGCCAAGTAGATTACGACAAGGGGAATGCAGCTCACAACAGGTACTGGTATCAGTGCATTACAATTGCACTTAAGCTTTGTCTAGCTAGTGTGAGAGTTCTGATGCAAAGCTGCTGATCTCAATCTCAGTCGGAAGATGGCACTATATGAACTGCTGATACATGTACTCCTGGTTTTGAGCAAGTTATTACTTGTAATTGTACTGAAATATCGGGATTGTAAACCTTTGCACATTAAGTGGGTATTGCAGTATAGATGCCAACCTAAAAAAATTGAAATCCAGGGGATAACCAATTTTCAGCTCTTTGAATCCCCCACCCCCCACCCCCGAGATCTACCAATTGAACTACAAAAAGGCATCAGATATCGCTAAATCCTCCTTCAAAATGCCAAAAATTGGCCGAAATAATAAGTGGGGAAGATATAATTTAACCGATTTCAGTATCTGGGAGATTTGATGACCCTTACAGGAGACAAGGAGATTTAGTCTCTGTGCAGAAGACTCCCAGATAATGTGAGAGAGTTGATTTAGATGCTGTAGGTTTTCATCACTTTGCAATGTGTCAATCATGGATTACATTTGATGACGTCTTTCTCATCTACATACATGCATATTCACCAAGAATTTATCAACTTTCATTATTTACATGTACATGTTCAGTATCTTCTCACAGGATGCTTTTGTTATGTAGGATGTATGTTTTATAGGAACCTACATGTAATAAATGGCCTGGCATACCATATCTCAATGTTTAGAGTACCCACTCCATATCTCGGAGGTTAGGTTTGAATCTTGTCGGGTACTCGTGGTTTTTCTTTGTCCCATACTCATGACATGACGAACATTTCATTTCTCAGTTGTGTTAAAAATGCATTCAAAACAATTGTGGTGGATCATATCTGGCCCACTTAATGTACCTATTTCTTTGCAAGCTCCAGTAGCATAGAAAGCGTTACTGTAACTTCATTGTAGCAATTTAAATATTTTTTTAATTTCCATATTATTACAGATAAGGTGGTATGCTTATAGAAGACCAAATGAACAACCTGGATTGATAGGACGGTTTATAGAAAATATAAAGGAAGGCTTTGAGAGGAATAAAGAAATGCAGGTTTGTTCGAAATATTTCTAGAAATAATGAACAGTTGCATGTATGTGGATCTTCTTCGATAGCATGATTTATACTAGGTGTAAAGTCTAACATAAATTTCATTTTGAGGTCTGCTTTGATGTTTTAGGAAAATATCAAGAAATTTCAAGAAGAAGCAAAAAAATATGAGCAGTCAGAAACATTGTCAACCAGAGTTAAGGTTGTAAACAAGATAAAGGTAAGCTTTGAGAATTATCTGGGATTGTTCTACACGTGTTATCAAATTAGTGACTTATATGTACCAGGTAATCACATGCAATACAAAACAGCACAATATTACATGAAGATGTGTAATAGGACAAGGTACATGTATATAACGTGACATCAGTCCTAGCCATTAGGTATCAGATTCCTTGAGCTTTGTGTCATTGTACAGTCAGTAGTTTTGTGTCTAAAAGAATCTTTGATTGTGTTGACTTCAGCAGTTACACTGTATAATGCTGAAGGGTTGCAAGTTACCAAGTAATCATAAATATATTAAGTCATTTGATAGTACTAGAATCACAGGGCGTACAAAAGTTAGTGGGTTCATGAAGGTTTTTAACAGGAAGCCATATTGATTTTCACAGGCAGGCAAATCTTTTTGCACTGATCATGTGTCAGAAAGTTTGTCTGAACTCAAGATGGTCCAACCAGGCAGGGAACAAATTTTCCCAAAAACAGTCAGTTTCCCCAGTGTCTTCTCTTTAATGAACCCCTTGCAAATGTTTTGTATGCATGCTCTTGGGAATCCTTGTTACCCAATACTGTATATGAATTAAAAAGGAATCATTTGTCAGAAACTGACTGTGTCGTGTCATTGCTTGTATTAGGATAGTGTATCAGGTGCATCGATGAGGACTTCTGCCGTGGTCAAGAGCTTCTCAGGAGCCTTTTCAACGAAAGTCTCCAAAGTACAGTGTACATGTATACTTTTAGTCACTCATAAAGAAATGATGAAGCAGATTATTTAACTACTGGTATTAATAATAACTACCAATGGTGCTTGTAGGCAGGTGTCAAAAAATCATGAAACTCCAGAGTACAACATAAAAATAGTTGTCTGCACAGGCTTGTCTATTTGTTTTCCATAAGACGATGTTTGTAGTCCTTTTAAGAACTATTCTTATTTTCTAAACCGCAATTTTAATACTGGGAACAGTGGAGCCACTGTTGTACTTCCGAAAGTGAATCTTAAATTTGCTCAGAAAAGTTCTTTTTGTTTTTTGGGGGTGCTTTAATTTTTAATTATTTACCTTTGAAAACTACAGTAGGCAGATTAGCAGTAGGGTATTATTTAGGGAGTCTCTAGGTGAGTTTTTTTTGTATAGTGTAGTTAATGCAGTTTGCATTAGTTATCAGTATTAGCATTTTGTTAATGGAGTTATTTTTGCCTTTTTATCTTATTTTAGTTTATATTTTACATTTTTCTTTTAAACAGGAACCCTTTGATAACAGTAGTTGTGTACTGAAGGGTTATCCTGTATGAATATTTGCTATTATTATTTATTATTATTATACTTCCCACAAGTTGTTTCATTTAATTATGTTTACAAAAAAGTGTCCAGAACACTGGAAATCTTTTTTTATGATTGTGATAATGTTTAAGTGATAAATGGCCTCAGTGTAATTGTAGCTGAGCCGGTTTGATAGTTGTTATAATTTGTATAACATTGATGATCATAAAATCTTATGTGATTTGCACACTTCATAGCCAATTTGGTTGAAACAAGGCAGCATGGCTGAGTGGTCAGCACGTCAGAATTGTAATCCAGCAGTTCCAGGTTCGACTCCCGTTCTAGCCACTACCAGGATTTGTTTTACTGTCAGTAGTTCCGAGTTCAAATCCTCAGCCACGCTTGTAAATAACCAACTGGTTTGCCTCTGCCCAGTTAGGATTCTTAGCATTGTTAAGAATTTGAAGTATTTGTTTCAGTTGTTTGCTGAGCCCACTAGCCTTTGTGCTATAAATGCTGCTGAGGGTAAACAAGAAGATCTGTTAGATCTTATAACCGCGCTTTTAAAATTTAACTGTTTTCTTAGTACTACAGTCGCAACGCAGTGCATATTCCAAAGCAATCTTTGATGATTCATTGATTACTGT
>Ga0126339_10002599_pt1 | contig 12973 bp, 6 predicted proteins | sample OrbTmetagenome_2_FD_92532 | JGI IMG/M metagenome (GOLD analysis project Ga0126339, IMG submission 92532) | Coral microbial communities from Petempiche,Puerto Morelos, Mexico - Orbicella T R C metagenome | ecosystem: Host-associated > Invertebrates > Cnidaria > Coral | place: Petempiche,Puerto... | reverse complement strand
GCCAAATGCCACACGCTCAGGGCGAGCCATAACTAGGAGATCCGAAATTGACTTCTCTTTCTTTTGATTTGTTTTTCAAACAACAGCTCTCTGTAGTATAGGGATTGTAAATATTGTCTTCACGGTGAGCACAAAACGTGAAGCAGGGGGATAATAGAGAAATATTAAAAAAGTTGAAATCTAAATATTGTTTGTTTGGGGGTCATCCCAAAAAATGACCGCTATAAGGGGGGGCCACGTGAAAAAATTGGTAAGCTGAGGGGGGTCATGCGATTTTTAAATGGTGCTTCCCAAATCCCACCAGCCCCCCCTCCCTCATAAAAAATGAACGGTCCCTAAGGTGGGCATTGATCATTATAAACAACAACATTTGAACATTTTTTTTTTTGCAGAATAAACATAACCTATAAGGAGAAAACTGAAACACCGAGCATAATTGCATTTTAAACTAGTTTTCAAGATCATGCTCGAAAAAAAATAAGAAAAGAAAATCAGTGGTTTTCGAGGCCATTCTTCAGTAAACGACAAATATGCTGTAAACGTTTCAGACGTGTTTACCAGCTTCTTTCCGATATTATAAAGGGTACGCATGATTCATTTAAGTTTTTAGGATATAGTTCTTTAATACAATTTTAATGATCATTCATACATGCATTTTTGAAAATCATGTAGCTTCTCAAATTTTCTGGATAGACTTGTTGAAAGGCATACAGTTTATCTAAGTCAGCTTTTACCGCCCCTTCGTCGGTTTTCTGACTTTTCGAAGGTTAAATCTCGCTTTGTTCTTTTACGGGTGTTTTCTTTTTTCGTAAAGTACGTGTAAACCGGAAAAACGCTTTTCATTCTTTCGCGTTATTTGTTTCTTTAATTTTCATTGTTCGTGAACGTCAATGGTGAAAAGCCTAGCTTACCACTAACATCTCAAAAGGCCGTCGACACTTATTAATTTCCCAGGCGCTAATGACGATTGACCTTTGTCTATGCAAACAAAACCCCATACAGACTGTCTGCTGTTCATGTTGATTTTTACCTCGATATAGATGACAACCGAGCTGCTTTACCACACCACAGACCCGCAAAGGCGCCAGATGGAATGCTAGATAACCGATATCAAATGCCTGGGTAATACGATTATGTCTACTACCGGAAGAATTATCTAATTACTGTCAGAACTTCAGAAAATTAATTAGGTGTGCATACCTCTATCTGTGTTGACCGGAGTGCTAAAACGCGTTTTATTTTTTTCAACAACGGCTACATTTCACTGAGGAGATTAGGAAGGTCGTGGTCAAGATGGCGTAAGTGTATCGCGGCTAAACAAGATCGCTAAGGGTAGGTGTGCTCGTTAATCCTGCTGAGGGCTTTATCTCGCTATTTCCTTCCATGAGGTTGTCTCTGTAAAACGCTGATAGTTAGCGTCAGGATGGCCCTGAACATTGTACGTACTAATTTCGTTTTCGTGGAAACTGAGTAGGCCAGACTCAATCTTTGCGACTTTGACACGTTTATTGGAAACTTGAGCTTCGTTTAGGGACAAACTAGGGGACCCTTTCTTCATTCATTCCTTTCAGTTTTCGGTTCTTTCTAGAGCCTTAAAATATGGGCAGGCATTGACCTGTATGAGAAATTGCCTGCGGGCTTGAAAGAAACCATTTTTTCTAGAAGCTCAGTAGTATACGTATTATAGCTTTGTAAGAGGACGGTCTTTTTATTGTGGTCAGGGCTAAAGAACTTTAAGATAAGAACAAACAGTTGTTTCAGTAGGTACACAGAAATCATAATGTTGGAAAGAAGTAGCAAAGAATAGCTTTCTAGAATGTAAAGTTAGCACTCGTCCTAAACTATAGGTCGTCTTATTTCTGAGTTCGTCATAGGTGGTATTGAAATGCACCCTACATAATTTGAGCTCAGACTATGTATGTCAACCTGTACTGAATAAACACGAAAGCAAAGTTTTGAAAGGAATTTAAGCTAATTGTTTGTTTACCAACGTCGGTAAACGCTAACTTCACAATCTTCACTGACCAATAAGTAATGAAGTCAATAGAATTACATATAAGCAGTACAGCTGTCAAGAATTAATGTAGATTTGTCCCAACCGTCGTGAACTATGGGTGCGGTTTTTGCCACCGAGCTCAAATCAGTTGACAACTCAGTGTAGCGATAATTTCACATTGCAATAAACCTACACTTCACAGACAAAAGAAAACTTATATTGTTTTAACGAACTTCTGTCACTTAATACAATTTACCCTTGGAGTTTATTAGCATCAATACAAAGCTGATTTTTTTTTTTCGGTATTTTAATAGTGTTATAATTCAAATATCAGAGTCGAATGTTCGTGACAACAACCTCATTAGATACTTTGCTTTCCTTGGCAAGTTTGACACACTTACTTTTAACAGAATATACCATTTAGATTTTCTAGTTTAGATTTTCCAGTTGGAAGTAGACAGCTCTAACATCACCTAAAAATTGTTCCTTTTGTGAGCTTAAACAGAATCTGGTAAATTGCCAAACATGCGATAACCTGCCAAATTATCACTGATTGTGAAACGATTTCTTTCAAGTAGAGGAGAAAGTACAATGTAGTATTTCGAGTGTTTCGTGCATCTAAACAAGGTCTCGCAAAGTGAATAGAAATATTAGAAAAGTTGAAGAGCTTAGCAATCAAGAATTGGAGTAAAGGAGAACACGACACTGCATAATCGAGCGGAAATTGTAAAGGTTCTGAGCCAAAAAGATTCCATATTCATTTCCAAATCGAGTCTGTTTTGTCGTATTTATTCAGAGTTAGCCAAAATACAACATAGTTGATTGCTTTATAGCTAAAATTGCTGCTACAGGTTCTCAAAACGGTATGCTACTTGACTTCATGCAGCCAGGGGGCGAACTCTTGGATAAGCTTAGAGATTTTCCAGGATCCATAGCGATGGGTGTCTCTCTATCCTAGAAAGTCAGTTGTACGGCTGTGGTATTTTGAAATTTCACCAAAATACAACCGTACTAAGGAGTAGTGTAAAGCACATTTGCTGCCACAGTGGGTTTATTATTACAGGACCTCTCTTGTTATCCAGTGCGTGCAGTGTTCCTCGAGCGTAGCTCGTCAGCGTTATCTGTTTACACACACTTTTTCATTTCATTTGTGGAGGTCATTTCTAAGGGAGCACGTACGCGTCAGTTTTACCGATGGCAGAGATTGATGTGTCTGATCAAAAGATAACTTTTTTCCTGCCAACCTTGTTTAGACAACTCTGAACTTCTTGGCGCTGTTAAGGGGGTTATTTTAGGTACGAGGTCGCCCCTAGTGTTAAACACACTGATCGGGTAACGAGATTTTGAAATCGAGAAAGGGCCGTTGACGCCGGAGCCCTTGTGAAATGCGTTTATATTGTTGTCTACAGCGGCGAGTTTAACCTTTCAGGTTCTGATCCGTTTCCTCTCTAAAGTTTCACCAGGTATTCTGTTCGCAGTTTCCACCTTTTATCACATCATTACTACGAAAAAGGCGTAAGTTTATCACTTAAGTTTCTGGTTCTGTTTCAGAAAGAAGCACCGCTTTAGCGCCGAGTTTCCAATCTTGTTAACCATTTGGGTCTGGCTACTTCAACACTTCCGTTGATAGAAGCTCAACTCGATACACAATGCTAACGCATCGCTGTTAAACACAATTTGCGCTCAGATTATAATGACTTCTAGTGAACAGAATAAAATTAATAAAGTCAGAGGGACCCTGAGGAACACTGGAAAGGAGAGCCACACCTTAAATTCCGTGACCAATTATTTTACCTTCCTTCCTATGCATTACTTAATAATCGGAGGGCCGAGCAAAACATTTCTGTACAAGAACACTCTCCAAGTATAGGCCCGAAAAGAGACTATCGACAGTATCGAGCGCAATGGACACTTACTAATGTTTTTAGAAATACAGTGATGAAGCTTCACTAGGTCGTTAGCGAAGCTTAGCACTAGATTTCGAAAGAGTAAACTGATAAAATAAACCCCACCCAGGTCGAGGGGTTCGTTGATGCTGCGATATCAGTGGAATTTTGTATAGATTGAAGCACCTATTAGTTTTACGGATTAAAGACTTACGTTGGCATTGTCCACAAATAACAATCATACCGCTTCAAATATTGAGCTGTATTCAATAAATGTAAAGAAACTTCAAGTGTGTCTCTCATGCTGTATTTTGGAGTAGTGAATATATTTCTAGTGCTTTGTAAAGTCAAAACCACTTACCTGTGGTTAGTTGTTGAGTCCGTGTACGAATTCACATTCCAGCAGTGAAAGTTCACACAAATCCCCTTTATATCTGTCGCCGTTAAAATTAATGACTATTTTTCTATTGTGTTCTCTGCTGAAATCCCGTTCATTTACAGAACATTCCACGTCTAAAATCCTTTTCAGTGCACAGAAAGTTCGCAACGTAAACAATGACATGACAGAGAAGATGAAGTGTTCACATCTCTGTGATTACTATTTGTCTATCTCTACTATCTGGGTTTCAATTTCAGTTTGTTATGTTACACCTTTTCGGTAGTTTGTGCAAAAAAATTTGCTGGAATTCTTTTTATTTAAGTTAATTTAAAAAAAAAATACGAAACAGTTACATAGTTTCCCTTGATTTTGGATGTTTCCTGACAAATTTTGTCAGGTTCTTGCTTGAGTGAATCCTATACACCATGATTTCCCCAAACCACTCACGAATCACCTTTTCTTTTACTTTATCCGTTTCTTTTTTCACTTGGAGGAAAAACCTTGGCAGACGAGAGAGATATTACTCTAGATACTCGGCTCAGACTTACAATTAGAGATTCAAAAACTTCCGCAACCTGTCTGTTTCGTGGTGTCCATTTTCTTCTAGACTCTGCCGAGTTGTGACTGAAAATAATCCTTGTTAGCAAGTGAAGAAGCGACTTTGAAATGTCGACATGCCCGGCTCAAAATTAACCTCTGCTAAAGAACTGCTTATTAAAGCTTTCTGGGGGACTATGTTGTCGACGCTAAATTTCAAAGCGCCATAAATCATGCTGTCGTACGTACACAAGTGCGTAAACGACTTATTGTGTTTCTTGGCTCTATACCGAATAGATTATTGCCCTTTAATCCGGAATTCCTGACTGTTCTTGTGGACCAAATTCGATGTAGTGTTTCTTCGCGAAGCTAGAGGCAATTTGAAATTGTTTTAATGGTCGTTAAATGCATCAAGATTGGTTGATTATGACGATGCAGAGATGAGACAGAAAACAGGGCAACAGAATTGCTAAACGCAGGTAAAGTGACACTCTAAAGAGAGTTTTGGATGTAACCTTACAGTGGGTCACGAAGCATCTTTAGGTTGTGCCACTGAGCGGTATTATATCCTTTACAAAACAGTAGTTTTTCAGCTACTCTTTGAAACTCTAAAGAAAACAAAAGCAAGTCATCTATCAGAGTTGATCGCCACTGGAACTGTAAGTGGCGATCCTCACACCGCGAGAAGAAAAGTGTTCATTTGATCGCGGAGTTGGTCACAAAACAGCACCCACCGCAAGAAAAACACTCTTTTACCAGTTCTCACGAGTCCCCTCAGCGAGACAATCCATCACTGGATAAAGAGACAAAAGCTCTCTTGGAAGCTAACGAATGGTTTCACACTTCTGTTTCCTTAGTTTATAAATCATTTTTGAAAGGTATTGTCCTGATTGAATAAGCTTCCCTGACCCTCCCGCAATCTGTCGCGAGAAGATAACACATTGAAGCTGGCATATTTCACATTCAGGCAGGCATGTTGGTGTTACTATTTGTCACAAAAGGAAACCTCTGATAATGATTCTATTACATCTTCTGCTAGCCTAGTATGTCTAAAAAAGCTAGCTCCTCAAAAAAGGGCTTCATCAAACAGGACTGTAGAATTTTCTAGCCTAAGATGGCGGTCCTGGAATCGCCAAGAAAAGCGCAACTGCTAAGTTGACTGTAAGTTGCTCTGTATGGACGAAGCAATGCAACAAACCAAAAAATTGTCTTTCAGGAAGAAGAACAAAACAACAAAGAAATTATGTCTTCGTAGTTTATTCATATCTACAAACGCGAAACTCGATAATTTGATATTTGCAACCTTTCTTTTACAGTTATCAAGGACTTTGGCACTGGTATCACGTTGACATGCAGCCGGTCATTGTATGAGTACGCGAGTGTTTAAAGAAAGGAAACAATATTAGGCGGAACAAACATTTTGGACACGAGAAAGAAAAGAAAACCAGTCAACTCAATTTAGAGCCATGTTAGATTTTAAAACGTGATATCCGGAACTTGTCTATGACGGCGTTTTTTGGCTTAAATCAGTGAATCTGCCGTCTCCAGCTAAGTAGACAGGCCGGTTGATTTATGGTTCATTTAGTGTCTTACCTCAGTTGTGTCACTACGTTCAATGATTTATGGTTGTGGCCGGTACAGTTTAACCAGAGCATTTAACCTTGAGACAAATCATGTTATTTAAGAAGATTTGTTCAACAGATTCAATGAAAGAATCAACGAGAGAAACGCAAACATCCCGCACTACAAACTCAACAATCGGTTCGACTAGGACAACTTAAAAGTTCTGTAAACTAGTAATGAATCTACGTATATTTTAAACCATCCACCACGACTGAACCATGCGTTTCTATACTGAGTGGTTCTGTATAATGTTAATTGTCTGTGAATGAACGTCCATGGATCGAGAAAACGAAATCAGGGAAAACAAGAACACCTTGAGCAATTTTTCTTGTGGAGAAGAAGTCTATAACAACTGAGTAGGCAGCCCGCAGAAATGGAAGAAGCTTCAAGATTAAAGCACCCCTAAGGGCCTTCGTTAAATTTCCAAACGCTTGCACAATCGGCTGACTTGCTTGTTGTCCATAATCTTCGCAGCTTGAACGTCGCTTTTTAATTCTTCCAGATCTCTTCGAAATTTCGCCCTTCTGTTTTGGAACCATGTTATTACTTGCGCTCCAGAAATTCCCAGCGACTGTGCAATTTCGTCTCTGTCTGAAGGCGAAAGATACTTTTGGTACACAAACCGTCTTTCAAGCTCAAATATCTGTTGATTCGTAAAGCATGTTCTCGCCTTCCGTCGTTTTCTGGCGTTGAGTCTTGCTTGAAAGGCCATAAGCTTCTGTTGGAGACTTCTCGAAGCTAGGAAACAGCACACCATATTTACCATATTAACAACTTTACTGAAATTTTTTTTTTAAAACAAACCGCGCATTAGAAATGAAAACAAAAGTCGAGGAAAGGAAAATCAACTCTTCCGCTTGAGCTATGCAAATCGTGAATAAACAACAAAGCTAAAACTGTTTTTCGATTGCTTCAAGATTGTTCCAGGTCACTAATATTTATACTACTCTGTGGAAGCGGATTTGATCGAGAGAACGTAATTTTGAGATGTGTTTACAAGCGCGAGAGAATAAAAGCTTTCAAGAGCTTATGCGGAATTACTTCCCACTAAGAGTTTCCTGGCTATGTAGAGTTAAATAACAGCAGGATTTTCATCATACCTATTTCGGCGTTCGCTGTATTAACTGAAATGTCTTCTGGCAAATTGCTACTTGTAAAGTCCTCCAGAGTTGAAAGGGGTGACGTCAAATCCGCAGAGTTTTCTTGCCAATTCGAAAGCGGCCGCTTTCTTGTAGCCGGCGTTTCTTTCTTAGGATGCGGAGCGCTTAGGATTGCCTCAATAGAAAAAGGCAATACTTTGTTACTGGCAACTCTGTCTCCGTGATTTGAGTTTCTCCCATGCACGTTGTCCGTACTTGAATTAGACGAATTGTTTTCATTTCTTTGTATCTCCATGTGGAAAAGCTTCTACCGCACGACGGCAATTGAAAATCGCACAAGTACTTTACGCAAAGCTCTGTGATCGAAAATAGCTTTAGAGTGGCGGGCCTTTGATTCGTAACTCACCGAGAGCGAGCCACCTCGGAGTTTTCACCCAGCCTGTAGATGCGCCAATTAAATTATACAGCTTGTGCGAAATTGATGACTAATTAATTAAAGTATTTACCTAGCCCTGCGACCAATCAGCTTTCGAGCGCTCATGAAGTAATTCAATTAGCGTGGCAGCCCGTCAAATTTGGAAACCGAAGATAAATTGAATTAAACTGTCATCGCTATCAATGTAACCTTGTTAGGACAAAGACAACATTTTAGAAGCTGCCAAATCACATTTGTAAATGAAGTGGTTGGAGCAATTATCTCGCAAAACACGAGTTTTTGAGTCAACAGCTTTCAGGCCATACGGCCCTTTTATTTTCTTTTGGAAATTGCAAAGTGATACGTGTGCGTTCAAAATGGGATTGGGTTACACGAATGGAAAAACTACTCCACCGTGTTATCACGCGGCCAGAGCAAAATTATCTCTAAAATCGCCTAATTAATTTCTCCTTTTGTCTTTATTGACGCGATATCCCACAGAAACACGCAGCCTTAAGCATGGTTAAGCTCACATTGAGGCGCCGCACATTACTCGCATTCTTTACTCAGGGATAGCGACGACCCTATTAAACCCCTAAAACCTGTGACAATCTTAAAACGATGCAAAATAAAAGCCATTAAGTTCCCTTTTTGCTTGTTTCTGTGTTTATTCTCTTCATGCTTTTATGTTCAGTGCGTTAAAACGATTCTTGAGTGCCATTTGCTAATTGGTCGCTGCGTAATTCATCAAAACAAGCCTTTGACAGTTCCTTTAAAAACATTATTTTCCTTTTGTTTCTTAACTTTCCTGAAAAGAGAACCGTTATATCAGCTGCAATTAGCGGACAAGGTTTTAGACAACTGTTCAAACCTTAGACTGGTGACGGCTTTTAATTCCATTAGGATTGATTAATGTACCTTTTAATCTTCTCCGATTCGTTTATTTTTCCAAATTGGCTTTAAAAATAATAAAGAAAAAGGTCTAAAAAAAGAACAGATTCTGAAACTGTTGTACTTTTTCACGACCTTTGTTTAATTGAGGAGATTTAGCGAGAGCTAAAAGATCTTTTTTTTTCCACAGTCAAATTGAAGTAAACAGTATCACCACGAAAGACTGACAGACGACAGTAACCTTTGGATGTTTTACCTTTGTCCCGCCTCACCGGCTCTCGTCTGAGTGACGCATAAAGCAGATATGAAATCTTAAAGAAATACAGGACATCAAAAAACCCGGATAATTTCAACGTATTTTTTCCCTTAATATCATGTTGAGAGTTTTTCCTCAGCTGTTGACCGCCTATCAAACAAACTATTAATAGAACGTAAAATTAGCAGATATTCAATCTTTGAGAACGCTAAATGCGTTGAGATACCCGTTCCTTTCAGAGTTTTCACCCTTTTATCATGTGAGAGGAGGAAAGGAGCGAATATGTTTCCTTCCATATGAGTTCTGAATCTTGCAATTGGCATTAATTAGTTTTACTTTGCTCGGAACGAATATTGTAAATTTGCACTGTGGTATGGTCTGTTTGGAAGATAAACGATTTTATTTCCTCAGGCGGAAATGCTGCTGGGCCGGATTAAAAAGGAGTTGACAACTGGACAGGTAAAAATGATCAACACAATGCCTAAAAACCTTTCTCAATTCCACCACGTTGTAACTAAGGACCCCAAGAACTCGTTGATCATCAGTTGAACTGACGTGTCTAGTATAATGCAGCCCAAAATATGCATTTTTACACGTTGTTTTTGCTAGTATGAAAAAAGTATTCATCAGTTTTGAGTCAGTTTTCTTGTGGACAGTAGGAAAATTTTACAATTCTGCCGCTGGCTATGTCCGGTCGAAGGAAAGAGTATGGGCTAATTTTACCGAGGGCTCTGTTGGCGACCGGGATTTGGCAGGAACCAGGCCGCTCATACTGACAAGAGAACTCGTGTGTTTTGTAAATATACCCCACCTATCAAAAACAGCTAAAAGCCACATAGTGCGTTTCTGGAATTTTTCCTTAAAAGCAGGCCAGATCTTTTCTTTTGTAGCGACTGAACGAAACGGAAAAGAATATACTTTTAAAAATTGAATTTATAGAAGTATGTTTAGAGAAGGTTTATTCCTATAGAGCCGGAACGAGGGTCAAAAACGCCAAAACAATGTCATATCAATTAGGCCCAAGGTCTGTTGGACGAGTTGGTTCATAGACCAATTAGCTTGGTTCAGACATCTATAATCGGCTTTTGTTTCAGACAACTTTCAATTAAAAGTTTAGGCTGTTTTTTTGTAAGTTCCCCTACACGTCTTTTCTTTCGCTCGTGTTGTTTTTCAACAGATGCAATTCGCTTTTTATTAATAACATTCTGTTGAAGTGTCACTTGTGTGATGAAAAATGAAGTAATAACATCAAGTGAATACTCCTAAAGTGAAGGCGTCCGGTCTTCGCGCCTCCGCGTAACAGGACGCGACGTTGTCAAAGTTTGCCGCTAATCGCCATTTCGAATGACACTGTTAACCAGCGCCACAATCAAAACCTTTTTAAGCGAAAATTTCCCACCGTGACAAGTGGAAAATACCTCATTTTTCACAGAAATCTGTCAAACACAGACATGAAGAATGTGGATAAGTCCGCTATGAACTCGACACCCTGGCGAACAGAGCGGCATGTTAAGGATTTTTGTGAGTGGAATAGACACCTTACAGTTTCGGGATTAAAACCTGTCGATTTGTTTGGATAAAAACCCGAAACTAACCCCACATTAAACTGAAAACTGAATACGACAAATTCCCGATTGTGTCTATCGTACCATAAACTATTCTTTGATTCATTTATAATATGGTAGAATTTAACTCAGCCGGCGCAAATTACTGAAAATATCGAAGTCATTTGACGGGTAACAACTGTTTTTTCTCCTGCACAGTCCGTAGATCATTTGGGGAAAAGCTTAGGAGAAAATTAATCTTCACCAATTTGGAAAACGCCCAACAAGTCAGGTTTCTATTTAATTAGTCTATTTAGTCTAGAATGGAATATAATCAGATAATGATAACAAACAGTAGTTTAGTGTCCGCAAGCAAGCCAATTGAATCAGTGGCAGTTTGATTGAAGCTGAGCGAAGCCAGCCTAATCAGTGCTACTTACAAAATGGCTCTGTTCGACTTTTGTTGCCACTTAGTTCCAGCCAATGTATAAAATATTTCTGGCATAAAAATGATTTCTCATTCCTCGGGTTTAACTCATTAGCACTGTCGGAATTTTTAAACACCAGAAAAAGCGTTTTTTCCTGGATAATTTACGGAGGTGATAATACCTTAATCTTGTGAGGGGGGTAAAAACTGCGGGGGCGTGTCTAACACTTCATTAGTTTTCCTTCCGTTGGCCATGTAATCAAAAAATATTGGCAGCAGTATCTTGAGGGAGGTACTTATTAATTATAATTGTTCCTTTCCCGTTGAGGACATGGCTGATAAATTATCTAGTAACAACCCGTAAAAGACCATTAGTATCTGAAGGAAATTCTCAAGAAAATCATGAATTATTCGAGTGCTGAGGAACGTTTCACGTCTGCGAAATGTCATCCACTTTGGTGGTAATCCGTTGGTTAAATGCAATTTTTTCATGTTAGTACTTTACGCTGTCCAGATAAGCACATGTGACAATACAATGCAATTACCAAACTTTGAGTTATCCATCCCTTCTTAAATAGCAATTCGCTTTGGAAACTGAGAGGTATAATACTATTTTAAATAAACGAAACAAAACAAAACCGAAAGACTGAGTATCTTTGCTTGGTTTTCTTAAAGGACCACTGCTTTTCTCCATTCTCCTCCAAAGCAACAAGAAAACTGATCACTTTTAAGAACAGGGAAGCTAGCTTTTGTGAGCCGGAAAACACGAATTTATTGATGACTGCACCATCGTACAGAAGATAACAGACCTGGGAAGATAACTACTTTATTTCACGCAGAGATATGCGTTTCCTGGACTTCCAGGAGTCCAGGAACTGAATCACATTAGACTTCCTGTTGTTCCTGGTAAGATACCAATGTCAACAAGACACCATTGTGACAGCAATGCGTGGGTCTTCACAGTTAGCATTTCGCAATCGTATATAACAGCCGGCAGCTGTGTAAAGGTCTCAATCAAAGACGAGTTATTACCGTCCCATTACACTTCGCAGCCGTTGTTTTAGCCTCCTTCGAAGTCATTCAAGCCGCTGTTTTAGTCTCCTTCGGGGTCTCTTAAAAATAACATGAAAGGCCACCGAAAACTCGTAAACTGCAGAGGGCGGATCAATGGGCTAGAGGGCGAATCGGGATCCTCTAGGCTAGCGTAGCCTCTTCTAGGCGTTCAGTTAGTTGGGGCGCAGCGCGAAGATCGGCGAGCAAAACCGTTTTTCGTGCTACGCCCCAACTAACTGAACGCCTGCAAGAGGCTAAGGCAAGCGCTTCGTGTTTTGTCCCGCAAATGCCGGCGTTAATCTGTTCCGCAAGGCTATTGTTTCGTGTCACCACTCAGGTGTTTTCGTCTTTCTCTTGACGATAGTTTTGGAACCGAGTAAAGTCCAGGAGCTCAGTGTGTGACTGAGTGCTGTAGAACATCGATGTAAAGAACCTCGGTATAACTGAGCCCTCGGTATAACCAACGATATTCTTCGCCCCAGTAAAAATAAAATGCATGGAAAAGAGACTCAATATAACGAAAACTCGTTTATTTTGGGAACATATTTAGCCAGTCCCTTGGCCTTTCATTATGTCAAAGTTCCACTACAGCTGGTTTTCCATTTTTCCTGTTTTTATGACAGTCAGCAGAAAAAAAAACACACTTGAAAACCTCTTGAGGCGTCTTTTGACATCCTTTCTATCCTCTCGATCTGCGGAGAACTCGCGTACTGGAACCGCCCAGGTGGGCGTTATTTAGCCTTTGGACAGGACACTTCACTCTCAGCTAGTTCCTTTTTGGCCCTTTCAGCCAGAACCTGTTCACAGGCTAGGCGTTTCTCAGCGTTACTCAACTGATAGTCCCGAAGTCTTTTCGCGCCCCGAAG
>Ga0126339_10002598_pt1 | contig 12980 bp, 6 predicted proteins | sample OrbTmetagenome_2_FD_92532 | JGI IMG/M metagenome (GOLD analysis project Ga0126339, IMG submission 92532) | Coral microbial communities from Petempiche,Puerto Morelos, Mexico - Orbicella T R C metagenome | ecosystem: Host-associated > Invertebrates > Cnidaria > Coral | place: Petempiche,Puerto... | reverse complement strand
GAAGTTTAGCAATCAGGAAATTGAATGGTCCACTAAGGAACGTGGATCCATAATTCTTTACGGGCTTCTAGTTAAACTTGATGAAGCCAATTGAACATCTTTATTGAAGGCAGTCCGTCAGGACTATCAAAACGGCTGCCAAATCATTCCATGTCATTAGGACATGTTGTGTTGTAACATTTAGGATGTGTTGAGCTGTAAACGTCTGTGAAATTCGTTTAAAACTGAGGCACAAATGAAACACTGTTTATGTATGGACAGCTAAATTGGTGGATCCATGAACCTTTTTCTAAGGTTCGATTTAGACCTCCTATACGTATGTAACTTTCATCATTGTACTCTGTCCGAGGTTACTGTTGCCTTAGCGGTTCAAAACATGTTTCAAAGACTTAGGGCATTTTTAGAGTGATATACAACAATCCGCAACCCAGTTGCATGCTTGATTTATGCAGCAAAAGATTTCTTGTCGTATTAACGTACGCCTTTGGCATGCAACAAAGTTGCAGCGTATCAATCGACACTTATAATAGCGAATGATTCCGTGTTGCCATCTCCTAAGGTGAAAGGAGATTTTGATTTTACAAAGAAACGTTAGAAAATCAATTTCGTAGTAAAACGCAAAGCTCTGTTGTTTACATCTGAGTTGTTAGAAAATTAAACATATGGGGCTTTTCAGCGCTTAATTAACACACTAAAAAGTGGTCACAACATTAAAATATCCTCGGCAAGAAGTAAATACATTTTGTCAATAAAAAATGGTTAGTGTTGTCTTGGGAGATTTTTAGATCACAGTCTTTCTAATTATTATCATATTGAAAAAAACAAACAATTCGAGTGGTTCCTAGAGAATTAATGATAATCCGAGAATTTTCATTCATTGTGTCGAAATTCAGACAACAGTATGCCAAATGAGAAGTTTAACACCTTTAAAAAATTTTTTCTCTAATTCCCACATTTTCTCTCGTACGCTAGGGAAAGTTGCAACTCTGCAAAGTTGCGGGGCAATGTTTCATATTGATCGACGGTTTGCTGGAAGCAGTTTGCGATGACTTTCGACTCAAGTTCCTTACTTCCGCGTGAATTTAGCACAGGCTATGGTGTTCAGTTCTTCTCTTATGAAATAAAATAATATTGTCGGGTTTTCATCAGAGATAGCGCAAAAATTAGCGAAGGGTTGAGACACAACCTGCTGAGTAAGTTTAGAAACGAGATTCCTAGTTTTGCTACTCTTTCTGTCACTTACTTCTTTCAATCTGTTGATAAACAGTCGACCGCATGGCTTTTTTTCGTCTCCCTCTCGGGCACAGAGGTAGCATTATTTCTTTTTATGCGGGAGAATAGAAATCGGAACTTTGGCAAACTGCCTGAGCAAAGATGAATTAATACTTGAAGAAATTTAAGCTTGCTTGGAATACTTCAAAGTTACTCTCAATTAACCGTGGAACAATGCGCCCGAAAGTTGCAGAGTTCCAGTCAAAGAAACACCTGCTTACTTAATCCCTTGAAAATACAAATGCGCCTGCATCACATCATTGGTACCGGTAACAACGAACTAATATAACATTGGCGAAATCCCACAAGTTTAACCTCTCGGCCATTTTCTTTTCAGCACCATTCTTTCCGGCACTTGTTCCATTCGGTGACGTCATAAGAATGATCGTTTTATGGCACATCCCCGCAGACTTTGTTAAGTTGATAAGCAAGAACAATTTGCATAAGATTCAAATTTAAGGTTACGGTAGACCTTCAGGGTACCATTCGAGCAACAGAACAACAGAAGTGTTAAATGCCGTAAAGTTAATAAAATGTAGAATCAGATGAAATAAGATTTGATCCAATAGTTAACGCATGCAAGCCTTCAAACGCAAAACCGACAATGTTTGCTGAAGTGAATTACCTGCCTTTCTGTTCGCACGTACGACCAAACAAATTGCCCGTGTCAATCAGCAGATGACAGATGACTGATCTGTGTGAGGCTGTTTCGATATTGCTATTGGTTACTGATAAAATCTATTTAACAGATAGATTCCATGTTGCCGTGCGTCTGTTCAGTAATAGATCACAGATGACGTCGAAATGTGGTAAGAACAAAAAAGTGGCGCACGAGGCGACAGCCGGGTGTGTCACTCGAAAGCCGGCCTTTGCCTTCTTTGACAAACACGAAAAAAGCCAGTTGACGTAATCTATTGTCTATACATTTGAAGCAATGCCATTGGTTGCTATGCGTAGCAAAAGAATTATGATTGGTCTTAAAAAAATCATTGTCAACTGGAATTGAGCGTCGCTACTCGTAAATGAAAACTTACAGCGAAAGCAAAATTGAACTGCGGAATCTACAAATGTTAATGAAAATGCTGAGAAGTTAAGTCAGTTTTTGTCATCAGAGCAGCCCTCTGAGGCGGAAAGCTTGGATGTTGTCTTGAATATTGCAGGAGTTGAAAATATACGCTCGGAAAACTTGCGGTTGCGGTCAACACTGGAGGCCATTCGATTCGAGTTTTGAATGAAAGGAGCGTTAGTGACGGTGGAAATTTGTGTCCTCTGTGGTTGGTAATTCTCAACTCAGTTTGATATAGTGTCGGAGACACCTTATAGCTGCGATACAGCTGGCCGTGAGTTGTAGTGAGCTATACTTTGCTCGCTGCTGTGCCCTGAAACGGACAGGAACATTTGTGTCGGAAATTAAAGTTATGTGTTTATTTTAACTGATTTTAGGAAGTGATGTTTTGATGTTTCATTCCTGACATTGGGTTTGTTAAATTAGAGATAAAGCAATGGTTCTCGGCGTACCATGACCAATTTTGTGTTTGGTCTAGTCTCGCTCGGCTGTCGACTGAGACTCCTCGAGTATTTTTTCCGAGTAATTTTCTAAAACAGAAACGGCTTGTTCTATCTTCTTTCTGCTTCTCGTACATGTTCAATGCCTCGATGAGACTTTTTGTACCTTATCTTTTGCCCAGACGCGCAAAATATTATCTCAACACTCAAAACTTTCCACCATTTTAAAACACAGAGAGAACAAGCTATTTCTCAGAAAGAAATAATGTTTCGTGTCCGGGAAGGTATTCAAAGTCTAAGAAAGGCCGGGGGTTTTGATAACTTGTGCATGCGAAGTCCTGGGGTCAGGGGGATATGTGCTAATGCGCCGCTTTCCACCGCACTGATCTGCTCATTTGCCGGAACCTGAGGTTTTTCGTCCAGGTGAGGCTTATTACTGAACCTATTGTAAAAGAGAATGGGCTAATTAATTTAAGTTATCTACACATGTATCAGTTATTACGGTCAACGCGCTTCGAAATGTATTTACTTGTGATACTTCGCTTTGACTATGCCCTAGGGGAGGGGGTGCTCCCTTATATCGGCTATATAGGTATGTCCCGAGCGTCAGAGGGACATGTTTTTTTTGAGACATTTTAGTCAGAAGTAGTGTATCGATCTTGGTCATTTTATTCTCAACATGGGTATGGTTTTTGCACTCTAGTCTTGAATTGAGTATGTTTTTTAGCAGACGCTACTGTTTTCATCATTATCGATAAGACCAGCAACTAATGCCATTTACAATGCCTTTAACATTATTCTGAACGAGAGAACTATGGTAGGTCTGAAACAGGATATTAATTTAAGGGTCAGGACATAAATAGGTTAGAAAAAATCGCAGACTTTGGTCTTGAATAGGGTAAGTGCCTTGGGAAGCGGGCCGCACAGCCCCACCAATTTTTTCAGAAATTCAAAGTATGGTGTGTGAGCAGGAGCCATAATCGAGGACGGAGACTGTAAGTCTTGGGATCCGCGCGCACCTACGATACGGGACAATTTTTCTATTTTTAGAACAAATTGCGCCATCCTGACGTCATATATCCGCGCGGATCCACGGACATTTCGGGGGCTCACGTGTGGATGTTGTCACGTTGCGTGATCAAATGGTGAGAGTTGAGAGATTCTCATGCGTATTTTTCACAGCGATGGCAGGGAATAAGGCAGGAACTAAGAACCAGGGCGCTTATATGTAGTGTTATGCTCTGCGCTAATGGAAAAGGTGGGTTTTTCAGGGTCGCAAACAAGACTTCAATCGCGCGCTGGGAATGAATAATAAGATCTGCTCGCGCTAGTTGTAAAGCTTACACGTATACTTTTGCGTTTGCTCTGACTTAAGAATATAGCAAGAAAACTCTCTACTCTGGTATCGAGTTAATTTGTGAGTTTTTCAGACAATGCTTAATCATAAGCAAAACCTGTTTTGATGGTTTCTTGCTATTTCTGCTTGTTTGGCGAGTTTGCAAAAGTTTTTGAAGGGAAAGTCTGACGTGTACAAGTAGCTCATTTGCATAGTGCAGCTCGTGCACTGTCAAGTCTGAGTCGGTGTTTTCAATTATCAACAAATCTTGACAAAGATTTGTTTCGTTATCTTTTGTGCTGAGATGATGCAACAAATTTCACGAACGCAAAAAGGCTACTAACATCATGTGTGTTTCTTCAACAGAGTGGAATTTTACACCGCGAAAATGAAAATAGACAAGGAGTTTTGATAACTCGATCAACAAAATCGAAATCGTTATTCGAAGTTGTTTAAAGAAAGCGTTATCGTAACTTTGCTGATTATTTCTGCTTTATTCACATATTTTCAGCTTCGCTTTTAATATGTTCTCAAACATTTATCAATCGTAAACATATTTAAAAACTATAGAGTTATTGTCTGAGTTCGATGTACGTTTTCACACGAAAGTGCGGCGGAAGTACAATTTGTCATGTTTACTGATTGTACAAAGCACGCATCGGCGGGCGCTCTCATTCATCGACAACAGACAATTTACTGGATTTTTACACAAATAAAACTGAGCAGTATCTACGGACGTAAAGTTATTGGACCTTGATAAAACATCAAGCGTTGCTTACAATTTAGGCGAAACTCAAACTAGTAATATTTCACTTTTCGGTCGCGATAGACTGACAAATTCCTCGCAAGCATGTGGCAAGAGGAGCTAGGAAACTGTGAAGTCCTGAAACTCTGCTATATCTAAATATGTCCAGCTAGCTTTTTGCTGTGTCATGGAAAAGCTGTTAATCTTCAACATATGTGAAATTCCAAGTGGAGTAATGTACTGCTCATGTAAAAGAAGCATCGGAACACAACTTGGTCAGCGATATATATAAGCTTAAAGCAGAACATACCTAAATTCGACACTGTCTTACTTCACTCAAACTGGAACAGCTTACGACGAAAATACTTAAGCAAAACTCCAACAGAAGTACACGCGTGGAGTTGTGGGCCATAAACATGAAAAATTTTCGGGAATTTTGGACGTCATATCCCCCGCGCGACATCCGCAAAAATCCTCGCAGCAAGTACGCGCTTGTGCCGCAGGCGATGGCGCAATTTGTTCTAAAAATAGAAAAATTGTCCCACATCATGGGGACAGCCTCAATACTAGAAATGGCGCGCGCTTACGGTCTCCGTCCCCGATTATGGCTTCTGGTGTGAGGCTAAATAAAGCTAAGAGGCAAAAGCATTTGGCGCATAATTTTTCCATTTCTGTGCCGGGCAGTCTTTGATTCGAATGGATGCGGCACTCTACGTTTCGTTGTCAGAGACGCAGTATATTTTTCTTTTCAAAAAGCACGCCTCACGTGTGACGACAGTTCTGCAATTATTCCTCCACTTTCGCTTGAATATTATGAACGTAAAATACAAATGCTATCGGTGTTTTCATGGAAACCAGGTCTTGAAATGCCGCGGTATGTCGAAATACATTTTTTTCTTATTTTTAAAAGCGCGCTCTAAGAAGTAAAGCTACTGGAATTGTGGCGGAAAATTCGAGAAATAGAACTAAATCTGGAAAATGTAGACACCTACGATATGAAGAGAACCTCATAAAAAAGCCTCATTGTGCCTATTTTGCAATGTACCAACGTTAATTAAATTACAATATGACGAATTAGTTACCTTCCACAATATATCGTATCTGTAGTATCGTCCAAAGGCACGAAGTGCGTGTTCTTTTGCCGTAAACAGCCACAGAAAAGGGGCGGGATTGTTATTCCTGACAAGTGTTCTGACTGACCAAAGTTATGTCGCCGTAGTTGTGATCTTAATCACATTTAAATCGAGCACGGAAACAGATATCTTCGTTTCTCTAGAATACATCGTTTCAGTAAGACTTAGGAACATTTAAGTCGCCAGTTATTTCTACCTGCATGACATTTTAATTTCCTTTTCTTTCCGTGTCACGAAATAAAATTTAGTTCCGAGAAGTTATTTTTGCTGAACATCATGTTTACCTTGTGAATTACAAGCGTTTACCGTGATAACATTCATACTCACTATGTCAATAAATCACTCTGAAACGGAAGACAGTACCAATTCTTTGTTGAACTAAACAAAACTAACTGCTTCAATCGGCTTAAAATATCTCATTGGTGGACAAATCGCGTGGTGTGGCGGTGTCTCCACTTCGGAAATATATATCTTTTTCACTATCACTATCAAGTCCAGTTCGCAGTTTTCTTGTGTAAGATAATACCGAGAAACGAGAATTTCACTGAAATGTTGCAAATGACACATTTTGTTGCGATGCACCGAGTTTTGGCTGAAATTTTGCCGCCGTATTTACATTAAAAATTACGAACTTTACTCTGATTGGATATTACAGATCACTATGTAAATAGTTCACCCCTGAACTGAAAACAATACCGTTTCGTTTCTGAGGAAACGAAACAAAAACTTAATAATGATGACGTCAATCGTGCGTCTGTCCTCTAATAGATCATAGGCGAGAACCAATCAATATGCGAGAATAACTTGGATTATTATATAAATTGAACTAGACGAATAGAATATCGAACTTTCAAAGATCAAGCGAAGACGTATTATGTAAATTGGCTGATACAACTAAATGTTCTCCGCAGGTGAAGAACAGAAGTAAAATTAATTGTCAGCGTAGAATTTACAAGCCGTGTTGCAAGGTAAGAGAAGTGTTCTACGAAACATGAAAGTTTAGTATCTTTGTATGAAAAAGGACTCGGATCAGAAGGTTTGCTAAGACCAGTTCCACGCATTCGTTTCGTTTCTTGGATTATTTGCTGGCCGTGCTGTGGTAAATTGTAGACGTGAATTAAAATACTGCATGATATAGTACCGAAAATGACGAGGAAATATTGGACGATTTGTAATACTTAAATAGAACGTTACCACAACTATTTCAAGGCACAGAGTCTGGTCCTTTACGATAATCCAAGTAATGCTTCCGAGTGAACGCAAGTCAAAAACGTCAGTAAAAATGTTCCAAGAAAACTTCGGTTGGTGTACACTAGAGCCATCCAATATCATAGAGGTCTGAAGTCTATTCAGGGATTAAGAATATCGAGAGCTGAAATTTCTCCCGCAGATGGCCTATTGTTGGGTTTTACTCCGCCACTGGATAAGTTACTTGTCCAGGGAAACAATTATTTGCTGAATTATCAAATATTTTTTCTTGTTAACGAATTGAAAGCTAACAAAATCATACCACCCAAATGAGTTTGCTGGTCGAAAGAGTTTTTCTGTGCATTAAGAAATCACAATAATAAGCTTCCTAAATGAAACCTTCTCACTAACAAGTCATATCAAACATTCCGGATGCATGACCGTCAAAACAGTTCCGCATTAAAGTGTCCGTTTTTGTATGACGAGAAAAGTAACGAGAAATGAGAGCACTGAGGTTACCTTCTTTTAACTGGAATGACATGCGTGATCAACCGTTGTTCCATATATCGGTGAAATTTGTTCTGCCCGATCGGAATTAGATATTCCTCATCAGCACCGTTTGACTTTCAAATGATGTTTATCAAATCAGCTGCACAAAATTTCCTCCATCTTTTCATGACTATATCGGCATAAATTGTCAAGCGACACCTACTTTTTAATGGGCTCGTTTATCCTAGCAACAGGTTTCATTTTGGGTCTGAAGAAAATATATGTGGAGTCAATATTATAGCATTCTTAAACCTTCAGGGGAGCACAAACTTATCCAAAACTGAATTTGTAGCAAAAATTATTAAAGCGTCATGTTTGAGCCTTCGAAAGTACCAATAATTATTATTGTTATTGTCCATTACTTTAGCTGGACACAAAATAATAATACAAGAACGCCACTGCGGAAAGAACGTTGAATTTCTTTCGAAGAAATGAGTACTCCAGATTCTCCTAACTGGTCTCGCAGTCTTCTTTGTTGAATTTCTAGTGATATCGGTTATCAGTGTCATCACTAAAGTAAATTTCCCCCACTTCTCATTTTTGTCTATCAGGTCCTCCTTAATGAAGTCGGGGGTGAGCCATGTCCAGCTCTTTCTAAACCTGATCACCTGGCCGGGGCCGCCGACAGAGTTCGACAGAGTACGCGACCACAGGATCCATTGGATTTGGATTTCGAACTATGCCAGGAGCATGTTGTGGATGGTTTCCTGAAAGCGGACATTAAAAAAAACACGGCACATAATCCTTGCTACAGACCAGCAACTAGAACACCTGGGCCAAGCAAAGACCTGGTACATAGATGGCACATTTAAGTTAGTCAAGCGACCATTCCAGCAGCTGTTTACCATCAACGCATTTGTGCGCACTGACGATCACGCGAAACAAGTTCCGCTGGTGTTGGTAATGATGTCTGGAAGAAAAAAGAAAGACTGACTGTCGTGCGGTAAGTATTATCTCAGTCATCTCATTGTAATATGTTTTAATGCTCACAGCTAAATCACTCACTATGTCTCGAATATGTTTTAGTAGCTGATAGGGTTGCTTAAGAAATACGATAAACGTCATTGCTAAGACGATCTGACATGTCCTGAGTATCAAATGTAACGCTAAACAATTGTCACGAACTTATAATGATTGTCACACTCAATTTATTTCTTCCTGATTTTACGATGACGTTGACAGGACAAAAAAAGATAACGATTATATTGTTAAACGTTCTCTCTTTCTTTTCTTCACTTTTAGGTCATGAAGTCAATTCAGCAGATGCTCCCTGTTGACCCTGAGGTCCGCCAGATAACCATCAACTTTGAAAAGGCTCTCTGAAGTGTTCTTCGGCAGTTCCTCCCTAACGCTAGGATCAATGGGTGTGTATTCCATTGGACTCAGGCTCTTTGGAAGAAGGTAGGTTGAAAATATTGTTCAACTGTTTTCGATTAATCCCTAACCTAATCAGAGGATTCAAACTTAAAACATAAATCGGATGATTCAAAACATAAATTGAATTTCGTATGTACACGTTGAAGAAATGACAGTCAAACTTACTTACCCGCGGTTATGACAATACTGGTGTAGATCAACACTATTCCGCTTGAGCATTTACTAGTCTGCTAACAGGCTGCCGGCGAGAGGACAAGCTAGCATTTTGCATGAACCAAATCAAGTCAAACACCATTCGTTAGAAAACAGAAGAAGTCGACTTAAACCCAGATGGCAGTAGGATTTTGAGAATCTAGACAAAAGTAATAATTTGCTGGAGTTTTTTTCAGATTCAAGAGCTTGGACTCCACCACCAATACAATCATGACAAAGGCACATACCTGTATATGTGTAAACTCACGGCCCTGCCGTTCCTGCCCCAAGGGGAAATCCGTCCAATGTTCGAGCAGTTGCGAGCTCAGCCAACAACAGACCAGCTGAAGCCGGAAACCTGGATCAAAACCCGGCAACACCTGGCCGCTCTCTTGCTGGAGCGTCTTCCAGATGACTGTAAGAACAAACAATGACATCGAAGGATGGCACAAAGGCCTTCATCGCCGTACGTCGGGCAAATGGAGCATGCTAATCTACCTCCTGCTCGACCTTCTCCATCAAGAGGCTCGGCTGACGGTACTACGAATTCGTTTGGTCTCCGAAAAAAAGCTATAAAGGATTCAAAGAGCAAATACCGCTCCCTTCAGGCCAAAATATTCGATCATTGGGATGATTTTTCGAATGAGAGAAACACTGCTGAACGTCTGAATGGCCCGTCACGAATATTCGCTCAGCACTCCAATTAATAGAGAAATGCATTTATTTAAAGTTTTTTGGTTCAGCTCCCTGCAAATAGTTCTATTACATACAACAATTTAACAGGGCGCGTGACCACCAGGGTCACGCACATGTCCCCACTGTGACTAGCTAAAAAGTGAGAGATTAAATTTATTTTCTACACAACTGTTGTTGCGTGATTTTCCTTTACACCTCCATTCCACCAAAAGATGTCTGACAGGGCACAGGGATCAGAGGATCGATACGTTTTTACTTGAAGTGCCCGTAACTCTACGTGACCAAACTGTGCAGAATCCCAATTTCTCTAACTTCCCGATAACTCGAAACAAAAGTCGTTTCCCCTCCTCAGTCAGACGCTGTAATATCTCAGAATTTAACTGGAAATACGGTCAAATACGACTCCTCCGCTACTTGTGGGTAGTGGTGTTCATCTATCTTCGCAAAATATTTTGGACTTAAGTGTAGGCGAAACGACTTTAATGTAGGTGAATCTACTCAGATCGTGTAGGCGAAACGACCTCGGTCGTGTAGGCGAAACGGCCTCGATGTAGGCGAAACGACTTGTAGGCGAAACGACTGACATCCACTCTTGGACTACCAGAGTCATGTCGACAATCGATGCGTATAAAAATGGTTTACAGAAAACTATGCTTAATCGAGCACATCGTTTATCTTCGTCTTGGTCATATTTCTCCGATGACTGTGACCGATTGCAGACAGTATTCTCACGTTTGAATTGAGGTATCCCAAACACATTGTTAACTCCCCATCAGAAGTTTTGTTGACTCAAAGGTTTGTGACTAGCAGCAGCTTTTATCACCATCTAAAGAGACAGATGGCATGGTTCGAGTAATTACCACTTAAAGACCAAACCAGTCAGCAGATATTGTGAGGAAACAACTTAAAGATCTTACCCTAAAAGTACACCCCACCATCCAGCCTGTGTTTGAGAGCCGGAAAATTGAACGAGAACTCAATGTGAAAGAAACGAAGCCACCAGTTGTAAATCAGCAGTGTGTTGTTGAAGGTTTTGCATGCGATAACTATTGGATCAAATCTTATTTCATCTGATTCTATATTTTATTAACTTTACGGCATCTAACACTTTTCTGTTGTTGTTGTTGTTGTTTTTTTTAAAATAAAAAAAATAAAAAAATAAAACTGCGAGCACGTATGATCCCCTGAAAGACACCCCTGAAGGTCTACCGTAACCTTAAATTTGAATCTTATGCAAAATGTTCTTGCTTGTCAACTTAACAAAGTCTGCGGGGATCTGCCATAAAAAGATCTTTCGTACTGATGACGTCACCGAATGGAGCAAGTGCCGGAAAGAATGGTGCTGTCCGATAGGTTAAACTCGTGGGATTGCGCAAATGTTATATTAGTTCATTGTTACCAAAGATGCGATGCAAGGACATTTGCATTTTCAGCGCATGACAAGGAAGCGGGTGTTTCTTTGGCGGGAACTCTGCAATTTTTCGGCGCGTTGTTCCACAATTGATTGACAGTAACTTTGAAGTACTCCAAGCAACCTTCAAGTATTAATTCATATTTGCTCAGGCATTTTCCCACACTTCCGATTTCTATTGTTCCCGTGTAAAATGAAATAATACCACCTCTATGTCGGAGAAGGAGACGAAAAAAAGCCATGCGGCCGAGCGTTTATCAACAGATTGAAAGAAATAAGTGACAGAAAGAGTTAAAGTAGCCAAACTGGAAATCTCGTTTCTAAACTTGCTCAGCAGGTTGTGTCCTAACCCGTCGCTAATTTTTGGGCAATCTGTGATGCAAAACCGACGATATTATGTCATTTCATAAGAGGAGAACTGAACACGGTAGCTTGTGTTGAATTCACGCGGAACTTAGGAAGTCATCGCAAACTGCTTCCAGCAAACCGTCGATCAATATGAAACATTGCCCCGCAACATTGCAGAGTTCCAACTTTCCCTCGCTAATGAGAGAAAATCTGGAAATTAGAGAGAAAGTTTTTTAAAAAGGTCTTTCGGCTAGCAGTGTGTTACTGAATATTCATCGAGTTGAAGCAGCTGAAGAGTACCCTGTAACCATTGACGGATAACTGCTCCACTTTTTCCTCCGTATCTATTTCGTTGTTTTATCGTTGAATTTTTGGCGTCGTCGGGAAAGCCTTTTCCACTGTGCTCTCTTTACTTGGGACAGTGATGATTCATATATCCAGAATCACAGCTCATTTCAAGATGTAGCGGGTCAGCGATACATATGTTCTTCGCTCTGCGCGAGTTACAAGAAAGTTATGTGAGTAGAGACGATCACTGTACATCATTTTCATCTATCTGGTCAACGCTTTTGATGCGGTCAACAGCGAAAATTGCCTATTCATCAGCTTTCGAAGGTTGATTGCCCTCTTAAGTTCCTCGTGATAATCAGGTCCTTTCAGAAAGACATGCAGGGTACAGTCCTGTTCAACGATTAATCCTCGGACACCTTCCCATTCAACAGTGGAGCAAACTGAAGGCAGGTGCACTTGCAACTGGAAATACAAAAATATAACTTCTCCGTTTTGCCAACTGTTGTCTCAATTTCGACATAATGAATCAGGGCCGCAGCTAGTAACAGGCAAACCGAGGCATTTGCTGAGTCATTTTTTCGTTTCTGTTGTTTAAAGTCATCAAAAACACCCTAAATTCCCAAGAACAAAATTAAACCATGGACATTACCTCAGTCACAACTCATTTCTTGGACACTGCCTCAGTCATAATTTGTTTCTGGCTACGGCCCTGTTAGAATGAACATTCTCGGATTATCATTCATTCTCTAACAACCACTCAAATTGTTCGTTTTTTTTTTTTTCTTTTTCTTTTTCGTTTTTTTTTTTTTTTTTTTTTTTTATATTATAAAATTTAAAAATTTTTTTTTTTAAAAATTTCCCAAGAAAACAATAACCATTTTTTTTTGGTAAAATTTTTTTATTTTTTTCCGAGGATTTTTTAATTTTTTTAATTTT
>Ga0126339_10002597_pt1 | contig 12981 bp, 1 predicted proteins | sample OrbTmetagenome_2_FD_92532 | JGI IMG/M metagenome (GOLD analysis project Ga0126339, IMG submission 92532) | Coral microbial communities from Petempiche,Puerto Morelos, Mexico - Orbicella T R C metagenome | ecosystem: Host-associated > Invertebrates > Cnidaria > Coral | place: Petempiche,Puerto... | reverse complement strand
TGGACGGAAAACATTTTGAAAACGATGACGTCACGATAATTATGGGATTTCCCGAGTTTTCCTCAAACACAAATCCCAAATCACTGCTGATTTTTGGGTTTTTAAATTTCTCCAGCGTAGTGTGGACAGGGCCTAAAGCAGTTTCTCACGAGTTCCCTGCCCTCTAGCACCATATGGCTGCAAAATGTGGATGTAGACCTAGTTTTAGGTAGCTTAATCTTAACTGCCACTAAATGATATCATCATCTAAAAGAGCAAAAACAAATTTTTGTATCGCTTCCAAAAACTTAGTCTTCATTAAACCTGATTTATGAAGATCATTTAACACCAATTCCTTAGCATCCCTTGCTTATCTTATGCCCTTTCCGCTGAGGCGTCTGTAGAGGGAGGTCTTCCAAAAGAAACCTACTAGCAAATTTCGTACCACAAGACCCCATTATCGGAGATGGAAACTTCTATCTTTTAGACTGCTATGCAAAAAATAGATCCGATCTATCAAATCACTTAAGTAAACTACTTTGTAACTCAATGTTGTACCTATATCTGCCAGTCCTCCGCTGAGTCCAGGCCCCTGAGACGGTTTACCCCACAAAGTCGACTAGTGTCTTGAGAGTCAAATTAAAACCGATGTTAGAATTCACATATTTAAATAACAGCTCTGTTATTGCAAGCTCCAAGAGCCCATCATGGTTCCTAATTCTGTTTGCAATCGGCTCTGTTACGATCCTTTCCGCGAACGGAAGGCCGCCTTTCCTTCTCTTGCACTTGGTTCTCAGAATCTTTTTCAGATACTTTCCTTCCACTCTTTTTGTCTTCATCATCGGAGATTGGTCTCCTGGTGCTATCCTGGGTGCTATTCTCCGGCTGGGATTCGGTGGTCACCACTGCCTCTTTGAAGAGGTGTTCTGCTGAGCTAACGTTGTTGAGATCGCCACGAGAGTGCTGCTTACTGAGCGTCCCACCAAACTGAGAGTGCTCAGAAGGCATCTTGCCTTCACTTGTCGAACGGTACAGTCCCCCAAACCTGTTCATCAAGCCTTCTTTATAAGACGACGACTGACCGAGCTGTCGCTGCCTACGACGTTTGTCACTGACATCAATGACCAACGTAGTAGACACCTGGTTGCTGGACACAGATGTTGCCAACTGTTCGCGGAGCTGCTGAACTTGTACTTCAAACTTTTTCACCAGATTGTCTTTTTCTTTAATCTTGTTCCTCAGAATGTCTTGTTCGGCCTCCATTTCAGCAATCTTGACTTTGTGGAGGTTTATTTCTTCCACAAGCTTGATATCCAGTTTGATTTTGTCCTCTGTCAGGGTCTTGATGCTTAGCTGTAGAGTTTCATTTTGACTCTGAATATCGCTGAAGCTAGATTTTGCTGCCTCTAATTCCTCTTTCAGACTTTCCAGCCTCATTGCGAATTCCAGCTTCTCTTGCTGCAGCTTTTCAATTTTTTCGTCTTTCTCTAGGGCCACATTTCTCAATGACACACTCTGATCTCCAGCGAATTTAGTAATCTGCACAGCTAGCTGCCTAGAGGTGTCGTCGAACCTGTTACTGTATTCATCGAGTTGTTTTTTCAGCTCGGCTTTGTCTTGCTTGGCTTGTTGTAGACTAGTTTGCAGCTTGTTGTTTCTGTCGTTCAATGTATTGATCTGCTGCAACAGTGCTGTGCTCTCAGTCCCCGAATCGATTCCGTTTGCATTACTGTTTCCTAACATTTCTTGCAGCTCTTGATTCTCCTTCTCGAGCTCCACGATCCTGCTATTGTCCCTCCTAATATCGAGTTCAAACTGGGATAACTTCGTGTAGAGCTCGCTGTTCTCATCTTTCAGGGTATTGATCCTTAATTGCAGGTCACTATTTTCCTCTTCCAGGGTTGACACTTGGTATGCACTCTTTTCAATGTAATGCTCCAACTGTGAGACTTTTTCCATGAGCTCTCTGATCCTCTTTTCCCTCTCATTGTGAAGATCTCGCGAGGATCGTCTTTCTGTAGCTGTCTGGCCGGCATTCTTTATCTGTCTATCCAATTCTGCTTTCTCCTTAGCAAGGTTTTGAAGCTGTATTTCCAGATCCTTCACCTCCTTGTGTAAGTCGTTAGTCTCCACCAGGAGATTTTCTTTTGCATCCAAAAGAACACGATTTTCGTTCCGTTGATCTTCGTAGTTTTGATTCGCCAGATCCAACTCATGGTGTAGGTTTTCTAGTTCAGTGGTTAGCTTCTTGATGTCTACTTCATATTCTGTAACTATTCTTTTCACCTCAATCAGCTCAACTTGAATCCTACCATTTCTGGTCTGCTTATCCTCAAGTTCCGTCTGCAGCATCTTAGCCTGATCTTCTGCCGCCTCTAACTCGATTTTCAGTTTATCTCTTTCTCGTTTTATTTCGTCAAGGTCAACATCAAACATCATTGGCGGGGCGCTTTCTACCGTCTCTACTGTGGTTACTGCTTGCACCTGGATAAAGTCATCATTCCGTCTATTAAGACTTTCTTTCAGATCCGTATTCTCGCTCTGGAACAATAGCAAATCACTTCGAATTTTATCGTTGTCTTCCTTTACTAGCTTGTGTCCCATTTCCAGCTCGTTCAGCTTGATTTCTAGTTGCTGCAGGTCGAGCTTGAGTTCTTTGCTCTCCATTATCAATTTCAGATTTTCACTGCTGACTTCATTCAGCTCGTCGCGGAGTTCTTGATTGTCCCTTTCCAGTTCCTCTTTGTCCTCTTTCAACGTGTTAAGTTGGTAGACGAGCTCGCTTTTCCCTGCATCAAGCTTGAATGATCTCTGCTGTTCCCGGCTTCCTTTCTTCAGCTGTCGTAGCTCATCTTTTAACTTGTCGTTCAGGCTGTTCACTTCAGCTACCAGTCGTTCCTGTCGAGTCCCATTTGTCTTAAGCATGTCCATGTCGTGCTCCAAATTCCAGATTTGGCTTTTAAGCTTCTGAACTTCTTTCACTGCATCTGCCTTTTCATCCAGAGCCCTTTTAACGGCTTGAGAATCACCTCTAATGTCGATGTTAACTGAGTCCAAGGCTCTAGCGTCGATAATGTCCTCCCCCACAGGTTCGTCCTCCAACTTGGCAATTCTTTTTTCACGATCAGCAAGATCGTCCTTCAAATCTTCAATTTCGTGGTCTTTGGCTGCGTTCATCTTTTCGAGCTTTTTAATAAGTCCTTTGGCTCTCTGAAGTTCCTGTTCCAAGGCAGAGAAATTATTTTTACGCCACTCCAGCATCTTGTCTTTGTCTTCTTTATGCCTGTCCCTCGATGTTTGGAGCTTAGCCTTAAGCTCAGTTTCGATGTTCCTGAAACGATGCAACTCATCCTCCAAAATATCCTTTGCGCTCTTTTGTTCGTTGAGCTCGGCTTCTAGACTTGCCATCTTGGTGCGGTAAGCAGCCATTTCACTCCTTGACTTCTCCCTCTCTCGCAGTGCATCCTGGCAGCTTCCTTCTAACTCTTGATACTTCTTTCTGGTTACAAAATCTTGGTTGTGTTTGGAAACATCCGCTACGTTCAGTTGGTTTTGCAGAGCCTGAAATTTCTTCTTCAACAGAGATAATTCATTTTCTGATTTGCTTTTCTCATATTTAAGCTTCTCATACTCGATCTTCAAATCAGAGTTCTTCTTTTCAAGGTTGGCACAGTCTTTCTTCAGTTTTTCTTTTTCTTCCTGTAATTTCGCAATTTTGTCGTCATAGCGTTTAATTTCGTTGTCCTTTGACACCAAGCGGCGTTGGAGTTCCTCTGAAAGTTTCTGCCCTTTTTGGTAATTCTTCTTCGTTTCTTTAAGAGTAGCTTGTAAATTTATAACTTCGTCTTTAAGATGGTCCTGCTCTTCGCGTGATGTATCCGAAGAACCAGAATCACGCGTAATCTTTGCATCTTTTTCTCGAAGTTCCAGCTCTAGTTTCATTTTCTCGTTGTTGAAATCTTGCAATTTTACTCTGTATTCTTGAAGCTTCTTCCTCAAGTCATCTACATGTACATTACCATTTCCAGGCTTAGAATTAATCCCAGCTGACAATTCTTTCCTTAACTTGTCAATAACTGCCTGAAGCTCAGCAATTCGTCCTTCAAGGATCCTCTTTCCGTCACCAGCGGCCTTTAAGTTGGCATTGGCCTCCTTTAGTTGACTACGTATGGTGACGATTTCCTTCTTAGATGTTTTAAACTTGTCCCTGGTGTCATCTACTTCACGTTGTGCCTCTTCCAGTGCTCGATCTCGCATTTCGAGTTCTACCTCAAACCCATCGACTTTCATTTTGTATTCCTCTCTCTGATGTTCTGTATCGTGTAACTTTGCTTCCATTTCCTCCAAGGTTACTTGGAGTTTAGCAACATTTTCTTCAGTTACACGAAGATATTTCTGTAACTTTGCGTTCTCTCTGTCTTTCACGTCAATGTCCTCTCTTAACTCCTCAATAACTTGTTTCAAGCGATCAGAGTCTTTGTCGCCGCTCTCAAGGATAGCATAGAACTCATTGATTTTGCGTTGTTTTTCGATAACAATACTATTCTTGTCAAGCAGGTCCTTCTGGGTAGCATCTAGCTGTTGCTGCACTGTTCCCAGTTTGGCAACTACTGTAATTTGCTGTGCTTCAGCAGTACTTAACTTGGTCTGTGCATCTTGTAATTCTTCTTTTAAGAGCTCGAGTTCGCGTCCCGCTGATTGATATTGATCAGTCATCAAATTTAACTCTTCTAAGGTTTCTCGCAGTTTCATTTCAAGATCCTTGAGGTCATTTTCTGCATCTTTAAGGTTTGACTCCAAGGTGTAATTGTTTTCTTCTGCGACTCCCAGCTTGTTTTTGTAATCATTCAGCTGCTCTTTTGAAACATTGTACTCCATTTCTACTTGTTTAAGTTTCTCCTTGGGATCGAATTTTCCATTAGTAAGGTCCATGAAAGTATCTTGTTGTGAACCGAATTCAAAACCAGGGGCTGCTGCATATGTAGTTTCTACACTGGAGACTTTTACAGAAGAAATATTAATGACGTCTTGTTTCTCTGCCAACTTAACTTGAAGGTCCGCAACTTCATCTTCGAGTCTGCTTCTTGTTTCTCTCAACTCATCTATACCCTTTTCGTATTGCTGGATTTGCAGATTTAATGTGTCGCTTTTGTCCTCTAGTTCCTCAATCCTTGTACGATTTGTTTCGATTTCGTTCTTCAGATGCCGAGTCTCGTTATCAAGATTATCGTTGTCCCTCTCTAGCTCTTTTCGTTTCACCGCGGCCTCAGCTAACTGATTTTCAAGGTGTTCTATGTTCGACATAGTTGCCCTGTAGTCTTCCAAAGCACGGTCTCTCTCCCCTTGCATGCGGGTAAGGTTTTTCTTCAAGTCGGCTAGAGTTGTCTGTCGCAGTTCGTTGAGTTCCTGTTGAGCCTTTGACTTCTCCTCTCTTAATGCGTCGCATATTTGTTTGCTTGATTGCAAACTGGACTCCAGCAATTCGACCCTCTTCTCCAGATCGAGCTTTTTACCCTTCAATCTCCCAACCGCTACATTGTAGTTTTCTTTTTCTTTATCGTGGATATCTTTTTCCAGGCGAAGGTGTACATGATCCTCGTCAAGAGAAAGAAGCTTTTGATGAGTCTCCTCGAGACGTTGGTGGACTTGGTCCAGCTGACTTTGTAGGGATGAGATTTCATTCGCGTCCGCCATGCCCTTGGTTTCCAAAAGTGTCAGCTGTGTTCGAGCTTCCATCAAATCTTTTTTGGCAGCATCTTTTTCATGGTTACTTCTTTCTAACATTTTTCTGGCCTCTTCTAGCTTCTTCTGAAGCGTATTGACATTGCGTTGAATCTCGTTCACTTTCCCTTGAGCTGTCTTAGCGTCAACTTCTACTTTTGGAAGGCGGTCCTCAAGGAGCTGGAGCTCTTCCCTCAACTGACTCTCCCGGCTCTCGCTCTTCTTTAGCAGTATCTCTAAGTCCTGAACCCTTTCGTCTGAAGTGCTGCGGGAACTTTCTTCTGTGAAACTTTGTGGTGGTGCTGACTGAACGATAGAAACGTTCGTCACAGCTGTCTGCGTTGTACTGCTCATCTCCTGAAGCTGAATTTGAAGTTCTTGTACGCGATTACGGTTGATTTCGTTTGCACTCTTTTGGGCTTCTAACTCTTTCCTTGTGGAGGTGACATTGTCCTCTAGAGTGCTGATTTTTCGTTTGGCGGCGTTAAGCTGCAAATCCTTGTCTTTCACATCTGCATCCAACCGACTTATGATGCGATCTTTGTCTTTTAGCTTGTTACGACATTGTTCAAGCTCTGGCTTGATTTTCCTCAGTTTGGTCTCCAAGTCATCGATCTGACTTTGCAAATCATTTCTTTGCTTGGTCAGAGCCTTGTTATTTCCCTCAGCCACGGTTAATTTGTAGGTCAACGAGTCTAAATCTTGTTCGTGTAACTCCTTGCTATTAATCTCTTCTCGTAGTTCTTTTTGCAGGTCTTCGATCGTCTGTTTCTGTACTTTGGTACGAAAATCCAGATCTTTGCTCTCCGCTTCCAGTGTTTCATTTCTGGCCAATGCAGTTCTTAATTCCGGTCTCAAATGTTCCAGTTCTTCTTCCAGCTCTCTACATCTTTGAGTCAGTGATTGCAAGGTAGCTTCGTGTTTCTCTACTATCATTTTAAGCGTGGTGTTGACTTTAACCTGTTCCGAGAATTCTAGACTTTTGTCGTTTTGCTCTTGTTTGCTCTGGGTGAGTTTCGAGTTATAATCGTTGAGATATTCCTTCAACTTGTCGCGCTCAAGAGTTAGCGTCTCCACCTTCTTCTGCAGCTTCTCGACTTCCACGTTCAGTTCATCTTTTCGTCCTTGAAGATCGGTGCTGATCCTATTCAGATCATCTTCCTCCTTTTCCAGGATGTTGATTTTATCCGCCAAATCAGCTGTTTTTCTCTCCCAATGTTCATTTTCTGTATTGGCCCTATTCAGATCCCTCTGCAATGAAGCTATCTTGTTCTCACTGTCTTTGATGTCGCTATGAAGATGTTCCTCAATTGTTTGCAATCTGTTGTTTTCGTTTTCAAGTTCATAGATTCTTCGACGGAGGGGTGCCAAGTCACCTTGAAGTTCTTGTGTCTGACTGTGCGAGTAGGTCACGTCTACGGATGTGAGCTGTTCTTCGTTACCCACTCGATTTATTTCCACGTGTTGGAGCTTTTCAAGAACGCCAGCAAGTTCAACCTCTGAATTGTTCCTCTCTGTTATTGCCTTCTCTAACTGAACTTCGAGCTTGCTGATGTTATTTTCTTTGTCGTTAATATCCTTTTTCAAACGCTTTATTTCGTCATCTTTATACTCGCAATCGGCCCGAGCACTTAAAAGGTCTGTTTGGCTAGTATCGTACTGAGAGTTAAGTTCCGACAATCTCTCAACCAACTCGTCGATCTTGGTGTTCACTTGTATCAACTCATTCTTGTATTGTTCCACTTCTTCCTGAGCTTGTGCAAACCTCTTCCGCAAATTCTCGGCCATCTTGCGTTCCTTGGTACTTTTGTCAGACCATTCTTGCAACTGATTTTCAAACACTGTCTTATCCTTGAACGTAGTGTCCAGTTCGTCTTCCAGTCGTAATAGCTTCTGTCGGAGATCGGCGTTCTCCTTTTGAAGGTATTTCTTTTCGTCCTCCGATTCTCTTGACTTACTCTCCAGCTCCCCAATTCTTATGGACACGTGGTGGAAATCCCTTTGTACAGATTCTTTCTCCTGTTCACTGACTTTGTGATCACTGTTAAGATCGCCATATTTCCTCTGGTGTTCCAACACGTCCTCATAAAGCTTTTCCATTTCCCTATTCAGCTGCTCCAGTTTCATTTCAAGCTTGGCAATGGTGTCTTCTCGAGCATCGATGTCTTGCTGCAGCTGGACAATCTTTGCTTTCAGATCGTTTATCATGTCGTCTTTTTTAATCATCTCCTTCTTGTCGTGTTCATTTGTCCTCTCCGCCTTAGCCAGCTTGCTTTTTAGTTCATTATACTCGTTTTTAAGCCGCCCATAGTTGCCCTTCTCATTTTCAAGTTGAATGGTAATTTTGTTCCTCTCCTTAATCTCCTCCTCATACTTATTCTCCCACTTGTTGACGTCCTTAGAAACCATATCGAGTTTCCTCTTCAGATCGAAGTTCTCACCTTCAAATCGCTTGACCTTAACGTCCAGCTCTTCAACATTCTTCCTGAGTGTTTCCTTTTCTTTATTAAGCACATCATCTCCTAAAGAGACAAACGTGGAAACTTCAGGTGAAGCGGACTGAAGGCTCACATCACTTTGTAAAACAGTGATGTTGTAACCTGATTCCTCTGCTTCGGCCAGCCGCTTATTGAGTTCATTTTCCAGATCTCTTATTTTTGATTGTGCAGCAAGAAGATCCGCTTCAAACTGGCTGTTTTTGTCTCGAAGCGATCTTTCTGTTTCCACTAAGGACGACAACTTCTCCTCTGCCTTGTTTCTTGCGTCAACGGCCATTCTGATGTCGTATTCGGCTCGGGCTAGCTTCTCCATAAGTTCTATCTTCTCCTGGCGCAGTTTCTCAATGGACCGTTCATATTCCTCGCACTGGTCGTCAGCCTGATTGAGTTCTAAGGAAAGTTGGCTACTTCTCTTCTGAACGACTTCCAGGGTGGCTTCGGACTTGTTAAGCTTCTGTTTAAGCTCTAGAATAGTCTTGTTTTGAAGATCGTTGATGGCAGTTTCCAACTTCTCGACCAGCTTGACTTTGCCAAGAAGCTCCTCCTTCTGCGAGTCGACCCTCTTCTGACGTTCCACCAAACTCTTCTGCAGGTCGCCGATCTTGATACTCTTTTCACGGAGTTCTGCCCGTAACTTCTCGTTTTGAATGTTAACGTCCTCTTTCTGCCGCGTGAGGCTGTCTCGCTCTACATTGTACTTCTCAGTTAACAGCTCCATATGCCTCTGGATCTTAACATTCTCTCTCTGACATTCTTGGTACTTGCTCTCCCTGCCATCATAGCTGGTCAGAAGCTGCTTATGTTCGAGCAACAGCCTTTGGTATTCTTCTGCCCATTCATGATTGGTCTGCGTTATCAACGCAATACCCGATTCCTCGTCTTTAATGACCGTTGTGGTCACGCTTTCCGTCAGTAAGCTTTCGAGCTCACCAGCACTAGACATGGTGCTAAGCTCACCTACACGGTCTGTCGCTGAAAGCGTGATAGGCTGGCGTCCTGGAGTTGAAATGCAACTGTATCTTCAGGCAGGCTGTAATGCAAAATAAGGCTTTAGTGGTTTTAAAAAAATATCTTATGAATTTTCTTCATTGCGAGAAAAAATTAAGTACTTTGTTAATAAAACTAAGGCAAGTCGTCTTTAAACTTATATTCTTGTTTTTAAACTGTTTGTTTTGTTTCTCTGGATCGATTGCGCAAGCCATTCCAACGTTATACAATGGTTGCTCTGCTTCTATGCCGGCTGCTTACCAATTTACCTGAAATCTTTGCGAAGCTCATGAAAATATCTCGGTCTGTTTTATACACGAAGTTTCTCGGTAGTACAGTTCTTGTAATTTAAAGTACTTTATATTTAACAATTATTCCGCGCGCGTAAATTGAATATGAGATGATAGATAGCCAATGAGGCGCGTAGCGCCCAGTTAGCTTTTATCATCTCAGATCAAACAAGCGTGAATGAAATAATTGTTTTATTAAAAACGCACCCAAAATATAGAAACTATAGCAAAATAAAACTGACAACGCCCCAAAGGTTACGCGCGCACTTACCATATTTTTAGAGCATGGTACAATTGATCATATAACATGATGGCTAAGCCAATGAGAACTTTTGAATTGCATTCTCCAATGATCCAAGTTTTAACAATTTAGAAATAGAAAATGTTTTCCTGTTTCCACATACCTATCAGTGGTAACAAAACTGATAAACTTGCTTCGGTAAATTCCGAAAACGAAGGCGTGGAAATTCGTTGTTTAGTATTTACAGTGAACGACTTTGGAAATGATTAAACGGTTGTCGGGGGACAACAATAGTTGTCTCGAACAACGAGGAAAATTTCAACGTCAAAACCTATTGACAAACCTTGCCTGCTTTGCAATTATCAAAATATTTCGAAATTATTTTTTGCTGTGTTTTGATAGAAATAATTCATTGCGAGAGAAAGGGCTTGAGATGAGTCGTCTATTTGTCAACAGCATTTATTTCACCGTTTCTGAACAAAATTCTTTATCTTGACGTATTGCTGAAGTGATAGACATTTCTTTATTTGTGTTTTTTAGTTTTTACGCTTTGTTTTATTTTTGAATTTAGAAATTCATCTTAACTGTCACTTGCAGTCCCGTTCTTTTCCTTCCGTGCAACTCGAATATAAGAATGCTCCCCGTTTCTTTTTGCCTTTTGTGCAAACAGTATTCCCAGTAGCGCTGATAATTTCGAACCAAAACCGAGCGCTTCTGTTCAAAATATATTGCGATAAAAAGCGTGCCTGAAAGTCGTGTTTAACCCTTAAAGTTTGTCGACAAGAAATGTGTCCAGTTAACGGGAAGAAACGCTTCGAAATTCATGGAAGTACGGTTTTTAATAAATACTGTAAATGTATATAAATTTGAAGATATTACTATGGTAGTTATAGGCTTTTGCTATTTGTTGTAATATAATTTCCTATATTTATGTTTTTATTTTTGTATATATCCTGTTATTGTGTAATCTATGTTAGGTAATAGCTTCGGACTGCTATTGATAGCAGAGATGCTTTGTAAGCTCCCTGAAGGGACTACCCTAAAATTCTTACCTTTAGATTTTTACTTTTAAATAAAGGTGTCTATCCATCTATCGGAGGAGCGAGAGAGGAGTATCAATACAAAACGATTCGTCTACCTATTATTGTCAAATTGCACGATTACATACCAGCGCTGTACCAAATAAAATGCCACAAAATTGGCAACAACAAATACATGCCCTCTAGGGAAACAAAACACAGTGTAAACGTATATCTCTCAAGTAACTGCCTAATTTATGAAAAGTATCGAACTGATACAAGTATCGACTGGAAGATAAAGAAAATTAAGAATAAAAGAAGCAGGTGTTTTTATACATGGTTATTCAGTTAGTTGGTAATATGGCAGGGACATGTCTTATATGTCTAACAAGTCTTATAAGAATAAAAGAATATATTTACAAAACGTAAATAGGGCAAACCATTACATCAAAATCAGGAGTTTCCACGAGTATCCGGATATTCGTTGAGATATTTAGATGTTTCCTAGATATTTAGAAAATATTAAGATATTTAGAAAATTAGGGATATTAAGAAACTGAAAATTTATAGCTTTTTTGGCCGTGCCCTGTGTGTTCCTTGCTATTTTTTCTAACTAATAACCAGTTCTGTGCCGTAAAAAATCCAGCTAAGAGATTTCCCTCTTGAAAAATATATTTCATATCAATAAAAGCTTAAGCACTAAACCAGCAATTTTTCAAGATGGCGGATGCTGGTAACATCAAGGAGCCTGAACCTTCTTGCTCTACTCCTACTACGGCTGCAAGACAATTTTGAAAATTTTGGTCCGAGCGATTCAAAATCAGAACATTTTACAACAAAATATTGGATATTTAGAGGTTTGTTCGAGATATTAAGAAAATGTGTTTGTGATATTTAGACAATTGTTTGAGAATTTCCAGAAATATATTTAAATGAATTTTGATGACATTTGTGGAAAGGCCTTGTCAAAATTTAAGGGACGTTTTAAATGAATAATTTTTGTAATAGACGTAAACTTGTATTGAAGTAGTGCTAATGTGACATCCATCGTTTGCTCGCGACAGGCCGCCTAAGAAAGTAGATCGCTATAGGTTACTTGAAATCAAACATTTGTTCTCCGAAATGCCTATTTTCGGAAACTGCCAACAAAATCTTTGTTGTGAATAACCACTTTCTGGACAGTTGTGATAATTACTTTTCAAGAGATAACCATTTTGGAGCACTTCTGCCCATCATGAAACAAATAGCCCGAATTATCTGTCAAGCAGGGAATTCAAATATGCTTGTTTACATACATGTAAGATATTTAGAACATTAAAGTGCTCGATAAAAAAGAAAAATGGGACGCAACTGGGCGTACCAACTAGAACAGAAAAATAAGCTAGGAATGAAAGAAGCTAACGTGCACATGTACACGATAAGGTAACAATGAATTAAAAAGTCCTTCCTAAACGCTGTTTAGTAGAAGTCTGTAACGATAACATTCAAAATTGTTTCCCAAATGTTTGCTTTTTTTTTTGTTTTTGTTTCTGTAATCAATTATGGTAGACAAATGCCGTTCCGTCGTTAACATTTGTATAAAAACACTTTTACCCTGTTTTCCCATAAAAAAGCAGTCTCTAATTACAGATCTTAAACTACAAGAATTTTGATGTCGTTTTGATTACTAGTTTCGAGTTGGAATTTCCAAATAGGGGTTTGGATAGCGTTCACCCACCGAAAATAAGATAGCAATTTCCACTAGTATATAGTTCGCCGAATCACATGAAGACAGTACTGATAGTGTTGTAAGTCATAACCAATGCTTGTAGGGCACTTTCTATAGAACCCGGCGCACTTGAAACAATGCTCTTTCTAAACGCTCTTTCCATTTCAAATAATTCTTAACACAAATATTCCTTTAGCGCCACGTAGCTGGCTTGCAGTGGTGAACAGCTTTTTAAACTATTGCAAGTTTCTTTTTTGTCTCGAATTTCGACGAGCAGTTGCGAGTTATCTTTAAGGGCGTCGGCGAGGTGGGAGTTCGTGCTCCTCGTAATATTTCGCTACATCAAAGAAAAGTCACCTATGAATACGCGTTGGAATCAGTGTACTAAATTTCGTATAGAGTATACCTTTATGAAATTTATGAAAATATAAATAAATTGTAATTTCCTGTAGGGTATCTTGCGATATTCTGCTGGTTGTTATTCGGTAATTCTGATTTATACGGACTTCAAGGCAGAAATGGAGAAAAAAATATGGCG
>Ga0126339_10002596_pt1 | contig 12982 bp, 8 predicted proteins | sample OrbTmetagenome_2_FD_92532 | JGI IMG/M metagenome (GOLD analysis project Ga0126339, IMG submission 92532) | Coral microbial communities from Petempiche,Puerto Morelos, Mexico - Orbicella T R C metagenome | ecosystem: Host-associated > Invertebrates > Cnidaria > Coral | place: Petempiche,Puerto... | reverse complement strand
TTTAGAAATGCTGGTTTTTGTGGAAGTAGGAAAACCAGACGACCAGGGGTAAAACCCTTGGAGCATGGAAAGAACCAACAACAAACTCAACCCACGTATGGCACTCGGTCAAAATCAAACCCAGGACACATTGGTGGGGGGCGAATGGTCTCTCTCAAAATTGTATTTTCATTATTTTTTTTTTTTTTTGTATTTTTTTGGTACATTGCAATGTAGTGGGAAACTGGGATAAAACATCCAACTTGATAGCAACAAAAGGAGAAAAAATTCTGAGCTTGTTATCCTGGTCCTAAATTCTAGATATATTGTTTGGTCTTGCTCATGTGTACTTTGATGGAACAAACTACAGTATTGAACCACTAGAACCAGCAAGTTTCCTGATTCTAGTAGCAACAATCTTTGAATGTCAATCCATTGACAATCTCTGGCTTTATTTCTGTGTACAAGGTTAGAAAAGAAAGAAAAATAATCTTTGATTTAGATGTTTTACACACAGTAACTGATTGGGGTATTGTGATATGTTTTGGAACTGCCAGACACCTCACCTCTGATATGTCAAAAAAATTGATCTTGATGTCCAAGGTAAATATGATTAAAAAATTTATGAACATCATTGATAATAATTTGTAAAGAGGGCGAGCAATGTTGTTAACCAAGTTACAGTGAACAATTGCCGCCTTTTGTGACCAGCACCTCTGTTATAACGGAATAATGATTATTCATTTGTCTGAATATTATTATCAGGCTTCAAATCCTTACATTGGAAAACTGTCAATCTTGGATGATGAGCTGGCTCTAAATGTAAGTTCAAAAAAGTTGTTCATAGTTGTTTTTAATTTTTTAATTTATTAATTTTATCCAAAAGAGATCAAGATAGAATGATTGCCGAAAGTATGTTGTGGTTCAATATTTGCCCTCAGGTACAATTTTTACTTTTCCTTTGTTTATATTACATTTATTTATTAAATAAATATTATATTACCATACACCAGGGCAAGGGAAAACACCATTTGAGTTGTACCAAAGGTAAAATCAAACGCCAACATCACATGAATTTTTCTTTGCCAGAGAAATTGTAGTGTCCAGGGCCATCTTGTATTTTTTTGCTATGTCAAAGGCTAGATGTTCAAGGAAACTGCCTAAATTTTGTTTTGGTTGGGGTCATTAAAAGTTTTCTTTGTATGTACTTGTATAACGTTGTGATGTTAACTGCAGTTCATTATTTTCCATTGAAGGGTTTTGGCTGTGTCATATCAGCTGCACTCACCGATTACAACAGGTATTTGTCTTTACGGATATATGGTATCAGTCTGCTAATATTTCTTCTATGATAAATTTTACGATCAATGCAGAAATTCTCACGGCAGATTTTCATTGTCAATAAGCTGACAGACACATGAATGTATAATTTATGCAATGCATCAACGAGTGAGAGCGGACAATTTGTTATCGTAAAATACAAATATGAATTATGTCATTGTCGAAGTAGCAGGTGCAGATTCACTCGGCGATCAACAGCTACTTTGACAATATTATGAAAAAAATTCATGATCAGTTTACATGTATGAGGACCGATGCATGAAAAACTGACGTTAAGTTGTTAACTTGTACCTTGATGCTACATGTAAGTTGCTTCCATACTTACTATACTACATTTAAAGTAATGTTACGTCACCGCGAAGAATGATAAATTATATATTTACCAAGTATTGTAGGTAATGCAATGTGTCCAGAGATGTCTATAATGTGTTCACAGTGCTGTCACATGTATACACGTACCATATAGTGTACCAATCGCTAGTTCTTTGTATGTCATGCAGGCAAATAGACTGCTGGCAGTCTGTTTTCCTCATGAAATTGGCAGGGAATCAAAGAGCCTGCTGGCAGACCAGGAAGTATGAGGCAAGGCATTTCAGTCTGTAAGATACTGGGACAAGACATGCCACACTGGTCAGACCCTAAGAGGAAGGTCTGGCTGCCATCAGTCTAGTATGCTCATGGTATTAGCTAAAAATTCCAGCTAGTTTGCCATCTGATGAATTGATGTTTGACATTTTGTTTTTATTATTAATATTTCAGGAAGCATGCAGCTATGTTAGAACAGGCATCTGGAGGATTGATCAGTTCCATAACAAGCTTTGTATGTGCCATGAGAGCTTAATTTTGTGAGCCAACATGATGAAAGGGGAGAAATGACAGAATAACATTACTCAATAGCCCTTTTTACAATTAACTTTACTGATTTGCATTCCAACCTAATCCAGTGTGTATGTGAGGCAATTTTAAACAATTTATTTTGTAGATTCTGCCAGAAATTCCCTCACATCCATGTTGGGTTACATTGTAATGCAAATGAGAATTAAAGCAAAACATGAAGAGGGCTATGAGTACAGGAATTAACTAACGATACCAAAGAAATGATGTAATGTAGGAACGAGAGAAGCCAAAATGAAATTCTTATTCTTCTGTTATGCAGGCTATTAGTCAAATGACTTTTTGTCCATCATATAGATTTTTCTAAAATCGTCAAATTTTAATATTTATTACACTGTACAGGTTGGAAGCATGTTTGTTGCTGAGACAGAGGGATCTCAATGTTTCAGGTACGCAATCATTGCTGCTTATGCTTTTGCCTATAAAAGAATTAATGTTATTGCCTAGCATGCACCCATGTACTACAGTACTGTAGCCAACAAAAAGCTGTCACCTAGAGCAAAAATCCTTTGTTGTGAGTATATAGGTCTTGTGATAGATTTTCATACAGGCCGTTTTTACTTGTGTGTGAAAAGTGTGCCTTAGGGATCATGAGGGTGCAGTGTCTTGCAAGAACGCAACCCAGTGATGCTGGCCAGGCTTGAATTCATCCCGCTTGGTCCAAAATCCAGCCAACTTTAACTATGTGCCTTTACTGTATAAAAGAGTAAGAATTATTTTTGTCTCCGTTTGTCAGTACCAATGAAGCTGTTCTCCTGGCATTATATGAAGCAGTCCATCTTAACAGAAATTTCTTCACTGTCCTTAGTCATGTCACGGTGAGTATCTTATCATTTTGGTATAGACTATAATAGTTACTCTGGTCCAAAGTGTAGTTTTAGTAGCAAAACACTGTTGTCTTAACCATATTAAGTTCCTACCGTGTGGCACGAATTTTTGCAGGAGTTTAACTTTGCGATCGGCGTTTCTTCGTGTTTTGCGAAACTAATTGTTGCGATCGGTTAAAAAAAAAACTGGTTTTCTTGCTGGGTATTAATTTTTGCGAGTTTCAGGAAACCGCATGCGATCGACAAGTGAAACAACATGTAGAGATCTAAGGCAAAGTCCACACTACGCCAGAGGAATTTGAAAACGCAGCTTTATTTCTACGGTTAGGCCTACCGTCCACACTAACTGAACCCGGACCGAAAACGGAACTTTTCGAAAGCGCTCTTCAAACCGGAGGAATTTGAAAAAGCCGGCTTTGCGTTTTAATGTGGACGGAAAACATTTTGAAAACGGAGCTTTTCGAAATCGATGACGTCTTGATAATAATGTAATTTGCCTGCCCGAGTTTTCTTCAAACACAAATCCAAGATGGCCGGTGATTGTTGTGTTTTCAAGCTTTCCGATGTAGTGTGGACGGAAAACATTTGATGCGTTTTCAGAGTGAAAACGCCGTTTCATATTTCTCTGTTGTAGTGTAGACGGGGCCTAAAACACGGTAATCAGTGTCACTCTATTACAATTACATCTGCCCCAAGTGTGACTGACTGCTCCCGCCGTGATGAATCAGCAATAACTATGGTGCCACTTGATACTTAATCGCACATGTGATGTACCGAGGGCAATTTCATCGCTTTATTCCTGAACGATTTGTTTTTATTTCGTCGCTTTGTTTCCGAACGAAAGTGACGTTTTAAAAATATACGACCTCCCATATACGACACAGGCAAACAAAATTCCACTTGTGATTTTTGTTTGTATAATTTCGCCAGTCGAGTAAATTTTGGCGGGAGCTTGTTTTTGCGGATCGCGGAAGAAACTGCCAAATATCAAACATACAAAAAAAAAAAAACAAAAAAAAAAAAAAAAAAAAAAAAAAAAAAAAAAAAATAGAACGCGCTAAAATTTCACGTCACACAGTAATCTAAAGATCCAGTTGTCTTGTTCTTTCCAGACTGCTCCAGGGTCCAGTCCCCCTCCGTCACCTACCGCTGCCCCTCCTGTTGTTGAAAGGACTGCAACTGGTATAATACATTGCTGTATAATTCTACTTAATACACCGAATGATATCCCCTTTAATTAAGAGTTAATGGAATTAAAAGCCTTAAACTTTAGATAGAAGGTATTTCGAGTTTGTGAGTAAGTTCCATGTTGCTACAAGTTCTGTGAAGGATAGCGAAGGAATCGTATACGCAAACCTCAGAAGATGTATGAGTCAGTTTTCAGATTTAGCCATACTGGTGTTGGACTTCCTAAGATCTAGGAGACTTCTTAAGCTTACATTTGAATTCATGTAATAGAACACACCTGTTTGGAAAGACTTCTTGTGTTTTATCAAATCACATTTATTACGCGTTTCTTTTTGTAGCTGCCGTTGTTGAAGATTTTCCTCCAGATTTGAGCCAACCCACCAATTTACTTGTCACTCTTTTGACCTACTCTTCCATTGCTGTACAGAATACAAAAGGTATATAGTGTACCATAATATTTTTACAAGGTGTAGGACATGTAACTTCATAGTTCTCGTTTTCTCTTTTGTTCCCGTATATTAATTCTGCAAGGAAACCTCTCATTATCAATTTTTACCTTTTAGGACGTTAGCACTAATTGTTTCTGCGCATCCTTACTGCGCACGCAAATTCATACGCCACGTCACGCATAAGAGCGCGCGCTAAGTAATAAAATGAACAATGATAAGGCAGATGACCATTGCTGTAGCTTTGCCTAGATTTAACGATCTTGGACATTCGGTGACCCCTACTTTTCTTTCTAGAAACAGGTTTTGTTTACAATTATCTCCACACTGTCCAAAAATGGACAAAAAATTAATGTAGGAAGTTAAAAAAAATTCAAGATTCCTGTGCACGGGACATCGAATCCTGCAATCTTGCGGCTGCAACGTGCCTGAAACTATGGTCGCTTAATGCCGGCGAACTTCTTCTTTAAGGAAACTCACCAGTTGAGTAAATTCACTTGATAGGTCCACTTAAACAATATGTGGCAGAGAACATTTCACTTCAAAGATCTAATTGCAATATTTTTGGACCTACAGACACTGTGGCCTTATTCGCTAACGAAGCCCGATTTTTTTCAGATTTAGGGTGTTCTTCGAGGCACGTTCTCTCCAAACGAAGTTGGTGACCCCCGATTTGTTGACATTTCTGACATAACTAGCTCATCCTCTTACAGTGGTAAAAGTCTCAGTAAAAAATCAATGTTGGAAAGTTTTCGCGCGAACGTCCTTAAACAACACCACGTCGCTAACATGGCGAGTGTGTTTCTTTTCCTTCCAGACGACAAGGGTACAAGCAATGCCAAGCTGTGTCTGATCATTTTAACGTGCATTGTTGAGGTAAGCCTAAAGTAACAAAGAGAAGATGAAATGTTAAAGAGCGAATTCTCCATATTGGCCTTACTCCAAGCGGAAACCCTGTCAAGTTACTTTTAGACGTGGTACCCAGTTCTTTCACGGTTAATGTCACCACGGGCATTGCGTGGATGTTTTCATGGAGGGTGAAATTGCGTATAATGCCACTTGGGCAGTCCACATGAAAACCTTAATTGGCGCCTTTCTTGCTAAACAAGAAGGAGCAAGATTTATACCTCGCAGCAGTGGTTGCAACAGAGTGTATTTCATTCTGAAGGCAAATTTAAGCTGAGCTTGTGTTGCTTTCCTCCAAGCAATTAGCCTGTTAGCAAACAATAGTCCCTTTATGGCAAGATTTACAACGCACGTGCATATCCATTGTTCTGCTCATTAAACCCTTCTAGTTGCCGTTAAATTCGTGGTTTGTTTAAGCTTCCTGATGTCTACGTAAGAGGTTACCTCTAGGAAACAACCTTAAGAACCAACAAAGAGCTGAATTAATATTTGCTGTCTTATTTTCCACAGGATCAATATGCCAATGTTTTCCTTCATGATGCAAACATGACGTTCTCAGTTCCTTTACATAGAGTGGTAAGTGCTAGTGAACCCGCGTTCCTGAGCAGGGCTGTTGCTGAGCGACATGATTTACATATATCCTGATGACGACAGCTCTCGTGACAACTTCCGCGGCGCTCGTACTGCTTTCTGATTGGACAGTTAAAAACCGGAAATCATCGAATAGCCACGAGGGTTTAGTTGTCGCAAAATATAACCTGTCCAGAGTGAATAGTGCATTCTATATGTAAAACTAGTTTACCTAAATGGTTCAAAATGCTCCATTGCGGCGTAGTGTAGATAGAAAACATTTGATGCGTTTTCAGAGTGAAACCTCTGTTTTCAAAATCCTCCGGCGTAGCGTGGATGGGGGCCTGAAACGTAAACTTTTCTTGTTGGGAATCACTTCGGCAGTACATTCAGCGGAAGCAAGTTCACTTTTTTGATAGCGAAGAATTCTAGATACCCTTGATCTAGTTTTGGCTTGGCGAAGTCCTTGTTAATGTTTGATTCAATTGTTTTCTGCCAGCAAATGTATCACAGAGGCGCCGTTATTGAAAAGAATGCTCCCTCACGACCTCTTGCTTGCGCGTTACTTGGTGAGTATTAATACAGAATTTAGCGTACAGTTTTCGAGAGTTCGGTTCCCATTGAAGCTTGACTTGGGATGAGGTGAAAATTAAACGCTTACTGACTGGGTCCTTAGGGAGACAGTTATTTTTCTCTCGGAGCCGAGGGAAATACTGAGATTCGAGTTAAACAAAATCAACTTGTTTCCCGAGGAACTAGTCATTAAGTGAGCGAAGAGGTTAAATGAATTTACATGCAACGGCGGTCGCTGGTCAAAATTCGCGGGTAACTTTGCACTGTTACCCTTTTATGTCATATTGGCTGCTCAGAGACTATTGACGGGAAACAGTTGACCTCGAAGTAGCCAATGAGAGCACCAGCTGTTGGGAAAAAAATTCCTGCGATAATAAATCGTAAGTGTTTTACAGTTTTATTGTTATTCCGGGAGTAAGCACTTTGTACCAAATCTTGGGATATGATTGGCTAACCCATATGAGCGACATGGAGTTTACTTGGTCAATCGGGATTGCCCGCTTTGTCTCGCAAGAAAATGGTGTTCGAGCAGTACGCTACAGGAAGACTGAAATAATTGGATGTCTACCTCACAGCTATTATTTTCGCTTTACGTGGAATAACGACAATGGATGTAATCTGTACCTTTTTTTTCAGATCTTATGGTGGAGTTTATTGTAACTCACATGATGAAAACCTTACAAACCGACTTATACAGGTAAACATGCTCAGCAAAATAGATTGTTACGTGTTAAGACCTTGATGTCGGCCAAGATTTCCTAGATATCCCTGTCAAAGTACTTTTTAAATAATTGAATCCATTTTCTACCTTTATCCGATGGCCTGTCCGTGCTTGGGACTTCGACACACTAATAAAGTTCTTATCTTATCGTCCTTTTCTTATGACCTTTATAGCGCTAAAAGTTTGTGTCGCTTTGATCCGTGGTGTTAAGCTGAGTCTGTGCTTTCATCCGTCACAGCTGGAAAGAAGAAAATTAACCCTCAAATAATTTATAGTGCTGAATTTCGTTCTTAGCATTAGGCTTCGAAAGAATGGGAGACCACACGGGGTAAAGAGAAATTCTGTGATCTCGGTGGGATTCGAACCCACGATCTCCAGATTAGATTACTGCTGCTTAACCGACTGAGCTACGAGGCCAGACGGGAATAGGTGGTGGGTGATTACGCAGGATATACGTGCTCCCGTCTGGCTTCGTGACTCAGATGAAGTCATACCAGCATCTTAAAATTTGAAAGGTGTTACGGTTGAAATGCTGTGTCTAGTAAAGAGAAACAGCCTCGTGGAATAGCTCTCCCTTCTATATATACAAGACTTGGTTCTTCTTTTATTGTTGCAGTAAAACATTTGGAATTCTCCACCGTATGCTTTGTTACCAGAAGAGGTGTCGGGTCAGGCTTTCTTATTCCTGGAAGAACTTCTGGACGGCTCTAATGAACTTCCTTAAATTCCTTCTCTCCAATGAAACTGTGCTCACAAAGACCTCTGATATCTTCTCCCTGGCCTCACAGGTTAGTTTTTGACTGCCTTCTCGGGAATAGAGTCTGAACAACACTGCTCCAATATTTCTGGAGATGTTCTTGATTCAGTATTTTATTGTTTAAGTGGAACCACCTATGACGTCATCACTTTCCTAATTTACATAATAGAAAAACGCAAATATCTTTAAAACGAAAAAAAGATTTTCCAAAAAGGAAAACGCCATTCTTCTCTACTTTGAAAAGCCTTTCAAATAAGCAGCCATTATTTTTTACTTCATACGCACTTTAAATTGACTGTAAGCGGCTCGAAAGAATGATTTTTGTTCCCAAAGTTAGATATTCAAGGTCGAAGAATGTCTCCAACGTGAAGAGTTTTGAGAACGATCGAAACTTTTGGGTTTTGCAAATCGGTATGTCATTGTTAGCATCATCGTTTTTAATTGTCTTTCAAAACCTCTGTTTTCGCAGTCCACACGAAATGCGCTCGCATTTATTTTCGAACAATTCCACCTTAGAGTGTCTGTTCTTAAACAAAAAGATACATCATCTTATTCGACAGTTTATGTGAGGCTGAACATTAAAGGAAAAATTATCTTCGTTAAACTCAACAAGAATCAACATAAATGACCTTGAACGGGATATAAAATTGTGTGAGTAGAGTTTCAATATCAGAAAATATTAATGTTATCTGTTTCTTTAGGTGGTTAACATCTTCAATTTGTTTATCACGTATGGAGATACATTTCTACCTTCTCCCACATCTTATGATGAGCTTTACTACGAAATCATACGCGTTCATCAGATTTTTGACAACCTCTATTCAATGGGTGAGTCTGATAAACTGGTTTGGTGTTCGCTTGATGAAACTTTGTTAGATAGAAGTAAGTCATTTTTTTAGAGAATGGTATTGTTCAACATTCGGCAGAGAAAATTCCATTCTGATCACGCAGGTCTACAGAGATTCAAGTGGCGCTTCTGATTGGTTGATACTTGCGCGGGAAAATTCAAATCCGAGTAGCAACCAATCAGAGACACCGCACCGATCTCTGTTGAGCTACGTCATCAGAATAGAATTTTTCTGGTCTAGTCTCGCGTGTGATGTCCGTATGCAAAAGATAAATGGCTTAGTGCGTTTCATGAAAAAAAAAACAACTGTTCATTGTTTTTAACAGCATTAAGACATTCAACGAATGGTGGCGACTGGAAAGATCCTGCATCCCGTCTTGCCAGCTCTTTAGTGAATGTCAGGTGAGTTTGTAAACAAAATTATTCAAGTTCTAATGCTCATAACGAATTGCAATGTTACCTAAGTATGTTGCTTTCCAACGGAACCAATGAATTGTAGAGCAGTTTTCGCTTGAGTGTATAACGTACCTCGCTTTGCCTTTGTTTGACATTACTACGGTACGCGATTGGCTTAAAACATCGTGCCAGTTTTTCATCCAATCAGAAGTAAAACCAAAACCAATCTTGACTCGCTCGCACAGGTTTTCCTGCGCTTCGCTTCAGCCACGTGTATTTGCTTCGAGTTTTGTTTGGGTCACGGTATTATCTGAATCTTTTGTGATTGGCTACAGTGATTACTTTGGTTTTGGTTGTACGATACTCAATTCAAAGCATCCATAAAAGGAAAAGCAACAACCTGGCTGGCACAAGTCTTCCCAATCATTTTCATAACAGATTGAATATTGAAATATCTTGGACTCTTGAACTTCTGTATTTCTTACACACAGAGCAATCACAAACCATTTTACGCCGAAAATCGATTCATGGGCAGCCGTCAATCATCTGACGTCACTCTCTTCGGAACAGGTTTGTTGGCATTTTCGCTGGTCAGAATGTGAACCATTTTTGGCGCTAAAAGCTCGAGCCGTGTACGACACGTGCCATCTTATACCTGGTAGCCCATATGGACTGGGCCTTGCTTATTTCTTTGGTGTTTTCTTACCTCAGTAAACTACTATTTCTATATTCCTTCAATTCAAAGATTAATCTTGTTAATGGCTAAAAAACTCGGATTTTGAAATGCTGCCCTTGAGAGCAGTCGAGCTCCTATTAGCGGACACCCTCGGAGAAATGGGAGGTGGCCGCTCAATAGGAGTTGCTGTGCTTTGAATATTTTTAATTTATTATTATTTTTTAAAATTTCGTAGTGAACATGGAATTAAGTCAAGACAATCACGATAAACGTGTGTTTGAATGCTTTTATCAGTCGTCACTTTCTATTTCGGACTTTAAATTTTGGCACGAGCTCCTGATCTTGGGTGGTCGTGTAATGGGCTAAAAGGGGTAAAGACAATTGGAAAACTTTCATTGGGACGACCAAAAGGTGGTAACGATCGCTTAATAGACGTTGCTGGTTAATAAGGTTTTATTTGCAGTATTTTACTGAAAAAAAGTTCGGGACTTAAAAATAACTGGCTGCTTAACAGGGGTGGCCGCTTAGTAGCTGGCGTTTTAATAGACTGTTACAGGCCTCTATTTTCTCGTATTTTTATTCGATCATTGAACGCGCGGATAGAATCGCGAGAGAACTGGACGCCAGCGCAAAACGGAAGACTTGACTGGGCAGGGGGTGGGGACCCGAGAGCAACCCCAACCCCCCACCTCCGCGTGCTTCCAACTTGCTTCGGTCGCTTTTCTTTCGCTTGCATAAATAGGGAGGCTATGACCATTTAGCCTTTTAATAAGGGTTTGACTGTAATTGTAGTTGAATGCGTTTTTTTTTTCTTTTTCAGGTGCTAAGCGTGATTCGCAGTAATTATGACACGTTAACCCTAAAACTGCAAGAAAACTTAGATCATTATGAGAAATACTCAGAGAAGCCGAAGGAGGCGTCCTACTTTACTCAACTGGTATGTGTTAACCTGTAGCCCAAAGGAAAATACAGACACCTCGTGGTATAAACAATAGCCTCCATTTGGCGCGAAAATATGCTCGGATATTTGTCCGCGGACATTATCTGTTCCGAGAAGCGAACAGTTTTCCGAGAGCGTAGCTCGAGGAAAACTATGAGCTTTGAGGAACAGACAATCTCCAAGGACAAATGTCCAAGCATATTTTCCCGCCAAATGGAGGTCATTGTATTTATTATCCTTTAAATATTTTTCGCAACTCGCGCGGTTTTGAAAATTGGGGAATGTCACTTGGATATTCCACAGGTTAAGGTGGGGGCATGTGTCCCACTATATAACGTGTTTAGACCCATCGTGCGCGAGCGAAAAGTTAAAATTCGTTTGGTTTTTTCATTGCATTGATTTGACTGTGTTGGTATTTCCACAGGTCCGTTCGATAGTGATCGATGTTCGGAGAACGATTTCTGTTAGCAATCTAGAGCAGTTTAGTTTGCTTCAAGAATTTGCTTCAATCCACTGAGAAGGCTCAAGGCAACGCAACCATCTGTTCACAGTGAGCAGAGGATTCGAGAAATAAAACACGATAACTATTTCAAGAACAATTGTGCACAATTGAATGGTGTTTAGTGTAATAATAAGTGGTGGTTATGAGGTGGCTTGTAAATGGCAACGAAAAAACAAGTCACATTAGAAGGACAAAATGAAATTCCAAAACAAGGAACAGTTATTTAGCCCTGTGCTTCTCAAGGAAGATACTAACGTGTCGAGGTTATTATTTTAGTCTTTGTCGTTTTCCTCGACTAGAGGACAGTTTGTTGGAACAAATATTGTTTAGGGGTTTTAATAACGTTTTTAACAGGAGGGCAACTGGTTTTCACAGGCGGGGAAAACTATTTTATCTGAACTTCGTGATAAGAAAAAAACTTTCCGCTCGATAGTCAAACCAGATGAGTAAAGTCATCCCCGCAGCTGGTCAATATGCCCGGTGCCCAGCCCTTGGAGCGGCTGATTAGTTTCGAACACGTGTCATTTAAGGGGGAAAAAGATAAGCGCCACCGCGTTGCCTAGCTACCTAGCTATATTCTGAAGGAGTGTTCAAATTATCTCGTGACAAATTATTGTAGGGTAAAAGAATAGTGCATATGAAGACAAAATAAAGGGAATTGAATGTCTTGTACTGATTTTGTATTGTAAATCTGCACTAGTCAGCGTGGTTGTATCATTATTGGACCTTCTGATTTGAAGTTTTATTGTAACCAAATAAGGAATTATCCATAGAGAATTAACCAATCAAGCTTTAACTGCTGTCCTGTTGTCCTATTACGTCACTGACCTGACATCTTTCACTACCATGGACATTTTCAAGGATATACTGTAATAAGTAAAAAATGAAATTTTCAAAAACCGGTCACCAATCCCCAGCTATTTGAAATTCCTCCTCTCCCTCTCTGTCGCCCGTAGCTTCAATCCCGACCCTATCCCCAGGGCGTTTTTCCTCTCAATGCGTTTTCTTCCTCTCCTCTCCCCCGTCCGTTGATGAAGATCGGATTTAAAATTAACTCTTGCGACCCCACCCTGCCCTTCTTTTTTTCCGAGGATTGCAATGTAACGTGCTAACAGTTGCTTGGGCACTCTCTCTTCAGTCAGCCAAAAGTTACGGAATTCTCAGTGCGAATTAATATGGCTGCTCACTGCCCCGGCAAAGTAACGATGTGGGTGGTAAAATTTTGACCAAGCAGAAACTCTCGCAACTGGGATGTGCGTATTAAGGGAGAGGGTGGGGGGGGGGGGGGGGGGGGGGAAAAAATGGAAAACAACTTCGACCCGCCAATTAAGTTTTTGGCCTCTTTTCCAACGCCCCCTGGGGGGCCCTTCCCCCAATCTTTTTTTTTTCCCCCCGAGGGCGGACAACCCCGGGGCGAGG
>Ga0126339_10002595_pt1 | contig 12984 bp, 8 predicted proteins | sample OrbTmetagenome_2_FD_92532 | JGI IMG/M metagenome (GOLD analysis project Ga0126339, IMG submission 92532) | Coral microbial communities from Petempiche,Puerto Morelos, Mexico - Orbicella T R C metagenome | ecosystem: Host-associated > Invertebrates > Cnidaria > Coral | place: Petempiche,Puerto... | reverse complement strand
TCTTGTTGTAAAAAAAAATGAATGTAAAAAAAAAAAAAAAGAGGCGGGGGGAAAAAAAGATGGCAGGGGGGGGGGGGGGGGGGGGGGGGGGGGGGGGGGGGGGGGGGTTGTATAGTGGTATACCAATATACCTGAAAAGAAAAACCCATTACAACCAAACATCGTCTCAAATTCATGCGAAATACCAAAATTTGGAAAAACATAGCATACTTTACACTCATGAAAGACTCAATTTTGGCGTTAAAATACCGTATACCCAATTTAAAATCCCCCTGTATACCGTATACCCAGAAACCCTAGCCGACCCTGACTAAAGGAAAAGAGGGACTGCTTGTTGTCTAATCTATAAATAAATATTAATTGTATACTCATGTAGTTTTACAGAAAAAAAAACTGGCATAAAAAAAAAAAAAAACTCTGAGCCGCGGCGTTCCCAAAGGGACTGCAGACCCACTGTTTTCTTCATATTTTCAAAAGAGAGTCTATAATTTTCGTTCCAAGGTTCCTCCGGTAGCGATATTCTATTGCAAGTGTCGTCTGACAATCTAACACACTAGAAAGTACATTCTTCATTTTGTCATATGCATATTCCTCAGGGTTTCATTTTTTTGGTTCTTATGAAAAAGGCAATGAACTCTATGGAGGCTGAAATTATAAATATGCCTTTGCATGTCGCAATTGAGAGGGCAACATTCAGCAAGAATAATTAACTTCCCACGCTGGATGAAATGCTCCTAAATCTCAAAATATAACTCATAAAGTACTTCTCTGGAAGGATTGTAAGTTTTCTGTGAGAACAACTGGCATATTTACCTGTTCTGTCTCAAATTGAGTGACTTGTTTCATTGGAGTTCTTTGTGTCACTGGCACTGTTGATTCGTTGGCATGCGCAGGACTGCTATGTTTAGTTGTGGCATCATTAATGGTTGCTGCATGTTTTCCGCAGGTTTGGGGTAGATTTATACCTGTTGAAATTATTAGATCAGTTTACTACAACCACCAAAATAAACCAAGAACTATAACTAAGAAAACAAACATGTACATCAGTTTACTGAAATCCGCAAGAGGAATGAGAAAGAGGTACTTTTCTTTTCCCCATTTCTGCCTTTCCTCAGCTTCCTCGCCCGCAGTTTTCCGGTTTCAACTGAAGTTTATTCCTTATTTTTATTTGCTGTTAGTCAAAAACTTTCACAATTAAAAGTGTCCTGTCTAAAACAACCACTATCAGCAACCGAATTGGAACATTACGTGTAAAAAAGGTCAAAAAGGTCAGTGGCAAACTACGTTCTGGAGTTTACGTACCACAAAAGTCTAATTCGGCCAGCACTTTTGTCGCTTAAAACTTAAACTAAAAGCTTCAAATACAATAAACATGTTCACAGTACTTGAGATTGTTCCCAATGGTCTTTTTCCAGTTGCAGTTAACACAGTCTTGGGGGTTTTATCCCTGCCAGCATCCTTGCTGTTCGTTCGACCGATGGGAATCGGAATCCGGGATGGCGGCTTGTTTTGATTTTTTTCCAGGCGATTCCTCAGAATGCGCTGCTTCTTATTAACTTCGTCTTTAGACGAGGAACTTTTTCCGCTGTTGTTGTTCAAAAGATTTACTCTGCGGACGGGTATTCTGGATTTTTGTTGAACTGGGGAAAGGCAATTCTTGGCACCTTCAATCTCGCTACTAAGCTGGCACGAAGCCATAGCGTTTAAACTGGTTTTCGACGCCGTGTTTGAACGACAACTTTCTCCAAACTTTTCCCGTTCTTTGTTGTTTGGTTTTGTTCCGTTTTGTAAATTTTCTCTTCGATTTCACTGTGAAAAATATCACAATTCTCTTGCTCCGAATCTCAATGCTGACCGCACCGATAGCTGAAGCAAATGATCGAGTTTTGTTTCAAAACCATGGAAACGGTCTTCGATCGTTTCGTCATAAACAGCCATACTTGCTCGATTGCTCGCGCACAGAAATCTAGTACTCAGTTTCCTTAAAACGTAGATTTTACGTCATCATTTAGTGTGAATTTTAAGCTCTCTGTGAAAATGGTTTGAACATATCTAAAAGTGACAAAATCAACAAATAGCAACTGTTATTTAGATGCGAAGAATGAGTGGAAAATTGGTACGAATAAATTTGCTGAAGATCAGATGAAATAAGCTTACAATTTTGTTCAAATCCTGCATGAACGTCTTGACACAAGCATAAAGCAACTGTCTCTTTAATGCACCTCTGCAACTTACATAAGGTATGAAGAAAGCTGTCCTGTACTAAGGATAATCTACATCAAACGCAATTCAGCCCGCAATAAAAGTTTTTAAAAATTCCACAAAAACTGAACTCACCTCGAAAGGCGCGATTGGTGCATGCTGTGTGGACATTCGTCTAATTCCATACATACTCAGCGTGTAAATAATAGCATTTGTAATCTTGTTCATCTTAGCAGTTCTTCTTGAAAACTCGTGGAAAGTATGAATTGAACAAAGCCCATGAAATGGCATTTGCTTCAACCGAAGACTATTACCGAAGCGAAGGGAAATTCTTTGCCAAGTTCATTGAAGTTTTGTGGGCCACTAAAAATATCTTTGGAAAACTCCTTTGACATTTGAGACAAAAAATCTTTTAAGACTCTGGCCCAATTTCATGCATTTGGACACGAAGTAACTGTAGTTGAAATGCCAAACCCTCTCGGCTTAGTCTTTGCCTTTCACTGATTATTTTCAAACCCGATTTTCGAGCCAACTCAGTGCCTGTAACGCGCAAACAGCCAATCAGGGACAAGTACTTTAATTAGCTGTCAATCAGCATCGCAGGAAACGTACAAAAATCATAACTTATTGAACCGACTTTTGGCTCCTCTTCCCAAGTCCGGTTAAGTCGTAGCAACTCAAAAACGAGGCAATAAATCGAAAGGAAACTTGGTTCTTTATTTCTTTTTTCGGGATATGAAGTGGGAAAAATCAGTTTTTCGACTTTACAACTTGAAAAGCTGTGAATGTACTGTGGGAACGATTCTGTATCACGGACCTCCCGCAAGTCCGCCCTAAATTTCTCTTACCCTGTGGTCAAATACATTACATCGGATCCGCAGTGGGGCAACCGATTCATTTGTAAATCCCTTTCCTGGTAATTCAGTAAATCGCACGATTACGCAAACATCTTGTTTTAGAAGTGGTCGCAGGAAATATGTGAGAAGATTTCTGTTTTGCTCGTTCGGCAATACCAGTTTTCTGTTTTCTTCTGCTCAGTCAGTCACCTGTTCAGCAGCCTCAGTCCTCTACGCAAAAAAACAAACAAACAAACAAAAAAAACAAATTCGGCTCTGTAGGTGACAAAACAGCAGCGCACAAGTCTTTTTTTAAAGAATAAAAGATCGAAAACGACAAGTCCTTTCCCAGAAAGTAAAGATTTCTTTGATTCAAATCATATGCTGCTTTGTACTTTCTGCTAGAAATTCACGACTATTTCCTCAAGAAATATTCCAGGGTAAGAAAAAAAAAAAAAAAAACAAGAACAACAACAACAACAACAAGATAGCAAAAAAAAAAAAAAAAAAAACAGGAACACTCCAGATTTTACATTTTTTAAGAAAAATTTATTGATAAAAATCCGCGACATTTTCGGACTCTAATAATTATATGTAATCATTTTTTTTACAATGAAATTGACAATTTGGAGATAGATTTCGTTTCCTAATGCTTACATGGTTAAGTAGATTGCTTTACAGTTTCTTCTCTGAGAAAATTTTACGTCTCCGATTTCTGAGCCCGTAGTGTTCGGTGAAGTAGTTGCCCAGCAACATGACGTATAGCCTTATGATGTCATGCTGACGTGAAGTATGCTGACGTGAATTATGCTGACGTAAAAATTTTCAGAATACTCGTGAGTGCTCGAACTGTATTTTAACTGCGTAATAAGAATCGTCACGTAATCGAGTGCCTCTACAGAAATTTTCCACACACGGAACTTGTTCCCAGAATTCCCAGACTGTTTTTAATTAACGCTTTGTGATGTGGTCATTCCCAGGCGCATTCAGGTCGGTACAGTCAGGTTTCCTTGCGTGCGAAGTGCGGTCAGGCCTGGTTCTTCCAAAACACACACTCTCGAGAAACCTAGCTTGACCAGCTCGGCTCCAACCTATGAAGAAGCGGGTAAATAAACTGAGAATCATATAAAGACATATAGCAAATTCTTCAATTAATTGGTAATATGCAAGGTTAGATTTCCTCAAGCCAATTACGTTATTCTGAGCAAAGAAAGAGTATCCTCTGATTATTTAGTCAACGGATAATTTTTCGCTAATTGCCGACCTCGAGAAATCTGAAATATGTCAAAACGACACTCCGAAATAAGAATTGCTTTCCATGCCAAACAAACGCAGGCGTGTACGATCGAAGTGAGCTGTGATTGGTTAATACCAGGAATGCCGATTGGTTAATAAACTTGTGTGGTTGTTGTTCACACAATGCTTCGCAAACACATCCATTGTGCCAGTAAAAAGTTACGAAGGAAGGAATAGTATAAAAACAGATGATATACTTCGCTGTACATTGAAGTAGCCTTTTCCCTACCTTAGCCGGGTAGTTATTGCGATTTCCTACGACAACAATAACTCTTCCTTTGAAGCTAATCACTGTGTTTGCGGCAGTTGAAGGAGCTAATCCGCCTTCTTCAAGAAACGCCTGATTATAGGGAATGTTCACACTCTCTGGGATTTGACCACACGCGAATCTTTGAAAACACAATGAATCAAGGAACACACACGAAGTGTTTTGAGTAAAAAATAAGTTCTACATTAGTGAGCCCTTCTGTTGCTTTGGAAGTGGAAACAAATTGGTGACCTGCAGCGCGACTTTTTTCGTGTAGGACCAAAAAATTAAACAGAAAGCGATTGTAGAAGAATTCTTGTAATCTTTTTTTAATGTAATTCTACAGTATATTACTTCTGAAATTCACAGAGATAGTAAAGAATATTGCAAGGTTTGAAAAACGCAAAACATGACAAATAATTTGGAAAACACCCCGATTTTTCAAAGAATATGACGGACACTTGTTAGAATGGAAACAACTATGACGTCATGATATCAAATAGCTCATTTCCGAGTTGGCTTTTGCCTCTGTGTCAAAACGAGTCTCAGTGCGAAACCATTCATATGAAATTGTGTTCCGCCTGGAGGTTCATTTCCATGTAAATCAAACTCATCTCCATATGAAAGGTTTTCAACGAGGACTCGTTTTGAAACAGAGGCACAAGGAAACTTAGAAATGGCCTATTAAGGCATAGCTTTTACAAAAACCACATACGGATATTCATAATGTGTTCCCATTATTGGAACTAATTTGCGCCAATACTTGTTTCTTTCAATTAAGTGGCATGCCTGTGAACTAGCTCGGTGTAGCTAAGCGCACTGACCACTATAAAGAATATTTGAACATTTTGATTTTTGTAACCAGAAAACGCCAATCTTTCGTTCCTTTCGCATGTGCTATGAACTGCGGAAACCAATTACAACCTCCTCAAAACTAAACCTCTAATGTCAACTGTTGGTGAACTAAGTTAAACCAAAAGGATACTCTTCAGAGGGCCTGACATCCACAACAAGACCACGCGGTTTGGTTTTTCTTTGGACTTTCGCGCCTCCGTTATCGTTCAGTTCACAGATATGTAACAAGTCTTGAGCAGAAACTCGTGGACAGATTTCACCCTTGAGTTGGGGTAACGTTATGAACTCCTTTTCCTAGCAGGATGGAAACACAGATCTTAGCGCATTTCGGTTGTCAAGACATCATTTCATATATTGAAGATATTTGTCTATAATAGTTGATAGGATTTCAAGTTTGTAGGAAAGGTCATCTACTAGATACAAAAATAAAACAAAATAGAATAATTTACGACATATAGAGAGAAAGCCACATCAGCCCTAGCTGGTTTTCATTCTGGCACCAGGCCGGAATCGAACCCAGGCCACACTGGCGGGACGCGAGCGCTCTCGCCACTGCGCCATCCCTGCTCACCTTGCACGTTGCAAAGACTATTTGCCAAGTATTTCTGGGTGTTCTAGTTAATTGAACCATTTCAAATTGTTTTTCAACAGTATTGAAATGTTATGACCGATAAGTAAAATGATACTAAGATCTCTAGTGCGCTGTCAAAAACAAAATACTTTTCTCTCTCCTTTCCAAGAGGACAGCTATTGTAGCTTCGTTCAAATTTCGCAAAAAGTTTACAGTTGTGCGCCAATGCAGTTGACACTTGTCAAGTTTTTTAGAATTTCATTTTGACATTTTTTGGCAACTTTCAGGTGCTCTTTGATTTGACCGGCAGTTAAAATAAAAGAAAGACAGCGAGACTTACCGAGAAAACATACGCCGGCAAGAAATTATTGAATGCAATAATTAGTTTCGCAGCCACGCAATGGGTACACAGAGCCAGGTAATACAGTGCTATGTTCTTGCTCGACACATAGCAAACTTCTCTCGATGAAAGAGAGGAAGGTGATTTTAGCTTACATGTTTTACGTTGGGATCAGCAAACAGCCTATCATGTCTCCTCATCGAAGCAGTCCGAGGAGTGTTACAGAAAATTCTCTTGGCATCGCGCACCACTCGGTCGATGTCTACACCTAAAGAACAGGAGAAATCACAATGACCCATAGTCGATGCTAATTGCTCAAAATACAAATAAGTGATTTTTTTTTTATTATTATTTGTCCCTGTGCTAACAGCATTGTACATTCTAGGTTTGAAGATGTTAGACCTTTTCTATACTTTTTTTGTGAGCGTTGTAAAACTTTTTGTGCGCTAAGAGGTATGGGTAAAGGTACCAGTCGCCATCTTTGGATTGGTGAGACGCTGACCAGCGGGCTCAGAGTTGGACTCCCAAATACTAAGACCAAATCAAGCCACAGGTAGAATGGAGGACTTGAACCGGCAATCTTCAGATTTTAATTTCTGCGTCCTCGTAATCACTTAGCCACTCCGCGAATTAAGAAATTTTGGAATTAGACTCTCTTTCATCCAATTCAAGCACGTACCTGGCATGTCTGAGAAGAGAAGGATGCACTCGTTAAAACCAAACGACAGTAGCTGATCCCGAAGCTGTTCCAGTATAGCGACCCCGATGCACAGTGGGTAGGATGAGTTGCCAAGCAACAAACTGTCCCAAAGGTGAAAAATCTTTTTCAGTGGAAAGACGTCTGAAAAGGAAATAGAAATTAGTCAAACAAGCACTTAGTATAATCATCAGGTTAGAGGAGGAAGTGCTTAACTCTTATGTAGCCTGAAACTACTTTAAGAGTTGCTTCCCCGCCTTTCCCTCCCTGGTTAAAATAGGGAGTTTAAGAAAACCACGACCGCAACGGCAACAGGAGCGTCGCTAAACAAAAGGTTTAAGGGCCCATTAACCGATCTTTTCGAGCCGTTGCTAAGGAAAATTTATTCCCATATAACCTCATCATTTTTAGTTAGTTCAGAGTTATTTCATGTGTTTTAGCTTTTCATGATCAGTAGCACTAGTGATGACGTCATCAGGCCAGGCCCATGGTCATGTGGCTAATACAGAAAAAATGCAAAGGCTTCCAGGCAAATTACTTTATCGGGATTTTTCCATTGATTTAATATTTTAATTTAAAACCTCAATACGCTATGCATCGATTTTGTTTCATTTCTACAAGATCAGATTTTGAGAGCATTTCAAAATATTGAAAAATTCGTAATTTTCTGAAAAAAGCATGATTTCGAAAAAGGAATGCATATCTATGTTTCCAAAGTTGGCTTTAATCGAAATTCGTCAAAAAAGGCTCGATTTAATGAAAAATCGCGTTTCCTTTAGCAGTTAAAGAAACCGGAAGTGCGCCCGATATCTATTGGAAGTCACCCTATCAGCGCGTGCGCAATTTACACTACCAGCGCACTTCGGTAGATCAAACAAAGCCACGCGGAGTTAGTTTTTCTCTTTCTATTGCTCTTGTTTTTCTGTCTTTCTCTTATTTTGTCTTTGGTTGTACTTTTTTTTTACTTTGCATTTTGTGAAACACAAAGAAAAACATCTAAAATGTAAGCGAATTTGCAAGCTTTTGAGTTGCTATTATTCTCCGCGCTCAGGCTGACGTAAGTAGCCGGAAGTGAAATTTCACCTCCTTAGCAACGCGCGCGAGCGCGCGCATGAATCGGTTAATGGGCCCTTAATGAGGAGAACAATAGCTGTGCACGTGCGTTATAATTCTTGGCACATCTCTTTGCCGTCCTCTGCAAAACAACAACGTGAAATGACCGAGTTCTGCATTTTCTTGAGAACGTGAACCACGACGGCTAATGTTTTAAATTTTTATTTCATATTTTTTAGCTGCGTCCCAGAATCAGTATCGTGATGTTCTGACAGTGATAAACAAAGTAAATGATTTAAGAGTATCGCGAGATTCGCAGGTAAAATATAAAATCATTTTTTAATCGACGTTATCCCCGCCGTCGCTGTCATGGTTACTTTGAAACTCCATAATGCTAGTACAAATCAGGTTACCCTTAAGCGTTATGCCAGGTGGCCATTTAAACTCTAATGTGAAGAGAGGCACTGTAAGAGTAACTTGTCTTGCCCAAGACCACAACACAGTGACCTCAATCAGAGCTCAAACTCAGACCGTTGAACGCGCTACGCATTCGGCCAGCGTGCTTCCCACGTCGAAAAATATGAAAGACTGAAAACCTTCGAGAAAGACAATGGAACAGAGCCAACAAGTGGCCAAGGAAAGAGGAGTAGAAGTCAAGTTAGTATAGGAAATCGTATGAATGTGAGTGCTATTAAGGATTTACACTACAGGTGAAGTTTGAAAATTCTCTCAAAATTGCGCGAGCCTTTAGGCGAGTTCGATTAGAAAGAATTTCCAAATATCACGAGTAGCGCGCGTTAATTTGCACTGCAGTGCAAATTAAAAATTAACGATAAATTTTCCTGTTCTCAGCCAATCACAATGAAGTAATATTCTACTCATATAGTAATATCCGGAACATCATAAGTCGAAGATGGATACTTACGACAGAACATCGTGAGGAACCATGGGATTGCGTACAGCTGTTGGGAGAACCAAACGACAGCGTGTCACACGTGGTTTAAATAGTAATGGCGTACCCTGGTATCTAAAATTTGCAATAGTATAAAATTAAGAAACAAATTAAGGTGTTCAACAGTCAGGACTCTGCAGGAAACTGTAAGAAAGGAAAAACTCCGGGTTCTGCCACAGCCGTCGAACCTTATCTTTGAAGAACCAGTAGCAGTTAGTCGGGAGGGGACTGAGCAGCAAAATCAACGCGGCCAAAAAACAAAACAAAACAAAAACAAAAACAAAAACAAACGTGGTCAAAGCTTACAGTCGGCGAAAACTCTCAAAGCACCAATTTGCTGCTTGGTTTACTTTGTTTCATTTCTACTGATTGTACCTCGGTCTCCTAGAACGGTAAAAGCTGCAACGTTTTGCCCGTCGTTTTGTGTTTGTGGAGGGTCATGGGCTCTTTCAGATTTTCTCGTTTGGAAGAGCTCGGAAATTTTTCCGAGAAGTTTGTGCCACTGATTATTAAATATCATTTTCATTGCAACGACGTTGATACATCTGATAAGCTCAGTCCAGCTTCATTTTGTTGATCAGATGCTAAGAGAATCAGATCATACCTCTGGAATAAATCCAGTGTCATGAAGATGGTTGAACAACTCTGGATCATGAAAGGCGATCAACTGAGAGAATACCGCCAAATATTCTACATTGAAAATGAAAGAAAACAAATCACTTGGAAAACTGACTGAATGAATGAATGAAAGACTTTATTAAAGTGTCAATTATTAACACAACGCATTTAACGGTCACAAAGACTCAAAAATAACAAAAGGCAACACACCTTGTATGATTGCCGAATTATCCTTCAGAAAAAAGTGGTACAGGTATTTGGGAATAAACGCCGCCAGACAAGCGTAACCAAGAGCTACAAAAATGATATGTCATACATTAGTAACCGTTTTGCCCTTGGGTGTTAAGCTGAATAGACTTCTTACCTTCATCGTTAAAATGAAGAGAAAGGAAAGGGGCGCAGAGAGAATCCAGTCCTGAGGAAAGACAAAAAATAAACAACAAAGCTTAAGTCTGAGTATAAGCCGGGCTTAAAGTCGACGAGGGAGAAGAGAGAGAGAGAGAGAGAGAGTGGATCTAAAAATCTCCAAGGATCTAAAAGTCTTATTGGAAGGATTTTAGCTTTCGAGATTTTTTTGGTACAGGGGGTGGAAATATTTTCCGGAGGTATTTCCGCAACGGCTTTTTAGCGAATGTTTCGGTATGTGGTATTAACTGTGTCCCGTTCTTCGCCAGATGACTGATTGATTACCTTGCCAGTAGACCAGGTCAGTGTGACGTACAACCCAGGCCTTGAGAATCCTCTTGAACTTCTGATGAGCGACTGGTGAAGACAGCAGTTCATCATACTGGTGACAGCGAGGAATGTCAACTTCGATCTTTGAAAAAAGAAAAGAAAGCGATATTTTAGAGCTGCATTAGGCCGGAGTAAGATAAAGTTTTATTCGATTTTGATAACATGGATAGTCTTGGTGTTTGGAAGTTCCAATACGCAAATAAAAGTCCAAAACAAGAATATTAATATTTTAGGCCTGATACTGTTTCCTGGTAACGATGCTAAATCAGTGGCGGGTTACTGGGGAGAACTGACAACTCGAGCGGCAGCCGCAAGAAGAATGGGGAGAGGCACGAAAAGTAAACTGTCATTTCTCCCGCCTCTCCCCATTCTCCTCGTGGCTCGGGTCGTGACGGTAAAATATTGCAGAGAATTGGAGCCAAGCAGGCTAGTTTAGATTGTTCTCACCTGTCTGTCCGTCTGAGTAAACGATTCCTTGTCTATTGCGTCGTATGTACCTTGGATGTCCCCCTGATGAGAATACCACGAGATAAAAAAGCGAAGAGGTTTGAGAATAAAACAAAATGCAAAAAAGTAGACAAAGCGGGCGCACAAATCACTTTTGATTGGCTGAGCGTATGGCTTACATCCTATCTCATCTCTGATTGGTTTAATTGTGTCGTCACGCAATGCTCTTCTGGTGTGAACCCTTGCATGACTATCCAACTGCTGCAAAGAATCTTATCATGCTTCCTTCCATTCGACAGATTCACAGATTGTGAACAAATCAAAACAGAACAGGAAATGAACAACTCCATCAAACGACACAGTCCATTTGTCTTCGAAAGCTGGCCTCCCTTAACGCTGCCTGGTTAATAAATAAAAAGGCAAATTTGTCTCACCTGAACTCCTAACAATGCTGCCCATATCTTGCCTCTAAGCAAAGGGGGAATGTCTATTCTCGCTTCTCTTACTATGCGATCTCTTGTGTAAGGATAACCCTGTACGGAAGGAAAGTGTTACCATTAGAAAAAATACAATTTGCGGTTGAATTAGAATCTAAAGTTCCTCCTTAAAAACAACGTCAGTTCCCCCTCCCCAACTGCTGTCTACCTGAGGAGGAGGTTGGGAACAGTGAGTGGCCTTTAAGGGTTTTCATAAGAAGTAAAAATGGAACATACATATACGTTTACGAGAGTAAGATTATGAATTATGTGCATTTCCCCCAATTTTTTAGTTTTAAGTGTCTTACCTCCAAAAGACGTTGAAAAAGGACAATTCTGTGAAACTACGAAAGAAACAAATCAACGGCCAAGGTTAGAGTCAGTCGTTGATGTTCGGGTGAAACAATAGAAAAAAAAAAAACATTGCCAGCAATTTGGCAAATCCAGACTTCCGGGCAAGACTTAGCCCACGTGGACGGCGTCCAAAGGAGGGAGAGGGGAAAACTTGAAGTGCGAAGCGTGATCGGAGGGAGAATCAGAGGGAAAAAAGCCTTCCGTCCCCCTCCGATCACGTTTCGCGCTTCTAGTTTTTCCCTCTCCTTCCCTTTGAACGCCGGGCACGCAGGCTAGCCTAGAATGTACCTGATAGTCCACTGTAGTCTCTCTGATAGTGAGTGGGAGATCTGCGGTGTCTAGGAGAGCATATCTGGACGATGGGCTGACGAAAACAAGCATAAAAAGATTTTTATTATTAGCCGAAGTCTTAGTGTTTCTTTTCTCCTTTACAATCAATTAATGGTCGTCACGCAACGTCACCTCCTACATGACGTGTGTAACGCCACACCCCAAGCAATGTCACACCAGTTGCTCTTCTGTGAGCAATATTTTGTCAACTGTAAAGTCGATCTGTGCGGGGTGTAACAGCGTGTTGGACAATTTCAACACAATTATTAATGTTTAGTACACAAGGTGCCAAATGATGTTTGATTTTTTAATATTGGCCGTACAACATGCAAATATCGTCGAAAATATTGATGTGTATAATAAGGTCGCCTTCTAATAACGTTTCAACACAGTTAAACTGAGGCTTACTCGTCTTCTTCGACAAGTGGAAAATACGCTGATGGGTCTACATGCTTTAATCGCTGAAATTAAAAACCAAAAAAAAAAAAAAAATTGTTAGCAAAACTATTAACTAAATGTCTTGAGGTTTTGCCAGATTCTTATGTCTGACGTTTTTTCGCCTTTCTGCGACCTTTTTTCCGCGTACTTTGGTATCCCTCATCCTCAAGAAAACAATATTTCCAAATTCCAGTTTGACCAGGATACAGGACCCGCCTAAACTATGGCTGATGTTGCTTCCTCTCTAAATATATTGCATTTTTACTACCACAGTGTTGCATGCGCTGTTTGCGCGGTATCATAAGCTAATTTGCCTTTCCCGCTCTTGTAACCGGTTACTTGTTTCGTTTCAAGTTCAGCCTTTTTTTTCAACTATTTGCCTTTGTAATGATTGGTTCTCATGCATATATCATTTTAGGGACCGTTCATTTTTTATGAGGGAGGGGGGGCTGGTGGGATTTGGGAAGCACCATTTAAAAATCGCGTGACCCCCCCTCAGCTTACCAATTTTTTCACATGGCCCCCCCTTATAGCGGT
>Ga0126339_10002593_pt1 | contig 12996 bp, 8 predicted proteins | sample OrbTmetagenome_2_FD_92532 | JGI IMG/M metagenome (GOLD analysis project Ga0126339, IMG submission 92532) | Coral microbial communities from Petempiche,Puerto Morelos, Mexico - Orbicella T R C metagenome | ecosystem: Host-associated > Invertebrates > Cnidaria > Coral | place: Petempiche,Puerto... | reverse complement strand
TCAGCTTTGTCGGCGTGTGTTTTGGAGTCGGTGGAGGATGGGTGTGGTGGGGGGGGTTACATGAAAAACCTTCAAGTGGGGGGAGCTATTGTCAATCGGTCTTGTGAATATTGACAAAAAGATCATTATCGAACGTTGCCGGACAACCAGACAATACAGGACAATACCAATAGAGAAAGGTCCAGACACACAAGAACTGTCATAGATCACCTTTCTTCCCACGTGCCAGTGGAACTATCCACTCCAGCCAGTGTATTCTACTGAATACTTTAACCTCCTAGACATTAATGACCTAATATCTAAAAGTCATTTCTATACTTGCGATTAAGAAACTGCTTACCGTATCCTTGTGTACGTATACACATGTATCCCGTTCGGTAGTTTCTGATAAAGGATCTGTTTACATCACTACAAGGACAATACTTTAGGACACCTTTTAATTTTAATAACTATCACGTACCGAGTCGACAACAGAACAACCTAGTACAAGAGGCGATGCGAAGATAACAAACTCATTACGTCATGTGAACTCAACTCAACCAATAATAATAGTCCATTATACGGCATACATTATAATAATTATCTTGACAGTTTCTGCACAAAAAAGATTTATATTGAGATTTAGAACACGAACACCACGTTTGCCGGTTTCGACAACTCCGAATATAGAAGATGATCTGAAATACAGGTCTTTTCTTTTGTTTATGTAGTTCTTCGATGTAATCCTTTGGTCCCGCCTCCAAATGGCGTGCTGGACCCGGCAAATTCCGATAATTTACTTGGTACCAAGTGCGAGGTTGAATGCCTTGATGGGTATGAAGAAGAACTTCCAAGCCCTCCGAGGGAATGCCAGAAGAGTGAAGATGACGTTACTTATTGGACAGGGGAAGAGACAAATTGCACAGGTAAACACCTGCAGTGGATATGGTTGAGTTCATCATCCTGTTTACATCCACTATAGCTACTTGCAGTTGGAAAAATTACGTTATATACCCTCTTTGAAGATAAGCTATTAAAAACTAAACCTGGCATGCCAACTCTCAGGCACAAAAATCTGTCTGTTACCTAAGTATGGTTATGTACGGAATCTCGTTGTATTTGAGGAAGATTGAAAAGGAAACACGCCACTCAACCTGCAACCTTTCACTTTCCTATTTAGATTGTGACTCTGTATTCCGCGATCATTGATCTTTCCTTTCGACCTGTGAATGTAACCAAAGAATTTCCGTGGGGTGTTTTGGAAAACCCAAATAGTAAATAGCCAAGAACATAAGGTGGAGAACAGTCACATTTAACCTTGGTAGCACTAGGGTTAACCCAGAGAGCGATCATGTTAGTCTTAATAGCGCTTTGCTTTTCCCATAGATAGTTCTGACTCGACGTCAGTTTCATATATTATTGGCTCTTAATAATACAAGATGTACCGTTACAGCTACTGAGAGTAAACCATTGCCATCTCAGTACACTTTAAGCTAACTGTAGTGCTATTTAGCCTGACCTTAGTGCTATTCAGGCTGAACCGTTAATGTACTTACTCTTCACTATAAGTGACTATTCGCCACTATTCGGGCGCTGTCCTCTATTTGCTATTCAGGTTTTCGAGACAGCCATCTGTGTGCACTGGCAAAGTGTAAACGTGTACCAAACCTAGGAATTTACCTGCCCGTGCCTAACCCACCAATAGGTTTGGTGACTTCAGTTCGTCACAAACCAGTATGCCACGGTTGTGAAACTATAGCTTGACATCTGTGACTTTTCCATTTTCATATTTATTAGTATTATTTTTTGCTGACCAAACGTGTAATCCAGTACCTGACTGCAAGAGGTTTGATTAAACATATTATTATTACCATGAAATTACTGTTTTTGCAGCGGTCAAGTGCCCAGCCATTTTAGTACCTCCCAACGTTCAAATGACAGGAGATGGATGTCAAGATAGCTCTCCCGAGTTTGGGACAACCTGCTTTTTCGACTATCAACCGGGATATAAACGCACTGAGGGCTCTCGTTCTATAGTGTGTAATGCTGACCAAGCATGGAGTGGCTCACCACTCCAATGTGAAGGTCAGAAAAACGAGCATATCAAAGAGCAATTGTGATTAGAATTTACGCAATGCATGATCGTCGACCTCACAATCTGCAATTAAGATTCAAAAGTATCATCCTTCAGTACATACTCTGTAAAGCAAATAGGGATTAAACGGGATTACAGCTTGACGAATCAAAATATTGATTATATAGAGGACCATTGCAGAGGTATCTTTTCTAGATCAAAATTGTTTTTCGAACAGAGATTTGAGTATTTTGTTTTAGAATTCCACTGAGAGTTCACCCTATTGAGAGCAGAGCTAAACAATAAAAGTCATGAAATGGTCAGGTAGACTCTTAACGCAAAATTTAATTGGTTTAGATATTTTCTCGGTTCCTCTCTCCAACCCCTGCTCTCAATAGCCCAAGACCACCATCAAATAGTGCACAATTTTTGAAACTGATACTTTTATTATGTTCAGCATTAGATAATCGAACATTGAAACGCTGTCATTGGTGGTATTTTCTGTAAAATAATATAGTCTTTGTTTCATCATGTTGAAGCTGTGACATGTTACCCACTTCCTGTGGACTCAAAAGGACTCTCCGTGGAACCTGCATCTTGCGAAGTGACCAATTCCTCCTACGGAACAGAGTGTCGGTTCCAATGCGCATCTGGATACAGGCTTGAAGGACCTTCCATAAAAACATGTACCCAGAGCGGTGACTGGTCTTTCCCTGCAAACACCTACTGTAAAGGTACGTTATGCCTGTTTCAACCTGTGTAGCTGGTGTTGTTTCGCCAGCAAATGCTTAAGTTTTACGCCAGGGGCCCGTTTCTCGAAAGCCCCGGAAACTTTTCGGGTCCGGAAGGCCAAAGAGAAATCTCTTCCCTTACTATTACAGAGCTGTTTTGTTTACATATTCTTAATATGAACAGAGGTTCCCTTCATGCAAGAAGTCTCAGGCGTATGCACTTCTCCGTTTTTAGATACAGGTGAACTAAAAATGGCTTTACGGGCCCGAAAAGTTTCTGGGGGTTTCGAGAAAAGGGCCTCAGAACCGTAAGGTTACATTGTAATCTTTGCCATCAGAGAAGCTGCGAGGGAACCTAACTTGCCTATAATCAGTCTTATTTTTTAATGACCTTTAATTGGGCTCGGTTACCGAAGCAAAGCAACAGGGCGTAAAATCCCACCAGCTTCACAGGCAAGCCCGTTTCGGTCCAATTTTCGAAGCAATACCTGGAACTAGTACCTCGACCTTTTAAATTACTAGCATAGTTTTCTTGTCGATTTTGTCTCCATATTTGCCGTAATTGTAGCTGGAACTTCTGAGTAAAAGGAGAACAAGAAAGTATATCTTAGTAGCACTTTTAAAAAAGGAAATTTGGTATTCACGAATAAAGAAAAGAAGACTTGGATCTGAATTCCCATAAAAAGAAACTGAAATAGGACTGTGGTATAGTGTTCTCTTGAACACGAGCTGACATGTATCTGAAGCTAAGGCAACTTCACTTTCAACTTTTATTCTATTCCATTTCTATGCTTTTCTAAACAGATGTTTCCCCGCCTGACTTTGGTAATTCTTGCCCCGATACAATTGTGGAATATGCTGATAGGAATTCTAATACTAAGGTGATCAATTGGACTGAACCGCATGCTATAGACAATTCAGGAGTTAAACCAAAAGTACAGCTTGTTGGCAAAAGTCCTGGTGACGTATTTCCAGAAGGCATCTATACTGTCAAATACATTTTTACCGATGACAGTGGAAATATAGCGGAATGTTCGTTTCAAGTCTCTGTATCCGGTAAGTAACTTTAGGAACTGAAAGTGTCCTGAGTCGAGTCATCTGTGAAGGGGATCACGAGGGGTGCGGTTGTGAGAAGGAGACGTAAGTAGTGTTATTTGAAGTGCTTGTCGCTGAATGTGACCCAATTTTGAAGTTATCAACCAATGATTCGGCCATGCATATGTTTCTGATTTATAAATGTTATACGTACCACAATGTACATGTATATGAACATGGACAAAGGCCTCTGGTTTGTAATCACGTTCTACCACGCTCACTTCCATTCTTCTCCGTCTTTTGCAAATATTGCTCACGGTTTCATCTATAAGCACCTCTACAACTGCAATTTAAAGGTTGACACGTTCTTCGTTTTCCCATGCCATTCTATTGTGGATTGTGTGTGTGTGTGTGTGTGTGTGTGTGTGTGTGTGTGTGTAGACGTGCGGCTGGGGATTCTGACACTCTTACTAAACAGCAGACACCAGAAATCCTTACACTTATCACATCGGTTGCCAATAGTTATCTCTTATTAACCGAGCAGGAGGTCTGTAAGGGAGAATCTTGACAGAAGTTGTGAGTGCGTTCGGTCTGTACACACGACCGAGGTCAAGATTCTCCCATACAGACCGACTAAACTCGGTTAATAAGATGTTTATTATATGGCAAACAAGAACAATTTAATTTGTTTAATGTAACTGGTTTGTACTAGCTGACATTTTGCTTGCGAACGGCGATGAGTCCTCTATACTTTTTTTTCTAATCAGGCTTTTTGGCACTCCCATAAATAAACATTGTTAAAAGAAAATAGTCATTATTTTACGTTTCAGTTTGCAACTTTTTCACTGCAAAACATGACCGGTCCAGACGCCGGTCTATATGGGAAAATCTATACCACTTTCAACATCTACTTCAGCCAATCAAATTCGTGAATTTGGTAGTCTCCAGTCTTTGTGAGACACAGCCATATAATAAAGTTGCTGTAATGATATTCATATATTTAAAGTCATTTCACTTCCAGTTGATAATGCCAAGTCGATCTAGACCAATTTATTTTGACCATCGAAGCTCACGATAGTTCTACTTTTGCTACAACTCGCAACGATCTAAGACTTCCGAACCTGTATTTGTCAAAGGGTCCAATACAAGTTCTGTCGCACAGTAAGATAGTAGTGGCATAGTGGTAAGATAAGGCAAGGTGTCGTAAATGGACGAAGGGAAAAGTTGACAACAAATAAATCAATAAGTCAAAAAACAATTACTGGACGAGGTTGAGCAAAATATCGTGATTTGTCAGGGGCGAGCAGATCTATTATTTAACTCAGCCTTCCGATTCGGTAAATAATTGATCTGCGAGACACTTACAGATCACGACATTTTGCGATAACCGAGTTCAATCGTTGTTTTACACAACAAGGTGATTTAAATTGCGCATGAGCAGAATATAATTTGCAGCAAAACACGTCAAGACGGTATAACGCAATCACAGAATATTATTTGTTAGTAGTTGGCTCTCGGACAATGAAAGGGAAGAAATCCCTCGATTGATAATAAATTTCATTATAAAATGATTTGCCACGTTACAACCTTGTTATTTAATTGTTCGTAAATGCCAGTCGCCTAATTTCGTTAAAACTTACTGAAGGTTTCCAATTTTTTAGTGATGTACTGCATACCAAAGCTGATAGCTCCACCGAGTGGCATAGTGTCGTGTTCTAATGGAAATCGTTTCGGATCAAATTGTTCGTTTACATGCCAAAATGGTTACAGTATCAGGGGCTCTGTTCAACGACAGTGTGACGCTGAAGAGGGAAAGCCACCTGCGTATTGGACTGGAAATGAGGCACACTGTGAAAGTAAGCTGTGATATATTTACTACGTGGATATCAATCAATCAAACAATCAATCAATTAATCAGCTAGTCAGTCAGTCGGTCAGTTATAATTAGTCGACTAACTAACCAACCAATCGGCCAGCCAGGCAGTCAGCCAGTTGGTCGGTCGGTCGGTTAGCCGAGGAGTTGGTGGGTGGGTAGGTCGATTGATCGGTCGACCGGTCGGTCGAGGGGTTGGTGGGTAGGTCGGTCGATCAATCAAGTTGTCAAGCAGTTCACCCATAGCGTCTGAACGAAAAAGTTCAAGCAAAATTCATAAATTCTGAAAGGTCTCTGAAGAGTCTCTTGGCCGAGACGAAACGTCGCGTTAGACTTGCCACGAACTATTTTTTCACAAGTATTTGACAATTATGTTATTGCAAAAAAAAAAATCATATCCCACAGAAATAATAAAAAAAAGGTTTGAAACCATAAAGTCATTAAATATTTAAAAAACGTAACATACCAAAATACTTAACTACCAAAATATCATGGCAACGACAAAAAAATGACATGCTAAATGTTCTTTTCCAGTTATGAAATGCGATAAATTGAACACGGCAGCCAATGTTTTGAAGTCGGGATGCGGAAGAGCGTCAATTTCCTATGGTGATAAATGCCTATTTTACTGTGAGCATGGATACAAAGCTTTAATGGGAACAAAAGAGAGACATTGTCAGGAAAATGGGACTTGGTCAGGTTCACCTCTAACATGCGCAGGTAAGGTGTCAAGCGCCACTGTTTCTCAAGGACCGATTTTAAGATGATAGACCCGGACCCGGACCCGGATCCGGACCTGGACCCGGACCTGGACCCGGACCCCGACCCTGACCTGGACCCGAAACTGACCCGGAACCCGGACATGGAGCAACACCCAGAACCTGAACAGATTAAAGCTGGCATTTATATTCTAATGTTGACGAACCACTTTCATTTTTGTCGGGTTTTATATTCACTTCGCAAATATAGTAATGCACCTTCGTGCTTTTAAAATGTTTTTCTGTTTGTTTATTTAATGTCTATTGTTTGCAAAACAGTTGTCCAGTGCAGCTCCCTAACTCCACCTGAATACGGCGATGTCACACCAAGTCAGTGCCTCAACAACCCTCCATTTGGAACCCTTTGTCAATATACTTGTAAGAGAGGATACCGAGTTATCGGGTCACGAATAAGGATTTGCTCTTCTTCTGGCAATTGGTCGTCCAATGCGCTCGTTGTTTGCAAAGGTACTGGCAAAATTTCTTTCACTTTTAAGGAGTTCTTTGTCTGCAATAGTATAGAGATGTTCTGAATCGTGTTGGGGTTAATCGGATTGTTTGTTAGAGAATTGAATAAACGATAGAATTGCCCTTGAAACAATTACAACAGTTGAATGTTTTGACGACTGATTGGTGGTTTTACTCTTTTCCCCAGATTAAGACAATCTGAAAAAGTATATCTTAGCAAGGGCTATTGGAATCCACAAAGAAGACTGGGGGTAGCCAATCATTTTTCCGAGATAATTTTAAACTTTGAATCTGGAGCAAAAATGCTGACATCGGCATTTTTTCTCAAAAAGAAGGAAACGATGTTTCTTCAGATTTTCTTAGAATTCTCTGACAGCTCTCCGCTGGTTTAGCCAAAATACAATCTAAGGCCCCGTTCAGACGTCGTGCTTCTGCCGTGCCGTACTAAATTCAGGATTTAAGTTCGACAAAAGCACGGCAGAAGCACGGCGTCTAAATCAAACTTTTGAATTAAGATCGGCAAGTAATTAAGTTCGACAAGCTCTGCGGTACTACACGACTCTGACACGGCAGTGATTCAAACGCCGTGTTTCTGTCGTGGCAAACAAAATTAATAAATTATATGCATATATTTTGGCGGGATTGGGTTCCCATGGGAAGTTAGGAGGAGAATTGTTACGAGGCATCGGTAAAATTCTGAATTTGGTTCGACTCTTGCACGACGTCTGAATCAGAGTTGTTTTTCTGCCGTGCCATAGTCGAACCAAATTGCAGTTAAGTTCGGCACGGCAGAAGCACAACGTCTGAACTGGGCCTAAATGGCTTTCGCTCACAACTAGAACCTCATCAGAGCCTTGCCAATTCCATTTCATAACATAAAATGCAGGGGTACCCAATCGTTTTTAAAAGTTAAGTGACTTGTTTTCGTCTTCTTTTGAACATTTTTAGCGCCAATTACATTTTTTTCCCTTTCACCTCCCAGTAAGTCTCCCGGGCTTGTTTTGCGTGCGCACTATGCCATCTGCAGGTACATGTTTACAATTGCATATCAGTATATACTCTGGAAAAAATCTGGTTTTTCAGTTGCCAGACGCTAACAGTTAGTGCCAGTTAACGATTTGCTGCTCTTCTGGCATTCATGGTTTAAACGCAGGTTTATTAAACTTGATTCTTCCATTTTAGTCGCGCTTTTGGTATCATAGTCATTTACATCAATTTCAACCCTAGTGAGCGTGGCTTGTGAACAGTGCCTTGCGAGATGCGCCGAAGTTTGCGTACTGACAAAAGTATGCACCGCCCTTAAAGCGTCAAAACATGACAAAAACATGCACCACCACATCTTTATTCTTGTCGCGTTTTCGAGTTAGTTGTACGTTAGAAGAGTACAGGCATAGCGCTACACGTTTCGAAGAGATTATTTTTTTTTGGTGACAGATATTGAGAAACCTGCCTTTACGTTTTGTCCTGGAAACTTTGAGGAATATGCTGACAGTGCTGTGGACTACACCACAATAGAGCTGCCTACTATCAAAGCTACAGACAACTCAGGTCAAAAGCCTCTTGTTAACTGTAGTGGAATACGAGACAAGTACTACATCGGAGAACACGTGGTAAGATGCATTGCTAGGGATGAAGCGGGAAATGAAGACACTTGTCAATTTTCAATTCAAGTGAGATGTGAGTATTTTGTTAAACTTTGATTCCAGTCTTATCATTAATAATTTCGAGCAAACCTCAATGTGATCACATGTTCTAAATTAGGCCTGTCCCCGGCGATTCTGCTCGTAAAATGCTGCAAAGTTGCTCGCTGAAACATCAAAAAGTTGCTAGGAAATTGCCAAAAATTCAAAAACAAAACACATGGTTCATTTCACGTCTTGCCGAACTCTGTCAAGTGACAGGTTATGTGTTCAAACTTTGTTGATAAACATTAAAAAAAATTGAAATAAATTGACGTCTTCTATGAAATCGATGACTTGTTCGTGTTTGATATGTGCTCTAAACCTTTATTTTGCTCAAAAGTTGCTCAGAAAGGCAAAACCTGCTCGAGGTTTCTAGAACCGAAAAAGTTGCTCCAAACGCCAAAAGTTGCTCAAAACTCAAAAGTTGCTCAAAAGTTGCCGAATATAATCGGGACAGGCCTATTCTCAAAGCCTCAGATCATACTTAGGAGGATCGTCCTCTGATTGGCACTTACTGCTTTGTGGAATATTTTTACGTATGAGTACTTACGTAATAAAACTTTTGCTTTGTTTTTCGTCTATTGGAAACTAGAGCAACACCTTTGGGTCCGTGTGTAGCTTTGGATATAGAACTTTGATTCCACTTTTACTACTCCAATCATTTTGAGCGAAAGTCAATATGATCACAGGCTGCTGAAAATATGTTCCCATGCAGTATCCCTTGGAGGATGTCCTTGTCTCTACTCTTAGCTTATCACTAACATCCGATCAATGTATATTAATTAGGCAAGGAAGCCTAGGGAAGCTAATAAGGCTTGTGTAAAGGATTACCTTAAATACCTAAATCTTAAGAGAATATAAATAATGCCATGGGCACACGAAATGACGATAATTTAGGATAAAAAGGAAACACTTTAAAATACTTTAATGAGAATACGTAATTTTTTCATGAAAATACCTTATTTGCATTTCTTGTATATTCTATTTTCTTCAACGTAATTTTACGTTGCCTAGCAGTGGCCAAGGCGAAAGTGTTTGCTCCATTGCTCACTACATATTTGTTTTCTAATTTAATGTAATTTAACATTTGTTTTCTTTATTATTTCGTTTCTTCATTAACTAAAACGAATTTTATGTAACTGAAATAAGTATAATTAATTAAATTAAAGCGAACTTGAACTTGAATTTGTAAAATACGTTTACGTTTGCATGTAATATATCAAACACGAAAGACCGTGTTTGACCACATCTCCAAACAACGAGGAGAGGGTTGAAAATTCTACTCGCTGCGGAGTATTTTTGAGGAAATCGAGGTGTTTTGTACTGTGGTCAAACACTGTCTTGAGTGTGTTAATTATATAGCTTGTGAGATAATACAGCTTTGAAAGGAAAACTACAGTAACTGCCTCTGAAGAAAAACAGACTGGGCCCTCGATCTTCCGAAACTTGCGAAAGCTTCGAAAATATCCCGTGATCTTCGGAGGTCGCCGGAGATTGTCACAAGTCTTCGGAAATCCTGGGAAGTGTTCGGGTAATCTTTGGAAATCTTCGGAAGTATTCGGGCGATCTTCGGAAGTACTCAAGTGATCTTTGGAAATCTTCGGAGATGTTCGGATGATATTCGGAAATCTTCGGAAGTTTTCGGGTGATCTTCGGAAGTCTTTGGAATTGTTTGGGCGATCTTCGGAAATCTTCGGAAGTGTTCTGGGATCTTCGGGAGTATTCGGGTGATCTTCGGAAATCTTCGGAAGGTTTCGTGTGGCCTTCGATAATCTTCGGAAGGTTAATAGCTTAATTTCATTGGCTGAGACAAACTGTCCTATTTTTTCCCAAATTGGACAGTTTCTGCGTTTTTACTCAAAGTCCTTATTGAAAACTGTCCAACTTAAATCCCAAACTGGACAGTTTTCAGAAATTAAAGGATAATAGCTGTGCTGACAATACTGGATTAACTGACTGCTACGTAATTATGTTCATAATAGTTATCTACTGCCGGCCTCCTTTTGCATCTCGAAATGGCTTCATTATCGGTAACTGCACCAACACACTTGGTTCCGTGTGCAGCTTTGGATGCAAAGAAGGGTACATTTTACAGAATGGAGCTACGAAGCGCACATGTATTCTTAAGGTGCCCGATCAAATACTAGGACACTGGAACGGATCGGAACCATCTTGTAGAGGTAGGTTTAGGATTTGATTTGTGATGTATTTTTAAAATATTCAGGTGTCTATAGTTTAAGCAGGAAAGATTCCGAGCAAAATTTCTTTTATGTCCAAAACCGAACTAAAACATTTCTCTTAAGCTTATTGTTTCCGGGTTCAAAAAAGAGTTGGATGACATAATGCGTTGTTTGCTAATAATGTCAATGTCATACGGTTGGCTATTAGTTGCTATTTCAGTGAATTACCGTCCGTCTCATTAGTTCAGTATGCGAGGCCACTGTAACTATGTGCGGTTGCGCCTGCAATTGTGACTCAAAGAGAGATTTTCCGCCAACTCGAAGCTGAAAGGACGTAAATTCTCAGGGTTTTCTATTTTCAAATCTTCTTTAGTGAAAATTTTATAGCGCATTTCTGGAGTTCTAATTTTATTTTATTCTTACCATTTAATGTAAGATTGAGTGTGTTTTCTATACCATTTAGTTAAAGATTAAGTGTGTTTTATACTTGTCAAGTTCAAAGGTGCAGTGTTCTCTCGGCTCCTGAGCATGGTTGGATCTCGCCCTGGTTTTGTTCTACTGAAAGGCCTATCCACGGATCATCTTGCAAAGTAGGTTGCCACGCTGGATTTAGAGTGGTCAGTGGTGTGGATCAATTTTTCTGTGGATCAAATGGACGATGGAGTAATGACACGAGCAAAATTCTGCAGTGTGAAGGTAAGCTACAACTACAAGGCAGGGCCATCGAACAGCTAAAGGAAGCCCAGAAAACTTGGTGTAGGTTTGGAAAATAAAGTACTTCTTATGCAAGTATGTAAGTAAGTAAGTTAGTGCACGCCTTATTATACTTGTATGGTAGGGACTAATGTATATTAGTATCACCCAACTAGTGGACTAATGCAAATCCTACATTTTAATTGCCCACGCTACTAAAGGACTATTAGTAATAGTCCTCGAGTAGCGAAATTGGCGCAGTCGAGCGTGAAGCCTTCTTTCGCTTTATTTCCAAATAAATGTTTCTTCATCTTGCATTTGCTAACTTTAACATCGCCTTTTGTGTCCGACTAGTTGGGTGATAATAAAACAGTTGAACCCTTCGCCCTCAAGGACCACGGGTCAATAGCCCATTCAGCTTCGCCTCATAGGCAGTTGACCTGTAGCCCGTAAGGGCTACGGGTCTAATTGTTAATTAGTCCCTATCATACAACGTATACTTGATATTTCATTTGTTTTTAGTTTTCATATTCGAATATTACCCTTTTGCCTCAGTTGTCTTATTTTAAGCTGTACATTCAGACTCCTTCGACTTTGAAATTCAAACAGACGATGAACGCACAATTTGGGTCTTGCTTCGGACCTCAATCCACGCGCAGTATTTCATGATTTCCCCACTTCCAACGGAATACTCCAGAATTCAAGCCCTCGCACTGAAACAAACACAGATAAACCCTTTGTGGTAGGTGCGGCGCGGCCTAATGATCAGTGGACAGGACTCCTGATTGACCGCTCTGGGCTTTGAGCCCTAGCCGGGTCAGTGTATCTCACAGGTACCAGTGAATTAATTTAATGCTGGGGGTAACCTTGCCTAGTTCCTGTACAGCATTCTCCCAGGCCTTCACGGTGAATTGATTTCGATGACGTATCCCAGACGGACGGTCCGGAGTAGCCTAGACAATAACAGAATGCGCATTTGTTTGGATGTACAGGCCCGCAAATGATACCGGCCGCCCGTAAATGATCCCCGGACGGCAAATGATCCCCAAATTGTTCTGCAAATGATCCCAGTACCGGGAACGATCCCCAGATTGTGCCGTGAATGATCCCCGGACAGGACCGGAAATCGTAGCCTCGATGGAAATGTATAGACTCAGGAGTTTGGACAGTGGATTTAAACTTTATGTAATATATTTTTTAATTACTGTGAAACTCGGAAAACCGAGAACACATTGATTTGATTCTGAAAGGTTAATTGTGTACTGAACCAATTACGAAGTTCAGGTCAACTTCAATCATTCTCACCAAATAAGTCAGTCGGACAAGATGCTGATTAATGATAATGATGATGATGATGTGAGTGAGTGAGAACTTTATTTAAGTGTCAAAAAAACCTTATGGCCTGGGAATAAAAACACCATACTAATTAGGGGACACTGCTAAAAAACTATACTAATACTAATATTAATACAATAAAAAAATAAATGACTTGAAGGGCATTATGTGCAGCATAGGATGCAGCC
>Ga0126339_10002589_pt1 | contig 13007 bp, 10 predicted proteins | sample OrbTmetagenome_2_FD_92532 | JGI IMG/M metagenome (GOLD analysis project Ga0126339, IMG submission 92532) | Coral microbial communities from Petempiche,Puerto Morelos, Mexico - Orbicella T R C metagenome | ecosystem: Host-associated > Invertebrates > Cnidaria > Coral | place: Petempiche,Puerto... | reverse complement strand
GGGGGGGGGGGGGGGGGAGGCAAAAATGACTAAGATGGACCTATAATTGGCCATAGAATATGACTATAATGGAGTAGGGGTTCTGAGAGGCCAGCGGCACATACCCAACAAAGATTGACCCAAGTACCCCTCCCCCCCCCCCCGGGGTGTGCCCGTAAGCAGTTCTAATTTCGCTATTGGACTGGAACGTTATGAGAGATTAAAGCCTTAAATGTTTGATATCCTTGAACTTTCTTGGTTTTTAACCGTAACAGAAGACATTTTAGCAATCTGCAAAGCGGCTGTTCCTACTAACGCAACTGAGAAAACTTCAAAACCCGCCTTACAGTATTTACAATTACAGTTTTATTAGTGTTAGACGTGAAGCTCGGCGAAAACCAGAAAACCGACGGAGAATTATTTGTTTGCAATACTGCAACTTACAACAACTTTAACCACAAATTTCGCCCATGGTGCTCCGCTGGCGCATTACTTTCTTCTGTGAAAATTTCCCGTAAGATTTTATTTTGCATTAGAATAAATTCAATATAAATGAAGCATTGTTTCTGAAACTTCCTCGGTAAGAATTTAAGCCTAGCTACGGCTGTGAGATTGTTGGGCATGGATGTCACTGTGTTTGCGCATCCATGCTCTTGACGATGCTTCTTCTTTTCCACAAGACATCGAATCCTCCTGCCTGGCTTTAGCATAATTACAACTTACAAACGCTTTTAAAGAGCAGGACGAAAAAGTAAAATATTGTCACTGATAGTGCCTGGTACTTAAGAAATCGAGAAACTTGTCATGAGTAAAAGCGTTGCAATTAAAAATGTTTGCACTTTGAATGCTTTGCCGAGTGGCTCAAACGATATCAGCTGAATGATGTTTACAGCTGGCCTGAAACTCAAGCACACTGACTTTCGTCTCGGTCTCTTCTCAATTTTTCAAAGGCGTTTTCTTCTTAAATGTCTTTCGTTCTTCTGGAAAATAATCAGAAATTAAAAACATCTTAGAGCCCCTTCATATATTTTAACAAAGTATTTATCTACGGCTGCACAATTACTTCCCCCTCCTTATGTTTCGAAGAGTTTCTATTATAGCGTGTCGAATATTTCTTATCCTCCAACAGTAAATGACGGGATTGAGGCAGGAGTTAAGGAGTACAAGGGTTCCGAAGAAATGATTCAACGTGCTTAAAGTCATAGTTCGCCCTGCGTGTATGAGACGACCAGTCAAAATAAAGTGGGGCAGATAACAAACCCAAAATGCCACGTAGATGAAAAGAGTACTTTGGGCAGATTTTCTGAGACTCACAATATTTAGCATGCCGCTATTTCGTCGTGTTTGGGATTGAATTTGTATGTTGTGTTGTCTCGCAGTTATGTATATCTTATAGGAAGACCAAGTCGTTGCAATAAAACAGACGGATTCTATGATGAGAATGATCACAATAGTGATTTTGCCTGGAAGAACGAACACAAAGGACAGCCCTAACAGTGCACTGACAGACCATATTCCAATGACAGCAATAGCAACTCGCCTGTGAGTTACCAAATCCTGGTATCGTAGAGGCTTTTGAATGGCAAAGAATCTATCCACACTTAAAGCCATAACACTACAAAAGGAAGATAAATAAAAAATGTTCAAAATAACACGAGTAGATGCAACAAGAATGGGCCGATTAGAAAGGCTGCATTGTAATTTCACATCCAGATAGGCGAGACGTAAAGGTTGACCCAGTAAACCAACACCAAGATCAGAAGCTGCAAGACTTAGAAGCAATGTTTTGAAAGGCTTTGGAAGTGAAGACGTTCTCCTTAGAGCGTAGATGGTGACAATGTTCAGCATAATCGTGGTATAACAGAGACAACTGTTGAAGACGATATTAACGATAATAGCAGAATAAAGTGGATCTTTGACTTGTAAAGCCGTGGAACTTGAGTTTTGTAGCTTGGTGTTGCAATTTGAATTATTCATGATTTGGCTTTACATGAACGTTTTCAATCAAGTTTGATTTTAACAAATGTATGTAACCACAGTCTAGGAACGAAGGATGAATGTCGAGTGGTCTTTATAACCGTTCACCACTACGCCTTTTCAATTGGGTGGTATAGACGTTTCACTCATGTGAAGAGCTGGAATCAACGAAGAGGATTGGATTATGAAGGAGAAAACGATTTTCTTTCCAAGGAAAATGCTTGAGCATATGTTGAAGCGTCCGTTGTGAAATGTTGGATGATCGTATATGCGTGCTGAAAATTCTTGTCGCAACAGAAATTTCTTTCAGTTTAATTAAAGCCCAGCCGCTTCCCAATCTTTATAGCCGAGACTTTTAACAAAACAAAGGAGTTTGTCAGTCAACAGTATTTTCCTTCTGGTGATATGATTGGCTGTGTTAAAAGGTTCAATGACACTGAGGATTTCCTCGTTATTGCATGTCATGGTATTGCTTTGTCATTTACGGAAATTGTGTTTTTAATTTCTTGGCTATATTTGTTTTACTCAGAAAATTGATACGCCCTGAGACCGGTTATTAGCCTGGTTTGAATTTGTCACAACAGGCAAAAACTCTCCATTGCTAACCAGGCAAAAACAGAACTGATTAAACTCCTTCAAGGTTTTCAGCTGTTGCTTACAGTCTGCTGTATATCAGTTTTACCCACGCTAAGGACAAAAGATGTAAACTTGAAAGATAACACATTTAAGGAATTCTTTTAACACCCATTTAAGGAACCCTGTGTACATAAATTTGTATTTTTAACCTGATGTTATTTGTACAGGGCTCCTATGGATATCAGCCTTTAAGCTGAACGGGCTTCCCTGTTTAAATAAAGTTTTACTTTTACTTTGCTTTACCCCTCACACTGCATCAACGTAATGAGGGCTAAATAAGTTATTTGTTTTCATTCTTTATCCATGTAAAACTGCAATATTGAAGGCTGTCTCGTTGATTCGAAATCAAAATGAGACATGCTTTCGTATTTTTTATTAAGATGAAGATCTCTGGGAAGACTGAACTGAACTGAAAACAGGGAGGTTTATCAGGTTTTATAGTAGAAACCAAGGCAGTACAATAAAGCAATTGAAGTCTCAAAGCCACCGAGCCTCTTAGGGCATAGAAAATCTGCTCTGTGACTGAAACTGCGAAGACCCATGTCAAGAGTTGTAACGATTGCAACACAAGAACTTCAAAAAGAAATGATTTTATTACGCCAAAGTATAAGATAAATTCAGGTCTCGGGACTTTCCATTCCAGTGCAACTCGTCTGTGGAACAGAATTGAACCATCTGTTAGGGACGCACTTTGACAGAAGCGCTTTTTAATGGAAATCCAACGAAAAATGACGTTAGTAAACTCCGTTAATGAGCATTTTAATATTAACTACATGTAGTGATTAATTTATCAGTATTATCAGATTTTTGGTTTGCACTCTGGTTTTAGATTAGCTTAGGGAGGGCCATTATATGTACTACTGCGTCATCACTAATCAATGTTTCCCTAGTAAAATAAAGTACTATTATCATAATTAACACCCCAATGTCTTTAAAATATCTTGTTGTTCAAAATGTTTAGCTCATTTTACACTGGCATAATAATATTGTGAACTATTGAGCAAACTTTACTTTCATGCCAGACTTGATTGTTATGTAAATAGCGAAGCCTAAACAATGGCTACCTTTATATTTAGGGCCATATTACAATAAGTTTTGCAAATATTAATGTACCTCAAAAAATTATTTTGAATAACAAGGATTATGGGGTTTAGTCGGTGTTTAAAAAAGCATAAAAGACAACGAAAAATCTGCGTTCATATCCATATTTTATTTAATGCTCCAACGAGGATTTTAGCATTTCCCATCACCACAAACGCTTTTAAGAGGCTGGTCAGAAAATTTAGCCTTGACTTCGGTAATAGAGCGGTTTTCAATTGAGTGTCGTAAAACCGAAACTAAAGTAAACACTCTGACATATCACAAAGCACACAGACAATCCAGTGAACCAATCATGACTCAAAGCGAAGCCATGCAACTGACACGAAGCGCGGGAAAACGTATATGAGTGAATCAGGATGTTTTCGGTTTTTATGGACTTCTAAAAAGTGGCGCAAGATCGCATAGCGCTCTAATACAAAACTAAAGCAAACAAGAATTTCTTTTGACAGTCAAGTTTAAACTGCTCTTTACTAAGACCTACTACATATACTAGAATGCTTGGTGCCGTATTTAGGTGTGTATAATCAATAATTGTGAGTTTCGATAAAGAATTGCTTACTTCCGTGCAAGGCACTGCAAACTTCATAAGAACGTAATCAAATAATCCGTAGAATACTAAGTTGAGACAAAATATATATACAGATGCTTGCTATATTCTCCATCTTGCTGCACCGTCTTTTAGTAACTATCTGTCTAACGCCGCTTGATCATTCATTTGTTGTACTGAGTATCCATTAATGTGTGTGGAGTGTGTATCATCTTTCAACAGTGGGTGACCGAGTTAAAGGAGGAAACACCAGTCACCGGAGATCTCATTTAATTTGAATGCATATTTTTCATATGCATTTAAGGCCAGCAAAAATCAAAATTCTAAAATTCTAAACTTTTTAATCCAGCAAGGTCATTATTTTGAACATATTTTTCACAGGGTGGCCGGAGGGCGGCGCTCCACCAAGCCATGTAACCGAAGACAGTGTCTTTACCGCAGCAACATGGTTCCGTGCAATTTTCCGTACATTTTCCGTGCAAATTCAAGAAGCATTATTGCCTCCGAAATACGCATCGAAGAATGCCCACTACGGTGTGTCGAATGTTTCTCATTGTCCAGCAGTAGATGATGGGGTTGATGGAGTAATTAAGGAAAACAAGGGTCGTCGAGAACCCGTCCAAAATGTCAACAGCCATATTTTTGCTTGCTTTTATTTGAAGTACTATGTCGATAAAGTATCGAGGCAGGTAAAAAACCCAAAATGCGAGATAGATAGAGTACTTTGGGCAGATTTTCGGAGACTCGCAATTTTTACAACGTCGCTGTTTTGTGAAACCTGTTGTACTTGGGCTCGCATTTGTGTGTTGTGGCGTCTTGCGGTTAAGCATATTTTGTAAGAAGACCATGTTGTGGCAACAAAGCAGAAGGATTCTATAATGGCAAAACTTATGGTATTGAACTTCACTGGAAACAAAACTGCAAAGGACAGTCACAAAATTGCGCTACAGAGCCATATTGTGATGGCCAAAGTAACAACTCGTTTTTGAGTAACAATATCTCGGTATCGTAGAGGTTTTTGAATGGCAATGAATCTTTCTGTTCTTAAGGCCATAATACTAAAAAACGAAGCTTGGCAAACAGTGTTCACAACAATACGAGTGCAAGCCAAAAGGACGGTATGATTTGACAAGTTTCACCGTAATAACACGACCAGATAAGCGATATATAAAGGTTGAGCCAGCAAACCAACACCAAGATCAGAGACAGCAAGGCTTAGCAGAAACGATTTTAAAGGCATCGACAGTGTAGATGTTTTTCGCAAAGCGTGGATGGTTACAATGTTAAGCATAATGGTCAGATAACAGAGACAACCATTGAAAACAATATTAGCAATGATGGCAGAATACAGCGGATCTTCTAGTTTTGAAGGTTTGGAACTTGAGTTCTGCAGCTGCGAGCCGAGCTGTCAGTGGAATTATTCATAATGCTAATTTGCTTGAAACTGAGGCATAAGACCGGTGGACGAATTAACTGAGAGTGTCAGTTTAGCCGTGACAAAGCCTTCTTTTCCGTGAGGCAGTACTTTAATCAACTTTAGTTAAGATACGAAGTGGATTCGAAGGATGCCGAGACTAAACTGTTTACTCACATATGTTTGCAGGTGTCCGCCTTGTATTGCAAACCATTAACACAACAAAGGAACTGACTTAAATTTTGTCCGGCGTTGAAATACTCGATTTAATTGGCCACGAGAAACGATTAATGCCCCTAGTCGGGTTTCTTGATGAGTTATGTCAAGCTGTGGCCGGCGTGAGCAATATGTTATTTTTTCGTTAATTGTGTTTTACCCTTTAACTTGATATGCCCAGAGACCAGATGACATTTTGTTTCACTGTGTCAATGAGCAGAGAAAGGATGTTCTTAATGATCAATGTAAGTAGTTTCTTACGTTGCAGAACAGAAGCAAGACTGGTCAACTCGTACAGGGAACCTTACAAAAATAGATAATTGGCAACTTCCTTTGGCTTTTACGTGTCTGCAAGACATTAAAGGCCGCGTGTAGGTCCCGTTAATTGGCGATTAAAATTCGGGATTTGTTTGAGATGAAGATCCTTAGACAGATTATGCTTTGCGTTGGAGTATAACAACGAAGCCACAGCAAACGCTAGCACTAGATCTAAAAACATAGTTTTTTGTATTTTGCCCCTTCAATGAGTTGGAGGGGCAAAATACAGAATAAAAAAAACATACAAGTAAATACCTACAGAGTAATTCAGATGTTCATTCAGGGACGCTTGCAGATTGAAAATTACTAGAAGTACCACAAGCACATTTGCACTTTACTGTAATTTAGCCAAATCTGAGCTTGATTTGATTGGTTATAAGAAAGGTGTTTGCATTCACAACCGCCCTCGCTGAGACACTTTTCTTGTCATTAGTTTTCGCCGCACTTTGATAATCAGCGTAAGGTTTTCAGTTACGGAAGGAAACGCAGAAAACTTTCAGAAACTTAAATTCTGTTACGCTAACAACACAGGTTGACCAGATTATAAACTGAGCTGAAGAAAACATTCAAAATCATAAACATGGGACAGCAGGGAAACTGGTAGCGAAAGCCAACGAATTGAATTGTTTTCAAAAGCCAATTTCTCTGCATTTTCGACCTCCCAAAGTTCTTACATCCTCCAAATTTTAGCCTGCTAACAGCTTCTCGTCTTTTCATATCAAAATGGATGTGCTTTTTGGTGCATTCAATGTTCCGGCTTCACCGAGCCTCTCTGTTATATTCACCAATGCATATTTAAATTGCTAATTTCTTGGATGATTAGGCTCATCATGACATCACTGGCCTTTTCATGTCACCCTCAATAGCAATTTGATCGACATAAGAAATAACATATGTTCGATGTATAAAAGCGTGAATAGCAAATTAAAAGCTGCTTTTTTTGAAATACTACTAATTTTCTCTAAAAGTTTCATTATAACGAACCCTTTCAGGACGCCAGCTGAAAATTCTAAAAGTGTTGTAACTTACAATACAGAATACTTTTGAGGTGTACGATTCAGCATTCTTACTCTTGTTAATATTATCCTTCCATAAAGCAATTTTCATTTGATTGTTTAAAGTAATTCGCATTTTTTTTTCGTTTTACATTACTACGCTACACGATATGTCTAAAAATTTCGGGCCCTTTCCATCCAATCAGAAGTAAAATCAGACCCAATCGTGACTCGCTCGTACGTACACGTTTTCCCTCGCTTCGCGTCATCTACATCAAGGCTACATGTCTCTACTTCGGGTATTGATTGGTGCTACCGTCTGTCTCTGTCTCTGTCTCTTATGATCGGGTAGAGAGTTTTGATTTTACGACACTTAATTGAAAACTGCTCTATCGAATATATAATAAGTTCGGAAAAGTGATCAGGCCTAGCCTCTAAAAAGCACTTGTGTCGCTGTAGGGCTTTCTAGTCATCTGGCTATACTGGTCTATACTTCTAATTTTTATGACCTCTATTTCGCTATATTTCCGAGGTAATCAAAGATTCAACAATCTATAACCCTTGTTGTAACTCGGTTTAACGGTCACTCTCGGCTTAATGCCTACCTCCTAGATATGTTTTGAAGTATTCCAAGCATTGTGTGTCGAATGTGTCTCATCTTCCAACAGTAGATAACAGGGTTGAGGGAGGAATTGAGAAACGTCAGCGTCACCAAATAGATATTCAATGTGTGTATAACAATGCTTGCACTACCGTATCCGTATACCGCGTCAATAATTTCAATGAGGACGTTAGGTAGATAACAAACACAAAATACGAGATAAATCCAAAATGTACTGTGAGTAGATTTTCTGAGTCTCACAAGATTCTCCACGGTCGTATTTTGTGCTACTTGTTGTACTTGAGCTTGTATTTCCATTTTATGGCGTCTCATTGTTAAATAGTTCTTGTAAGATGACCACGTCGATATAATCAAGCAAAATAATACTATGATGTCAAAAATGACGAGACTTATTCTCGATCCGGGTGGAGTCAGTGAAACAGTGATCGACACGAGAAGAATATTAAACAGCCATATTGCGATGACTACGATAGCTGTTCGTTTGCAAGTCACAAGATTGTTGTATCGAAACGGCATGTGGATAGCGGAGAATCTGTCTGCATGCAGAGCCAGTATACTGGAAAACGATGAGAGATAAAGTATATTCCAGATCAGAGATGAAACGATGAAGGTAGCTGTGTCTGGAACCTTGAAACGTAATTCTCCGGCCAAATGAGCGATATATAACGGTTGACCCAGTACGCCAACAGCAAGATCAGAGACAGCCAGGTTAAGTATTAATATTCGCAACGGTTTTGATATCAAAACCGTTTTGCTCAGAGCGTATATTGTCGTAATGTTTAATACTGTGGTGGAATAACAGAGACAACCATTGAAGACAATATTAGCCACGTAGGATGAATAAAGGAAACCTTCAACTCGCAAGGCGGTTGTGGAACTTGAATTTTGTAGCTCCGCGCCGCCAAGTGAACTGTTTTGCATGATTCGTCTTCGAACGTGGTTCAGTTGGTTTAATTTTGGACTAAGAAATTTACTTATTCACAGCACGTAAGAATGAACGCCGATCGTTCACAGTGCTGTACTTCTTCGTGTCTTCGTTATTAGAGCTTATAGAGTTGTTTCGTCAGTGTATAAGAACATATGAGGTTTTTCGAACATCTTCTGATGGAAGATATTTTCTTCGATGTTGAGTGGAATGAAGAAGCTTGAGCTGACGCTCATTCACAGTTATGCCCTTAGCAGGTGTATACCTTATGGTGAAAAAATTTGCAAAACAAAGGGCTTTACCCTTATAACCTTTACTCAGCGTAGAACCCAGCGATTTGATTGGCTGTGCAATCTTTAATGACGGATAATTGCCCAGAAATGTGTCATGTGATTATTGCTCTGTCAGTTACGTTAATTGTAAAAGGTTTCGTTAATCAGTTATAAAGAATCGATATGCCTTGACAACAGGATCTCAAATAGGCCATATTCGTTTTCACGGTATTGGAATGGAACAAGTTTCAGCGAAGGAGGCTCATGCGGAGGAATATCATCAAAAAGAGACAAGAGACGATAATCTAAGTGAACACCTTCACCATTCATGGGCCTCTTTCCATGATAACCTATCTTTTTCAATCTAATTATATTGGATGGTCATACTGCGAAGCTATTTTAGAAAAGAAAAGTCATTGGTCGATTCAATGACGTAATAAATTTTAAGGTTTCATCAAATACGCAAAAAACTTGCATCTGGACTTTCGGAGCGAAATTCGCAAGAGGGGAAGTAAAATTGCGACTGTCCGGCGCTTTGAAAGAGCTTTCTAAAGCGATCCTTTTTCGCTTTAATCCGTCCAGTACTTTTCGAGTAACTACTTTAGAGCGTGTTTGAATGCAAGCATTAGCCTCAGTATCAAGGCGAGTTCCAGTCCAATGGCACGAATGCGACCTATTGTTCTAAGTCACTTCAGAAACACATCACCTTAGGCAACTGGTTGAAGTAGTCATCAGCCTGCAGATCGGCGTGCTACAGCTTATTGGTTATCTGTTTTACATACCTGTTCTGTACTAGACAAACAACGTTTAAAAAATAAAGTTCACGTTGAGGAACATTTTATTTCTTTTCTCATGCACAATTATTTATATACCTCCTAAATATGCTTTGAAAGATTTTCACATTATAGTGCATCGTTATAGTACCATCTTCCAACAGTAGATGAAAATTCGCTGAAGAACAACTCGAGGTGTTGTTTTTAAAAAAGCAACTTCCCTATGTACAATTATTTACATAGCTTCTAAATACGTTTTGGAAGACGTTCATATCATAGTGCATCGAATGTGTCTCATCTTCCAACAGTAGATGAAAATTCGCACAAGAACATCTCGAAGTGTTGTTTTTAACAAAGCGTCTTCCCTATGTACAATTATTTATTTAGCTCCTAAATATTTTTTGTAAGATGTTCATTATAGCGCATCGAATGTTTCTCATCTTCCAACAGTAGACGACGGGGTTGAGCGACGAATTCAGTAGAACAAGAGTACTTGAGAACACAAACAATTCATTAACAGTTGCGCTCTGACGTGCCTGTGCGAACAGCTGAATAATCAAAATCACAAATTGAGGCAGATAACAAGCCCAAAATACCAGATAGATGAAAAGTGTACTCTGGGTAGATTTTCTGCGATTCGCAATCACCATGTTGTTATTTTGGGAAGCCTGTTGTGCTTGAGCTTGAATTTGCATGTTGTGATGTCTGGCGGTTAAATATATGTTGTAAGAAGTCCATGCCGTTACAATAAAGCAGAGGGATTCTATGATGAGAAAAAGTACAGAAACGATGTTTTGTGAAATTGCGAACGCTAGCGCTGCAGCGCACAGGACGAGAAATACACTGAATAGCCATATTGTAATTACCATAATATTAACTCGTTTTTTTTGTGACAATTTCCTCGTATCGTAGAGGCTTTTGAATGGTAAGGAATCTATCCACACTTAAGGCCATAATGCTAAAAAACAACGACAGAAATAGAATGTTCAAAACGAAACCAGCGAAACCAACAAGAATGGGAAGATGTGTAGAGCTGCATCGTAACATCTTGGCGAGAATAGCGATATATAAAGGTTGGCCCAGTAAACCAATATCAAGATCAGAAACAGCGAGACTTAGGAGTAATGTTTTTAAAGTGTTTGATAGTGCAGATGTTTTACGTAGGGCGTGGATTGTTAAAATGTTAAGCATAATGGTGAAATAGCAAAGACAACCATTGAAGACAATATTAGCGATGATGGTAGAACTTGAAGTTGAAAGCAGCGCTCCACAAGCAGAATTATTCATATTTCTAAGTTTGCATGGGCGTTTCAAGGTAGCGTTAATTATGGAGGACTCTGAGGGTCACTCTAGCTCACAGAACCGAACGATGAACCGCACCAGGTGCAAAGGAAAACTTTACTGACTGCGCTTGTATTGTAAGTATGTCTCAGTAAATTGAAGAATAAGACTGAGTTTTTTCAAACTTCTACGGAGCCCGGAAACAATATTTTTTGAAATACTAACCAAACGAGGAACTGAAGCTACAGCTGGTGTTTCGTCCGTGACGCTAGCGGGTGTATACTGCGAATTATAAGCACTATGAGCGATATCAGTATTGTTGAACGGCATGCAATTTGTTTTTTCCTTGTCAGTTAAAAATATTGTTAGGATTGTTGTTAATTTGCGATTTAAAATACATTGTAGGTTAATTTCCAGATGTGGTTTGGGTACAAATTAAAGAAATCTTCTTTGACAACCAGGTTTTATAATTAAAAGCTCTTTTCATTGTCTTCTTAAGAGCACTGTCGTTGGATTCTTATTTGCAGTGGTATCGTTTTCACACGGTGTCCTAATTTAAGTTTTCAACAACAAATCGTGATAATTAAAATTCATTAATTAATTTCTTTTCTGCTCAGAGGCTGATAAGAAATCATTTTCGTTTAGGTTCAAAGAACTGTTTGAATTAAGTACCTGCTTGGTGCCGCTCAATGATTACAAAGTTTAATTGGTTTTCCTGAGCACCCGCTTCAATTTTTAACATAAATGATACACGTTGGTGGCCACACAACCATTACAGTTCTTTTTCTCAGGCTAAGCTCCCCCGCGTTGAGTTAATATTATGAGGGAATCATTTTGTGAATTACTGCTGTAGTTCTACTCGTAAATCTCCGAATTTGAATCCGAGTTTGAATCGCTAATTGTCTTTTCAGTAGATTTCTATGCTACATTGGGATCATGTTAGACTGATTGTAACAATTCTGGCGATACGAAAAACTTCATCCTTGCCAAAAACGTTAAAAATATTGCTCCTGAGTCTTGCTGTTTCTGATTTGATGTTCGTTTATTGGGTCAACCATTGTACACCTCACTTCTGGTCATGTGGTTACAACAGGGTAATCCTGCGGTAATACATACAAGGGTTTACTCATGGTCTCGGTTTTGCTTTTTCTAGCTTCGTTCTTGGGCGTTGAGGCTGTAAGTGTAGACAGGTTCCTAGCTATTCATCTTCATCTCAGATGTCAGGAAATTGTGACTCACAAGCGTGTTGTCGCTCTCGTGATCTTCATTTAGGTGTTGAGTTTATTTCTTTCTTTGACGATTTTGTTGGCTCCATTTTATTTTAGCCGTGGTCTAGTTATATTGATTCTTGGAGTTGTTGATCTCCTTGTTACAGCAGTGGTTTAGATCAGGATTTATTTGGCCCTACAACGCCTCAAAAATCAGATTCATGTTTTGCAAGTACAACAAGCAACAGAGAATAACGAAATGGCAAATTTAGCTAGTTTTGTAAATCAGCGCTTGGCATATTCTACGTGTTTCTCTTGTTTTTGCTTTGTTGTTTGACTTTCTTTATTCGTATAGCTGTATATCAAATCAACGACCCAAGCATTCCTGCTAAGAAGGTTCTTCTCTTCTCATGGACTCTTGCAACCATGTCTGAATTCGTCTTTGAATCCTGTGATTTACTGCTGGAAGATGACAAAACATTCGACATGCTGTCATGGACATACTGCGGAACATGTCTTGCCTCAGAAATGGCGCCTCTCACTAATCACAGCGCTGGCCATGCTATACCATGATTGTCTACATTCAGTTTTGCTATTGTTAACAAACGCTCTCCGTATATAACGAGGAACACCATTAGTCCGGCAAACGAAAACATATTTAAACTGGACGCTTTGCTGCGTGTACCCAGGCTGTCGTTATACTGAGAAGCACTAGCTATATTGCAATGGATGTTACTAAAACT
>Ga0126339_10002588_pt1 | contig 13007 bp, 14 predicted proteins | sample OrbTmetagenome_2_FD_92532 | JGI IMG/M metagenome (GOLD analysis project Ga0126339, IMG submission 92532) | Coral microbial communities from Petempiche,Puerto Morelos, Mexico - Orbicella T R C metagenome | ecosystem: Host-associated > Invertebrates > Cnidaria > Coral | place: Petempiche,Puerto... | reverse complement strand
TATTATTGCCTTTTCTGTCCTACTAGTTGAGTGATACTAAAACAATTAGACCCTTTGCCCTCAAGGGCCACGGTTCAATAGCCCATTCGGCTTCGCCTCGTGGGCTATTGACCCGTAGCCCTTGCGGGCTGCGGGTCTAATTGTTAATTAGAATCGCTTTGTGTACTTCAACGAAGATTAGACCTCAGACCCCTTCCCCAGTTGACTGTTCACCATCTTTTGTGTTTCATGTCATAGTTTATTGCTTATTTTTTGGTCGATTATTTTGCATATGTTTTCATTTCAGGCGTGTTTGGGAGAAGCTGTTACTCTTTCTGAAGTGAAGAAAGTTATCACAGAGTGGACTGATGCTTACGAAGGTAAATATGGAGAGTTTTCACTCACGTGACCACTGGCTATGCAAATGTATTGGAACAAAAAAAGGCTGTTGTACATTTTACAGTAATACCATGCGAACCTCACACAGCCCATAAAGTACAAGGAAAGCCATATTTTTGCAATATTTGTTTCTGTGCTAACGACATTGTGTATTCTAGGTTTGAAGCTTTTAGAACTTTTCTGTTCGTTTTTATGAGCGTCTTGAAAGTTTTCGTGCGCTACGAAGTGTGGGTTGATGTACCAGTCGCCGGTTTTTTCCCTTCGGAGGATTCCTGCAAGAACATTTTGGGACACCAACATGGCCGGCGTGATATGTACCGCGGCACTTTTTATGAGTTTGCCGCAACAAGTAGCTGAACTTGACAAAAATGTTAATTTCCCGTAGTATAATTTGAGCGCTATAGCCCGAGCGGTTTCATATTTCACAGTCAACGTTTGGCTGATAAAAGGAACATTTTTGTTGCAGTTCCATTGGAAGAAGATGTTGAAGTCTTCCGTGACTACTTGTTACAGCTTATTGGAACACAGAACCTGGAGCAGCTATGGAGGGTCATGAAGTTTCTCGATAGGTATTATCACCGTTTATTTCACTCATTGTCTTGTTTTTGAGATGTCGAGTGCGCTCCATACCATCACGGGATAGTGAGATGGCCCTATCATCGAAGGGTGCTCTTTGTAGAGGAATGATATGAGTTTTTCAATCTCTCGTGTGAACAAAAATGAAGTTTGTCCCTGCTGCAGCATTTTTTGCATGAAATTTAATGTTAGGCGTGAATTTTGCTTCAGTGAACAAGACATATACAGACATAGCATCCCAGTTCCTCTGTTAACAGTGCCGTGCGAGCAGCATCCGGGAAACTGACTTACTCCGTGCCTCAATTTGTGACGTCATGAATTGCGGAATTTAAGAGGCGGGAAGGAAAGGCCTGGCTACTAGGCAGCTTTTTGTTTCCTGTTAGGTTGTGCACTTTCATCAACAACTTGTGTTTATTCTTTTTGTAGGAGAGTTGAAGGGCGTGAAGATTGGAAGAGTGTCTGTTGTGCAGTTTTAGAGCAAGTTCAACAAGAAATTAACCAGAAATATCACAGCAAACTGTCTGTTAAGTCGCTGAAATTCTCCGACATATAAACTCCCCTCTATTGACTGTCACTGTAAATTTTTATAATACTAATTAAAACTTCTTCAAATGAAAATTTTCCAACTTTTCACTCGGACAAATAGATTCCACTTTTGTGGAAATTTTTGTTTAGTTACTTTTTAGGCCTAGCAAATGCGTTAACTTTGAAATTGATAATCAATTACCCGCCGACACAGCCTAACGCCTTCAGGTTCCAAAATGGGGAAAAGTGTAGCCTGCAGAACAGGCGGATTAGCGGGCTCTGACGCGATACACGAGCGGGCGCGCGAAGCGCGAGGCGAGGATTTTTCTCGCCTCGCGCTTCGCGTGCCCACTCGTGTATCGCGTTAGAGCCCGCTAATCCGCCTGTTCTGCAGGCTAGAAAAAGTGCTGCATAGCTGGCATCACTGCAACGAATGTTTTTGGCTGACTTATACATAATATATCAAGCACGAAAGACCGTGTCTGACCACTTTTCTAAACACCGAGAAGATAGTTAAAAAAAAGACGCCCAGCGGAGTATTTTTGACGAACCTCAAGATATTTGGAAATGTGGTCAAACACTGTCTTGAGTGTTTGATATATCTTCTCAATTGAAACTAAAACTAAGGAGAAAACAGAAATAGAATCGTAAAAATTTATGCTAATTAAGTTCTGATATCCAAACACTTTGTTTAAACTTGATGAATTATTTATAAATTTGAGAACACTATTTGAAACACTCAAAATTACGTTTGGATGTAAAGAAGCGTTAAAGTTATGCGTAACAAGAGAAATTTCAGAGGAATAACAGTTACTCATAAAAGAGCACAAGTGGTTTAAAATTAGAATATTAAAATGCATTACAAACACACGAATCTTCGTCCAACGAACCAGTTTATTCGATTCACTCGTGTACAGCGTATAATACGTTCGCTGGTTCCCAGTCCACCCGCCAGCAGGCAGTACACCGCTCGTGAGTGTTACACCGCTGACAACCATGCTACGATAATCACTGCTGTCATTAACCTCTTGCTACATATAGTACCACACGAATTGTCTCGCTACACAAGCTACTCAATAGATTAACAGGTCACAAAGATCGTATTCCTGGTAAAACAAGAAGGACCATCGTTTAAATTCTCTTGTAAGTGATTCAACAGTGCATTAGATTTGAGGAAATGTGTTGGGTTTTGGTCGACAATTGTCTTACAAACCTGAATCAGAATTTTAAGACTGCAGTGAGTTAATTTTTAAAGAGAAATAACTGTGTAGCGGACAGATAACAAATAACACAGAGTTACATTCTCTTAGGCCCAGTCATCAATACGCCGGAGAAATTTGAAAACGCAACAATCACCGTTTATGTTGGATTTTTGTTTGAGGTAAACTCAGGCAGGAAAACCACATAATTATCGCGATGTCTTCGTTTTCGAAAAGCTCCGTTTTCAAAATGTTTTCCGTCCACACTAAAACGCAAAACCGGCGTTTTCAAATTCCTCCGGTTTGAAGAGCGCTTTCAAAAAGCTCCGTTTTCGTGACGGATTAGTGTAGATGGTAGGTCTAACAGTAGAAATAACGCTGCGTTTTCGAATTTCTCCGGCGTAGTGCCGACGGGGCCTTAGAACAAACACTGTACAAATATTGGAATAACTGACCCGAACTAAACAACCAAGATCATTCACCTGACGTCACCAAGATTCAAATTTAGGCAATGACATAATTAATTCTATAATAACTATACACTGTAGCCTCGCCAACACAAACACCACGAAACATAATAATAATAAATAATTTTGATAAATTTTTTCTTGGAAAAAGAAAAGCAAAACCAAATTTCCCAAAGGCCTTGCATGCTCTCCGACTATAGTGAGCAGTAAATTAATTTTTTATATAATAAAATAAATCGCCCCAAATAAATGATGTTGAATAAAAAAAAATTCATAAATATACTGAAGATAACTTGAACGTCTTAAAGGGTAGGTCACGCTATTATGTCGATTCTTTCACATTATGTCACGCAATTCTTCAGTAACACAACGTAAATTGTCTTCCTCAGTCACGCCTTTTGGAATTTCCGAGATGCCTTACTGCATCTGTGCCAAAAAGAATCTTCGCACGAAGCCATTCATATGGAAATGACTAATTTTCTTTGTAAACAGTTTCGCACGGACTCGTTTTGAAAAAGAGGCGATAAGTAACTAAGAAATAGCCTATTCTTGGTATTCTTTCTTATCTTGTCTCATTATGAGTTGTCAACGTCAAAATTACAACGAACAAGTTTACTTGTAGAATCGTTTATAATAGCTTAACCTAACCCTTTAGTCTTAAAAGATATCTTTCATTATCCAACACTTCCAGTCGACGATTCCAGCTACCTTGACATTCCACGTCAAAATTAACCAGTATATTATCAATATAATGGCAAAATAAGTTGCCTCAACTTGTCCCCCTCACAGGACGTTAACAATAATTGCATTGTTAAAACAAATAATATATTATGACCTCAGAATCAATCGTTCACACAACTCAATCACGACATATACATTTCCATCAGGTTGTTTTGATAATAAGATCTACGAATCTAAGAATTTGCATTATAATTTTATTTCATAGTAATCGTAAAATGTGAATCTGAATAGTCTTTGTCATTCCTCGTTAATTTCGACATTTCTGGTGGGTTTAATAAATTATGAATACATTAAACCAAGCCAGACAGTTTATGACACATTGAGGGTCTTCAATAGTCAGACTTTTTTGCCAAAATGTAAAATACATACCATAATAAATATAACTTTACAGTGAAAAAGAAAAAAACAAACATAAATATCAAGAAATTTTCGAACTTTCATAGATCTGCAAAACTTCAGTGTGGCTGTGGCTGTGTGAAAACAAAAAAAAACATATTTTTTCAAACCACACCACACCAGATTACTTATTCCATTGAATTCGTTTTTGAAACATTTTTGCAACTTTTGATCTGAATTAAGATTAAATATTAACCACCAACAACACAGTGATTTCCCAGGCTTAATATCAATTGACTCACCTTTAATACCTACATTTACTTGCTGCGAACCACAAAAATAAAAAGTATATGGCGCGGTGTCTGCTTTTAACCAAAATCTAGTCACTATTACAACACACGGGAATATTGCAAGATCTGAGAATAACAAGTGAGAAAATAGATGTTTGGTCAGCAGTTGTAAAAGCTGACGACACGTCAAGCTCAAACACAGCACGCGAGTACTATGAGATAACGTAACGTCACGTAACGTAACGTTACATAACGTTTCGTCGCGTAACGCCATATAAAGTAACGTCACGTCACGTCACATGGTGTCACGAAACTTTCACATGGTGTGCTGTTCAGGTAGTGCGCATTCTCAGGTCTTGCAAATTCCTTTCTACACTAACTCACACAAACACCAACAAGTCAAGGTATATAATCGTCTTCTAAATCGTCGGCACTTTCGCCGTCACTCTTTCCTCCCATCAGATTGTGATGATCAGACAGCGCTTGTTTGGCGAGATACGCTTCACGCTTGATCTTGATCTCAAGGGATTGTGGGACATCTGGCACCAACAAGTCGATCAAACGAGAAATAAAGAAGACGAAATGCTGCGAGGTAAAGGGAACCAAATAATTTAACATTAACATACGAACTCCCACCTCAAGTTGTTTATCAGCCAACAAAGCACAAACAACTCGTTACGACCTGTGCCCTTCTGTAATCGGTAACGATACAATTCGGTTAATTTTCTTTTTTGAAAAAAGTTTCTACACAAGCGTTAGAAAATTATATTTTAGCTAATGTGGCAGTAACGTTTCACGTAATTTTGAAGCAAGTTTCGTTTAGATCAGGTTTGAGTCCATAGCAACCCGTGAAAAGCAGAACTTGAGACGTTTAAAACATGTGAAGAGGGAAATTGCCCTGAGAAACTTGACTGTTCGTCGGGTTGGACGATTGTGATAAGACTGATGATACCGTTACTATATAGACACGAGTGTTTTACTGGAAAATACACCACTCGTACAATTCATACGAAACCACATCCAGGACCCGAGTGATGTATTTTCTAAATCCTCACTGGTGAGGATATTGATGACGTCATTCCTCGCTTTGTCACGGTTGTTTGTACAAACAGTCAGTTTGCCTATATAATAAAAAGAACATTACACGGTGGCTAGAAGATATGAATTTAATTTTCTCGTGTTAAAAGCAATATTCCACCATTCGAAAATAAAATTCATATCCTCACGCCCCCGTGTAATATCCTCTATGTATCTTCGTTTTCCAAACTCTTACCTCAAACATGATTACAAATCCAAGCCGAAGTGCTAACAGATGCCAGTAGAACGCTGTAAAATGACCTTCCCGATCTCTAAACTCCGGGTATCTAAAAACACACAGCAAAGTGAAATAAGTGGACACTGAGTGAAGTACACATAATTAAACATCGTTATGTACAACAGGGCCCAGAATAGTAATTCTGGATTAACACACAACATAAGGTACTTTAATATTACACTTTTTTCGTTAAAACGCAAGTTTATCATTATCACTCTTAAGTAAAGAATGTATCCTGCATTTCCATGAAAATATGGCGCATACATATAAGACGAATACGGACTAATCGAGCATATTAAGTCCAGTATTTTTATACAGTAAATTTCACCCTTGACCAACCTGCACGGTACAGCGGTGGTGTTAGGCGGGGACCAAGCCAATGAGAAGTTTAGGTAGCCATTGAGCGAATTATCTTCTGATATCGCAAAGCGATACAGGATTTTAGGCAAAAAAGTCGACGTGAAGGCGATAAGAAAGGCCTAAAAACAAAGCACAAGAAGAAAAGATTGGTTTAGAATACAGGGAAACACGTTTTTACCATGAATCAGGCTCTGTGATTGGTTTGGTTGTACTTACGTTGCTGATAACGGCTATTTTGGCGACGCTGTCCAAGATATCGAACCAGATTCCAATGTCTTGGGCTCGGTCGGCGATCGGCCGCCTCACTTCACACACGAACTTATCCGAGTCAATTCGGATCTCAAAGATGTTGTTGGCGAGCGCAAAGAACGGAGCCAAAGGAAATGCAGCCACAAAGATTGTGATGAAACCGAACTGGAGAACTTTGGGAGTAAAAAAAAAAATGTGAATTGACAAAAATACATTTTAACTCAATAAATTATTGGGCTACTAAAAAGCTAGTCTCCTTCGCAGCCGTCATTATGGTCGTCAGGTGAAGCGTTGCGTGACGAACCTAATAACGGCTGCGAAGGAGACTACTAAGAAACAGTAGGTGGCCTTATTGTCTCACTTCTTGCATAACGGAATTTTTTTACAGTTTTACTACGTGTGTTAGTCTCTGTTTTTCTTTCTTTCCGTCTGTCTGTCTAGCTATCTGTATGTCTGCCTGCCTGCCTGCCTATTTCTATTTCTGTCTGTCACGGTCTGTCTGTCTGCCTATCTGCATGTCTGTCTGTCTGCCTATCTGTGTGTCTGTCTGCCTATTCGTCTATCTGTCTGTCTGTCTGTCTGTCCGTCTGTCTGTCTATCTGTCTGTGTGTCTGTGCCTGTCTATCTGTGTGTCTGTCTGCCTATCTGTATGTATGTATGTCTGTCTGTTTGTTTGTATATTTTGTCTGTCGGTCTGCCGTCTTTGTATATAGTCTCGACACTCACTCATCTCCAAGTATTCTTGGAAGAGTCCTTCATTTTCCACCAGTTCATAGTCAGCCTCCCAGCGCGGTTTGCTTTCTTCTTTGGTTGTACCCCGCTTCTTTCTCTTAATCCATTGTTTCAGCATGCTACAATGAAAACAATCCCCTTTCTTGTAAGATTCACGAATAATGCGAGTGCTCCATGTGAACAACAGTTATTTATCAGGTTTTTATCCAACCTCCTTCACTCTGATCATTTCCATTTTTTTCATTCATTAAGACGTAAAATCATCATTTATTGAATAGACTGGATTCTAAAGCGGTCTGATTGGCTAAATAGGCTAAACGTTTCATCATAGATCTCACGACCACGGAGTGAAACATGGAAAACTGTGTTTTACTGTTTCACACGCCTTAAACCCACATCATAAACCAACGAAGAACACTAAGTCATGTATTATATTGTCAGTAAACACATCCGTTATCTGAGTAGGCTTAAAAACTGTAGAATGTGTCAATTTTGTACGAGAGTTCATAACTCACAGGTACCGAACTAGCCTGCAGTGTAGGCATAGTTAGGACGCGCGAGTGCACATTTTCGTATTAGGCTACCATCTTGGATCTGTGGGGCGAGTGAAAAGTTTCCAAAGGGGCAGGCGTGGCGTGAGGCGTGAGGCGTGAGGCGTGAGGCGTGAGGCGTGAGGCGTGAGGCGTGAGGCGTGAGGCGTGAGGCGTGAGGCACTTCGTGATGCTTTTTGCCCGAACATTCTACCGGTCGAGTATTCAATTACAATCCAAGATGGTGGCATCGAAAACCTGGTCTATCCAGCGTACCGTTCCAAAATAACGCAGGCTAGTACCAAGCAATAACAGCGTGCACAGAATCTCAGTTACTACTCACGGTATAACAATCTCCTGCACGTTGTTGATGGTTTGTTTGCCGACCATGATAATGACAAGTTGCTGAGCAAGCTCCATCAAACATCCACTGGGTGCACACTAAAAAAACAACCAATCATGGGTGAGAAAATGTCTCACGTTATCATCTCTATTGGGCTGCTAACACAGTTGCGTTACTTAGTCCAGACCTGTGTAACGTTACACTGCATAAAATAAAAGCGTTACTTTACAGCGTGACTTGACTTGCGACTGCGTGACTACAGCTATGTAGCTTGGCTTACCTCTTCTTGTCTGAGTCCAAACAGTCTGCGGTAATGTCCAGGGTAACCAACCAACCTACAAACAATACATCATCAGTCACAAACTGTGCAACCATGTAAATTTAAGTTGTACCACGATAATCAGTTCCTAGTGTCCAGATCTGATGGTGAATTCTCCACACTGTTCTTGATATTTTCTACACTCCTCGTTGGTAGACTTTGCTTAAGGTTCAGTAAGACGTTTTTCTTGAGATAAGGAAGTCCCTAATTCTTGCGCCTTGCAAACTTGAATGTGTAACAGTAACTGGCTTGAACCCAGCAGTATCAGTGGTTCGTACTTTACAATCGTCTGGGTACAACTGAAAAGGACTGTTGTTGTGACTGACGTTTCCAAAACGTGAGTAGAGGTCATCTTTAGGGTCTGAAAGTGACCTCAGACGTTTAAGATGACTTCTTGTCATGCTGTGGAAACATCATTTATTATAAAAACTGCAGTGTTTTTACAAGGATTTCCAGCCAAGAGAAAAGTCCTGAGAAATATTAGGATATCTTCGGAATTTTGGGAAACGTTCGGAAACGTTTGTGTGGCCTACGGACAGCTTTTGGAGAATCTTCGGAAATCTTCGGAAAGTGGTCTGAAATCTTCAAAAAATCGTCAAGTTGAACACTCGAAGAGAAATTCCATATCTACGCGTGTCCATGTATTTATGTCCATGTATTTATCAACAACAGTCCTTTTTAGGTCTACGATCACACTAGAAGAATTAAACAAGAGGTGTAATTAAAAGGGTGAGGGAAGCCAAACAAATGATGTTCTTACTTTCCCTTGAAGAAGGCGATGTAGAAGATAGACGAGTAGAAATTGACGAACTGAAATACGAACACTTTGAATGTCAAACTGTCCTCGTACTCAGTCTGTGTTCGATGCATTTCTAAGGAAGAAATTATAATTATAAAAAACGTTACTTGGTCGTCACGCAATACGCCCAGTGTTCATAACGCAGTGCTTATAATGTGGGAATGAAGGTCGTCTAACCCCCAAATAAAACTTGTCTTTTAATTAATATATGATAAATGGGGCTTTTAAATTATATAGTCTGCTCAACTATTAACGTTTATGTTTGGGCAAGTGACAAAAGAATAATTTACTGTGTTTAAATAAAGTCTAATAAAAGACAAGTTTTAATTGGGGGCTAATCGAGTTATGTGGGGGCTAATCGACTTCTGGTTGGGGGCTAACAGGCTACGGGCTAATCAACTTGAGGGCTAAACGACCGGTTACCTAATGCGGAGAAGAACGGCGTGACAATCCTAATAACAGCCGTAAAAGAGGAGGCTCTATAGTAAACGACAAATCAGATTAAGTTCCAAGAGTAGTGTGAAGTGCATGCATGTTAATACAAATATACTTTGGCCCAGTAAGTGGTTAATGTAACATTATACTCTGATTTCCATGTACTTCATGTTAGTTTAGGGTAAAGAGTATTCCATTTGAGAGTACTTACCCCAGTGAGTCAGTGCCAAGGCAACTCTTTCGTACACCTACGAATTTTAAAGCATCATTAGTAAGTTCTATCTTGAAGGAAACTGAACAGTAATGATCTCAATTTTGTAGAATATTTAACAGGATTTTTATTCCATTTTTAGACAATTATTTTTAGACTGAGCACTGTTAATGTCACAGTTTACAATTCTTAATTAAGGCCCCAGGTTTATTAGTTGTAATACTATTAGGTGTAACCCTCTTTTAAAGTTAAGTCTGATTGATTGAACACTTTACAAATGACAAGAATCCATTGGTTAGGGTAAAAACTAACCATGCTAATGTTGGAAAAGAATTACAGAATAATAATATAACAAATCAAAATCCCTGGTACAGGCTTGGCTCGTTTAATTCCTAGCGGAAAAGTGTCTCTTAATAAGAAAATCTTCATAAAGCTTCATGAGTTCACACGTATTTAACCAATTGTTTGATGAGGGGACTATTTTTGATGTCCACAGCTGGAAATATTCACCAGCTACTCGCAAATAAGAGAGACCACGGTGTACCCACCCTGCTGAGGATCATAATAATGGTCAAGTTAACAAAGGCACCAGTCACGTTAGCAATTTGTTGAGCCCGCGCTCGAGTCGATGGATTGGACGCCAGTGGTCGGTAAACCAGCAGCTTATAGACAATCACTCCCACCATGAACACCAACACTAGCGAAACCTGAAAAACATTATTAATATTTAACACCAACAAACACCGATTTTTCAGTGTTTGCTTCGTTTGGCATAAGCTGGGGAGCATATGTGAGAGCGCCTCTTCACCAGAACCCTCAGCTCCCCGCCGGCTTTGCGCGCGTGTAACTCTAAGGGGAGCCTGGCAGGCTAGCAGTGGTTGGCTCAAGAAGAGTGTGCAGCGAAGATGTTGTCTTCTTAGCCAATCAGGTGCAACCCTGATCTGTAACATGCACGTGATTATTTAGCCTGCGTTCACTAATCTCACCACCTGTGGCTTTTTGGCAAAAACGCATTTTATAGGCATTTTTGACATTTTCTGCATGGATATATATGAGCCAAATCAGCTCCAATCTAACCAAAAAAGACATTTGCGACATGACAGCGTGCCTTTCTTTCCTAGCATCGCGTTTTGTGACATTTTTTTTCTCGGGCATGTGAACAAATCAAGATTTTGAGATAATTTTCTGGACGAGTAAGGGACCTTCGTCTTTAGGCTTTTCGGTTTTTTAATTTTTTTTTCGCCTTTCCTTTTTCGCCTTTCATTATCTTTTTGCTGGAATTGTTGACATTCTACTGGGCTTGCTTCCAGTTCAAGAATTACCGAGAAAGCATCATCCAGACGGGAAATTCTTACCAAGTGTAGTTGAGAAACATTTTGCTCCGAGTTTTTCACTCAAAAATGTCTAAGCATTTTCGTGCATATTTCACGCTCAATTGACCCAATCACTCTGATCTGAGTATCATTAGAAAGATCTTTTCCTCCTGCAGAACGTGAGCGTAGGTGATGCTAAATTTAATCAAAGTTGATGACGTCAGAAGTGGAACAAAGGCCAACGCTCGTCACGGCTGGTTACGGTCAGCACAAGGGTCAATGGGTTTAAACACATGTGATCTTAATACGGTATTTGACAGGTCTATCCAAAGCAAATTAGCTGACATGTCTGATACTAGTGCTGTTAGTACATGTATCTTACCATAGTGATAACAATAGCTATTCCTGAGAAGACTCGAGGTTGCCTCTTTTCATCAGGAAAGTGTGGTTCTAATATTCCTGTCACTGGGTTTCGTTCTACTGTTGGCGCTAAAGCTGCAAATGTTGGCCGTGGACGTTCCTAAACAAGAATGAAAAACGCGTCACCCCACAAAACTAGAACAAGGGCCGGGGTACACCCAGAAAAAAAAATGGGTAGGGGTGTGCGGCCCTCTTCCCCTTACCCTATTTAAGAACAAAATCTGTGATTTTCCCGAACCTATTTATGACCTGATCAAAAATTTGATACCCTATTTTAGATCCCGCTGATCCATCAAATCAATACCCTGTTTCAGACCTGCCTTGTTATTCAGACCAATGTCAAAGGCAATGTTTATATGCTTTAGTAGGGTAGGATAGCTTCTTCTAAAAAACATACCCAAATCAAGACTAGAGTGCAAAAACCATAGCCTATAAGACACCAAAATGGACAAAATTGATACCCCATTTCTGACCAAAACGGCAAACATATCATACCCTTTGAGGTTGCACATACCTTTATAGCCCATATAAGGGAGCAACGCCAGGGAGCAAGGTTAACCATGTAATAGGTTTGTTCAGTTTACGTTACCTCCTCTTCCTCATATTCCAGTACATCCCAGTGATATGCCAAAGTTATTTCCTTTCTTTTCCAGAACTCCAAGAAAAACACAGCTATAGGACAGAGAAAAAGGAACATTACAAAACCACATAAGGGGAAATGAAAGGAGCCAGCTTTGTCTTGCAACATGTAGAAGTATGATAAGTCTAGGGTTTCACAAACTTCTGCTCTGAAAAAGGCTTACCGTAATTGAAAAAATGTGTTTTGAACAAAAATTTCACTGACTGGTAATTGTATTATGCAAAACAATAATTGGGCAGAAAACACCAAAGAGGCCAGTGGATAAGCTTGGAGAAAGTTGCGATAGCTAATGAACAATAATTTTGGCAAATAATATTTTATTTTCAATGGAAAACCCTTTGAAAGTTGGGCTATTGCCACTTGTCTGAAAAGAGAGATCCTTCACAGTATACTATAGTTTTAACCTTTGCCTCTGAAATATCTCTTGGGAGTATTTAAATATCGATCTTTTGAGAAGTGTATTTATCAGTCATGTGCAAATTATAGCACTTACCCCAGAAGGAGACAAATATGGCAAAGAAAACTGTGGCTGCATTGTCAAACAAGTATGAAACCTAGGATACAAATAGACCACGTGTCAACTATCTAAAACTGACACACAATTTTCACATCATGAACTTGAATAAATGTAGCACATTTTCCTGATTTTGTTCAGTTTAAGTGAGGCTTAACTTTACTAACTTCAAGAAAGGGAATTCTGCTGAGCAATGTAAATGGAAGGAGGGGCATAAGTGAAACAGATATTTAAGTCAAGTTCTCCTGTTCTATCTTTGTTCCCAATTCGAGCTGGGAAAGCTGAGCTCAAACGAGAAAAATGACCGTGAAGCAC
>Ga0126339_10002586_pt1 | contig 13013 bp, 4 predicted proteins | sample OrbTmetagenome_2_FD_92532 | JGI IMG/M metagenome (GOLD analysis project Ga0126339, IMG submission 92532) | Coral microbial communities from Petempiche,Puerto Morelos, Mexico - Orbicella T R C metagenome | ecosystem: Host-associated > Invertebrates > Cnidaria > Coral | place: Petempiche,Puerto... | reverse complement strand
GCAATCCCAGAGACCCAGGTACTCCCCCAAGTTTGTGGAGTGTCAACCTAATGATAGTAATTTTTGGAAAATTAGAGAATAGACCTTTTTTGACTGGGCAGTTTGTTGCCCCATTTCAGACCATGTGATGGTACTCTTGAAAATTCTTCCTTTCAAATTTTTAAATAGTCGTGTCCATATGAATAAATAATTTTAAGATGGATAAAAGAACAATTCTCTAGAGAATATATCACATGGCCTGTAATGGGAAAACAAACCGCCAAAGCGAGAAAGTTATGTTATAAGTTAAAAGAAAATGAAAACAGGGAATGAAAATAATTTAGTTGTTTGAAATTTCTTAAAAGGGAGAATTAAAATTTAGGAAAATGCTTAGTAAGAATTGTTTTTCAAAAAGATGTGTTTTGTTTATAATCAAGCCTATAGGATTTTATTTTAGTATTTTTAAGTTTAAGTTTATTAAATGAACCTAGAAAAGAAAGAAAACCTGACCCAGTAGCAACTCAATCAGAGAGACCCCCAGTGACTCGGCTCAATTTGATGTCATTTGTAAAAATCCAATCAGGTCAGACTGATGAAATTCAGTGATCTCCTATGTCTATGCTTTCTCTAGAGATGCACCTTCCTTGAGCTCCACAATTCAGCACTCCTGCTTTACATCCCTGGTTGTAGAACATTTCCTGATACATTGACTTCAAACAAGCATCTTGCAGGGCCGAAATTGATGGTGTGGTATTGTGACAAATCATGTGAAACCTTAAAGACATAAAAAGCAAACTCTCACCTTCCTTCACACTGTCCACTCCACTTGAGAACAAACGGCCAACTCTTCCAAGTGCTCAACTATCCCCGGTTTGAATTACAGGATCAGATAAAGTTTCCCAGGATTTCTCAGTTGGAATATTTCAGAGGATATCAGAAACACACACCTTCTCAGAGGCAGAGCTTCCACAACCCAGCAGGGACGTGATTGGCTAGATTCAAATATGACCAATCTTTGGTCTTGATGTGTGTGCCACCTTCTGTCCTGGAATTAAATAAGAAGCTACTGTAACAGCTTAGTTAGTAGATACTTGCAAGCACATTATAACTAAACTAATAAAGAAAAAAATGGCTGTTTCTTGGTGATACATGCCCAGAAAAAAAGAAACAAGATTTATGAGTGTGTGTGTTTAGGGTGGCAAGTAAAAAAAATGCCTTCAAGCTTAAAAAAGAAATCAGAAAAAAAACCCTAAAATTTTGTAGAGGAAATTAAGCAAAGAAAGAGTTTAAAGGAGGCCTAAAGGAGCCTTCAAAATATGATGACTTGCAACACCAAGAAAGAACCAAGCAATCTGTGCCAATGAAATTAAAATAAAATAATGCTCATCAACAGTCTGCATTATGAAAGTAATCTGATTACCGATAACGCTGTGATCATTTTTTATGAGGCTTGGCAAAAAGGTTTGTTTATACGTACTATAATTATGTTTGTAAATTAAAATAAAACAACAGGAGAACAAAAGAAAAAGCAAATTATATAGCTAAAGTTAAAAATGCAGACTGTTGATCTTACATGTACTTTGTCTAATCTTAATATCAATATTGCCATTATCCAGGAATAATTGAATCAAAAATTGAGAAATTGAAATGAAATGAAAAATTAATGAGACTTCGAAAAAACAATAGCTAAATTCTAAAAAAAGATCCCAATTGACAAAAAGTGATTAATTCTTCAGTGACACTGCTGCTCAAACTTTTCTGCAATCAAGTAGTGTCATATTTTGTGGCTTTAGGCATATACATTTGCAAATTAATGAACATTTTGGCAAGTCTTGAAAGTAATCAATTCAGACAAAAAGGTAAATATGGTGGAGTGGACATGATAAGACTATCATCGCACCTAGCTAGTGGTTGCAAGTTTTGTTGCACTTGAAAATAAGTACTAATTTTTTGCTTGTATAATTTCAATTTGGGCTAATGAGCTTGCAGATCTACTTAGTAGGAATACTGAGTAAATTAAACTAATGTAAACAAAGGAAGCAGTTATAATTACTGGTATAACTATAGTGTTAAAAACTAGGAAAAAGTGAAAACATTGCCATGACAAAGCTGCTAAATTTTGTGGTAGCCTCATAGTAAATAGATATGATTTTGTGTCCCTGAACATGGAATGCAAAATGGGAACTGTGCACCCAGGCCAAATTTTGGAGATGAAATAATTCTTATCCAAACTGATATAAATTGAAAATGAAAAATATTTGTCTGACTATCTTGAGATCATTTATTTATAATATTAAATGCTTCCCTTGTTTATGAATTAAACAGCCACCATCAAGTTGCCAGGCACTTAATTACAAAATAGAAAAAAAAAAAACATTTGAAAAAGGAAATTATTTTTGAATCACTGCCTGCTATTCAAAAGCAACGAGTCAACAGCTTATAAACTACATGTAAATACAAATTGTAACAAACCATATTAATAACAAACATTATTTTAAAATATATGAAAGCTACAGTAGGTAATAAGTTTGCATGGCAGCATGATGTTGATTGTTGTTAGAGTTCACTAGTTAAATATTGATTCTAATGAAATACACTACATGTACATGACAAGTAATTATTTAGCAAGTTTCCCTTGAGCATTGAAGAATTTGCTGACTAAATTCTGAGAGTTTTCCCAATCATTGATAGTAAACTCATGGCAAAACCAGGATGGTGAAAAACTGGGTGTCCTGAACATGTGCTGACTGTGCTAAGGCCCTTTTCTCTCAAAATTAGGTAAGAACGAAAACTTAGCATGTGCCCAAAAGATCAAAGTTGCTTACATGTAGCAGTTACCATTAACCTGGCTAATGCTGTTTGTTTTCAATACTTTGTTCAGTGCCATTAATGTGCAAATTTTGAAATTTGAGACATGCATTTTTCTTTAAGTGTAATTTTGTTCAATGCAAAACCTCAAAGGAAATGATTTAACTGTAAGTCATATGTGTTCTAGTGTTTTGTAAAATACTACATGTATGAATTTTGGAATTGAAGAAATAAACTCTTGAAATTTAGTTCAACATTATCTGTTGTTGTTAATCTTTGTTTAATCCTTTAAACCCCAGAAATGATCAGCAACTAGCTTCTCCTCACAGACAGAACCAGACATAATGAGAACTGACCAAATGATCATGCATCACAAGAAAATTTGTCTTCGCAATCAGTAACTATTGGAAAGATGTGGAGTCTGACAAGATAAGAGAATTTCTATGCTGATATATATTATGGCTTTTAATTGATATGCGCTATACTGGTTTGTTTCTTTATGATTAATTTTTGAAATTGTTTTGCAACTTTTGGTCAACTTTTCTAAACAATTTTAAAATTCACCTGAGACTTAGTCTAGGAGAAACTGTACCTCACACATCTAAGCAAAGGATGAAAAAAAAAATGCTCAAGGGAATCTTGTGCTTGAACTTTCAACCCTAACTCAAATGGAACAAACAAGTGCAAGAGTAAAATTTACCGTTCAATGGATTCAAACCAGCCAAATGGAATGAGTTTCATGATTAACTGGTTCATTGATTGGAGTCAGAGATCTTTGCTGCAGCATGAAGTTCTCTCAATAATATGTGTCCAAAAATAAATAAAATTGGTCATGAAAGAGATGGTTGCTGGTCAGTGTAACATGGGTTATTGTCTGTCCTACAATGTATTCCCTCGGAATGCAGATTGCGATATTTGACTACTTCCTGCTAGCCCTCATTGCTGGATGAAGGCTATGTAGACCAGCAGTAAGAGTAAAAGCATTGCAATCTACATCCCAAGGGACCACATCATGAAACAAACAACATCTTGAATAATTTATTTCAAATCAATTTAATCTATAAAGCAACCTGGGGTGAAAACTACATACAGTAACAGAGATCTCTGCTTCCAATCAATGAACCAATTAATCCCATGCAGAGACAGCTAGGGTGGTTTTTTTTTTTCAAAAAAAGGCACTTGTTTGAACAATGGTGGCACACACATCTACATATAATAATAATATTATCTGACTCAATGCTAATCTTTGCATTAGTACGTGGCTTGTGCAGTTTCTGTAGTCTGTTACATTTTGGTGATCATGGTTAAGTCAGAATCTTAGTCCGTAGTATTCTGGCAGCATTCTGCACTGAAGTGCTACAGTCAGGTTCAGATTTAGGTTTGTTGAGATCATGATCGGTCAATATTCATGTGTAAGTAGTTGTCAGTGTCAGATGTTGCATGCATGTATATAGTCAGCTCAATCCATCTACATTGTAAAATGTTTGTCAAATTTGTGTTGGTTTTGTCTACAGCTAATTAAAAGTTTGTTGGTAAATGGTTTGTTGAGGTTTTGAATACGTCATAATTCTTGTAGGGTGTAAAGTTGTCAGTGTCAGTTGCTGTGTAGTTTTAATCCATCTATTGTTAGACAGTCAAGTTTGTGCTGGTTCTGTTTTAGGTTAATTCAAAGTTTGTTGGTTGCTTTGTTGAGGTCATGAATATGTCATCTGTAAGATGTACATGCAATTGTTGGTTTGAGATCTCAGTTTCAATCCATCTATTGCAGTTATAGTCAGGTTTGTGTTGGTTCTGTTTGAAGTTTCAGTTTGTTGGTTTGTTTGTTAAAATTATAAATACACGAACAAGTCAACTGTACAGTGTAAGTAGTTTTCAGTGTCGGATGTTGTCTATAGTTTTAGTCCATATATTGTTAGGTCAAGTTTGTGTTGGTTTTGTTTGAAGTTATAGTTTGTTGTTTGGTTTGTTGAGGCCATGAATAAGTGATTTGTAAGGTCTTGTTGTCTGATGTTCTCATTTTAAATCCATCTATTGTTAGTCATGTTTGTGTTGCCAGTTCTGTTGAAAGTTAAAGTCACTTGCTGAGTGAAAGAGGCAACAAGTTGTTGGTATCCATTGAGAGTTGTGTGTTTCAGTAAGTTGTAGTCAAGTCAGCGTCAATCAGGTTGACTTACTCCAAACTAAAGCAAGGTGTTAACCAAGAGTCTATTATGAATATATAGTAGACGACTATCAAGCTAAAGAAATAATCAACTAATCTGAACAGGGGTTGTGGAACAACAGCTGGGTGAAAAACCTCCCTCTACGTCCACTTGCACTAGGAGGAAAACCCCGGGCCAGCTGTACCCCGCGTTCAAAGGCCTCCCGGGCTGGGCCAAATAGCTGCACAATTAAACACACAAACTACTAATAATAAACCGTCTTGTTGTCTTGTCTTGGCAACCAATCCTTAAGCATACTCTTCAATTTGTGTCTTCAGGTGTGTTACCCATTAACTGCATTTTCTTGTCTCTCCAAGTCCATGCTGTCTTGTGATGATCACTGCTGTCTAGCATCCTATGACAAAACAAGCCAAATGATGAGTTATTGTGGGATCCAATCTAAAGCTTTGGACAACAGATATTTTTTACCAGTTTTTTTGGTTTTAACTCTCAGTTTGTTTAACAGTGACACTGGGATTACAAGTCATTATATAAAATATAAATTACTTTTATTAATATTTAATTTCATTCACTAATTACATGTGTACTAGTTTAAATGACTGCTTTGGTCAGACTGATAACTTAGTTAAACGCAACCACTTCCCATCCAGGTTTGTCCACGGTCTGTCCAAACTTGTCAGACTACTGTCCATCCATTGTTGACTATGTACAATGAAATGAGACATTCAGAAAAGATCCTTGATTACAACCTGAGACATGATCCGAAGTAACTGTGTACATTTACATGTATTTACCTGATTGGTCAAGTTTGAATGTTTTGGGTTTGCCCACTATCCATCCAGGTTTGTCCACTGTCTTTCCAGATATGTCTACTGTCCATCCATTGTTGACTATGAAATGACACATCGAGAAAAGATTCTTGATTATGACCTTGCACAGTGAAATTTTTTGATTACTTGATTTTAACATCTTTGTGACAACTTTTTCATAACATTTAATTGCTGTATTTTTAACCAGCCAATCAAAACATGGGAACTGTTGAGGACCAAGATGTTAAATTGTCAAATTGACCATTCACTCTTGTGGGAATTTCAAAAGTCTCAAGCTGCAAACATCTGAAACCAGTGGGCAAGTTGTCACAGTTTGATTGGCCTTTTGAAATGGAGGCCATCAGAAGTTATCAAACAGATGTCAAAAACTAATAGGAAATTTTCCTAGGTGGCAATGGTAAGGCACTTACACTGTAGCACTGTAAAGTTCTGTGTACATAATTTATACAACTAACAGAATTTTAGAACAAGGCACTTTCCCAAAGGTGAACCTGAAGAAATCAAAGGTTTCTGTTTATTGACTTTTCAACAATCAGCACCAGATGTTACAAACTACTTTTAAGCCTGATTGATCATTCCAACTTCAAATGCAATCTCCACATTATAATTTTTTGTTACCTTTGTCAGTTTGTTTCTCTGCACAAAGAAGTCTGACTTGCTGCAGTATAAAATGGGGTAGGCAAGGCGGAATGCCTGATACATGTATAAGAACCCCTTTTTTTCTGATTCTTCTGCCACTGCTGGTGGGTGCACAATTCTGATAGGCTGATACACACTGAGTATTTTTTGCCTGGACCCACGACCCAGTGTTTTAAAGATCTGACTTCAGAGTAGTTTTAACAGAGTAGTTTTAATTCAGTGAAGTCTTAATTATTGCCCCTGCTGGCAGGTGCAAAATTCTGATAGGCTGATACACACAGTGAATAGTGTGTTTTTTAATTTTTTTTTTCTGAACCGAAGACCCAGTGTTTTAAAGATCTAACTTCAGAGTAGTTTTAATTGTAATGAGTATTTTTTTTTTTAATTAATCGTTAGTTGCATATTATCTCATCAAAAAATAGCCACGACGGCTTAAAACACAGATTTATTAACAAGTGCTTTCAATTGAGAGATTTAAATCTTGCAAGCATACATACATACATACATACATACATACATAAGCTTTATTTAAGCTCGAATTTCAGAGTAGCTTGACAAGCTAATATTTCTGTGAACAAAATATTTGAAAACGAAAAATTAGATTAGAATTAGAATTAGATTTAGAATTAGATTTAAAGTAAGATTTAGGCTTTCCTACAGGAATTTACACTGCCAGTTTTTTCTTACTGAAGAACATACAGTATTGACAGTCACTGACAGTCTATAAAATCAAATTATAAGGAATTTGGTAGACGTTAGGTGAAAAGCCTAGTTCTTATACATGTAGCAGGCATTCCCCCCCCCCCTGTTCCTCCAATTTTTGCCTTCCCTAACCTTTCCCTGTTTGCACCTGCAACACATCTCTCCCCTAATTCCACCTTTAATACCTCAATGGTCTCTTACTGAAAAGCTGACAAGTTGCATTATCCAAGCATTGTACAGTATTTACCTGGTCAGTCAATGTGACTGGATTTGCTTCTTCCAGTAGCAACTGTATGTCCATATTTAAATCACTCTCTGATACCCCACCCTAATCCCTTGTTTGAAACTTTGAGTTTTGAACCCAAGACCCAGTGTTTTAAAGATCTGACATCAGATGAGATAATCCAGTAGTATTTACCTGGTTAGCCAAGGTGACAGATTTAGTTTCTTCCAGTTGCAACTGTTTTTTTTTTTTTTGGGGGGGGGGGGGGGGTCTGTCTCTCCACCATTTAAGTCTTTAGCATCCACTTCCTGTCTACCTTCTTTCCTTATCTTCTTTTCCTAATGACTTATTAATCTACATCAATCCAGCTCTTTCTTGAGTGGCCTGACAAAAAATAAAACAGAAAATTGTACATGTATACATTCAACATCTCAAGTCAACCAATTACCATTAAATATAGAACATCTCAACAATGATTCACAAACAAAACATTTTTCAGGCATCTTGTAATTTCAGGCATCTTGTAATTTTGTGTTGAGCTTTCTTGTTCTGGCCCATTTACAAGACACCTCTTTAGGATCCAGGACTGATTTAACTGGGAGAGGTATAGCTGTTATTCTTTGTTATGTAACAGCATATAAATTATCGGCAGAATCTGAGCCTCTCAATAACCCCCACCCGTGCTTGAAAATTCAGATGAGATAATCAATTTCCTACATGTAGCATTTTCCAGTTTAGTATTTACCTGGTCAGCAGGCAAGGTGACTGATTTGGTTTCTTCCAGTTGGAACTGTTGCCATATACATGTACATCAGTCCCATGTCTTTCTTTTTTCACTCTAGATCTGTCTCTTCACCCCTTCAGTCTCAAATATCCTTCCTTCCTTCTTTCCTTGTCTTCTTTTCCTAATGACTTGTTCATCCACATTGATCCAGCCTTCCTCAAGTGGCTTGACAAAAAAAGAAAATTGTACACAATACATTTTTTTTTATCATCTGAAGTCAAGCAATTACTGTTAAAAATAGCACATCCCTCTCCTGTTCACCCATGACTTCACACCAAATGTTCCCCATAATTCACCACTAATTCACCACATTTTCTGTAGTCTACACTCTGACTTACAAACAACAGACCATAATGATTCCATAAAATATCCAAACCTTCCCTGTGAAACCCTATACATTGTCTGTGATTCTCCTCAACCAAACAATAACATTTTTTTTTCGACATCAAATTATTACAGTAACTATATCTGTTGTCTCTAAGAGGCCATCAATACCCAGATAAATAAACATACAATCATGCAAATTAGGCAGAACCTGTAAATTCCATGTTGCATTAAAGAAAGGGAATTTTACAATGAAGGGTGTGACATTGAAGCCCAAAAAGCATTTGTTAGAGATAAGAAACCTTTACACATGTATGTCATCTCTGGGCTAGAGTGGTGTACATTAAAAGGTGATCGTGAAGTTATATGTTTGTGCAAGTTTCTTCAATGTTCATAAATGAAGATTCACAAGATGATAACATAAAAAGGAAATATTATTGTAAACACTGGAAAGCTGTGTCTGAAGTCTCTTTTGTCAAATTACGAAACACTACCAGTTTTTTTCATCCTTGTGGCCACATTTTTGTAATCTTCTTTGGTTCTCACCAACAAGCACTCTTACATTGTACTCAACTACCAAATTTAGTAAAATGCAATGTTTCAAATGAACTTGCCAGTTTTTTCAAAGAAATGTCAACCAGGGGAGGAGCATTTGCTTTCAATTCTGTGACATCATCACAATGGTCCACTGTGTTTTCAACTTGGCAGCTGTGTTCAAGTACTTGTTAACTTTTTTACAATTTCAAGGTTTTAAATTCAAGTACGATTAAACCTCCTCCTGTTCACCTTCTCAAGAATTTTATGACTTAATATCTTTTTTTTGTGTGTGTGTGTTCCCCTGAAACTTCAGAAATACACGTATGGGAGACTTTGTCAATTCGTAGACAACCTGAAGCCTTTGCACACTAATGGCTCATAGTATAATATGATACCTCGGCCAATCAGATTGCAGCATATGCATAAGTGTACATCAAGTTGAATTCTAAGTACATAAAATAGAAAATAGAACAAAAAATCTCTTGGAATAATTCTCAGACCCAAAGATATACCAGTTGATGGAAATTATTTTATGACCTCAAAGTATAGTATTATTAGTTTGAAATTCAAAGCAATCATTTTACTTCCCTGTCCCTTTTACAATTACTACCTTTTTTTCACGACTACGTGCATCTCGCAACTTCATTTATTTCCACAAAACTGTCTCAGCGTCTCAACCTTTTTTGAAAGGCTAAGAGGTCTCAGAGTTCTGATTAGCTCATTGTCTTGGAGCCCTTGTGCGTAAAGGAAAATGCTATTCTGCCCATTCTCACAAAGTGTTGGATTAACCATTCACCACCCCTGGTAATTGTATCTTGTCGCACAAGTATTTTACAGGACGGACCAATCGTCATTCTTACCCAATAAATTATGTTGCTAAAATTTGTTTCCTTAATTCACAGTTCTAACTGATGGGGAAAGTCAGTAACCTTTAGTTAATTTCTCCATACAAAACCAGCTACCCACAAAATAACCCTTTTAATGTGGCGTGATCGGATTTTTGAGTAACGACACCATTCAAGTTTGAGTGACTAGAGCAGCACCATTATCAATCCTACAGAAAATTGAATGTTACTGGCATGCAAGAGAAAGATGAAAGTTTCAAATTAGGTAAGTCTTATGAAGGTCTGTGTTACCATAGCAACAAAATGATACCATATCCCATTTTACATAAGACCAAATAACTTGCCATCAGGGATAATTTTGGAAATATATTTTTCTTTTGTCTCAAATCACCATACCATTGTACATTTCTGTACATGAGGAATAAATAAAACATGTGATTGCTTTTCGGCTATTTTCCGGAAGCATGCTAAAATATTCCAAGCTAACACTACTACAACAATAAAATATATGTCTTGTTTATGTTTATGCTAAACATAAACAAGACATTCAGCATAGTGATTTTCTGTTTGCACTCACCACTTAACCTCGGCATGGCTGCGTTAATGTGAAATGAGTGAAAGTATGACATATATTTTATTGTTATTGTAATGCTAGCTCAGCAAATTCTAGAATGCTTTTGGAAAATCGCCGGAAATCAGTCGCGCGTTTTTTAATTCACGATGAAGACAACAAGCAACATAAGTGAAAATCAGTGCAATATTTTCCTCAGTTGACGCTGAAAATTAGCAGGCTTAAAATGTTTCAATTAATTTGAAACTCTGGGATTACATTGAGTATGGATTAATCTCATTCAGGGATGAGTATAAAAAAAAATTCATCGACTTTTTTTTTAATTCCCTCCCAATTAAATAATTTTAGGGACAATTCTTGATAAAAAGCAAAATAACACCCCACACCAGATGATATTCAAGCCAGTGTTTCTGAAAGTCAAACAGAACGATTTCTCGGAGATTTTCACTCCAGGTAATTAGATGTTATAAGATTCATAAATTTAAGACCAGAATTACCAGAAAAAAAAGTATTATTCAAAATAGCTCATGTTCATAGTGGATTTGAAATCCATAAAGGAATACAAGAGTTTAACAAAAGTTCAAAGCTACCACGTGCAAAATAAAAAAATATGCAAACTAGATGGAAATCCTCTGTGTCTTAAAAAACATAATTTTGGCACCTTTTATCTTTTTTGCAACTTCTAGCACCTTTAATAATGTCTGAGAGGATTCCTAAGAGGTTGGTATTTCGTTTTGTATGCTTATAATCTCAAACAAAGGCCAGTCTCGCATACATTTTGCTCAAAACAACGGCGGGCACGTGCGAGATGTGCTAAGAATTTGAATATTCCCGCTGTATAAATTATAAAAGCTCAACAAAATAAAATTAAACCAACTTCAGTACTTACTTGGGCAATAGCAATGAAGAAACACCAGCAGAGAAACTAATTTTCGTAAAAAACAGCTTTTGGTTTTAAGCTTACCTTTAGTAACAGTTAAATTGTGGAATAATTTGCCAAGCGGTTGTCAGTAATCAGCACAAAGGTGGTCTTCATTTCAGTGTTCTGTAGCCGTCACAGCCATTTTTCTTGCACCTAAATCCAGCCAACACGAGGAAAATATGCTTCAAAAGGAAACTGATACCATAGATGCCATATTAATCATGGTATTGGCACCAAAATAAGTTTATAATCCTATCAAAACTGCGAGATCCCGTCGCCATGTTTGGATTCTCTTTCGTTACCAGTGTCTTTCGTGTCTTCGCGTCACGGAAAACAAGTAACGTCACGAAAACTTTTCGCGGGAAAGACGGTTTCACGCGGGAACTTACGTGCGATCACGTTACCATCTCGCGTTACGCCGCGTGAATTTATTTCTCTTGTTTCTGTCTTTCCAGTTATAAATGTCATAAATGAATTTTTTCCCCTTTTGTTTCCAACGGTGGAGGCAGTGGGGTGGGAGAGGGGTACCCTGTCGAGCCAATTTCCCGATTATGATTCCGAGTATACAACGACCGTCATACATGTTAAAGGGTGTAGTTTCGGGTTGGCCTGTTTGAAATAGTTACAAATTATGCCCGTTTGGTGAGGGAGTGTCTAATCAGCGCGGGTCGCCGGTAAACAGCGCGGGTCACGGGTATACAGCGCGGGTTGCGGGTAAGCGGCGCGGGTGCAGGTAAGCGGCACAGGTCACGCAAAAAATAATCACAAGCAAAAAATCTGAACGTTTTGATTTAACAAATAAAGAAGCCTAAGCCGTGTATTACACTGTGATAAAACACGACGGGCATTTGAGAACACGAGGGAAATGTAGAGCCGCTAGAAAGTAAAACTCGCCTAAATGGCTCTAAACCGCCTCCAAGAACACAGACATCAAAATAACGCAATACAAACATAAGGTAAGCCACTTTTATTTAAGTTATTTTCTACACGTAGCATTTAGAGCAATTTTCGAAGCATTCTCATACATAGTCGTATAAACGGCAAAAGCCTAATGTCACATATTAATCATATTCAACGTCTGGGCCGCCTGTAGTAAACATCAAACAAAGAAGCAACAGCCATATTTAAACGCTAGAAGCTCGACTGAACCTCCAGGATTAAGCACGTGTACATTGGCTTCACGTCAAATATATCGTTATTTCGTCCAATAATCGTACCTGGCCGTGGAACGTATCTGTAGTTTTGTACCAACATTATAACCTTATAGTTTTACAAGCTAAGGTTAGCAAGCAGTTCTCTTTCTCTCTTTTTTGTAGAAACGTGGAGAGAGCAAGAACCAACGAACATGTGATAGCGAATAACTGAACACGAGATGAATAATTATGAGCCTCAGCACGTACTACACTTGGAATAATTTGCAACGGAAATTCGTAACTGAGAATAGTTTCGTGCCAACACATTTCAAAACTTTGTATTTTCTTTAACAGTCGATAGAAACCTGAAGACTTACGGAAAAACGATTCTTGGATATATGGTTCTAAGAGCTGTATGCTACATTCACTGCCCACGGAAGGTGCATCTTGAAAAAAGTTGGCCCGTGATTTTTTTTAAGTTTACTGATTCTTAATCTGTGTTAATCTTTCTCAGTTGTGTCCATCCCTGCTTATTTTAGTTTTTTAATTACAAT
>Ga0126339_10002585_pt1 | contig 13013 bp, 8 predicted proteins | sample OrbTmetagenome_2_FD_92532 | JGI IMG/M metagenome (GOLD analysis project Ga0126339, IMG submission 92532) | Coral microbial communities from Petempiche,Puerto Morelos, Mexico - Orbicella T R C metagenome | ecosystem: Host-associated > Invertebrates > Cnidaria > Coral | place: Petempiche,Puerto... | reverse complement strand
TAGCAGTTCAGTAATGTAATTAGGGGCCTGGCCGTTGAGCGCTTTATAGGTTAAAAGTAAAATCTTATAATTGATGCGCTGGCTTATTGGAAGCCAGTGTAGCTGCTTTAAAACCGGCTTGATGCTTTAAAACCGGCTTAATGGGGGGGATGGGTATGTGGCCCACTTACCAAAACCCTCAACCCCATTAAAGACTAAAAGCTGTGATTTTCCCTACACTATTTATGACCTGACCAAAACTTTGATACCCTATTTAAAACCTAACCCTTAAATCAATACCCTGTTTCAGACCTGCCTTATAATAATATTAGTTCCCTGCTGTTAAAGTCCTTGTGGAAGGCTTTTGTTGATGGTCTTATGGATAATAGTGAAAAAGTACCCAATTCAAGACTAAAGTGCAAAAGTTATGCCCTATTTAAGAAAAAAATGGGAAAGTTCAATACCCTATTTGTGGCTCTGTAACTCAACAGATACAGGAACAAATGTGAAAGTACATGTAAGGGCCGGGTCGCACTTGTGAAATTTCGTTCAAATTTGTGTTTGTTTTAGATTAAAAATCTGTCATCATGTCATGTTTCCTAATGCAACCGGCTTTTCGCCAGTTTAGAAAAAAATTGGGAAAACCGACTAAACTTCAAAGACACCGTAGTGCATGGGTGGGGCAGGCTGATTTTGAAAAAATCGAGGAAAACAAAGGAAGCCGCTTCCAGAGCTGTCATCGCTAATCAATTTGACCCATTGCAAGTCGATCCTCTACCTTCATCGTCGGGAACCTTGTAATTATTATGCACATGGTTTTAGCATGGACAGACGATTTCCTTATTATTATGCGCCCGGATCTTTCCCAATGCGTTTTCACAACTTCAGCTGCTATAACCCTATGCAGGCTCGACCAGACTTGGACTTACAAAGGCCTAACGGTATTTTGGCAAGTGCTCAGAACCGATCCATCAGTCCGACATCAACTTCCAGCAATAGCTCCAATAGCCCGAGTGGTTCTAAAAATCTTCTTGCCATCAGCAATAGCTTGGATTATAAAGTCATGTTGCTGATACCAACTAAAATAATCCGGTGCACTGTCATTGGGTGCTTTAATTCTAATATGCGAGCCTTCAATAGCACCAACAACGTTTGGTAGGTTGGTAAGATCTGCAAACGTTGCAATCAATGTATTGACCTCAGCGAGAGTCTCTGGAAATTTTATATACTCGTCACAAAGTTCATAGAGACCATTCACAATGTCTTGTACAGCCTTGATAACAGTCGATTTGCCTACATTAAATACCAGGCCAATGCTTGAATATGAATTTCTGTGGGCCAAGTGGTATAGCCCCAAAGCAAGAACTTTCGCTGGAGGTAAACAATTCCTGAATTGCGTGTTTCGCCTCTCTAATCTCGGGCCCAAGATATGGAGTATTGTTTCGAAAGTGTTCCTGTTAACCCTTAACTGCTGTCGAAGGTACTCCTGTGGAATTGTCGGGTCATTATAATGGATGTCAAACCATGAATTGGCTGGGCGAGGAATAGTCCATGTGTAGGGCCTATTACGAACTCGACGGAAATGTCGCCGTCTTCTTAGAATAGCAATGTTCAGAATTTCCCTCTATTCATTTGCCCATCTCTGATACAGAATGAAAAAGGCAAACATTTGCTGCAGTTGAATGTTGATAATTTGAAGAAGTAAAACAGCAATAGCCACACAAAACGCCTGATTCGCATTCATGTTTACCAAAATCACCACACATTTACCGCGCAGTTGGCGGATTGATCTGAAATCTGATCACTGATATGTAATTTGCAGTGCGACCCTGATAAATGTTCTCAAATTTTTGGCAATTCCATTTGCGGTTTCAAATTTTTAGAAGTTTTTGCATGGGCTAATTTTGGTTTTTGACTGTAGTGCAACCCGGCCCTAATTCCATATTCTAGAAGTAACTTACCGTAAACTTCCCAAAGTAACGATACTCCTTGCTTTTGGTATTAGCAGCCTTTGGGGCTCATTACATGTACTTTTGGGGGGTCATTACTTTTGAGGGGTCGTTACTTTCGAGGAGCAAAAAAATGTTATGGAGTTGGTACAACTGAGCTATTTTTTACAAAACATAAGACAGAAATTTGTAAAAACAGTTCTTCAAATTAAATTTTCCATTCCAGTTTACAGCTATGTTGCTGCCAAATGGGTGGGCTCTTTATGCCTAGACCGTGTTGTCAGTGGCCAGCAGGAAAGCTTGTCAGATACTGTAAACTGTTTCTTCGTGACGCACTGCTATGTTAGCCTGCCTTAACATTATGACAGTGTGTTGATCACGTTTTCAATTTAGGTTTGAAGAAACGCTCCTTTTAATACGCACCTGCTGAAATGATACAGAGTTTTCAGTTTTAATTGAAAGAAAAGTTCCTATTAGTACGTTCCTGTTACTTGATAAAAATTCTACAGTTTTGTTTCAACATGACACACTGACAAAGCATGAATTGACGTTTCAAAACCCTTCATGGCATAAGCGATACCTTCCCTTGTTGTGGAGTGCCTTAAATCAAGTGATAGTACGGTAACTTTTTTTAAAATAGTCAAACCTCCTGCAAGTGCTTACAGGAGGTGGTCGCTTACAAGAGCTTACCCCATATTGGGTCCAAATTTTGCCTCATTAGCATATGGTAACAGCAGAGACTTACTCCATGACTAAAATGTTCTATTCATGTGGAAGTCAATTTCGAGAAAAAAATCGGGTACTTCCCATTGGGAAACTCTGTCTCTTGTACTACCAAGGAATGTGATAGTGTCACAACACCTTATTATCCAATTTTCTCTCTATTATCTGTCAAGTGGTCGTTTATGGGGAGTAAAAAACAAAAGACAATTTCAAACTTTTAGCCTCTCAAACTGGCAACCGTCACTTGCGAGAGGTGGTGGTTTACAAGAGGTTCTAAATATAGTGATTTGACTTGGAAACTTTTGGCGTTTAGGAAAACTGGTTACTAAGGAGAGGTGGTCACTTAAAAGAAGTGGTCGCAACTGGAGGTTCAACTGTATACCAGTGAACCTTGATCCCACTATTTTCAGAAGGGGGGGGTCGCTACTTTCCCAACTTATTAGCAGCCACAATTTTTTGACATTACTTTTGGGGGGTCCCTACTTTCGGGGGGATTATTTCCTTAGGGGGTAGTTACTTTCGAGGGGTCGTTACCTTCAGAAGTTTATGGTATAGCCCGGACAAGGAGAACCCTCCCCCTGCTGGGACCATGACGCAGTTTCGCTCCCAAACCAAAACAAATACAGGATCCCACAACTCCTTTCACTCGATTTTTTTTTTTCCCCAAAGGTTGTGTCTGTAACTCGGAATACTCCAGCACAAATTGGCTCGTTATCAAGATATTCCTACCTTTTCCTTGGAACTTGTGATGAATTAGAACGCTATGACAAATAAGCTGACGTTCGCCAAATACGATACAGACGAGAAAGGTAAACGACGAAAAATGGCGCTCAACGAACGTTCGGCATTCCTGAGACAAAACAACACCGTCCGCATTAATAAAGAAGTTTTGGGGTTTTAACCAAAGTGCTACTGACAAAACATATTTCACACAAAACAATATTTAAAACAGCACTCACATACTGACGTACACGTAAACAGCTGCAGAGGTTTCTTGTTCGGCCGTTTTAAAGACACGTGAAAAATTCCTAACCATTTCTTCAGTCAGCTGTTCACACTGTGATTCGCCAGCTTAATTTACCAACCGCTGCAGCCTCTTTGGCAACGAAATGAGCTCTTCAAAACTTGAGCAAGTCATCCCACCTCAAGTATTTGTGTTTGTCGAACGTCCAGACGACGTAGACAGTCGAGCACTTTCCTTCGGCCAGTTTCACTACAACGAAAAAGGATTCACCAATGCTCACAAACGTTCTATTTTGAGATGTCTTCTGTAAACACAAACGTGGTCTGTCTTGATGATTTCCCCACGGTAACCTTCGCGCCCCTTTGCGATCCTTCGTGCACTGCACGCTTTACAACACGCTCGCGCCACATAATTCTTGTTTTCTGATTGGCTCGAATTATGTCCCCAGTGCCCACAGTTCGCACGTTCTCACTTGGCGATGAAAAATCCTGGGGCGCTTTTACGAAAACTTCCGCAAATTTCGAAACGGGGACGAATGGTACGGAAATTTCCTAGGAAAGGTTCCAGAAAATCCGAAAATTGTTGAATTTCCGAAAAGCGAACCATTCAAACAAAAATTTGGGAAATTTCGGGATTAAAAGCGATTGGAACAGTAATTTCGATTATTTCGAGGAAAAAAGTTCGAAAATATACCTCAGGAGGTTGTCCCCTTTTTCAGAAATTTTGTAAATTCGTAATTTTCCTAGTCAGCGCTAGTTCTTTTGGCCGCGATCTCAGCGACATCTCACGCAAAGATGACAAAGACGCGTATTCGAAAATGGATTGCACTCTTAATTGTTTTTCGTTGCTGTTTTGGATACGTTGGCTGAGAAATTTACGAAGATTTATGACGCGTGCCGAGCCATTGCGCATGCACCGCCACAATGCACCATTAAACCCTTTGTTTTGCGACGTTTTCGCTGCTGTTGTTGCCTAAAAGTCACGATGTCGATGTATCAGTGTTCTGTTAGCTTCTGCATTTAGACATCGAAGTCATTGAATAATTCCAAGGAGAACAAAAGTGGGGGAGAGTCATCCTTTTTGCACTTTGGTGCAATCAATCAGAAAATTCCGTTCCATTCGCACCAGACCTTTGCCTTAAATAGGTCTTGCCATACTCAAAATAAATTTTTAACTTTTTTAAAACAATATTGATTAATTTCTAAGATTTCTGTTAACCGTGAGGAAAATAAATTAACCGTTAGCCTTAAAGAAACAAAAATATTAAACGTTAGCCGTAAAGCCACTACCCCATAGAGACCCTCATAAAGGGTAAGAGAGATTATCAACGGTATAGACTTACATTACTTGCAAAAATACTTGGATGTTAAAATTTCGGACGTTAAGTTTACCGCGGAACCACTCGCCTGCGGCTCGTGGTTTCACAGCCACTTTGACAATGTTATGACGAAATTTATCATCAATAACAGGACAGACGCATAAAAAACTGAAGTCAATTTGTTCATTAGATCACTTTCGGTTTTGAACGTCCCAAGAGTATCTAGAAATAGCAGATCTTGCTCAGGTGGACGCCTCAAGTGGCTTTTCGCTACGAAAACATGCGCGAAAATTTTCCAACGTTGATTTTTTTCTGAGACTTTTACCACTGTAAGATGATGAGTTAGTTATGCCAGAAATGTAAAAAAAAAAAATGGAGGGTGACCGACTTCGTTTTGGATAGAACATGCCCGGAAGGACACCCTAAATCTGAAAAAATCGGGCTTCGTTAGTAAATATGGCCACAGTTTCTGAAAGCCCGAAAATATTGCAATAAGATCTTTGAAGTGAAATACTCTCTGCCAATATTGTTTAAGCGGACCTAGTTAGTGAATTTAGTCAACTGGTGAGGTTCCAACAAGTTCGCATTTAGCGACCATAGTTTCACGAGCCTTGCAGCCGCAAGATGGCATAGGATTCAATGTCCCGTGGACAGAAATCTTGAAATTTTTTTTAACTTCCCACATTGATTTTTTGTTTATTTTTGGACAATGTGGAGACATATAATTATAAATAAAATCTGTTTCTGGGAGGAAAAGTAGGTCACCAAACGTCCAAGATCGTTAGATGCAGGCAAAGCTATAGCAATGGCCATCTGCCCTATCTTCGTTCATTTTATTACTTAGCACGCGCGCTCTTGAATGACGTGGCGTGTGAATTCGTGTAGGCAGTAAGGATGCGCAGAAACAATTAGCCCCGAGAACTTCTTATCATCTCTAAAAATAACTTGGGAGGAACAAGGTTTTTATGAGGGACCCTCATTCCCTCTTGGCTGGGGTCAGTGAAACCAACATCCCCCTGCACAAAAACGTCTGTCGCCAACATGAACCCCTGGGAGGGGTCTCCTACATAAAAAGGTCGGGGACGGTCGCCGTCTCGCTTAGGGGTATAAATCACCCAAGGATTCTGCAGGGGTCCGTTTCTCGAAGGTCCCGAAAAGTTTTCGCATCCGGAAAACCATAGCAAATTCTACGGGTCCGAAAAGCTTCCGGGGCTTCCTGGTCTCACTTTAGGTGTTCGCGACGAAATGCCACAATTTGTTGTCGTCAGGTGCACTCGAAGAAATAACAATGACTCTCTCCATGGATAGTCGTCTCTTTACTATCCATGCTCTCTCATTTCCGTTTCTAGGCTCAAATTCCGCCGCTCTCTCGAGTCCGGTCTATTAGCACGGGCTTCTTTCCCCGAAATGCGGCTGATAATCGAGCCGATTTATTCAGTGGTATCTTTCAGGGTGTCACTTGAGCCACGCCCAAATTGGTCTCTTTTAGGGGTTTATTCAAATTTTCAGACGAGTATCCCCGACATTTTCAAATGGAACCCCCACCCTCGGGTGTGTACCACACACAAGACAAAAGAAATTTAAGCAGAGAATATATTAATATATTTTCATAGGAAATATCATATACATTATAAATAGATATACAAAAGCACAAAATTCTATAATTCACGAATATAACTTCTCTTGCGGATGGAGATTATCTTCACAGAAGATTGCTATCAACAACTGGTGTAACTGGAGCCATATAATTGGAGTTACAAAAGAGTCTGCACTGTAAAAAGCTAAGCCGTCAGATTTCTATTCTAGAACTGCACCATGCCAATCAAAAAATCGTTTTTTACCAATACCATTTGTGGCACCAGAAAAGCATCTCTGTACTTCCTCATTTGCATTATCAAAAAAATCAAAAAAGCATTAGAAGTGGAATTTTTTTTTTTTGGCCTTCCAATATTGTTTCTTCCATACCGACCATAAGTTCTCATACAGTGTGGATCCTTTTGTGAGGTTTTGAGTGAGACCCAGCATTCCAGTTAATTTTCCTGCAAATTAACGATTCTTTTTCCTCACTTTGAAGATGGAGTTAAAAAGTATATCTACACTATTGGAAATGATTATATCAAATAGTGAAACAGTACGAAAGGAGATAGGAATACAACAGCAAATTGTGCTGGACCAGAAAATATTCATACCACCCCGTGGAAGGTCAATGAAAGGTCTGAATGGGGTTTATTGGGGGGAGGGGGGGGGGGGCAAGAGGAGAGCTAGAGCATCTAAATTTGTAAAGGAAACTATGAAGCTTGACTGGAATTTCCAGAGGGGGGGGGGTAGGGGGTCAAACCAAAACACCTTCAGCTGGGGAGTATGGATATTTTCTGAAGCAACACCTTGGTGAGAAGAGAGAAGCAATCTATAGGAACTCTTTGTGACTGAATAAATAACGAATGTGAAAACTGTGACAAGTTTTCAAAGCCATTGTATGAATGCTTTTCTCTTATCTCTTAGCAACTTCCCACCTAAGTGGAACTATTTGTAGTACATGTATTTTCGTGTGCGTTTAAGTGAAGCGTCCTGCAGGGTTCTTATAGTGAAAAGAGACCCAGTTGTCAAAGATTGTCGACTTGTTAGTCTGAAAAAGAACTACTGCATTAACTCAAAGGGTTAGCAAACAGACTTTCCTGTTACCAACAAATGGTTGACAAGATAAGATAACCACCAACAGCCCAAAAACAGCTGACATTTTGCGCAATACGTACTGCAAAGGATACTGCTCACAAAGCCAGACAATGTCAGATCCAAGCATTTTAAAGCTACGTTAGGTGGCCATTAATGATAAATAACCGGCCATGGCCTTTTTACAGCAGTCTAGAGGGATGCTTTTTTGCAAAAGAAATTTGCAATTCTCAAGATCCAAAAATAATCTTACCAGACATTACAGTGAAATCTGTCACCCTGTTGGCAGTTGACTCTGGTTCTGAAAAAATTATTATCACTGTTCTTAAAATTTAAATAATACTTGTCATTTCAAATCCACTCCAAGGTGTGCAAGAGTTTTATCAGTGACTGGTGACAGTATCAACATTTAGCTTGATGATCTGTGCTCAATGTAAAAAGTAAATTACAGTGTTCTATCACTGCAGCAGCCATTTTTTGAATTCCATTGTTTTATATAGCTATCATGCTTAGGAGGCAAATACATACTAATTTGCCCCCAAGCATCCCATAGTAGCTATTTGAAACAATGGAATTCAAAATGGCTGCCGTATTGGTAAAAAGGTGTATTGTCAATTTCCTGTGATCTTCATTGTCTGTATGGAGAACAGCCAACTTGCATTGAATGCTTGAAATGCCTGTGAACATTGCTGGGAGGGAATTACTATTAATTACCCACATGCAGACAGCATCTTATTGTTCAAAAGTTGGAATATAACTATATGGTGTGGCTTACAACCAGGTCAGTTATTAGCAATCATTTTTCAAGAAATAAACATACAACAGCTTCCAAAGCATTCAGTGTTTTTAAATCTTAATTGTTTGTTATACCATTAAAACATTTCTGAACCTCAACGTCTGTCTCATCTTTCTTGAGGCTGCAGCCCACCTAGAAGTGCCACTTAACCATGAGCATTTAAAGTAATTTGAAAAGTCTTGGTGGTTAACTTATCTCATCACCAATAAAATGATTACCAACCAAGTTAATGATCTTACATTAAGTATGAATTAACTAACTACCCAAGGGGTGTGTTTCATTCTGTATTCATAGTGAGTTGCCTAAATAATTTATCTGCTCTCAAAGTGTTCCCTCTACATCCAAAACTTCATCCAGTTCAGATGCCATTGAATTGAGTAGAGCCAAAGTAGCAGTAACGTCTTCTTTTTCAGACTCTGTATCCATCGGCATATCAACAGGTGACTCTGTCGACAACTTGTGATTCTCCTCAGTCTGCTCTTTGAGTTGGGAAGTCTGTTTGCTATAAAGTCCTTTTGACGAGAAACTAGACACGTGGTTGTTGACAGAACTAGAAGTAGTTGACGAATGTGTTCTTGTTGAAAGATGTGAGGTTGAGGAAGAAATTTCAGTCGTGGGTGACAAAGAGTTTCTTGATGGCTGTGACATATCTATGTTTAATAGAGAAGAAATTTTGGAAGAAGCTTCTGACACAGTATTTTTCATACTACTGACAAAGTCATTCTCAGTGGTTGACGTCACTAAAGAAGATGTGTCCTTTACAGAAGGTGAATCCTCCATAGGAGTGTCCAGTGGTTTAATACTATTTGAGGTCTCTTCAAGTTTGTTTCCCTTTTTGATGGCATTCAAAAGCTCCGTAGGATTTTCTGAAAATAAAATGACATCTTAACTTGGAACTTGTGCAAAGAGATCAAATATTTACTTTTCTTATGGAGTTATTTTACTACATAGAGGATGTTACATGACAGTGCAAAGATAGGAAATTATATTTTCAAGTGGTAAAGACAACAGTTTATGAACTGGTGCCGAGAGTCTGCTGATGTGAAAAAAAAATCACAACTTGGGTCCTGGGGCCCGTTTCTCGAAAGCCCCAGAAACTTTTCAGGCCCGTAAAGCCATTTTTAGGTCATCTGTATCTGAAAACAGAGAAGTGTATACGCCTGAAACTTCTTGTATGAACCTCTGTTCATATTAAGAATATGTGTATATAACAGGTCTGTAATCGTAAAGTTCGAGATCTTGCTATGGCTTTCTGGGCCCAAAAAGTTTTTGGGGCTTTTGAGAAATGGGCTTCTGGAGAAAGTTTTATTTAAATTGTCTATCTAACAAAGGGTTATACCATATGACATTTAATTGATGTTGAGAAAGTTTCCAATGAACATTCAAGCACAAAAGGCAAAAAATAAACTTACCAAGAAAACCTCCTAACAGGTAACATTTTGAATAGAGTTAAGAACACCTTATCAAGACCTTAACTCTCAAGGTGACCCCATGGGAGAAAATTCAATTTGAAGTTCTCCCTATCTTACAGAAGAGGGACATTTCATGTCAGCTCAAAACAAAATAACTCACACTTTAAGCATTTTTACAAGGTTTGACATTAAGTTCTTGAGAATGCTTGAGAATTTAATTGACAGGTCACTTACAGTAGAGAAAATAAATTAAAGTGGATGTTTCAAACAGTATTCAAAATGAAGACTTGATTGATAATCACAGTTAAACACACAACTTAAGCAGTTGTGAAATTAAGCCTGAAAAAAAATTCAGGCTTGAATGGGATTCAAACCCATGACCTCTGCAATACTGGTGCAGTGCTCTACTAACTTTGTATTCATTTGTGAAAATTTGTGAGAACTTGAAAAGCTGTGGAAACACTCGCCCCATAACATTTCTTGTTCTCCCAATCTGCCAAAAAAATGGTTTTCCATTACTTATATGTAACAAGTGTTATACAGATCTATGCAAAGACAAAGCATACCTTTCGCCAGTTTTTTTTCTTCAGCCAGTGCAGCACGTTCATTAGTCAAGAACACTCTATATAGCATAACCATTTCTGCTGATGGATGTTCCCTCTACAAAACATCAGTGATCAAAACTTTAACCAAAACCAAAACCAAAACCAAACCAATTACTTACCAATTAGACTACTCAGCTAATCTCAAACCACAGTAAAACCAAAACCAAAACCAAAGTAATTGTCTAATTACTTACAACACTCAATCGAAAACTGCTCTAAGGGACATAAATGTAAGTAGAGCACCACTTACCATACTCTCATCAAACAAAAGTTGTCGATACTTTTCCATCATTTTTTGGCTACGTTTCACAAGTTGGGATGACACAGAGCTGTAGAGACTATCAGCTGGAAGTGTACAATGAAAATTGTAAGTATAAAGACACTGTTGATAAGTGTAAGCGAGTCTCAATGATACTTAAAGCTACTAATTCTTAGAAAAAAATCACTGGAGCACAAAAGTTAAATTTTAACGATGTCTACCCATCAACCTGACTGCCTAAAAAAAGTAATGTGCAGTTTTTCTTTAGCAACATGCCAGTTGTAAACACTAACCTTTTTGAACGTCAGCAGGAGTTGGGCTAGGGTCATAACACACATGATAAGGTGTAAGCCTCTTAATGACATCCTCACGAGAGGTAAAAGATGATTTTATGTCAGGACGAAGCACAGCCTGTTGATCTTGTGTAAGGCCTTGTTTTAACCTACATGTGAATATGAGAAGAGGAAATATTTACAGATGATGAATGAAGAAATCTAGGGCTATTAATCAAACTCTTTAGAGAAAGATGGCAAAATCAGCTAACTATTCCAACTATAAGACTAGAGCCACGCACTTCTCAAGCTTATTAATAATTCATCAAGTTTAAACAAAGGAAATCATGACCGTGACAGTGTTCCGACATCTGATCTTAATTAGCACAGATTTTTTGCGATTTTATTTCTCCATTTTCTCCTTACTTTTGGTTTCGATTGAGAAGATATATCAAACACTCAAGACAGTGTTTGACCACATTTCCAAACACCTCAAAGTTCATCAAAATACTCCTCTGCACGTCGTATTTTCAACTCTCTTTCTGGTGTTTGGAAATGTGATCAAACATGGTCTTTCATGTTATATAAATTTCTCCAAAACTTTGTGACAACCATGCTACTTCTTTAGTGCTCCTTGCTTTTCACTTGGAGGTTTTGCACAGATTTTTAGGTAACTCAGTATATATTACATACCCTGCAACATAGCCCCTTTAACAAACAAGCTCATGAAAAATTAGGTTTCTGAAATAATCTTAAGTTCATTTCACATGTGAATGTAAATGATTTCAGCATTCAAACAGGAATAACAAATATACCAGGCCTTAAAAGTGATGGATGTGTTGCAATCATACTAACCAATTAAATTTACTGCATCTGCATCCAATCAGGGATAAAATCTAAACCAATTGTGCCTTGGATTACGCATGCTTTCCTGTGTTGTATGCTTTTACATCTTTTTTTTTGTGATAAGCTCATACTTAAGAAAACTGTTCAAGCTGCACTTACACTGTACACTGTACATATTGCACATGAAAAGCACTTGAAATCGTAAAACTTTATATCTTGTATTATTAATTAGTCTTAGCTTAATTTCATTTTATGAATAAGTTATACCTAGTCCTATGTAAATAGATTTCAATCTTAAATTTTAAACTTACATCTTCTTAGTTACTTGTTGAAGGTATTTTCTCAATTTTAGTTCTTTTACTTTTACTTCCTGTGTTATACCTGCAAACTAGCTGATGAGTTTTCTCAAAAAAGCTAAGTGTATATACACAATAAACTTGACTTCCAGTGACTTACTTACTGAAATGCTTTCCAACATTTAGTCAATATTTTAGCCAGTACTTTGCATTGACTCACCTAGAAGCAGCTTTTGGTACATCTGCAGTCTCTGAAGAATGTGGGCGTTTCACCCCTTTACTTGTTTCCTGCTTGATTGGCACAGAAACCTTGATGCTCTAAGTAATAAAGCAAATTCAGAAAATGCAAAATAAAACAAAATACGATGAACAGACTCATACTTAACAATAATTCAAGGTAGACAATATTCAAGGCAATTAATGATTAACATGTAGACATCTATTGAAAATGAAAAAAGAAAATGTATACATAATTGGCCACTCCCCATCGGGGCTTTTCAGGACCAATGTAAATGTTCAAACAATGATAAATAAATATTCAAATAAACATAACTAGGTTAAGAATCCCAACTGGCGGGAGGCAGACCAGTTGGCTATTTTACAAGCGTAGTCCAGAAGTTGAACTTGGGGCTACCGAGAACAACATCAGCTAGCGGTCAGAATGGGATTTGAACCCGGGACCTACGGATTTCAAATCCAGTGCTCTAACCACTCGGCCACGCTGCCTCCATCTATTCAATGCCTCCTGTGAATGGACAGACAAGTAGACAGAAACATGCAAACAGATCAACACAGATAAAAGACGGAGAGACAACCCAGCCTACTGACAGACAGACTGCTTGGCCAGCTGAAAGACAGACAGACAGACAAACAGATGGATGGATGGATAGACAAATGGACAGGCACACAGAATGACGGAGAGAC
>Ga0126339_10002584_pt1 | contig 13013 bp, 11 predicted proteins | sample OrbTmetagenome_2_FD_92532 | JGI IMG/M metagenome (GOLD analysis project Ga0126339, IMG submission 92532) | Coral microbial communities from Petempiche,Puerto Morelos, Mexico - Orbicella T R C metagenome | ecosystem: Host-associated > Invertebrates > Cnidaria > Coral | place: Petempiche,Puerto... | reverse complement strand
GCCCGGCCACAAACTTCGCCCGGTGCTGGAGCGGCTGGACGTCCCCCCCCTGCCGGAGCCGTTGCGCGCCCTGGTGGACTGGTGCGCGGCCTATACCCTGGCGCCCCTGGGTCAGGTGCTGCGTCTGGCCGTGTCCGTGCCCGAGGCGCTGGAGCCCCCCAAGCCGCGTCCCGGCTACCGACCGGACGTCGCCGATCTGGCCGAGGTGCCGGGCCTGCGTGCCACCGACGCCCGCCGCAAGGCCCTGGCCGCCGCCGCCGGCTGGCCCAGGGCCGAGCCTCCCCCCACCGCCGCCGCCCTGGCGCGCGCGGCCGGCGTGACCCCGGCGGTCATCAAGGGTCTGGCCGAGGCCGGCGGGCTGACGGTCGTTCCCGTGGTGGAGGAGCCGGAGATCCCCGCCCCCGACCCGAACCGGCCCGGACCGTTGCTGTCGCCCGACCAGCGCACCGCCGCCGGCCAGCTGCGGGCCATGGCCGGCGCCGGCTTCGGCGTGGCCCTGCTGGAAGGGGTGACCGGCTCCGGCAAGACGGAGGTCTACTTCGAGGTCATCGCCGAGACCCTGGCCGCCGGCAAGCAGGTTCTGGTCCTGCTGCCGGAGATCGCGCTCACCGCCCGCTGGCCGGCCCGCTTTGAGGGACGGTTCGGCGCCCCCCCAGTCCCCTGGCATTCCGACCTGCCGCGCGGCCAGCGGCGGGACCTGTGGCGCGCGGTGGCCCAGGGGCGCGCCCCGGTGGTGGTGGGCGCGCGCTCGGCCCTGTTCCTGCCTTTCCCCGACCTGGGATTGATCATCGTCGATGAGGAGCATGACAGCGCCTTCAAGCAGGAGGACGGCGTTCCCTACAACGCCCGCGACATGGCGGTGGTGCGCGCTCGCACCGGCAACCTGCCGGTCATCCTGGCTTCGGCCACCCCGGCGTTGGAGACGGTCTTGAACGCCCGCAGCGGGCGCTATCGTCATGTGCCGCTGCCCAGGCGTCATGGGGGCGCCCGCCTGCCATCCCTGGCCACCCTGGATCTGCGCGCGCACGCCCCGGAGAAATGGCAGCGCCAGGGTGTGCCGGCCCCGTCGTTCCTGGCGCCGCCCCTGCTGGACGCCATCGCCGAGACCCTGGGCCGTGGCGAGCAAACCCTGTTGTTCCTGAACCGGCGCGGCTACGCGCCGCTGACCCTGTGCCGGGCCTGTGGTCATCGGCTGCACTGCCCGAACTGTTCGGCCTGGCTGGTGGAGCATCGGCATCGCCGTCAGCTTCAGTGCCACCACTGTGGCCATACCGTCGCCGTGCCCCCCGCCTGCCCGATGTGCGGGGCGACCGATGCCCTGGCCGCCTGCGGTCCGGGGGTGGAGCGCCTGGCCGAGGAGGTGGCCGCGCGCTTCCCCCAGGCGCGCACGGTCGTGGCGGCGTCGGACACCCTGACCGGACCGACGGCGGCGGCCGACCTGATGGAACGGATCGAGGCGGGCGGCGTGGACATCGTCATCGGCACCCAGGTGATGGCCAAGGGCCACCACTTCCCGCGGCTGACCCTGGTGGGGGTGATTGACGCCGACCTGGGGCTGTCGGGGGGCGATCTGCGCGCGGCCGAACGCACCTTTCAACTGCTGCACCAGGTCGCCGGCCGCGCCGGCCGCGCCGCGCGCCCGGGCCGCGTGCTGCTGCAAACCACCGACCCCGACCATCCGGTGATGCGGGCGCTGGTCGACGGCGACGCCGAGCGCTTTCTGTCCGTGGAGGCCGAGATGCGGCAGGCGTTGACCATGCCACCGTTCGGCCGATTGGTCGCCCTCATCGTGTCCGGCCGCGAGGAGGACGCGGTGGTCGCCGCCGGCCGCGCCCTGGCCCAGGCCGCGCCGCGCGCCCCCGGAGTCGAGGTGTTGGGGCCGGCCCCGGCGGCGCTGGCGTTGCTGCGCGGGCAGCACCGTCACCGGCTGCTGCTCAAGGCCACGCGGGATGTGCGGGTGCAGCCGCTGGTTCGCGACTGGCTGGCCGCCACGGCCTTGCCCCGGGGTGTTCGCGTGCGCGTGGACGTCGATCCCTATGGTTTTCTGTAGATTCCTGTCCAGCCAATCCCCGGATCGAACCCCTGTTTCCCTAATGCTTCAAGACCTGACTGAGGAACAGGCGGGTGCGCTCGCTGCTGGGGTTGGCGAAGAAGTCGCTGGGCGGGGCTTGCTCGACGATCTGGCCCTCGTCCATGAACACCACCCGATCGGCGACGGTCTTGGCGAAGCCCATCTCGTGGGTGACGCAGACCATGGTCATGCCGCTTTCGGCCAGGGCGACCATGGTGTCCAGCACCTCCTTGATCATCTCCGGATCCAGGGCCGAGGTGGGCTCGTCGAACAGCATCAGCTTGGGGTTCATGCACAGCGCCCGGGCGATGGCCACGCGCTGCTGCTGCCCGCCGGAGAGCTGCCCCGGGTACTTGCGGGCCTGCTCGGGGATCTTGACCCGCGCCAGGAGGGCCATGGCCCGTTCCTCGGCCTGCCTGCGCGGCTCCTGGCGCACCCAGATGGGCGCCAGCACACAGTTCTCCAGCACCGTGAGATGCGGGAACAGGTTGAAGTGCTGGAACACCATGCCGACCTCGCGGCGGATGCTCTCGATCTTCTTCACGTCGTCGGTCAATTCGACGCCGTCGACGACGATGCGGCCGGTCTGATGTTCCTCCAGGCGGTTGACGCAGCGGATCATGGTGGACTTGCCAGACCCCGACGGGCCGCAGACCACGATACGCTCACCCCGGTGGACCGTCAGGTTGATATCACGCAGAACGTGAAACTGGCCGTACCACTTGTTCATGTCGGTCATCTGAATCATGACCTCGGCGCCCACGGTATGGGGCAGGTCGTGCCCTTCCACCAGGGCCAGCGGCTGTTGCGCGGATCGGATCTCGGTCATGCGTCGGTGTCCTCCGGTCAACGCCTGTGGCCGGTGTGCAGCGCTTTCTCAAGGCTCTGGCTGTAGCGGGACATGCCGAAGCAGAACACCCAGAAGCAGAAGGCGGCGAACACGTAGCCCTCGACGGCCACCCGGCCCCAGGCCGGATCGACGATGGACGCCTGCACGATGGCCAACACATCAAACAGGCCGATGATCAACACCAAAGTGGTGTCCTTGAACAGCGCGATGAAGGTGTTGACGATGCCCGGGATGACCATCTTGAGCGCCTGCGGCAGGATGATCAGGCCGGTCGCGCGCCAGTAGCCCAGGCCCAGCGCCGCGGCGGCCTCGTATTGCCCCCTGGGGATGCCCTGCAGGCCCCCGCGCACCACCTCGGCCATGTAGGCCGACTGGAACATGACAATGCCGATCAGGGCGCGCAGCAGCTTGTCGAAGGTCATGCCGTCGGGCAGGAACAGCGGCAACATCACCGAGGCCATGAACAGCACGGAAATCAGCGGCACGCCACGCCACAGCTCGATGAACACCACGCAGAGCGCACGGATCGCCGGCATGTTGGACCGTCGCCCCAGCGCCAGCAGGATCCCGATCGGCAGCGCCGCGACGATGCCGACGTAGGACAGCACCAGAGTCAGCATCAGGCCGCCCCACTTGCCGGTCTCGATGAACGGCAGGTCGAAGACCCCGCCCAGCAGCAGCACGCCGGTGATGACGGGGTACAGCGTCAGCCCGAAGATCCCCAGCCACGTGCGCACTCGGGCCGGTGTGCCCGGCACGACCTGCGGCACCAGCACCAGGGCCAGCAGCAAGAACATGATGTCCACGCGCCAGCGCTCGGGCGGTGGGTAGTGACCGTAGATGAAGAACTCCAGGCGCGCGCCGATGAACACCCAGCAGGCGCCGTCGCTTGTGCAGTCATCCCACGTGGAACCGGTGAAGTCGGCCGACAGCAGCGCCCAGTCCACCAATGGCGGGATCAGCAGCCACAACAGATACAGCGCGGTCACCGTGAGCAGCCCATTAAGCGGTGAGGAGAACAGGTTCTCCCGCACCCAACGCACCGGACCAACGGTGTTGGCAGGGGGCGGTCGCGGCGGACGTGGGCGAAACGCCTCCTGGTCAGCGCCGTCGGGCGGATCGGTCGCGCGCATGGCCTAGCGCTCCTTCAGGGCCATGGCCCGGTTGTACAGGTTCATCAGGACGGAAATGGACAGGCTGATGGTCAGGTAGACGGCCATGGTCATGGCGACGATCTCGACGGCCTGGCCAGTCTGGTTCAGGGTGGTGCCCATGAACACGCCCACCAGATCCGGGTAGCCGATGGCCGTCGCCAGCGACGAGTTCTTGGTCAGGTTCAGGTACTGGCTGGTGAGCGGCGGAATGATCACCCGCATCGCCTGGGGAATGATGATCAACCGCAGGGCCGGGCCGCGTCTCAGACCCAACGCCTGCGCGGCCTCCGTCTGGCCGTGGCTGACCGCCTGGATACCGGAGCGCACGATCTCACCAATGAAAGCAGCGGTGTACATGGTCAGCGCCGCCCACAGGGCGATGAACTCGGGGATCAGGCGCGCGCCCCCTCTCAGATTGAAGCGCGTCGCTTCAGGGATGTCCCAGGTCACGGGACTGCCCACCGCCACAAACGCCAGCGCCGGCAGACCCAGGACCAACCCCAGCGACGCCCACCCCGCCGGGACACGGGCGCCCGTGGCGTCCTGGCGGCGCTTGGCCCAGCGCAACAGCATCACGGCCACGACCACGGCCACCACGGCGGCGACACCAACCAGCCAGGCCCCCGGCTCCGCTTGGGGCCAGGGCATGTAGAGGCCGCGGTTGTTCAGGAAGATGGAGCCGGGGATCTCCAGGCTGTCGCGCGGTCCCGGCAAGGTGCGCAACACCGCGTAGTACCAAAAGAAGATCTGCAGCAGCAGGGGGATGTTGCGGGTCACCTCGATGTAGACAAGCGCCATCTTGGCGACCAGCCAGTTGGACGACAGCCGCGCCACCCCCAGCGCGAACCCGATGAGGGTGGCGAACGCGATCCCCATGAACGCGACCAGGAGCGTGTTCAGCAGGCCGACAACGAAGGTGCGGCCGTAAGTGTCGGTCGCGTCATAGGGAATGAGTGTGAACAGGATGTCGAAGCTGGCGGTGTTGTCCAGGAACCCGAAGCCGGTGGTGATGTCCCGGCTTTCCATGTTGGCGAGCGTATTGGTGAAGATCGTCCAGAAGAACCACACAACCAGAAGGAGGGCGACGGCCTGAAAGACGAGCGCACGAACACGTGGGTTGTTCCAGGGAGGTGGCCCCGCCGGAGCCGCGGCAGGGGTGTTGGACTTTCCCGGGGTTGGAGTCGGCGCGGCCGGGTCGGCCATGGGGGCACGTCTCCCTGCTGGAACGGGAACGAATCGGACGCCCGGCCCCTTGGACCGGGGTCCCTCGGTCAATCGGACCGGGCGGCGCATCCCGGCGCCACCGGGTCCGACACCGTCCCCGACGCGCGCGGCAGTCCGGGCCGGGTGCCGATCAGCGGATGGGCGGCGCGTACTGGATGCCGCCGTTGGTCCACAGCGCGTTCAGGCCCCGGGCGATTTGCAACGGCGTATCCATGCCCACGTTCCGTTCGAACATCTCGCCGTAGTTGCCCACCTGGGCGACGATCTGCGCGGCCCAGTCAGCCGACAGCCCCAGCTTCTCGCCCATGTCCCCTTCCGTGCCCACCAGGCGCTTGATCGAGGGGTTCTCCGAGCCCTTCATCGCCTCGACGTTCTCGGAGGACACGCCCAGTTCCTCGGCATTGATCTGGGCGAAGAGAGTCCACTTGACGATGTTGAACCACTCGTCGTCGCCCTGGCGCACGACCGGGCCGAGCGGCTCCTTGGAGATGACCTCCGGAAGCACCACGGCGCTGCCGGGATCGTCCAGCTTGGTGCGCAGCGCGTAGAGTTGCGATTGATCGGAGGTCAGCACATCGCAGCGGCCAGACGCGAAGCCCTGCACCGTCTGGTCGGAGGTATCGAACACCACCGGGCTGAACGCCATGCCCTGGAAGCGGAAGTAGTCGGCCAGGTTCAGTTCGGTGGTGGTGCCGGCCTGGATGCAGACCGAGGCGCCATCCAGCTCGGTGGCGTTGGCGACCCCCAGGTCCTTGTTCACCAGGAAGCCCTGGCCGTCGTAGTAGTTGACGCCGGCAAAATTCAGACCCAGCGAGGTGTCACGGGTGTGAGTCCAGGTGGTGTTGCGCGACAACACGTCGATCTCGCCGGACTGCAGGGCGGTGAAACGCTCCTTGGCAGTCAGTGGCACGAACTTCACGGCACCGGCATCGCCCAAAACGGCGGCCGCCACCGCCCGGCAGACGTCCACGTCGATCCCGGTCCAATTGCCGGCGTCGTCCGGAAGCGAAAAGCCGGGCAGGCCGGTGGAGACGCCGCAAACTAACTCACCGCGACCCTTCACCGCGTCCAGGGTCTCGCCGGCCAGGGCCGGCAGGGTCAGGGCCATGGCGGCAACGCCGGTGGCCAGCGCGGCAGCGATCTTCATCATGGGAGTCGTCATCCTTGTGGCTGTCGAGCGTGGATCGAGAGAACAGGACGGCAAACAACGTCGACATACGACATCGACGCGGGGGGCGGCCTGACAGCGTGACCCGTTCGGATGATCCGACAGAGGCGACCTGCAACCGGCAAGGATCCGGTGTGGACAGGTCCGCCAATAGGCCATCCGCTGGGCGCCTCCAGCTATTTTTACAAACCAGCCATGCATTCAAGGGGTAGCTTAGCGATCCAAACCGGCTCCGAAAAGCAATCTTTGGGAAAATTTGGGCAGACCCCAAGCTGTCGTAGGGCTATTGCCCTTTTGCTGTGCACAATGGCCATCTGGCAGGCGGACCGTTTCGGGCGTGTCGCTGTCACGGGCGCCCGATGCCAGGTCGTCCCCCACCACACCACGGTGCCGGGAAAAAACCGCTTGCGCCCCCCGGCCTGGCTTGATACATACCCGGCCTCCGCTGCGGCGGACACTCAGCGGGTGTAGCTCAGTTGGTTAGAGCGCTGGCCTGTCACGCCAGAGGTCGCGGGTTCAAGTCCCGTCACTCGCGCCAGATTTTTCAAGACCTGGGCTACGGGATCGGATGTTGCTCATCCGGTCCCTTTTGTGTGTGCGTCGTGCCGGGCGTCGCCAACGGGCGCCATCCCCAGACGAATCACACCTTTGACCCCCATCGGGTCGGTCACCGGCTTGCCTTTGCGGTAAATGCCGATGCGTCCCTCCCGGGCCAGGGCGAGGGCCGTGGCACGCACGGGAGCTAGCAAGGCGCGCCAGTCGGCGTCCGGACCACCGACCAGGGCCTTGGCCACCTCCGAAGGACAGAGGGTCTTGTCGGCGCCCCGGTCGGCGACGGCCTCCAGGATGGCGGCAACGATGGCCTCACGGCCAGGCGCTGGGCGTAGCATGACCGGCTCAATCGCCCATCAGGTGGAGGGCCACCTGTCGCCGACTGCCACGTGCCCGGTGCTCGGCCACGTAGACCCCCTGCCAGGTGCCCAAGGCGAGCCGCCCGTCCATCACCGGAATCGAAAGCTGCACATTTGTCAGCATGGCGCGGATGTGCGCCGGCATATCGTCTGGCCCCTCGCTACCATGGCGATACAGCGACGGGTCACGCGGCGCCAGCACCGCCAGCCGCTCGGTCAGGTCGGCCAGAACGTCGGGATCGGCGTTTTCCTGAATCACCAGCCCGGCGGAGGTATGACGGATCAGGGCTGTCAGCAAGCCATTGCCGATGCCGCTGTCGGCGACGAAACGGGCGATCTCCCGGGTGATGTCCACGAATCCCGTGCCCGGGGTTGGAACGGCGAGGATCGTCTGACTCTGGCGCATGACGGTGGGACCTTTGGGCAGCAACCGACCACGGTCAGGCTAAGCGCTTCACGCGCGGCCGTCACCAGGCAGGGTTGGGCGCGCAGACGATGCTGTCGGTCTCCACGACGCAGGTCACGCGCCGGTTCACCAACCGCGTGCCATCGAACCAGTACACGCTGCTGCCATAGGACAGGTACCCGTTCGTGAAAACACCGCAATCGTGTCCTCCGGGTCCCGAGACGCGGGCGGCGGTTTGCCCACCGGCAAGGACATCCTCCATCCACCAGACGTCGCCTTGGCGATCGGTCATCCAGACGAAGGGAACGCCGTCAATGGTCGATCTCGCCAGGCGATAGGGCGACTGCTCGGGAACCAGGAAAGGGCGGTCGTCCGGCGATTCGCACAACCCTGTCGGCGTGGTCTCCGACCCAATGCCGACCACCCTTGGCGGGGTGGCGCGCACCGGTCCAGGCCGATCCACTGACGGCCAGAGCGACCCCAGCGGTGGAAGGACGCCAAGGGCACCGAGGGCGGCGAACATGGCGGTGCTGCTCAGACCGAACACAAGGACGAACCCGGCCAGGGTCAGGACAGGCGAGTGATGACGCCGGCCTCTGTTCGCCTGGAGTGGGGTGGCGCGAGCCGGGGTCTTGGGCGGACCGGCGTCATCCGGGGGCGCCGCCCAAACCGGACGCGTCTCGACTTGTGGCGCGGGCCGGCGTTCGAGCACCGGGCTGGCGTCCCCGCGTTTCCACGTCGGCGGATGAACAGGTTGGGCGGCTTGTGGACTCGATGCCCCGGCCCTCTCCACGCCTCGAGGCGGGCCCGTTCGCACACCGAGATCACCGGGCCCGTCCTCGTCCGGCTCACCCCCGGTGTCGGGACGACGGACCAGACACTGGGTCAGATAGGCGAGATGCGCGAGCCCGAGAAACCAGGGCACGATGTACAGCGCCCGGTCGACGAAGAAATCGATGGGCGTAAAGGAGTCACCATACGTCGGCCCCTCGTAGGTACCCCTGACGGTCATCCAGGCCACGATGACACCGATGGCGAGCAGCATCACCACGTATCGACGCACGAAAGCGCCCACGATCAACGGGGAAACCAGGGCACCGAACGGTGTGATGGCCACCGCCGCCGCCATCACCACAGCCATGACGGTGAGGTGCACCTCTTCATCATATTGCATGGGCGCGATTCTCCCCGGAGAGGCGAGAAATCTTGACCGTTCATAGGCCCGTGTCAACGAAACACGAAAAACTAGCGAGTCGGCCAGCGACGCGCCACGGTCGATACCAGCCCGACCGGCGCGGCGATTCCGGGCCGACGCCCGCGCTGACATGAAAACTCCTTGACTCCCAAGCGCGCCCGCGTAGATTAGCGCGCTCCCGGGGTGGCGCGGTGGTGCCGCCGCCGGCACTTGTTTGTATCCCCGAAGTCCGTATCTTATTGTCCCGACGGGTGGCGTGATGTTCGCAGTGATCAAGACCGGCGGCAAGCAGTACAAAGTCGCCGAAAATGACATCGTCGATGTCGAAAAGCTGGACGCCGAGGAAGGCGCCGAGGTCACCTTCGACCAGGTGCTGATGGTTGGCGACACGCTGGGTCAGCCCACCGTGGCCGGCGCCACCGTCACCGAACGCGTGGAGCGTCAGTTCCGGGACAAGAAGATCATCGTCTTCAAGAAGAAGCGCCGCCAGAACTACCGCCGCAAGGCGGGCCATCGGCAATCCCTGACCCGGGTGCGCATCACCGGCATCGCCGGCTGATCCCCGAACGGGCGCGGTCGGCGCGTCGTCAGAAGTCTTTCCCAGGAGGCCACTCATGGCTCACAAGAAGGCAGGCGGTTCGTCGCGCAACGGGCGCGACTCGGCGGGCCGTCGTCTCGGCGTCAAGAAGTACGGCGGCGAGGTCGTCATCGCCGGCAACATCATCGTCCGTCAGCGGGGCACCAAGTGGCACCCGGGCCATAACGTGGGCATCGGCAAGGACCACACCCTGTTCGCTCTGGTGGACGGTCAGGTTCGCTTCCACAGCGGGTTCAAGCGGCGCACCTTCGTCTCGGTGGAGCCTGCCGCACCGGTGGCCGAGGCGGCGGAATAAGCCGCTCGCACCGCGCCAGCGGCGGTCGGTTTGCACGATCGCGGGTCTCCGGTCTGTTCGGGGCCGATGGTGAGAGGGGAATGGCCCGACCATTCCCCTTTTTCGCGTTCGGGAGGACGCACCCCCATGAAGTTCCTCGACCAGGTCAAGATCTTCGTCAAAAGCGGCGACGGCGGCCCAGGCTGCGTCTCGTTCCGGCGCGAGAAGTACATCGAGTTCGGCGGCCCGGATGGCGGTGATGGCGGGCGTGGCGGCGACGTGGTGCTTGAGGCGGTGCCCAACCTGAACACCCTGATCGACTTCCGCTATCGTCAGCACTTCAAGGCCGAGCGCGGACAGCACGGCATGGGCGCCAACCGCACCGGGCGCGGCGGTCAGCCCCTGGTGATCCAGGTTCCGGTCGGCACCCAGGTCCTGGCCGACGACAAGGACACGCTGTTGGCGGATCTGGCCGCCGCCGGTCAACGGATGACCCTGTGCCGGGGCGGCGATGGAGGCTTCGGCAACGCCCACTACAAGACGTCCACCAATCAGGCGCCGCGCAAGGCCGGCCCGGGCTGGCCGGGGGAAGAGCACTGGGTGTGGCTGCGCCTGAAGCTGATCGCCGACGTGGGCCTGGTGGGCCTGCCCAACGCCGGCAAGTCCACCCTGCTGGCCACGGTCACCCGGGCGCGGCCGCGCATCGCCTCCTATCCCTTCACCACCCTGCATCCCAACCTCGGCGTGGCCCAGGTGGACGATCAGGAGATGATCCTCGCCGACATCCCCGGCCTGATCGAAGGCGCGCATGAAGGCGCCGGCCTGGGCACCCGCTTCCTGGGGCATGTAGAGCGCTGCGGAGCCCTGCTGCACCTGGTGGACGGCGCGCAATCGGACGCCTTCGAGGATCCGGGCGTGGACGTGGCCGAAGCTTATCGCGTGGTCCGTGCCGAACTGGCGGAGTACGGCGCCGGGCTGGCCGACAAGCCCGAGATCGTGGTGCTCACCAAGGCCGATGCCCTGTCCGACGACCTGATCGCCGACCGCCGAGCCGCCCTGGAAGCCGCCTGTGGGCAGCCGGTGGCGGTGATCTCCAGCGCCTCCGGCCAGGGCCTGACCGAGGTACTGCGCCACGTGCTGCCCCTGGTGCGGGCACGTCGCGCGGCCGAGACGGACGCGCAGAACCCGCGCGCGGATGAAAGCGCCGCCGGCTGGTCACCCTGAGCCCGGCCAGCCGCACCCCAAGGGGGGGGGGGCGCCGATGACGCACGCGCGCATCCCTGTTGGTTCCGCCGCATGCCGCGTCATGCTATGGAACGCGCCCTAAGGAACGCGCCCCAAGGAACGCGCCCCAAGGAACGCGCGATGTTTCGGTCCTGTTTGTCATGCTGTCCGCCCGCGTGACAGCTCGTTTGGAGTTCTTGCCCGTGTCCGCCCCCACCGCCGTCTCCGTTCCTGCCACCAGCGAGGCACCCGTTGCCCCGCGCCGCGCCTTGATCTCGGTCTCCGACAAGACCGGTTTGACCGAACTGGCCCGCGCGCTGCACGCCCATGGCGTGGAGATCCTGTCCACCGGCGGTAGCGCCAAGGCAATCGAGGAGGCCGGCGTGCCGGTGGTCGAGGTGGCCGACCACACCGGTTTCCCCGAGATGCTGGATGGCCGCGTCAAGACACTGCACCCGGCCATTCACGGCGGGATCCTGGGCGTGCGCGGCAACGAGACCCACGAAGCGGCCATGGCGGAGCACGGCATCGCGCCCATCGACCTGGTGGTGGTCAACCTATATCCGTTCGAGGCCACGGTGGCCCGGGGGGCCGATTTCACCACCTGCGTGGAGAACATCGACATCGGCGGTCCCGCGCTCATCCGGGCCGCCGCCAAGAACCATGCCGGGGTGACGGTGGTGACCGACCCCGAGGACTACGCGCCCTTGCTGGAGGATCTGAAGGCTCACGGCGGCGCGGTCTCGGCGGCGCTTCGCAAGCGGCTGGCGGCGCTAGCCTTCGCCCGTACCGGCGCCTATGACGGCGCCATCAGCCGCTGGTTCGCCGAGCACGTGGGCGAGACCGCCCCGCGCCATTTCGTGGCGGCCGGACGCCTGAAGCAGACTTTGCGCTACGGCGAGAACCCGCATCAGCAGGCAGCCTTCTACGTCCACGGTCTGGCACGTCCGGGGGTGGCCAACGCCCGCCAGGTACAGGGCAAGGAGCTGTCCTACAACAATCTCAACGACACCGACGCGGCCTTCGACCTGGTAAGCGAGTTCTCCGAGCCGGCGGTGGCGATCATCAAGCACGCCAATCCTTGCGGCGTGGCCCTGGGGGAAACTCTGGCCGGCGCCTATGAGCGGGCCTTGACCTGCGATCCCGTCAGCGCCTTCGGGGGTATCGTGGCCGTGAACCGCGCCCTGGACCGGGCCGCCGCCGAGGCCATCACCCGCATCTTCACCGAGGTGGTCATTGCCCCCGACGCCGACGACGCGGCCCGCGCCGTGTTCGCCGCCAAGAAGAACCTGCGCCTGCTGATCACCGGGGTGATGCCCGATCCATCCACCCCGGGGATGACGGTGCGCTCGGTGGCCGGCGGCCTGCTGGTTCAGTCGCGCGATGCCGGCCTGGTGACCGAGGCCGATCTGAAGGTGGTCACCCGCCGGACGCCCACACCGGGCGAGGTGTCCGACCTGTTGCTGGCCTTCCGGGTGTGCAAGCACGTCAAGTCCAACGCCATCGTCTATGTCAAGGGCGGCGCCACGGTGGGAATCGGCGCCGGCCAGATGAGCCGAGTGGACAGCGCCCGCATCGCCGCCCGCAAGGCCCTGGACGCGACCGAGGCCGCCAGCCTCTCCGAACCCCTGACCACGGGCTCGGTGGTCGCCTCGGACGCCTTCTTCCCCTTCGCCGATGGCCTTCTGGCGGCGGTGGACGCCGGTGCGACGGCGGTGATTCAGCCGGGCGGGTCGGTCCGCGACGAAGAGGTCATCGCCGCCGCCGACGAGGCCGGCCTGACTATGGTGTTCACGGGGATGCGCCACTTCCGGCACTAGAGTATTCCGAGATCAAGTTGGGTCGCGATACGGACCAACTTGATCTTGAAGATACTCAAAACCTATAGAATGAGAGTGAAGTCGGGTCAGCTTGACCCAAGCTGATCCCGCTTCACTC